>Ga0209400_1000464_pt1 | contig 35515 bp, 54 predicted proteins | sample M_130807_EF_Meta_FD_187313 | JGI IMG/M metagenome (GOLD analysis project Ga0209400, IMG submission 187313) | Freshwater microbial communities from Lake Montjoie, Canada to study carbon cycling - M_130807_EF_MetaG (SPAdes) (version 2) | ecosystem: Environmental > Aquatic > Freshwater > Lake... | reverse complement strand
TCGTAAACCAAAGGTCGTAGAGAAAGTCTAATATGTCATCAACGATGCTCCAACTTGTTCAGCAGACCACTAGCGAGCTAAACCTTGCTATTCCTACCTATGTGGCGGGTAATACTAATCAGGATGTCCAACAGGTTCTAGCCCTAATGAATCGTCAAGGCTATGACTTGGTAAAAGAATATGATTGGCAAGCTCTACAGTTGGAGTATCGTTTTTACACCGATGCACAGACTTTTGTAGGCGATACAGTTAGCGACCAAAGCTATAACATTATTGTTACTGGTGATGCTACAGCCTTAACGAGTAACTTTACGATTACAGGCACAGGCATTAACCAAGATACCTATGTGTCAAGCGTAACTTACAACTCAGGCTTAAACCTATCTACGATTGTTATGAGCCAGTTGGCTAGTGGCACATACACAGGCGTTACCTTTACCTTTTCACAGACCAAATACCCCCTACCGAATGACTTTGAAGCCATTACGGACAATACGCATTGGGATAAGACAAAACATTGGCAGATGCTTGGCCCTGAAAATGCCCAACAATGGCAATGGCTAAAGTCGGGTTATATCTCAACAGGCCCACGCATTAGATGGCGTATTCTAGGCGATAAGTTCCAAATTTGGCCACCATATAACACACAAGAGTATTTAGGCTTTGAATACCGCTCAAAAGGTTGGGCTAGAAGTGCTGCTGATGCAGTTAAAAACAGCTTTACTGTAGATACCGATACGACCATATTTGACGATACAGTCTTGGTTTTAGGTACAAAACTTAAGTATTTCCAAATCAAAGGCTTTGATACTACTGCCCTACAAGCTGATTATTTCCGTTATTTAAATGTTGCTAAAGCCAACGACAAAGGCTCTGCTACCCTATCGTTTGCACCATACCCAAGCAAAGTCTTAATTGGTTACGCTAACATCCCCGATACTGGCTACGGAACTTAATCTATGGCAGTTGCTCAACAACGAAGGGCAGTTACCGCTTCTGTGCCAGCCCCTATTGGCGGTTGGAACGCTAGGGATTCTGTCGCTGAAATGAATCCGCTAGATGCGGTGGTTCTTAATAATTTTTTCCCCACTCCATCGGAGATACAATTAAGAAAAGGCTATACCCAATACGCTACAGGCATTACAGGTCAAGTCGATACCTTAATGCAGTATTCAGGTGGTTCTACAAGTAAGCTATTCGCTGCCGCTGGTAGCACAATTTATGATGTTTCTACTACTGGTATAGCAACTTCTGTTGTTACAGGGCAAGGTAGCGATAGATTACAGTATGTCAATGTGTCAACCACAGGCGGTAACTTCTTAACGGCTGTTAATGGAACGGATGCCGCCCTTATTTATGATGGCACTAATTGGATTAAATACGCCAACATTAGCACCGCACAAACAATAAGTAACTTAACCAGTTCAGGAACTACTTGTACTTTAGTAACAAGTGTGGCACATGGTTTAGTAACAGGTAATCAAGTAACTGTTACGGGTGCAAGCCCATCCCAATATAACGGAACTTTTAGAATTACTGTTACTAACGGCACGACTTTTACCTATACAGCACTTTCAGCCCCAGCTACTAGCCCTGCAAGCCCATTAGGGTCTTACACAGTCGCTAAATTCATTACTGGCGTTAATTCTAGTAACCTAATTCATGTTAATTTGCATAAAGACCGCCTTTATTTTGTAGAAAAAGACACTTTAAACTTTTGGTATTTAGGCGTAAACGCTATTAGCGGTGCTGCAACCTCATATCCATTAGGTGCTATTGCCCGAAATGGTGGTTACATCATGGCAATGGGTACTTGGACATTAGACGCAGGTTACGGGGTAGATGATTACGCTGTTTTTATTACTAATAACGGGGAAGCTATTGTTTTTAAGGGTTCTGACCCATCCGACCCTACAGATTGGTCATTAATTGGGGTGTGGCAACTCGGTCAAGTCTTTGCTAGACGCTGTTTCTTTAAGTTTGCAGGCGATTTATTGCTAATTACCCAAGATGGCATAATCCCATTGGCTTCTGCCCTACAATCATCCCGTTTAGACCCCCGAATTAACATTACAGACAAGATTTACTACGCTGTAAGTGAAGCCGCAGACCTTTACAACGCAGAATTTGGGTGGCAAATCCACTATTACGCCAAACAGAATATGCTGATATTCAATATTCCTGTAATTGGCGGTCAACAACAGTATGTAATGCACAACATTACTAAGGCATGGGCTAGTTTTTCAGGCATAAACGCCACTTGCTTTGAAGTCTATGACGAAGATATGTACTTTGGCGGTAACGGCTTTGTTGGTAAGTTCTATGATGGCTTATCGGACAATGACGCTAATATCAAGGCTACCTGCCAGCAAGCGTACAGCTATTTTGACGCTAGGGGGCAGTTAAAACGCTTTACTATGGTACGCCCTATCCTTTTTACCGATAATGGCTTACCTACTGTTTTATGCGGTATAAACACCGATTTTGACACCCAAAACAATGTTGGACAGGTTAGTTTTAACCCTGCCTTAATTTCTGTGGGTATTTGGGATGTAGGGTTATGGGATGAAAACGATTGGGGTGGTGGAAATACCATTTCTAAAAATTGGCAAGGCGTGACAGGTATAGGCTATGCAGCAGGGATTATCCTAAATATTGCATCGCAAGATATTGATGTTCGGTGGGCTAGTACAGACTATGTAATGGAAAGGGGAGCTATTCTGTAAATGCGACAAGTTACGACTGAAAACCAACGCTATTTGGGGGAATGGTTGGTTCGCATACTGAATTTTCCCCTACCCGAAACCACCCAATGTATTGGACAGTTAAAAGACGGCAATTTAGTAGCGGTGGCTGGATATACCAACTTTATGCCAAAGGCTTGTGAGATTCATATTGGTAGCGTTGGTGAGCATTGGGCAAGTAAAGATTTTATATGGGCGGTATTTGATTACCCCTTTAATAAACTTGGACTTAGCGTTATACTAGGGCAAATCTGTGCTGATAACACAGATGCCCTAAAGTTAAACCGACATTTGGGCTTTAAGGTTGTAGCTGAAATACCTGATGCCCACATGAGTGGTGATTTGGTGATTATGGCTATGAAAAAAGAGGAGTGTCGGTTTTTAAACATCCGATGCTCTTTAAACAAGGGAGAATAGTATGGGTGGTGGTGGATTTTTAGGATTAGGGCCTGCCCCAAGTGCCCCTGCTGCACCTAACTATGCGGGTGCGGCACAAGCTACAGCACAAGGCAATATAGACGCTGCTCGTCTAGCGGTAGCCGCCAATCGGGTCAATCAATACACCCCTTATGGTTCGCTTGAATACACCATGTCAGGCGAGGATAAGTACGGCAACCCAATGTGGTCAGCTACCCAAAAGTTTAGCCCTGAACAACAGAAATTATTAGATATTCAAAACCAATTAAGTTATGGTGTGGGTCAACTTGGCACAAAAGGTCTTGAATATGTACAGCAACAATTAGAAAACCCATTTGATGTAAGTCAATTACCAAGCATAGGTATTAACCCTAGTGAAACTTACTCAGACGCTATTATGCGTAGGTTACAGCCACAAATGCAACAAGGTCGGGATAAATTAGAACAGCAATTAGCTAATCAAGGTATTCAAATTGGTTCTGAAGCCTATGACCGAGCAATACGCAACTTTGACCAAAGACAGAATGACTTGTTGTTGGGTGCACAAACACAAGGCTTAGGCGTTGGTTTACAAGCCCGTCAACAACAATTAGGCGAGTTGGCTTATCGCAGAAACGAACCATTAAATGTGTTAAGTGCATTGCGTACTGGTTCTCAAGTTACTGCCCCAACTTATGTTAATTCTGCCCAACAAGCTACAACAGCAGGCCCTGATTTATTGGGTGCGGCAGGTATGCAATACAACGCTCAGATGGGTGACTTTAACGCTAAACAAGCTGCCCAAGCTAACCTAAATCAAGGTTTATTTAGTTTAGGCAGTTCTGCAATGTCAGATGTCAGGCTTAAAGAAAACATTAAAGCAATCGGTGTAATGGATAACGGATTAACCCTTTATAGCTTTGAATACAAAGATGAGGTCAAATCTCACCCATTAGCAGGCGATGGCATCCATGTTGGTGTCATGGCACAAGAAGTAGAGCAAGTATTTCCTTATGCAGTTAAAACCCTCGATGACGGCTATAAAGTCGTAGATTACGGACTATTACCATGATGGAATTTAATCCTTATTACCTTGCTATGACCCAAATGGGTAATCCAAAACCACAAACCCAAGATTTAGGTGGTTTAGCTCCTGTTTATCAAAACATAGCAAATCAACAAGCTATGCAAAATATGGCTATGCAACAAGGGCAAGGATTGACTCAGCAAGCAGGTCAAACAACGCAAAGTGGTATGAATCCTATGATGATGGCTCAAATGCTGCGTAAAGAAAATCAAGGAAGCCCTTATTTATCTTCCATACCAGCCATGATGAAATATGGTTCAGGTAATGTTTATGGTGGCTTTGGTCAAGGTCAAACCCCAACCAATGCAAATTGGGATTTAGACGCTCAAGGAATGTAATTATGGCAGACGGAATCCAAACATTAAATTTAGGTGGCAATATACCACCTGAATATTTACAGCAACAGCAACAACTTAATCGCCAACAGCAAATGGCTCAGTTGCTCATGCAACAAGGTCAATCAATGCCATCAGGACAGATGGTAAGTGGGCGTTATGTTGCACCTAGTTTCTTTCAGTACGCAGCACCATTATTGCAATCTTACATGGGAACACGCCTAGCAGAAAAAACTGACAAACAACTAGCTGAAGAATACAAAAAATTAAGCGAAGAAAAGAAAGCCGAATCTGAGCGTTTGGCTAAAGCTTTGCGTGGTCAAGATGTAGTTGCTGAAATGGCAGGGCCTTATGGTCAAGGCGTAGGTATGGGTGGTGCAAATGTACCAATGCCAACCGCCACGATGCAAGGTCAACCTGACTTTAGAGGTGCTGTTGAAACAATTATGCAAAATCGTTTAGGCACAGGTCGTGAGATGTTGCCTGCTTTAATGCAACAAGCATATCCTGAAGCTAGAAAGCCTGTAGTTGTTGCCCCCGGTGGTGCATTAGTTGACGAAAAAGGCAAAGTTATTTATCAAGCCCCATTTAAGCCTGAAGTTGGTGCAGGCGGTGAAGATGGTGGCTATAACAAGAAAGGCGATTGGATTACGCCAAACGGAATCTTTATTGGCAAATCTGAAGTATCAAAAGACAGAGAAATTGCCTTTACTGCTGACCAAGTAAGACAAGGTTTAAAACAAATCACCCCTGAAGATGTTAAAAAAGCAGCATCGGTGTTTGGTAGCGTAACAGGTTCAGGCCCAATTAATTATCTTGTACAGCAAGCAGGAAGCCCTGCGGTAGCAGCACAAACTAAAATTAATGCTTCTTCTGTTATGCAGATTCTTAACAACTTACCACCCGGCCCTGCATCCGATAAAGATATTGAAAATGCTAAGAGTACATTCCCCGGCTACGGCAATGAAAAAGCATTGAACGATTGGATTAAAAACACAAGAGATACTTTGGATAGAAAAGTTAATTCTCTAAACCAAAAATATGGTAGCGAAAATTGGTATGGAAATGTAGCACTTACTTCTTCCCCACAACCAGCACAGTCAGGCGGTGTTGTAGATTTTAACGCTTTGCCACAAAGGAAATAAGCATGGATGTGCGGATGCCCGATGGTACGATTGTTAGAAATGTGCCCAACAATGTAACGCAAGAAGATTTATTGGCTCGCTTTGATGCTTATAAGTCGGATAAGCGGGGCAACATTATTAGTGGTGATGTGCCTACTGTTGTAGGTCAAGTGGCAAATCCACCAGCAATAGAGCCAAAACGCTCTATGCAAGAAAAAATGATGGTATTGTATGAAGTGCCTGCAACCATGCTTTCAGGTGCGGCGTTAACTATTCCAAGTGCTGTATCGGCATTAGCTACAGGCGAAGCACCAATGGCTATGGCACAACGCAATATGTACCAACCTAGAAGCGGTGCAAGCCAAGATGTATTGCAAAACATTGGTAGTGCGTTTGAAGCGTCTAAATTGCCACCAGTAATACCTACTACAGGCATGATTCCTAGCTATGCTCGCATGGCTCAAGCAACAACCCCACAATTTAGTGAAACAGTACGCACTATGCCTGAAATGTTGCGTAGAAAACCACAACCCACAATGGCTGGTGTAGGTGCTGCGGTTACACCTGAAGAAATTACTCGTACCCAAATGGCTCAACAGTTGCGTGTGCCTGTGCCTTTAAGCAAAGGTCAAGCGACTCGTGACTTAGCACAACAACAATTTGAGATTGAAACAGCTAAAAATTACCCTGAAACTGTAGGTAAACCATTAATTAAAGCCCAATCTGACCGCAATGACGCTATTTTGCAGAACTTTGATGCTTATGTGGATGCTACAGGCAAACAAACCTTTGGTTTAGAACCAACAGGGCGTGTTGTGGTGCAAGCCTTAAACAAAGATGCCCAAAAAGCTAAAACAAAAATTAATGAAACATACAAATTAGCAAGAGAAGCAGGCGAAACAGAGCAACCTGTATCGTATACCTCATTACGCACATTTATTGAAGAACAAACACCTACAGTTAGGGCTAAGATTGCCCCTGTATTGGATGTTGTTAATGAGCAATTAAGCAAAAACGACCCTAAAGGCACAGGTCAAATATCAATTAATGCGTTAGAAGATATTTATACCCTTATTAACAAGATGTACGAGCCAAACACCCCTAATGCAACATATGGGCGTGATTTGCGTAACATCATTAATACAGTTACTGAAGGTCAAGGTGGCGAGTTGTACCAACAAGCTCGTAGATTGCGTCAAGATTACGCTAAACGCTTTGAAAACATTGGTGCTATTGACCGCTTAATAAGCACAAAGGCTAATTCAAGTGACCGAGTAGTGGCATTTGAGGATGTGTTTCAAAAATCCATCGTAAATGGCTCGTTAGATGATGTCAAAAACTTAGGCTTTGCATTAAAACGCTCAGGCCCTGAAGGTCAGCAAGCCTTTAAAGAGCTACAAGGTCAAACAATCGAGTTTTTAAAAGACCAAGTTACACGCTCTATTGACACAGATATGTATGGCAACCCCGTAGTTAGCCCTGCCAAATTCAAGTCGGCTGTTAGAGGTTTAGACCAAGACGGCAAGTTAGATTACTTGTTTGGCAAAAAGGGGGCACAAGAAATTCGTGATTTGATGGAAACAGCAATTTTAGTTAATGCCCCATTAAAAGGTGCAGCCAATTACAGTAATACAGCTAGTGCTGTTGTTCGTGCTTTAGACCGAGTTGGTTCGGGCTTGTTAGGTAAAATTCCTGTTATTGGCCCTGCTACTGAATACAGTTTTGAGAAGATAAAACAGCGTCAAATGAAAAAACAAGTTAAAGAATCCATTAATTATTCGCCTAATAAAATGGCTGAAGAATTGAAAAAAGGAAGCAAAAATGAGTAGAAACGGGTCAGGGGTCTATACACTCCCAGCAGGCAATCCAGTAGTTAGCCAAACTATTATCTCGTCAACATGGGCTAATAACACCATGAATGACTTGGCTTCTGCTATGACGGATTCAGTTGCCGCAGATGGTCAAACCCCGATGACAGGGCCATTAAACATGAACAGTAACAAGATTACAAACCTTGCTACTGGCACAAATAGCAACGATGGTATTAATTACGCCCAATTTAACACCCCTACTTTTGGCGGTGCGGTGGTTTGTTCTTCTACCCTAACAGTTACAGGGGCTACCATTTTAAGCTCTGATACCACAATTGGTGGCAATTTAGCGGTAAACGGCACAGGTCAAATTAAGCTACCTAACGGCACAACCGCCCAACGCTCCGCTACCCCAACTTTAGGTTCGGTACGCTATAACACCACATTACAGGCTTTTGAAGGTTATACAACCTACAATGGTCAAACTATTAGTTCGATTACAAATGTAACAACCACCGCTACTCTAACAACTGCTGCAAACCATAACCTAACTTCAGGCACTTTTGTGACAGTTAGTGGTGCTGTTCCTGCTGCTTATAATGGTACATTTAGCATTACTGTAACCACACCAACAGCGTTTACTTATACGATGTTGACTAACCCCGCAGGTTCGGCATCAACTGTAGGGTCTTATAAAGTAGGCGTATGGGGTCAACTTGGCGGTGGGGCAACAGGTAATGGCGGTGACCAAGTATTTGTGGAAAACAGCCAAGTCGTAACGGCTTCGTATCAAATTCCTGTGGGAAGGAACGCATCGACTGTTTCACCCATTACAATTAATGGTGGTGTCGTGGTAACTGTTCCTAGCGGTAGTCGCTGGGTCGTTTTATAAGGAAAATATATGTCTATTGTCTTATTAGGCTCAACTAGCGGAAGTGTTACGCTACAAGAACCAGCCGTTGCTGGCTCTACGACCTTAACCTTGCCAGCTACAACTGGAACTGTTGTAGTCGGTTCTTCTGCTGTATCTGCCGCAGGGCAAATACCATTTTCTACAGATGGTTCTACTTATACACCAACCGCTAAGATTGTTAGTGGTACTGCCGTAGCTTCTACAAGTGGTACTTCTATTGACTTTACTGGTATTCCTAGCTGGGTAAAGCGTGTAACTGTAATTTTTAATGGTACTAGCACCAACAGTACATCAAATTATTTGCTTCAAATTGGTTCAGGTAGCGTTACTACTTCAGGCTATGTTGCTACGGCTTCAACTAATGGTGCTGTGCAAACTTCAAGTACAGCAGGATTTGTATTAACAGCAACTCAAACAGCGGCAAGCGGTTATTACGGGCATTCAGTTATAACTCTTGTAAATACATCAAACACTTATGTTTGTTCATCTAATATTGCTGAATACAATAGTGCGTTACGGGTTACTGTTAGTGGTGGTGCTGTTACATTAGGCGGTGCATTAGACAGAGTTCGCATAACAACAGTTAACGGCACAGATACATTTGACGCTGGCTCAATCAACATTTTGTATGAATAAGGAATAACTATGTCCGTAACCTTAAACGCATCCACATCAAGCGGTTTAGTACAAACTGCTGATACAAGTGGAACAATCGAACTACAAAGTAATGGTACTACTAGACTAACAGTAGCATCGGGCGGTATTACTACAACTGGCACAAGTTCTATTTCTAACTTAACTGCTACAGGAACATTTGGTGGTGGTGTAATTACTAGCGGAACTTCTGTAGCCTCAACAAGCGGAACAACTATAGATTTTACAAGCCTTCCTAGTTGGGTAAAGCGTATTACTGTAATGTTTAGCGGAGTATCTACTGGTGGTTCAAGTGCATTAATAGTTCAACTTGGAACTTCAAGCGGCTTTGTTTCAACTGGTTATATATCAGGCTCGGAAACAGGGACTGGCTCAGGTTCTATTACTAGTGGTTTGGCTTGTGGTAGGGCTGGAGTTGTTACTGCTTCTTCTACTTATTACGGATTTTTAGAAATTGTTACTTTAGGCTCTAATGTGTGGGTTTCATCGGGCAACACTTGGGATGCTTCTTCTTGTTATACAAACGCTGGCGGTATTACTTTAGGCGGAACGCTAACACAAGTAAGGGTAACTTCAGTAAGTGCCGATACATTCGATGCTGGTTCAATCAATATTCTTTACGAGGGCTAATATATGACACACAGAATCGTTGTAGATGTACAAACAGGCAAAGTAACTCAAGTAGAGTACACAGCAGAAGAACAAGTCGCTTACGATGCCGCTATTGCCGCACAAGCGGAAGCATCTGCTGAAACTCCTGCCGAAACTCCTGCTGAAACTCCAGTAGAACCCATTCAAGAGGCTTAATTATGGCTATTACATTATCGGGCGATAGCCCTAACCTAACAAGTGCTTCTTTAACAACACCTACTTTAACTACTCCTACTTTTGCTGGTACTCCTACAGGTGTAGGTGTTTTAACTAGCGGTACAGCAGTTGCTTCTACTTCAGGAACTAGCATTGATTTTACTAGCATACCTAGCTGGGTAAAGCGGATTACTGTTGAGATTATTGGTGTTTCTACTAATGGTACAAGTAACTTTTTAATTCAATTAGGAACTTCGGGCGGTATTGTTTCTACTGGTTATTTAAGCGGTGTAGGCAGCAGAAGTAGCGAAACAACAAGTACCGCTGGTTTTATTGTTGGAATCCCAGCAGCAGCCGCAAATAATCTTACAGGCATAATTCCTATTTGCAATTACACAACAAATGCTTGGGTAACATCAGGTGTTTTATCTCGTCAAGATGGATTTTTAAATGCTTCAGGTGGTTCAATTTCTTCTTTAGGTGGAACTCTTGACAGAATACGCATCACTACAGTAGGCGGTACAGATACTTTTGATGCTGGAACAATTAACATTCTTTACGAGTAAATCATGTTTATCATTGACTGGGTTTTTGATAAGATGGGCTACACCAAAAAGGTGCATTGGCTTACTATTCTCAATGATTGGGAAGGTGAAATAAAGGCTACGCCCAAAAAACCTGCGGTTAAAAGAAAACCTGCCGTCAAGAAAACTCCTACTAAAACTGTTAGGAAAAAAAATGGCTAACGAGATTGAAAAAGAAATCGTCAAAGAAGCCATTAAAGAGTGGTTAAACGAGAAAGTAACCCAGTTTGGTTGGTTCTCTATACGAACATTGTTTTATGTCTTTGTGGCTGGTTTAGGCTATGCCTACCTAACAACTCATGGGTGGTCTTTGCCAAAATGAAACTATGGAACTTCACGAAGGGATTAAAACCCTAACCAGTAACCTTGATACAAGCCGTCAATCGGCTAAAGAATTGTCTAAAAGTATTGAGAATGTACAAAAAGAAGCCACCGATGTTGCAGTACAAAGGAACATAGATAGACGCAGAGAGTTACGAGAAAACGAAGTCCGCAAAGAGTTATTCCTAAAACGGGTATTAATTCAATGGGAACACGAAGAACGGGTTAGACGAGAAGAAGCACAGATTAGGGCAGATTTTCTAAAAAAGTATGGCAAACGATGGGCAGAAGTCGAAGCCCTAAAAGCTAAGTTAGAGAAGCAAGAAAAAGAGTTTCAGAAAGAATTTAACAAAGATTTAAACAAAGCTAGAAATGCACAGTTTTGGTGTTTTGCAATAGCTGGCGTAATAGCTTATTTTTTAGTATGGGGTTATAAATGATACCTTTGATGGCACTATTTGATGTTGGGATGAAAGTCCTAGATAAGTTTATTCCTGACCCCGAAGCTAAGGCTAAGGCTCAAAAAGAACTATTACAGATGCAACAAGAGGGCAGGTTGGCTGAGTTAAACGCTGACAATATTGAAGCCCAAGAACTAACCAAACGCCAGCAAGCGGATATGGGTAGTGATTCTTGGTTATCCAAGAACATTAGACCTTTAAGTTTAATAGCGTTGTTTTTTGCTTACATAATATTTGCAGTTATGTCAGCGTTTGGAATTAATACAAACGACAACTACACAATGCTTTTGGGTCAATGGGGCCAACTAGCGTTCGGTTTCTATTTTGGGTCAAGAGGGCTTGAAAAAATAGCTGAAATTAGGGCTAAAAATAAATGACAGGCGAGTTTGAGAAGTCTTTAAAACGCATCCTAAAGCACGAGGGCGGTTTTGTTAATGACCCCCTAGACTCAGGCGGCATGACCAATCTAGGCGTTACTAAGCGTGTTTGGGAAGAATTTGTAGGGCATCCTGTATCCGAAGCTGATATGCGAGCTTTGACCCCCGAAAAAGTCGGCTCAATGTATAAACTAAAGTATTGGAATTCTAGTTATTGTGAAGTCCTACCGAAAGGCTTAGATTATGTTGTATTCGATTTTGCCGTTAATGCAGGCACAGGCAGAAGCGTTAAGACGCTACAACAGGCAATCGGATGCGTGGCTGATGGAGTTATCGGGCCTAAGACTATGGCAGCAATTAATGATGCAAACCCTAAAGACCTTATTGCAAAGTTTTCAGACGCTAGGGCAGACTTCTATCAAGGCATAGTGGCAAGAAAACCCGACCAAGCTCGCTTTATTAAAGGCTGGCTTAATCGGGTTGAGGATGCTAGAAAACTAGCTCTTGAGGAATATAACCAAGACAATAAAGAGTCCTAGTAGCAACAAGCCTTTTTCAGTCCAATACGCCCTGTTAAGACGGGCTGGGTCGTGAATTAAATAAGACTGAAGTTCTAGCATATCGGTGTCTTTCTCGACATACTTAGGTGGCACATAATACTTACCAATGCTGACTTTGCCGTTGTTGTATGGAATGTTCATAAATAGCTCGCTAAACCATAACCTAGAGTTGTACACGCTACTGCAAATAACACAAATAAAATTGTAGCTACAAATGGATTCATGAGTTCACCATATCGTTAATTGCTTCTTGGATTTGGTCAAAGATTGGGTTGTTAGCAACCATCTCATAGATGCTAATGCCGCCTACTTCTAAGTCCTCAATCTCAACATAATTGCCCATAATGCCCACAGCAGGTTCAGAAGGACATTCTGTGCCATATACATCAACAGGCGTATCGCCAATCGTTACAGTACCAATCATGATATTCCCCCAGTTCTCCACACATACACAATAGCAGGTATGCCAAACGCCAACACACCTGCAACCATACCCAATAAAAAGTCTTTCATGCGTTTCCCCTAATGACAGTTACTAATTCATCGTTATCAAACCGCATAGATTGTGTATCGTTTTTAGATGAAAACCATATACCGCCACTACTGTTTTCTCTAATATCTTCAACAACAAAATTAAAACGGGCATCATTGAAAACAATGGTGTCGCTAACCCGTATTCTTTCAGCTTTAATGCGTTTCATACATTCCCCCTTTAATTAACCTACAACTACATATTAAGCTAACTTAACATTTAATGCAATAGGTACTTTCCCTAATGTATGGATATACAGTAAAAAAAGGGCGTAGATTTGGCTAAATTGGGGGGAAAGCAAGAAAACCCTTTATCCAAGCATCCTCTAACGCTTGCTTAACCGCCCTAAAAGGTGGGCTACTTGTTGAGAAAGCATACTTACTGGCCTTTCTATATACAAACTTTCGCCCGTTGTAAGGTGGGGTGGCCCTCTGTGTGAAGGAGATTGTGGCAGGGGGATTGCCGCCACCCCGTAATCATTATAGTTTGTTTTTAGCCCTATAAAACGCTAATAAATGGGTAAAACATTCCCACCCAATTCTCAGGTCATCTTCAGGTATCTCGACTAGTTTAGCCTTATTTTGTAGGGCGTTGACATAAACAATCGCACACCGAGCTTTGGGCATCTCAAACCCTTGTCGGTAGGCTGACAACTGCATTTGGTGGTCAAAAAAGTAATCAAGCTTGTCTAGGTCTTTTTCTGTTGTTTTAAAGTCAACCACAAAGCCTGACTTGGCAACTAGGTCGCATTTACCGCCAAACCCACCATAAGCAAAAGACTTTTCAGAAATCCATAGTTGTGAGCCAAAATGCTCGTTTATGGCGTTTTCTACGGCTCGGACATAGGGTGGTAGCTCAGGTATATAAATGCCCTCGTAGAAGGCTTCTATGACCCCATGTATTTGAGTGCCACGCTCTGCTGCTTGCTTGGCAGTTTCCTTGCTATCAGCAACGACCCGACTTAGCCAATCTTCCTCAGATTCACCCTCTAAGCGAGGTAATGTAAGTGCAGCGAGTATGGCTTGTTGTTGTTTCCATACATCCAATGCGGGTTTTGACGCACAACCAATAATTGTGGTAACTGAGGGCAATAGGCCATGTTCTCTTGCGTCTTTGACAGTTGAGTTTCTTTCTTTCCCGTTCTTGCCAACGATGCGATATGCTGGACTGCCATCGGGTAAGTACCAATGACCGCTCTCACTTGTATTCTCTTTCACTAACATAATTCCCCCTGTTAAACATTACATTAACTGTAGCACAGCCATTCTATCGTCTGAGTTTTTAACCCTGTCGGCACAAGCCTGAACCACAGTCTTAATGACAGTTTCCAAGTCATCTTGGGCAAACCCGATGATTGGTACTTCTTCATCGTAGCCCCGTTCTTGAAAGGTCTTGACTGTATATTTTTGGTCAATAAAGTCTTTAATCATGTGGTTCATAGCTCGCTCCTAAAGGTTACCCCCTAAAATGGAACATCATCATCAATAATTGCTGCGTCTTGCAACTTCTTATTTACATCGGTAAAGGTGTTGCGGTACTCGGCTGACAGCATGATTTGGTCTTTTAAACCTTGCGATAAGCTGTCAAAAACTTCTTGGTCAAACTTCTGCAAGTCAAACAATACGCAAGGGTTTACGCCCTGTGGTACACCTGCTTTCTGAACTATTGCGGGAACTGGGGTAATAGCCACCGCATCAGCGTAGGTATTGCCATTATTAGCAGTCCTGTGCTGAACAGTAACCATGCACCATTTATCTAACAAATTGCGTAGGTCAAAGCCACGCAACTCATCATCGGTAAATGATTTGCCACGCCAAGATTCCAAGTCCTTCCGTAACGAAGCCTTATCGCCTAGCGATAGCGTGTAGTTGCGTGTTTGGATAAGGGGTTTGCCCTCAATCTTTAAGTCATCGCCATGAAGCTCCCAAAAGAACTTTACTTTGCGTAGCATTTTGACTTGACCCATGTACTCGGACTTCTGTGTACCTAAGTCAATAATTCGGTATAAACGAGCTAAATGCGACCCTACTGGGGCTACCTTAAACTCTTTCTTTTCTGTAGTTGTGCCTGTCACAATCATTGTTTCCCCCCAAAAATATTAGAAAAATCGTCAAAAATCGTACCCAAAATGGGGCTAATCCTACGCTTATTGGGTAAGCCACAATGAAACCTGATTAGGTCAATTTCTGCCAATGTCAACATATCACCATCCTCTGCCTTATCTAAAGCTATCTCAAGGCGTTCTTGGTCTGCCATCATTTCGTTATGTAATTGCTGTAAGTCATCCATAATCATCTCCAAAAGTAAACAGCTTATGCTGTACCACCATATTAAGCCAAATTAAAAAAAAGTGCAAACTATTTGAATCTGCGTTGTATTTTTGGTAAGATAGCTTAATGAAGAAGAAAAGCGTATTTACCGATAGCCAAATTATCGAGTTACTGGGTGGGCCTACCAAAATAGCCAAAATCTGCAAAATTAGCGTACCTGCGGTGTCTATGTGGAAAAACTCAGGTATTCCTGCCGATAAAATGGTCTATCTGGGGGCTTTGTTAGAGCAAGAATCCAAAGGATTAGTAAGCCGTAAGGACTTATTTCCTGAAAGTTACCAGTTAATATGGCCTGAGTTGCGTTGATTAGTGTTATACTGACGGGGCAGATTGATACCTGTTTAGTAGAACTCCATTAAGACCCTTTTGGGTAGCTTTGAGCGTTTTGGAAAGCCTGTGGAGTGCTTCCTAAAGCGGTATCAACTTAGAGCTACCCAAAGGGGTTTTCTCTTTCTGTCTAGCCCGCACACAGGCGTGATGATGCGGTAAAGGCCGTAAATACTTCAGAAGCGAAACGGCAGCAATGCCCCATATTTTGCGGATAAATGAGCAAAAATTATGGAACTGTCCTATTGCCTAACGGCAGGGGAAACTGGGTAGTCTTGGTAATACATAGACCTGAACAAGCAAAAGAACCCATCATTTATTTACGACTGATGTCCGAAACATCCGAAGTCGCATAATTCATCCTATCTACGGATAGGAGTATTACGCCCTTAATCCTCACAAACCGATTCGCATACAAAAAGTTATATATACATTACATTAACCGACTTTATGTAACATATATAAGGGAAAGTACCTATATACTCACATATTAAGTAAACTTAACCTTGTGAACATTATGAGAAAACGGGAAATTATAAAAATGACTACCTTTACTACCGATGACCGCATAAACGCTTATAGCCATTACAAAATCTATGATGAGCATGGTGAATTAATGCGTACAGTAAAGACTAAACATGAAGCCGAGCATTTAATTAAAACCTATACCGATTGGACTTACCAGTTTGTTAAAGCGGATAAACCTAAATTTGAGGATGCACCATTTTGAGTTCTTGGCTAATTATTGTGACAGGGCTTATTTATGCCTATATAGGTATAGAACAAGGCTTTAAAGGTAATACAGCTATGGCGGTTGTATATAGCGGTTATGCTTTTAGTAATGTTGGACTTTATATACTTGCAACAAAATAGGGGCATAGTGTGGACTTTGAAAAGTTTTGGGTAAATTGGCCCAAAAAGGTCGCAAAGAAAAAAGCTGAGATTGCTTGGAAAAGATTGACTGACCTTGAAAAGCGTGAAGCCTTAGAAGCCTTGCCTAAACACCTTAGACATTGGCAACTTAAACGCACCGAAATAGACTATATTCCGTACCCTGCTAGTTGGTTAAACGCTGCACGATGGGAAGATGTTTTAGACATGACCCCAGCCAAAGAAAAGGTGGATAGGTCTTGGATGTTTAGTCAGCAAGGTATCGAAAACAAAGCTAGAGAACTAGGAATATTAGGTAACGGGTACGATAGTTACGATACTTTAAAGAAGAAATGTATGATGCGAATGGGTATGGAGATTGATTGAACACCAATACCAATGTGCAGTACGGCAGTTATGTAAATGGCGTAGTCAATGGGGGTTAGCAAAGTTTAGAGAATACCTATCAAAATATAAACTTGATAGTAATTTACTAAGTGGATTTGCAGACCAATGGAAAAAAGGTAATAAAGGTAACTGGGGGGAATGGATTGAATGAGTTGGCTCTTTTCGCAGGTGCTGGTGGGGGAATACTTGGGGGACATTTGCTCGGATGGCGAACAGTCTGTGCAGTCGAATGGGAGTCATACCCAGCAAGCGTATTGCTTGCCCGACAAAATGACGGAATACTCCCGCCTTTCCCGATTTGGGATGATGTTCAAACCTTTGACGGAAACCCTTGGCGAGGAATTGTTGATGTCGTTTCGGGCGGGTTTCCATGCCAAGACATCTCTGCCGCAGGTAAAGGAGCAGGGATTGACGGAGAGCGGTCAGGAATGTGGAAAGAGATGGCAAGGGTCATTTGCGAAGTACGACCAAAGTTCGTGTTCGTGGAAAACAGCCCAATGCTCACTCATAGAGGAATTGACCGAGTTCTCGCAGACTTGGCCAACATGGGGTTCGATGCGGAATGGGGAGTGCTGGGAGCGTCAGACATCGGAGCTAAACATCACCGAAAGAGAATTTGGATTGTTGCCCGACAACGAGAAGTTTTTCCATACTCCAACGACAGGCAGTTCGGGGGGCAGCAACAGCAGGAAAGCAATGCAGAAACGGGGGGTAATATGGCCAACTTCAACAACTCCAACGGGGGGGGGGAACGCTGGAGGCTCTGGGGCTTACAAAAATGCTATCAAAAACGGAACTTACATACCATCTTCAATCAACCCGAACCTTTACGAGTGGCTGATGGGGTGGCCGCAAGAGTGGACAGACTTAAGGCCATTGGAAACGGACAAGTACCGCAAGTGGCGGCTGTTGCATGGCAATTATTAATGGAGCGATTAAATGAAAGAATATGACCCACACGAAGCAATAGACTTTATATTTAAAACAGCACCGCAATACGCTAAAGCAAGCGGTGAACTAGCCCAACTTGAGAACTTTAGGCATAGTCTTAAAGCCATCAAGATGTCGCAGACCGAAGAACAATCGCTAGGGGCACAGGAACGAGAAGCCTACCGCAGTCCTGAATACCAAGACTTATGCAAAGCCATAGGGGTAGCGGTAGAGCAAAAAGAAGCCCTACGATGGCAATTAGAAGCCGCCAAGATGCGTTTTGAAGCATGGCGTACCCAACAAGCTAATGACAGAAATATAGAAAGGTTGACCCGATGAGAGATTACGCTGAAGTAATGCTAGAACTTAACCGAGCCATCAAAAAAGTGCATGAATTTTCAATAAAAAATCATGCAACTGAAGCCTATTTAGTAAGCTGTGATGTGACCGATTTAGCCCAAGAACTAGAGGATGTACTGCAAAAAGATGCAAACATTCAATAAGATAATGCGTAATGCCTACGCCACCCATATAGACTATGGTGCGTTTAAAGGTTTAATACCAACAAACCAAAACTTCTGCCCTAGTAACATAGATGGGATTGCAGAGCGTAACGGCAAGTTTTTGGTGATGGAGTGGAAACGCCCCAATGAAAAGGTTAGCGAGGGTCAAAAACGCCTATTGCAAGCCTTTGCTAAAACACCTAACTTTACAGTCGTTATTGTGCAAGGCAACACAGATGACCAGTTAGTTATAGAAAACTTTTGGCAAGTCCAACCCTTTGGATGCACTAAACTAGGCAACGGGGTTGACGAATTTAAGGCTTTCTATTTAATGTGGTACGACTACGCTAATGAACAAAAAGGATAAAAAACGCCATGACGATATTGCAAGACTTGGTTGCGTCTTATGCTACCACATGGGTTTCAATGACACCCCCGCAGAGCTTCACCATGTCAGACGATTCGGTGGAAAGCGGTCAGAAGCACCAATACTCCCCTTATGTACCGAGCATCACAGAGGTGCTACAGGTGTGCATGGACTCGGAGCAAAGGCTTTCGAGAGATACCACAAAGTTGAGTTCGATACCTTACTAGATATAGTTAAGGCTAGGCTACAACTCTAAGGGGTCAAAGCCAAATTCTTCAGCTACCATACGGCAACGCCTACGAAATTCTTTGCCATGTGACATCCATTTATCGCCCTTTTGACGATAAAAACTCATATGGACGCATTCGTGGGCCAATGTTCTACAGATGGTGTCCCAAAACGCACACCTAGCAGCCGAAATGGTGATGTAATGCTGGTAATCTTCTTCTGTGTCTAGCAAATAAGTTCCCATTGCATCTACATCTTGCGTTATCTCAAATTTCACCTCTTGGGGCAAAGGCATATCCCACTTACTAAATGGGTAAGCACAGCAAAATGACCCGTATAGATTAGATAAGATTTCAGGCGTAATCTTCATACTTCTAATATTTCACCACGAAACTCTACCTCGTTTTCACCACAAACCTGAATCATCTCAGGCATTAACAACCGACCTCTTTCCCAAGATGCCATGACAAACCCTTGTCGCCAATCTTTTGCGTTATCTTCTGTGTAGCTAAAACTTTCTGCGTTGACATCGGCTAAAGTGCCTGTTTGTACACCCCAGTAGGTCTTTTGGTCAAAGGTTGATATAGGACTTAGAGTCAGAACATGGGTATGCCCTGTAAAAATATTACTAAAACTGGCTTGAACATTGTTATAGCCTGCATATCTACCGCCCTTATGCCTGTGCTTAATAACAGTATCATCATTGACCCAAAATGACCAACAGGTTTCCCAATGGGGGAAGTGGTACTTTAAGTTAAACCCATCGACCCCCGAAAACTCAGGGGCACGAGATACCAAAGCCGACTCATAACGCATATCGTGATTACCTAAAGTCCATATTAGCCTACACCCTGCTGGTCTAACCTTTTCAATAGCATCTAAATGCGTCTTACAGTAGTTTAGTTCGTCTAATACGCTTGGTTGGCGGTCATAGTTAATCTTTGGGAATCGACTCAATACAGCCCCGTCAAAGGCATCTCCGTTACAGATAATGGCTTTGGGCTTGAAATGTTCAATAAACTTAATCAGAGCTTTAAACCCTGTAGTTGTATCTTCTGTAAAGTGGGCATCAGAAAAGATGATGACTCGACCTTTTTCTAATTCCATACCCCGTCTAACGCTATGGGTGGCAGCATCTAGGCGTTCTTGCAGTAATTCTTGGCGTTTTGCCTTGTCAGCCCTAGCTCTTTCAATATATTCTTTGCTTTTTTCTTGCTTATAACTAAGGTCGGTTACTAGCGTTATATTCTGCCTAATCTCTACTGACCGCCTACGATTCATAACGGCACGAACACCGATACCTAAATGTTCTGCTAATGCTGTGGGACTAGGATATGACCGCCACTTCTCTATAAATTCGTCATCACCAATGTAATCACCATACTGATTTTTAGCCATATAAGACCCTAATCGTGATAAAGTTAGCATATATTAACCGATTACTGTTAAAAAACAATGGCATACGCAAGAAGAACTGACGCAAATCAAGCCGAAATCGTTAAAACGCTACGAGAAGCTGGTGCTGATGTGTACGATTTATCAAGAGTCGGCAAAGGAATACCCGATTTATTGGTAACTTTTAATGGCGAAACTATCTTGATGGAAGTCAAGCGTGACGCTAAAGCCAAGTTCACCGCAGAACAATTAAAGTTTATAGCTAATTGGAAAGGTGGGCCATTAAGCCGAGTGGATAGCCCTGAATCTGCATTAAGAGTGATTGGATTAATCCCAAAACACGACTATAATCAATAAAAACAAGGAGTTTGTATGGAAAATTGTGCTTTATTTGTAGCAACATTACTACATTCTGCGACTAACACGCATTTTTTCCATTTCACAACGGATTCTTACTCACGCCATAAAGCGTTGCAAAAATACTATGAAGGTATTGTAGATTTAACTGACAGCTTTGCTGAATCTTATGCTGGCAAGTATGGCAAATTCACCGCATTTCCAAGCGTGTACCACCAACCCAAAGACCCAATTAAATACTTAGAATCCCTACAAAACTTTGTGGCAGATGCCCGCCAAGATTTACCGCAAGATAGCGAACTGCAAAACCTGATTGATGAGATTGCAGACCTGATTAACACCACAACTTATAAACTCAAGTTCTTGAAATAAAAGGATAAATCATGCCATTAATCAAATCAGGTAGCAAAGAAGCTGTAGGCAAAAACATTAAAAAAGAGATGGAATCTGGCAAAGGAAAGCGTCAAGCCGTAGCTATTGCTCTTGCAACTGAGCGTAAATACGCTAAAGGCAACCGCAAGAACAAGCTAGAAGAAGCATATGGCAAGTACATTGAAGAAAAAGCCTGAAATTTCTTGAAAATTCTTGAAAATGAGCCGACAAGACCAAATTCGTGATGCAATAGATAAGCACGATAAGCCAATACCCAAGACTACAACGGGTAAAGGTAAGAATTACTTGCCAACAGAGCAAGGGGCTGGCATGACCGCCAAAGGTCGTGAAGCCTACAATCGCAAGAACAACGCCAATTTAAAAGCCCCCGCCCCAAACCCTAAGACTGATGCCGACAAGGGTAGAAAAGCTAGTTTTTGTGCAAGAATGGGTGGGGTAGTAAAAAACAGCAAAAACGCTGAACGAGCAAAAGCAAGCATGAGGAGATGGAACTGTGGCTAAACAAGGTTTGTATTACAACATTAATCAAAAACAGAAACGCATAGCTGCGGGTTCAGGCGAAAAGATGAACAAGGTTGGTAGCAAAGATGCTCCTAGCAAACAAGACTTTATTGAGTCGGCTAAGACTGCAAAACCGCCCAAAAAGACTAGAAAACAAATGCTTACCGATAAGATGAAGGATATGTAATGTTTAAAAAAGAAAAGATTAAACCTGAGAACTTTTTGTTGCAACCGCACAAACAGACCACGCTAGAAAAGAACGAAGATAAGCGTATGAAGCGTAAAGCGGAATTGATGAAGCACTTTAACCAATTTGTTAAACAGATGGCATAAATGGCTACATTGGCAGAAACCTTACGCCAAGTCGGATATGTAACACCACAGGGAGTTACAGGCCCTAACGCACCTCTAGCCCGACAGCTAAAAAACTATGTCGCCAATGTAATCCCAACAGCCGCCCAAAATCTAGCCCAACAACGGGCTGATATAGACGCTTCTTTAACAATGGGTGACCAAGGCATACAAGTGGGGGATAGGGCTGCTTTTGAGCGAGCTTTAGAACAAGTACCTAATTTGATGGGTTCCGTTGCTAAATTGCCAACTGCTGAAAGAATGAAAATTGCTCAAGCAAATGCAGCATTGCCTGTAGAACAAGGTGGTTTAGGTTTGCCGCCTAACAATACGCCTTTGCAAAGAGCAGAAGCTATGGGTTATAAAACTCCTGCGTATCATGGCACTAATGCAGACATAGAAGTATTTGATGTAGTAGGTAAAGATAAAACAGCAGGAGCAGGAGCATTTTTTACCACAAATCCTGTTGTAGCTGAAACCTATGTATCAGGTTCGGGCGGTGGCAACATATTGCCAGTTTTAATAAAAGAAGATAACTTTTTAAAAGGTGTTGGTAGAGGTCAAGGATGGGGCAATCTTGCAGTTTTTGACTTAAAGCCAAATGTTGCTGGTAAACCAATTAACCCTAAAGAAATGAATTTAGACCCTTTTGGTTACACAACTACCGATGAAATTGCACAAGCTGCTTTAGATTTAGGTCTAAAAGGTACAAAAATATTAAATGTTCGTGATTTAGGCCCAAATAGCCATGTATTTAGAGCAAAAGAATATCTCAAAGAAAAATACGGCATTATTCCTGACGAAACATGGTCTAATGTTGACCAAGCAAAATGGAATGAAGTAACAAATTACATTAATGACTTTTACAAAGGTCAAAAAAGTGATGTTATTTCAGTACAAGACCCATCTTTAATTAGAAGCAAATATGCCGCATTTGACCCAAAACGCAGCAAAGAAGGCGATATTTTGGCTGGCGCATTAGCTGTACCAATGGTTGCTGATGAGGAAACAAGAAGGTCGTTATTAGAAAAACTATTTAACGAACAACAAAAGTAGTGTAGAATTAACCTAACTAAATCAATCACTTGAGGTAGTATGCAGATAAAAGAAGTAGAAGTAACAGCGTTAATACCTTACGCTAAAAACAGCCGAACCCATGACGATGCTCAAGTAGCCCAAATAGCTGCCAGTATTAAAGAATTTGGGTGGACTAACCCTATATTAGTTGATGGCGATAAAGGCGTTATAGCGGGGCATGGCAGGCTCTTAGCCGCTAGAAAGCTGGGTATGGCTAAAGTACCCACGATTGAGCTTAAAGACATGACAGAAGCCCAAAAAAAGGCTTATGTGATTGCTGACAACAAGTTGGCATTAAACGCTGGGTGGGATACAAACTTTCTGTCGCTAGAGCTACAAGAGTTAAAAGACCAAGACTTTGACCTAACGCTACTTGGCTTTGACGATAAAGAACTAGACGCTTTACTAGCCCCCGAAACAACCGAAGGGCTAACCGATGAAGATAGCGTACCTGAAACGCCAATCGAGCCTAAAACCAAGCTAGGCGATATATATATTCTTGGAAATCATAGACTTATGTGTGGTGATAGCTGTAGCGTAACCGATATGGATAAACTTGTAAACGGCAGACAAGTAGATATGTGGCTTACCGACCCTCCCTACAATGTAGCTTACGAAGGCAAAACTAAAGATGCCTTAACTATACAAAATGACTCTATGGATAATGCAGGCTTCCGCCAGTTTTTACGGGATGCTTATGTAACTGCCGATACTGTTATGAAAGCTGGGGCTGTATTTTATATATGGCATGCGGACTCAGAAGGCTACAATTTTAGAGGTGCTGCCTACGATGCTGGTTGGAAGGTACGCCAATGTCTTATTTGGAAAAAGTCCACTATGGTTATGGGTAGGCAAGACTATCATTGGAAACATGAACCATGCTTGTATGGGTGGAAAGAAGGTGCTGGGCATCTATGGGCTACTGACCGCAAACAAACAACTATTTTGGAGTTTGATAAACCGAGCCGTAATGGTGAACACCCAACCATGAAGCCTGTAGCTTTGTTTGAATACCAAATGCTCAACAACACTAAAGGTGGGGATATTGTGCTTGATAGTTTTGGCGGTAGTGGCACAACTCTATTGGCTGCTGAAAAGAATGGCAGAATAGCCTATTTAATGGAATTAGACCCTAAATACTGCGATGTAATAGTCAAGCGTTGGGAAGACTTTACGGGCAAAAAAGCTATTTTAGCGGAGTTATAAAAATGGCAGAAAAAGGCAGACCCGCACATAAACCAAATAAAGAAAGCCAAGATACCGCTAAACGATTATCTGCATTGGGTGTACCCCATGAGGATATAGCCAGTAGGCTAAAGATTAGTGCTGATACTTTGGTCAAATATTACAAAGAAGAACTAGATGAGGGGCGTATAGACGCTAATGCCGCTATTGCTGGCACATTGTTTAGCCAAGCCAAGAAAGGTAATACGGCTGCCGCTATCTTTTGGCTAAAGACTAGGGCTAGGTGGAAAGAAACCCAAGTTAACGAGGTCACAGGCCAAGATGGTGGCGATATAAAGATTTCTTGGGCAGATGCCTAACATAAAGCTAAAGTACCGCCCTAGACCTATATTTGCTGACTTCCATGAGCGTAAGCAACGATGGTCTATTGTTATTGCCCACCGCAGGGCAGGTAAGACTGTAGCCTGTATTAATGACCTTATCATTAAGGCTGGATTGGAGAACAAACCCAATGGTAGATATGCCTATATTGCCCCGTATCATAGCCAAGCCAAATCTATTGCTTGGGATTACTTGCTTAGGTTTAGTGAGCCTTTATATCGCAGACATAACCAATCAGAACTGTGGGTTGAGCTTATTAACGGGTCAAGAATTCGTTTATTTGGTGCAGACAATCCTGACGCATTACGGGGTATGTACCTAGACGGGGTAATCTTAGACGAGTACGCTGACATGAAACCTAGCGTATGGGGTGCAGTTTTAAGACCACTTTTGAGCGATAGAATGGGCTGGGCAGTTTTCATTGGCACACCCAAAGGCCATAACGCCTTTTATGACATATATCAGACCGCAGAGATAAACAAAGCAGATTGGTTTAGTAAGGTTTTAAGGGCAAGCAAGACCGAAATCCTACCCCAAGCCGAATTAGACGATGCCTTAAAGTCTATGTCTATTGACCAATACCAACAAGAGTTCGAATGTTCATTTGAGGCTTCCATAGTTGGGGCTATATATGGCGTTGAGATGCGACTATTAACCGATGCAGGGCGTATTGACAAGGTTGAGTGCGACACCATGTTTCCTGTGCATACGGCTTGGGACTTGGGCTTTAACGATGCTACGGCTATTTGGTGGTATCAGGTCGTACATGGAGAGATACGAGTATTAGATTACCACGAAGCTCATGGGCAACCGATTATCTATTACGCTAACCAAATTAAAGAACGACCATACGAATATGGTACACATTGGTTACCACACGATGCACGAGCTAAAACTTTGGCAAGTGGCGGAAAGAGCATAATTGAGCAAATTTTTGACAAATTACCTAAAGAATCGTTTAAAATTGTTCCAAATCTGTCATTACAAGACGGCATACAAGCATCAAGGATGGCATTAGCTAGGACTTGGTTTGATGCCATGAAGTGTTCAGAGGGCATTGAATGTTTGCGTCAGTACCAAAGGGAATACGATGAAGATAAGAAAGTATTTCGAGATAAGCCTCGCCATGATTGGACAAGTCATGGAGCGGATGCTTTTAGGATGCTTTCTGTGGCTTGGCGAGATGAAGCAGAAATTGCGAAGCAAAACGCACCGATTCGTGGCATTAGTGTTGGACAGAATGAAGTAACGCTAGAAGAAATGTGGAAATCCACCCCTCAAACCCAGTATAGGAGAATCTAAAATGCCTGAAGTCGCAGCCAGTTATGGCTTTAAATATGAACATGTAGCCGCATCACAAACCGCCCAAGTATTAGGAACAACAGGTGCAACAGGTGATTATTTACATCGTTTAATTATTACAGTTTCTACATCACTTACTGGAACTGTAGCCTTGTTAGACAACACTACATCCCATGTATTAGTAGCCGCCAATAGTGCAATCGGTGTCTATTCTGTAGAAGTCAACACTAAATCAGTTAATGGTGCTTGGAAGATAACAACGGGTGCTGGTGCTGAAGTAGTAGCAATCGGCAACTTTACCTAGGAATAAGTATGCACGATACGCTTAATAAAACTTACGAGGATTGGTACAACACCATTGCTCAGTACGACAAGTCATTTAGGGAGTGGGAAGCTAGAGTTCCCCGAATTGTTAAGCGTTATCGTGATGACAGCCGTACCCGTAATAACCCTAATGCTCGCTTTAATATCCTTTGGTCTAATGTTCAGGTCATTAAGCCTGCCATCTTTGCTAGACTGCCACGCCCCGATGTAAGCCGTAGATTTAGAGATAACGACCCAATTGGGCGTGTTGCTTCTATGATGCTAGAACGGGCTTTAGAGTACGAAGTTGAGCATTACCATGACTATCGCTCCGCTATGGATAACGCTGTGCTTGACCGCTTATTAGGTGGTAGAGGTACGGCATGGGTTCGTTATGAGCCACATATTGTTGCAGAGCAAAACGATTTAAATACAGGTCTAGCTGGTCAAGATGTAGGTAATGGAGTACAAATTACAGAGGATGCCGATGAAGCAGAAACGCAAAACGCTGAACTGGTGGAGTCGCAAGAACGAATTGAGTATGAGTGTGCCCCAGTTGATTATGTCCATTGGCGTGATTTTGGTCATACTGTTGCTCGTACTTGGGAAGAAGTAACAGCCGTATGGCGTAAAGTTTATATGGGCCGTCAAGCCTTGATTGACCGCTTTGGTGAAGAATTAGGCGGTAAGATTCCGCTAGACACCAAGCCTGATAGCGATAAATGGGCTACCAAACAAATGACTGTAGAGCATTACCAAGCCTGTATCTATGAGATATGGGATAAAGAACAAGGCAAAGTCTTTTGGGTTAGCAAGTCGATGGGCGAGATTCTTGATGAGAAAGATGACCCACTACAGTTAGAGGGATTCTTCCCTTGCCCTAAACCAATGTACGCCACATTGACTACAGACAGTTTAGAGCCTGTACCTGACTTTGTACTATACCAAGACCAAGCCAAGCAATTAGACACGCTTGCAGACCGCATAGATGGCTTTATTAACGCCTTAAAAGTACGGGGTGTCTATGACGCATCCGAGCCAAGCCTTTCAAGACTATTTTCTGAGGGCGAGAACAATACCCTGATACCAGTTAAGAACTGGGCTGCTTTTGCTGAGAAACAAGGCATGAAAGGGGCTATTGACCTAGTAGATATAACCCCAATCGCTCAAGGCTTGACAATGGCTTATCAGGCTATGGAGCAAGTCAAGGGTCAGATTTACGAGATTATGGGTATTGCCGACATTCAAAGGGGACAGACAGACCCCAATGAAACGCTTGGGGCACAGATTATTAAGTCTAATAACGCAGCAGGCAGACTTAAGAATATGCAACACGCAGTCGTGGACTTTGCTACCGAGCTTCTAAGTATCAAGGCTCAGATTATCTGCAAGCACTTTACTGACGATACGATTGTCAAGATTAGTGGTGCAATGCAATTAAGCCCACAAGACCAACAATTAGTACCGCAAGCCTTACAACTATTGAAAGACGAACCCGCTAAGAACTTCCGTATTGAAGTAACTAGCGATTCAATGATTTATCAGGATGAGCAACAAGAGAAAGCCGACAGAATCGAGTTTTTAGGTGCTTTATCCCAGTTTATGAACCAAGCCTTACCAGTAGCTACCCAAGCCCCTGAACTAACCCCATTACTCATGGAGATGCTCAAGTTTGGCGTGACTGCGTTTAAGGCTGGTAAAGGTATGGAAGGGCTTATTGATGAAACTGCCGACCAATTTAGAAATAAAGCTAAAGCGATGGAAGGCCAACCCAAGCCACCCCCACCTGAAGTGCAAAAGATTCAGGCTCAGACTCAGGCTAAGATGCAAGAAATACAGATGTCGGTACAACTGGAACAGCAAAAGATGGCTGCTCAAATTGAATTTGAAAAGGCTAAACAGGAATATCAGGCACAAGAGAATCAACTTAAATTCCAACTTGAAGAACAGCGTAATGCTCAAGACCGAGAGATGGAGATGAAGTTAGCTCAGATGAAAATGATGACTGAGCGTAATACCCAACTCTTGCTTGCCTACATTAACAATGGGGCTAAGATTGAAACGGCTCGTATCTCCGCAGGTGTAGATAGTGGCGAGGGAATCGCTGAAGAATACACAATGGATGAAGATATGCTACGGGCACAAGAACACCCCCTAGCCCCCATAGCCAACGCTATTGCACAAGGTAATCAAGATATGACAGCAACTTTAGGTGCTTTAATTGATAGACTAAACCAACCAAAACAAGTAGTACGAGATGAGAATGGCAAAATTGTAGGGGTTCAATAATGGCTATTACAGTCAAACATAGCAAAGTCAGCACAATCCCTGACGAAGCAGATACAAGTCTTGTACGCCCTAGCGATTGGAACGCTGACCATACCCTAACAGGTACTATAGATATAGCCAATGGCGGTACAGGGCAAACAACGGCTAATGGTGCGTTTAATGCTTTAGCCCCATCTCAGACAGGCAATACTGGCAAATACTTAACGACTAACGGAACAGATACTTCATGGGCTACAAACCCATTAGGAACAGTCACTTCTGTAGCGGCAACTGCTGGAACGGGTATCTCTGTTACTGGTAGCCCTATTACTACTAGTGGCACTTTAAATATTACAAACACCGCCCCCGACCAAACAGTAAGTATTGCAAGCGGAACTGGTATATCGGCAACAGGTACATACCCTGCGTTTACAGTAGCCAACACAGGTGTTACTTCTGCCGTAGCTGGAACTGGTATTAGCGTTAGTGGTTCAACTGGTGCTGTAACAGTAACCAACACCGCTCCCGACCAAACTGTTGCTTTAACTGGTGCAGGAACAACTGTAGTAACTGGTACTTACCCTAACTTTACTATTACTTCTACTGATTCCACTACTGGTACGGTTACAAGCGTAGCGGCTACAGTACCTGCTTTTTTAAGCGTTTCAGGTAGCCCTATTACTACTAGCGGTACATTAGCCTTAACTTACTCAGGAACAGCGTTGCCTGTAGCTAATGGCGGTACAGGAAGAACTGTTGGTAATTATTCTATTTACGCAAATGAGATTCATGTTGGTAAAGACGGAAACGACACAACAGGTGATGGAACTTTAATTAACCCTGTGTTAACAATTACCAAAGCGTTGACTCTGATTGGTGCAGGTAGAAATACTGTCATTGTGCATCCTGGAAGTTATAGCGAAAGCCCCACAGTTACAAGTGCAAACACAACAATAGCAACCACAGAACTTACTGGCGCTAACACGCAAATTTCTGGAACTCTGACCTTGACTGTGGCGGCTCGTGTTAGTGGCATAAAACTAACTAATTTGACCATCACAGGGTCTAGTAACACTTATATTTCAAACTGTACTGTAGATACGCAAGTCGTTAAATCAGGTACAAATTATGTTGAGTTTATTAACAGCGAATTGCAATGCACCTCAGGTGTTCAAATTACGGGTGCTGGCACAGTTTCTATTGTAGGAAACAAGTGTTGGGCTGTAGCTGTATCTAACGCAAGCGCCAATGTTTTAATTAAAGATTGTTACCAAGTTCTTACCCCAAGCGTTACGGCTGGAAATTTGCAAATTGATGGCTCTGCTATTTTTGCTTCTAGCCCTGCGTCTAACGCTGTAACTTCAAGTGTTGGTAGCTTTATTACGCTGGCTAATAGTTTTATCTTAAATTCAGCAGGAACTAATGTAGAACGAGTAAGTCTTGCAGGTTCTTACAGTATTTTGAATCTTGTTTATGATAAAACTAACTCTACTTTTACAGGCACAAACTTAAACGCCATTGATTATTTTAGCGTTATTAATGCTGATACTTTGGTTTTAACAAATGATTTAGCGATTGCTTACGGTGGTACAAATAGTTCTGCAACCCCTACTGCTGGTGCTGTACCTTATGGTACTGGAACTGCTTATGGGTTTTCAGCCGCAGGAACAGCAGGTCAAGTTCTTACTTCACAAGGGGCAGGAACACCAACTTGGACAACCCCTACAACGGGAACGGTAACAAGCGTAACAGGTACTGCCCCTGTAGTATCGTCAGGCGGTAATACCCCAGCTATAAGCATGGCTAAAGCCACCACTAGCGTAGATGGGTATTTATCTGCCACAGACTTTACAACCTTTAACAACAAAGGTAACGGAACTGTAACAAGCGTAAGCGGTACAGGTACAGTAAACGGCATTAGCCTTAGTGGAACAGTAACTTCTAGCGGTAATTTAACTCTTGGTGGCACTTTATCTAATGTAAGCCTAGCTACTCAGGTAACTGGTAATCTGCCTGTAACTAACCTAAATAGCGGTACTTCTGCTTCTGCCACTACATTTTGGCGTGGTGATGGCACATGGGCTACCCCATCGGCAAGTGCGGCAGGGTCAAATACCCAAGTTCAATTTAATAATTCAGGGGCTTTAGGTGCGTCTGCAAGTTATACATTTGATGGAACTACTGTTTCTGCCCCAATCCAACGGGCTAGTAACGGAATTGTGACTAACAGCAAGACTATCGGCACTAGCTTTACTATCCCCGCAACAGATAACGCTATGTCATCAGGGCCAGTCACTATATCAAGTGGCGTAACTGTTACAGTTTCTAGTGGGTCACGCTGGGTAGTTCTGTAATGTTTCAAACTGCTTTTCAGTCTAATGCGTTTCAAATCAACGCATTTCAGATAGGTGGAGAACCCCCAACGCCATCGGGCATAGATACCCATGATGGCTTTACACCTGAAGAAATCCGCAGAGCTAGAAACCTAGACCGCAAGATACGGGAAAGGCAACAGGCTTTATTAAAGTCGCAAGCTGATTCCAAAATACGCAGAAAACAACAATTAAAAGATTTAATTGACCCCCCAAAAATTGTTGCTAAACAGAAACAAAATAAACTACAATCTATTCAAGAGGTTAAGGCTGGTACACCGCCAGTTGATACTACAGAACTAGAGCAGTCTATTGCCTACCTTGAAAACCAACGAAACAACCTGTTAAAAGCGGTTGCTTATAGGCAAGAGGTAGCAAGGTTACAGACCGAACTCGTTATCCTAGAAGCTAAACGCCTAGCAGAACTAGATGACGAGGAAAGCATATTACTACTAATATAGACCCCCACGCCCAATATAAGTTAGCTTATGACCACCTACACGCAGGTCGTTATGAGCAAGGTTTTCGATTATTTGAGTATCGGTGGCATCCTGAAATAGTTGCCGAACAAGCCGTACCCTACGAACCTACTTTTAAAATTCCTGTATGGCGAGGTGAACCTTTAATGGGTAAATCCATCACAGTACAGATGGAGCAAGGCTTTGGTGACATTATTATGTTTGCCCGATTCTTACCTGCATTAAAGGCTTTAGGGGCAAAACAGGTCGTAGTCTTACAAGAAAGCACACTTCATTACCTTTTAGGGCAGATTCATAGCGTAGATGTCTTTTCTAACAGCACTAATGAGGGCGTAGCAAGCCAATCAGACTACTGGATAGGCTCTATGTCACTTCCCTACTACATTTCTCTGTCGCACCCCCTTGTAAAGGCTATGTTCCCCGTTACCCGTAAGAAAATAGTGGGTTCTGAGGGCTATTTACACGCTATTCCTAGCAATATCCCACCCAAAATAGGGGTGAACTGGGAAGCATCTAAGCAAATTCTGTATTACTTGAAGTCAATCGACCACCGACACATTGAAGAATTGGTTGGAGATGACTGTTATAGCCTAAACCCTAAATCTGACGGACTATTTAACCCACTACCTGACGATGGATGGAAGAAAGATTGGGTTAAGACCGCCCAACACATGAAAGCTATGAAAGGAGTTGTAACTGTTGATACGGGTACGGCTCATTTAGCTGGTGCTTTAGGGGTTAGAACCATTGTTTTACTACCTAAAGAAGAATTTGTCTGTTGGCGGTGGAAAAATGCCCGTTGGTACGACTCTGTTGTATGCCTAAGACCCCATGAATATGACCAATTACCTGACCTTATAAGGAGAATGTGATGATTTGCCCTAAATGTGGATATTCTGAATCAAATCATGTAGTTACAAAATCAGATAAGGAGCGATACCTAGATTTTTGGGGATTTAAACTAGGAACGCCTGAAGCTGAAGAAGCATGGAAGCAAAAACAAGAAATGACCGCCAAAGACGCACCGATGGTCATGTCAGACATTGAAGGCTATGTATCGCAAGTTGATGGTTCTTGGATTAGTAGCCGAAGTCACCATAGAAGCCATTTAAAACAGCACAAAATGATTGAATTAGGTAACGAAGTACCTGTACAGCATAAGCCTGTGGAATTAAGCCGTAAAGACCAAGAAACCCGTAAACGCAAGATTGCCGAGCTTGCTTACGCCAAACTAACTTATCGTTAAGGAGTAATTATGGCAGACCGCAGAGAGATGTTAGAAGCAGCAATGGCAGATGTAGAAATCCCACAAGATGAGGGTAAACCCTTAGAGGAAGAACATGAGGAAGTGCAAGAGGAAGTTTCTCAAGACGAACCTGCTCGCAATGAGAAAGGACAGTTTGTCGCTGAAGATGAAGCGGTGGCAGAGGAAACGAGCATTGAGGCTACTTCAGAAGATGCGGATGAACCCGAACAGCCCGAAGAACAGCCTGAGATTAGCGATATACCAAAGCCTACGACTTGGAAGAAAGACCTTTTACCTCTATGGGATAAGATAGCCAAGGGCGAAACACTATCTAAAGATGAAAGCAAAAAACACCTTGAATACCTTAACCAACGAGAGAACGAGTTTAAAAAGGGCGTTAGCGTATATAAAGCGGAAGCGGAACGAGCAAAGGCTCTTGAGGAAGCAATTAACCCGTTTGTACCTGAACTTCAAGCACAAGGAATACACCCTGCCGCATGGATAAACAACTTGGGTCGTGCCCACATGATTCTTTCAAAAGCACCCCATGAACAGAAAGTGCAAATGTTTCATAGACTTGCACAAGATTATGGAGTAAACTTAAATCAAATTAACGAACCGCAACAACCAGTTGACGCATATACTCAACAGTTAATGCAACAACTTTATCAAGTTAATCAAGAGGTTAGCACGATAAAAGGGCGGTTTGAGCAAGAAGAACAAGCTCGATTGAATAATGAGATTGAGCGAGTACGAAGTGACAGAGAGCGGTTTCCGCACTTTGATATGGTTAGGGAAGAAATGGCTCAACTACTTGAGCTAGGTAAGGCCCAAGACCTTGAAACGGCTTATGCAAAAGCTGTGCGTATGAACGATGAAGCCTTTAGGTTGGAACAGGAAAAACTCCTGAACAACGCTACAAAGCAAGCATCTAAGGCACAACAAGTAGCACGAGCCAAAGCAACGGCAATTAGCCCAAAATCCGTTACTCCTAACGGAACACAAGCGAAAGTCGAAGCAAAGGATAGGCGTTCTCTACTAATGGCTGGATTAGCCGATGCAGAGAGCGGTAGGCTTTAACTTAACTTAATAAAGGATATATCATGGCATTTGCAAACTCAGCAATCACCGATATTATCGCTACCACCATTCAAAGTCGTAGCGGTGAATTGGCTGATAACTTAACGCAGAACAATGCGATTCTGCAAAGACTTAACTCTAAGGGCAATGTACGCCCATTTTCAGGTGGTAATGTAATCTTGGAAGAAATTTTCTATGATGACACAACTACTAACAACGCTAGTTCCTATAGCGGATATGAAGTATTGAACATTACTCCTGATAGCCCAATCTCGGCCGCTCAGTTCAAAATTGCTCAATACGCTGCATCGGTAACCATGAGTGGTTTAGAAATGCTCCAAAACAGTTCTAAAGAAGCAATCATTGACCTCATTGATGGTCGTATGCAAGTTTCTGAAGCCCGTTTATTGAACCGCATTTCAGGCGATTTGTATGGTGACGGAACAGGTAATGGCGGTAAGAATGTGGATGGTTTGGCTGCCGCAGTAGCAGTTTCCCCAACCACAGGTACTTATGGTGGTATTAATCGTGCCAACTTTACTTTTTGGCGTAACCAAATTACCACAGGTGCAACTTCAGCAACAATGCTTGCTAAGATGACCGAAGCCGCTATTAAGCAGATTCGTGGCACAGACAAGGCTGACTTGTACATCGCTGGTAACAATATGTATCAGTATTTTGTAAACGCATTACAGGCTATTCAGCGTATTACTACTGAAGAAAGTGGTGCAGCAGGTTTCGCATCCCTCAAATTCTATGGTGGCGGTACATCTGCTGATGTGGTACTAGGTGGTGGTATTGGAGCACAAGAAAATACAAACTATATGTATCTTTTGAACACCAATTACATCTTCTTCCGCCCACACAAAGAGCGTAATTTCGTACCTATCGGTGGTGAGCGTCAAGCCATTAACCAAGATGCGATTGTAAAATTGTATGGATTTGCTGGCAATATGACTACAAGCAACGCACAGTTGCAGGGTCTTTTGACAACTTAATCAATTAACCTAAAAAAAGGAAATTATCATGGCTTATTCAGTTCTTCCTATTGCAGGAGTTGATTTAAACAATGTCACTCCTGACAGTTTTTCATACACAGCAGGCACTACTGCTATTGACATTCCAGCGTTTGCTCCCTTGGGAACACAAACTTTTGGAAATGATGGCTTTCGCTATGTGTTTGCACAAGCGGGTGTCGCTATTGCTGCATCTGCTGCAACTTGCATCATCAACGCCTCAACATTCCAAGTAACTTTGGGTGCTACAGGTACATACTTGTCAGGTGCTTCTATGGCATCAGGCGATTATGGTTGGTTTAGCAAGGCTAGTGTTTAATACACTTTTGTAGTAAAAACAAAGGGTTACTCTTAACGGGGTAGCCCTTTTTTCTTTTAACCCTAACCACTTAGGAGCATTACATGGCAATAGATAGCGATAACCAAGACGCAGATTCACGCTTGGCAGTTAAGTTTTACAAGCGAGCCGTTCAACTAGAACACGAATCAAGCGAAGCTGGCAGACCAATATTCAAAGATTTTGACTTTGTACGCATTATGGTTGCTGGAGATAACCTGACTGAAATTGACACTTATGCAAGGGATAGCCATAAACAACGCTTTCCAAAGCAATGGCTTCAATATCAAGCTAGTCAAGACTCTAGTAGCGATATGATGGGCACACCTTTAGAACAATGGACTTTGATTACCCAATCTCAAGCCCAAGAGTTAAAAGGTATCAAGTTTTATACAGTCGAATCTATTGCTAATGCTTCAGATTACCAGTTACAGCGTATTGGAATGATTGCGGGTATGCAACCTCATTCATTTAGGGACAAGGCTAAAAGCTATTTAAACCTTGCTACCGAAACCGCAGACGCTAGTAAACGGGATGAAGAAATTAATAAGTTAAAGCAAGAACTTGCCAAAAAAGACGAGGAAACTGCTAAAATGAAGGCTGAAACTGATGCGAAGCTCGCCCTAATGCAAGAACAAATGGCGGCTGTACTTGCGGCAGTTGGTGAGAAAAAAACTCGTAAACCAAAGGTCGTAGAGAAAGTCTAATATGTCATCAACGATGCTCCAACTTGTTCAGCAGACCACTAGCGAGCTAAACCTTGCTATTCCTACCTATGTGGCGGGTAATACTAATCAGGATGT
>Ga0209400_1000463_pt1 | contig 35571 bp, 70 predicted proteins | sample M_130807_EF_Meta_FD_187313 | JGI IMG/M metagenome (GOLD analysis project Ga0209400, IMG submission 187313) | Freshwater microbial communities from Lake Montjoie, Canada to study carbon cycling - M_130807_EF_MetaG (SPAdes) (version 2) | ecosystem: Environmental > Aquatic > Freshwater > Lake... | reverse complement strand
CCATCGGTGTTGTTGATTTCCAGTGCGCCAAACTCCAGGTGGACATCACTTGCCAATGCTATTTTCATACAGTTGCTTTCAGTTGTTGCGCCACAGGGTCCTCTTTGATCAAGGCTGCTTCCTTGTCAGGATAGCGTTGTCGGAATCGTTCTTGCACTTCCGTCATGTTTCGCCCCATGCATACGAATTCTTTCGTTAGACTATTATAACACATAAACTGCCCGTCTACAGCCTCTATATCCAAAATAATCAACTTTTGTTTTACCATTTTATCCACAAACTCTTCCACCTTGTGATCTGTGTCATTGAACTCACGCCAGGCTCGGTAGATGTTGATCACTTGCAGAATCATCACACCAAGAACAATGCCAACGAAAACGGGTATAATAAAGTCTATCATGATGTAGTTATGCTTGACGGATTGATTCCATTGTGATCATCTTGCCCAGTTCGCGTTCGAAATCCAGTTCGTCTGGGATCACATAGTGGCGGTAGTTGGTGTCGTCTTTGCGGCGGTCGTAGTGCCGGAATGTGATGATCTTGCCACCAATCGCACTCATCACAGTGATATTCAAGCCTGCGTGGCCATCAATGCTATCACTGTTGCTCTGAACCGATAAGCCTCGGCGAGGTTTGATTAGAGAATTGGCTTCCATGCTGGTCAATCCTGTGCTGGCATTTTCCCAATCTTCTCTCACCCAACCGATGATCATCTTTTTAAACCAGTTCATGCTGCTTTCCTTTGTTTCAAATATTGTTCCCACTGGATCCATTGATTTCTCACCAAGAAGCCCCAATCGCGTTGTTTACGTCCGGGCATGAACAGGGTCCAGCAAGTGATGTTGGGATCTAGTTCAATCCTGTGATAGGTATTGGCTCGAGCTGTGCGGAAACTGCCTGCACCGCACCAGCGTGATACTTCACCATTCTTGCGTCCCTCAGCATCAAACGTGGGACGCCATTCCCAATAGCCGCCCCGCAAGATCAGCGTGGCAAATGACCAAGGATGATCATGCACATCGTCCGGATCTGACTTCAAGAACTTATGCACAAACACATTGAATGGAAATGTGTCACGATCTTTGAGGAACACATAATAGCGTTCCAGGTAAGGCTCGTCATCTAACCTATCACGGATCACGCGATAGCGACCCATGCGGGTAAAAAGTTGTTTGATCATCAATTGATTCCTTTACACCTGTATTATACAGCATCTTGATTTATTGGTCAAGAAAAACCCTGCACGGTGCAGGGTTTTTTGTGCAGGCCGACTGGGTGGATTAGACCAAACCAAGTGCCATTGCTCGGTAGCCAGCAGCCACGATCTTGCGGCTGGGCTTGCCAATCACATACTCGGTGACTTTGGCATGATTGCCAGCCACACGGCTGTTGGCATAAACTGCATAACCAGCAGCACGGATACGGCTGGCTTCAGCAGAAAGATTCTTCACGCCAAAACGCTTTTCAGCAGCAGCAGGAGTGAGTTTCTCGCCGTTGTACAAAGCAGAGAAGACCTTGAATGTTTTTGTCTCAGGATTAAAACGCATATAATTTACCTTTCATAGTGAATAGCTGTTGCGTACAGCATGTGACTATTGTATAACAATTGTGGCACAGTCACAACAGATTCTGGCAAAATGTCCTGATGTTTTGGCACGATGGTAAATACTTGTGCATAATAATAACGGCGTACATTATGTTACACACCATCACAACCATAACCAAAGAACTTGAGACCTTGATCAAAGATGATCCGGTGCGGCCTGAGATCCCAATGTCAGATCGCATCAACACCAACAGCAGGATCTATCTATTGAAAAATGGAGACAACACCTCGGCTGTGACCTGTGTTAAATTCCTCGAGTCTGTGCCTGCTGCTGTGGAGGACATGGCTGGATTAATAGAAACTGCCACCACAGCAGTGTTCTACACCATCTGGAGTTATGCGGCTGGCGCAGGGCGTACCTTGATCCAAGAAGCACAAAAGAGTATCAAAGAGGAATTTCCTGACATACAGACCTATGTGACCCTGAGTCCCAAGACCGAGATGGCCCGACGTTTCCATCTCAAGAATGGTGCGTCGGAACTGCGTGAAAATATCACCACCATCAACTACATCTATAAGTAATGTTGCTCGTGTAGCATTCTGCCAAAGGCATAGGGCAGTTGGCAGATTACACACACATACACAGGAGAAAAACATGAGCAAAACACCTTACGAGATTCGTCTCGAAATTCTCAAAATGGCCAACGAAATCCTCGTGACGCCAGTCTTCCAAAAACGCCAAGCACTTAGCGACGAATACCATTCCAAGCTAACAGATGCCAATCGTGGAACAGTGGCTTACCCAACCTTGCCAGATTTTCCGTCCAGCACGGACATTGTGGCCAAGGCCGAAGAACTCAAAAAGTTTGTAGACGCTGCATAAAAAAAGCCCCGAAAGGGGCTTTTTAGTTTGTGCTATTGGAGATTACTTCTTAGTGAAGGACCAATAGATCATTGCCAGAGCAGCCAATCCGACCAGTCCTTGGCTGCCCAGGGCACCCACGAATTTGATCACACTTGCGGTGACATCGATTGCCAGGAATGGAACTGCGGCTCCGAACAGGATCTGCAGAATCACGCCAGCGGCGATCAGTTTGATACCGATATCGATGATACCGTTTAGTAGGCCTTGGGCCTTTGACATTACATTGTCCATAAAATAAACTCCTTTGTAAAGCACCCTTGTTAGTGTGCTGGATTTTATTTAAGATTTATTACAGCAATCGTGAATAATACCCAGGATTTCTGGGTGATTTTTCATTAACGGCTAAGTGAATCACTTGTGCCATGCGCCTTCATAACAATGTCGCATTTCATGGCCTAGGTTGGCCAAGCTGGTGATACGCTTGGTGTATATGACACAGGTCTTTGGAGTGAATTTGGCACAGCCTCTCAGTTCACCATCACCGGGATTTTTGGGTTTGCCAAAACAGGCCTGCTCCAGATCCTCCACGATGATCCATTGTATGTATTTTTGCACATGCTTCGGCTGTGTCTTGAAGACCAAGTCACCTTCACCGGGCAGTAATACATCAGCCTGGGCGGCACCCACACTGAACAACAATGCCATTAGTATTAGCAATCGCATGCTTACTTCTCCTGATCTGTTTTGGTTTTGGTCAAACTAAATGTTCCATCCTCATGCACATGCCATTGCAAGGCATCGCCAATCTCCCAGCCCAGCTCATCACACATGCCTTCGGGAAAAGGCATCACAAGATCTCCAGTTTCGGGATCTTCAATCAAGGTCACGATATGGCTCATACTATTTTTCCTAACACACCGTAGATCAGTCGATCCAGTTCTGTTTGATAGTCTGGGTTGCCCAGGCGTCGCTTCATCCAGATTGAGTCTAATAGTGCTCGCATCTCATCAGCATCCACACCTTTGGTATTGTAGTCCAGACCACGGTTCTCCAACTCTTCGATCAGGTCGTCGGTTTCAAACTCAGACATGTCCACATCAACTTCCACTTCTGTGTAAATGGTTTTATACATTGCTTTCTCCTTGTTGAACAATTTCTACCACGCGGTATTTACTGCGCGGATAGTTTTCTTGCAGCCATTCGATCAGGCCTGGTTCCCAGGGCAAGACCACACTTTCATAACGGTTGGTGATGTATTTGATCATCGCTTTAATCCTAATGCCTGCCGACCCGGAGTCTGCGCATCTTTGTTCTTGCTTGTTTTGAATGCATGGCAACATTTACACAAGGTCTGCAAATTTCGTTTTCTGTTGTCACTGGGATCACCGTTTTTATGATCTACATCCAACATACCATTCCAGTATATGTTAGTTGTGCATTTAAATCCTAAAAAACCGGAAACATTTTCGCAGTAATCTTTACGATGCCGAAGATAAGGATGCCAGCTGGACGTTTGATGTGCTTGACAGATAATTTTACCGTGACGCACACGCCACTTACATGTGCCATCATCGTACTGGTAGTCAAACTTGGCATCATTCTCACAACCGTCAATCTGACACTTGGGTCTCTTGGCCCATGTTGTGATGCTGCCAAGATTCGTGTGTCTGCTCATCATTCACCTCCATATGTACCATACCGTTGAAGATACCAACTGAATGCTAGGCCAACAGTCAGTTCCAGCGCATACAGCCCTGTGATTGTGCAAAACACCACCCAGGCCATCATGCCACGCTCTTCACATGCTTGCAGTCGCCACGGAAACGAAATCCCGAACAGGTGCAAGCATACTCACCACGTACTTCAGTGACTTTGTAGACATCGCCCTTGCTGCCTTGTATCTCCCACACACGACCTTCGGGCGCAGGCGGTTGGATACTGGTCTTGAACTGCACAGGATTGAGGACGAATTTGCGTCCGCGGATGTCGACGCGGATGGGTGACTTGAACATCATGGGCTTGCTCTCGCCCTGTGGCACATAGGCAAACATCTTGCTCTTGGCATCGTCCATGAGATACACATGGTTAGGTGCAAAATCTTTCCACTCTGTGATTTCAGCAAACCATTTCATCCGTTGCTCCTTGTTGCAATGAGTGAATTATAGCAGGTCAGCCATTATTGGTCAATTGATTTTGCCAACTTCAGTTGCGAGTTCTGCTGCATTCCACAACTGATCTTGTGGAACTGAGTGTTGCTGATATCCCACAATCACATGTTCTAAGTAAGACTGGCTGGGCGGAGCATAACCGTTGCCAGGTTGCATGTGATACACATAGGCCAGCACTATGCGACTGCCCATGGCCACACGTTGTTGGCTGCGAGTGTAGTAATCAGGATAACCTTCCAGCCAATCCAGAGCTGTGAGATCTTCAGGATCCATATCCCACAGCACACCATCCACATAACTGCCTGATTCAGCAATCACGTCAGCATGGTGCGAAAATCTGAACACATGATTCAGCAGGCGAGCATGGCCCAGGCTCTGAGCAGAAGGGCACCGACCAGCCATGCTGTCGGCGTTGGTATTCATTCCATAGGCAAAATATAACATAGGGTTATTATAGCACAGGATGCATTAATGGTCAAGTTCTTTCAGTCAGCACACGATCTGCCAGGCCATAGGCCACTGCTTCTGTGGCGCTCATAAAGAAATCACGCTCCATATCCCGCTGGAATTCGGCATAGGTCTTGCCTGCGGTATTGTGTCTCACGTATATCTCTGTGAGATACTCTTTCATCTTTTGGATCTCCAGGGCCTGGATCTGGATGTCTGTGGCCTGGCCCCGGGCACCACCTGATGGTTGGTGGATCATGTGCCGAGCATGTGGCAATATATGCCGTTTTCCTTTGGCTCCTGCTGTGGCCAGCAACGACCCCATTGACGCTGCCTGCCCCATGACAATGGTCTGGATGTCGCATTTGATAAACTGCATGGTATCATAGATGGCCATGCCCGCGGTCACACTTCCGCCTGGTGAGTTGATGTACAAGCTGATGTCTTTGTCAGAGTTTTCACTTTCCAAAAACAGCAACTGGGCCACGATCAAGCTGGCCGAATGTTCACTCACTTCGCTGTCCAACATGATGATGCGATCTCGCAACAGTCGGCTGTAGATATCATAACTGCGTTCGCCCTTGCTGGTTTGTTCTAAAACGATTGGTACTAGATTTGACATACGGATCCTTTATAATGTCATAAGTATAACATCATTCTACTGAAAACACAATGCGCGACATACTCAATTTACTCGATAACTTACTGATGGAAAAAAGCCGCGGCTTGTTGTACCGCGCAGCCGGTGATAGTTTTTTCCAAGGATCCAAAGACAATCCCACAGCGGAAATCGTTTTTGATCGAGCTGATTATTTCCCCAGCATGCCCGGTAAGTATGCCAACTATGAAGAAATGGCTGCTGCTGCACAAGACATTCTGACGCAATATCCCGATGTGGCCTGGAGCAACAAACCCACCCAGGCCAGCAAGGCATTTGCCATACTCACATTCAACGGTCCAGCAGCTGGGCAGAAAACATATTTTGGTAGATTTTTCAACGAGATCAAGCCCGACATGGCAGGGTTCTGGAAGAACTCCGAACTGCCTGGTGGTTGGCAGTTGAACAAGGCAGTGAGTTTAAAAGGCGCATATTACAAGTTGAAACCTGCTGATCTGTTTCCGGCAAATTCAACCTTTGCCACACCAGCAGACACTGTGGCTGCCATGGGCACAAGGCCTGGCACCACCCCAGATCAACTGGCCAACATCGACAAAACAAGACCGGGCATGGATCAACTGCTGACTGGCGCGTTGCCAGTGTTTGACAATGTGGGAGATATGGCCACTGCTGTGCGTGATGACTTGGGTGAGACCATTGGCCCTATTGCGCTGATCCAAGGCATGAACATGGGTGCTGGTGCCGAAGCTGCACGAAAAGACATACTGGGCCGCGATGGCAGTTTTGAAGGCAGTGCGATCAACTTTCCAGCAGACAAAAACAACGGCTTGGTCGATAGCTATCTGTTGCACCCAACTGGCGTGGAGATTGGCATCAGCAGCAAAGGCGAAAAAGGTGCCAGTGCATCTGTGAAGAATATCAGTGATGGTGTGACCACAGCACGACAAAAAGGCATGGACCAGCTGCTGGATCAGTATGCTCCTCAGGTGGAGATCATTGAAAAAATTGGCAAGCTGAGTGCTGTGGATTTTCCCATCGTGTATGGCATAGAGCAAGGCATCATTGACCCTGCCACTGGTCAGGAAATCAAACAATTGATCAAGACCAATGGCACCAGCCGAAATCCTACCATACTGAATCTCATGAGTGATATCAAAGCCAAGACCGACAATCCACGCTACAATGTGGGGTATCATGCACTGGCTGCGCTGGCTCGTCGAGTGGCAAAAAACATCAACGCCGATCCCAAGTTTGGTGAAGCCTGTTTGAAATTTTTAAATTCCAGTCCTATCATCCAGTTGCATCTGAATGGGTCGGAAAAACCTGACAGCTACAAGGTCACAGGATTTACCAGCAAGTACCCACCAGACTTCCGTGGTACTGTGGGGTTGGATGCCACCAAGGTATATTCAGCCACGGGCATAATTGGCCGTGTGAGTTTCAGCTACAACGGTGGTGGCAACAAAGATACCGACGTTGATACTTCTGCTGAACCCGCGGCCACTGATACTGATTCACTTGATGACAAGATGAAACAACCCAGACTAACTGGTCCCGGTGCCAAAGCATCTAGAGCTGCTGCTGCGCCCAAAATGGACACAGCTACCACAGGTAGAGCCAAAAGAAAAACTAGATAATCACATCATACATCTATAAGTAGAGTATGAAAACAGTGATCATTCTATACATGCCCGGGCATGCAGGAAATTTTGTCTCTAGATTGTTTTCACTTGGTCCAGAAACCATGCCATTGATACGACAGCAATTGATGTCGGAGTCCATCGACCATGGCACGGAGATCCCCGACTCATTTGATAGATTCACAAACTATCGATTTTCAACAGTGTTGGATGAGTTTGATTCCTGGCAACAATTCCATCGGGCATATGCTGACCACAAAGATTATGTGAGTTATCGATTGCTCAATGTGTTTTGCAATCAGAAATATTCTCGCATAGTGTTTCCGTTACATCCGTATGAATTTGGTAATGATTTTTATGGTATTGATAGAACTGAACTTTATTATGTTGATCTTGACCTTGCCCACTGGGGGCAATGGGTAGAAACATCTCGACAAAAATTACACTTTGAAGATCGCCCCAATGAGCGGAAAGATTTTGAAGAATACAAAGATTCTTACAACATGAAACCTATCAATCTTTCTCTGCTGCTACAAAGTGAGCAGGCATTTTTACAAGAGTATGACCGTGTTTGTCAAGAGATGAACATCACGCCCGATACTGATCAGGCCCTGGCACTGCGCACAGATTGGTATTCAAGTAGGGTAGCATGATGTATGTGATATCCCGACCGCCAACTGATGACTGCACTTACCATTGGTTCAACCCCTTGATGGATTCTGTTGGCGGAGATGTAGAATCCTATTACATGTGGAGTGGGTACCCGTTGATTGTTGATAGATTCTTTCAAAATGCCAATTGTGATTCCCCGTTGATCGTTGTTGGCATAAAAGATCTAGTGGATCTCTGGATGTCATTCAATTGGTGGCATGAAACTCAGACCTCGGGTGCTGCCAGTATAGATGGATTTGCAAGACGACACCCCAATTCCAATATCGTCATATTCACCAGCGTAGAAAATCTGGATCACGAAATACAGCAGCCCAATGTGCATGTTGTGCCGTGGGGCGGTGACTGGGTAAATCAACAAACCGGATACACGACCCTGGATCCAGTGCTGGATAAAAATCTTAACAGTAAGCGATCATTCATCTGCCTAAATCGACACATAAGACCGCATCGATTGATCACTCTGAGTTATCTACTGGGCGGAGGATATCAGGACCATGGAGTGATTTCCTATTTGAAAAATCCCAGAAGCAATCCTGATGTGTTGTTAGACAATGTGAGCTGGGAGTTTGGACTAGAGCATGATTCAATTAGAACCCAAATACTCAACGGGTTCGATCAGATCAAGACCTATAAGGAATTTGATAATGATGATTATCACATATATGAAAGATACGGGGCAAAACAAAATGACAACATAGGGAATTTTAACAACAGATTACGACCCATGTATCGCAACAGTTTTGTAGAAATAGTAACAGAATCTACTTTTGCCGAGCCATCATTCGCAGTCACTGAAAAAACAGCACACAGTTTCTTTGGCTGTAATTTTCCCATTATCTTGGGTGGCTGCGGCATTATCTCACATCTTAGAGAACTGGGACTTGATGTGTTTGATGATGTGGTTGATCACAGCTATGATCAGATTGTCAATCCATTTGATCGCATAGTACAAGCCATTGAGTCCAACCGTCGATTGCTTGTGGATACTGACCATGCCAAGCAAAGCTGGATACAATGCCAATCAAGATTTGAAAGTAATGTCACAGTAATGCGCAACATCTATTCCTGGTACGAGCATCGCGCCAAAACAAAGTTTGATCAGATACTGACCAGGCTATCGAGATAGATCAGCAATACGATCGCAAACCTGCAATTCCAGTGCTTCTTCGGCACTGAGCCATACATCATTGGGCGGCAATAGTTTCTGCCGTATGACATCTTCTTCTAGACCGGTGCATTTCACGTAGTGCGCCATCATGCGTTTTTGTGTGAGTTCAAACTCACGCATGGTAGCAAACAGCTCATGTGCCTTGCCATCGCTGCCCCAACTGAACTGATGACTCAGAATAGCAGTATTGGGAGTGAGCACTCTCAAGCCTGGCGATCCTGCCAAAAAGATCAACAACCCTGCAGAACTGATCTGTCCCAGGCCCACAGTGCTGATGGGTATGGTGCTGGACCGCATGACGTCAATCAGGGCAAATGCGGCAGCTAGATCACCGCCTTCGGAACAAACGGTCAAGATCAGTTCTTTGCGACGTTTTTTATTCACAAAGTTCTCATGCATGATCCATTCAATCACTGGCTTGATATTGTCGTTTTCCACTGGACTCATGAGCACAAACATGCCATGAGCATGCAAGTGCTGAGCATGAGTCCAGGTGCTGGTATCCAGTTCTGCAGCCATATTTCAGACTGTTATTGCTGGGAGTCTAGCTCTTTGAACGCTTCGTTACCGCGAACAACTGATTGTTCTTTAAGGCGCAATTGATCCTTGCGATGCTGCAACAGGTTAGCTTCGCCAACAGGCAACACCACCAAGGCATAGCTGCGGAAACGGCTGCCTTCGGCCACACGTTTGACTTCCTTGATTTCTACACCAGTGATATCTACACCAGGACACATGGATTTGATAGCCAGCTCGGACATCTCGTTAGTAGCATCAGTAGTGTCCTGCATGAACATCTTGGCCTGTTGGCTGACCTTACCACCTGCAGCCATGCAGATCTTGCCATATGCAAACAGTTTGGCCTTGTAGTCTGCCATGCTCATGTCCGAACTCACAGCACTACCATTGGCATATACTGCCGTTTTGCTAGTGGGCAATTCGCTCATCCAGCTGGGAGCCTTAGAGATAGACTTTTCCACGTTGGACTCGCGCTTGGTCTCAAGTGCAGCCGTACGTTTTTCGTAGTCGTCTTTGGGAGTGCTAGAACAAGCTGCGATCACAGCCACGATAGGTAACAATACAAAAAGTTTTTTCATTTCCAATTTCCTTACTTAGATTTAATCCACTCACCTGCTTTGCTGAGATCTTGGCCCGCGCCACTGATTGCTCCGCCTAGCGTTCCACATGCGGTCATTGACAGAGCAATGATCACCCCTAACACCAATTTCATAGGATACTCCTAAAAAGTTACGATAACGTATTGTAGCACAAAATGCCATTGTTGTCAATCAGAATTTGTCAACAACCACCCAGATATCATCCTGTACCTGACAGATGATGCCTTGGAACGATTGGATGTCTCGACCATTCCAGGCCGGTTCCAGGAACATACGACACTGAGCGCCGTTGTGCCAAAAACGGTTAGGGTAATCCGGATGTGGTCGGAATTGGTGTAATGGTCCCATGGTACCCGGATTGGTACGTTTGAGACTATCCAATTCCGGATTATCCGTGCAGATCATGGTTTTTTCACTTATGGCTTGGGTACGTCCTACTCGCTCTCTCACATCATCTTCTGCAATTTTTACTGCACGGGCACAGGCCTCTTCTCTCGGTTTGTCACCGGGCCAGATGTATTCACCAAACGCGCTGTGCCAGTCCGCACCAATCCTCACACGAAATGTAACCATACACTTCTTATTGCCACCCATGGTAGGAACCACTTCGGGACGAATGGTACTTCGTTCCACAATGGTAGCTGTGGTGCGACTCACTGTACGATCATTTAACACACATTCAGCAGTGGCCAAGCTGGGCAACAGAGCCAAAATCACAGCAAGTTTTTTCATGGGCAATTCTGCTCCAATAGCAACAGATGGTTGTTGATACGCACGTTGATGTCTCCGTTTTGTATGTCTTTGAGATGTTGAAATCTGTCCGGATCTGTGTATTTCATAAACGGATTGAACGCTACATCCAAGCCTGCTAGCACCCGTTCGTCTCGAGTCTGCCGCATACTCTGCAACATGGCCACCTGTTCTTGTTTTTTGCTGCAACTTCTTTTGAAATTGTTCAATGCCCAACTATCCATGGGCATCCGATCAATCCTGTCAGACACTGAAGTTGACGCACAGCCACTAAACAGGCTGACAAACATAACGCAGATGCCAGATACGATGACGGATCGGTGCACGGGCATTTTCATATGATTCCTGGCTTTCGAAGGGTTGACGTGGAATTTTCAATTGCGATTCTAGCCAGTTGATGATGACCACACGGTTGGTGCAATCGTTGGGCATGACTTGCACTGCCTGGGGCGGCCGTTGTGCCAAGGGCATGGCACAGCCCGACATGGCCAAAATCACGGGCAATAGATATTTCATGCTTGTTTCTTAGAGTCTTCCACCCGGGTATTGATGCAGGTGCCTTCTAACACAGTGTATTTGCCCTGATTAGCTGTTTCGGCTACCTCCAGCATGTGGATCTTTTGACTGTCAATGCTGGCTCTGCATTGTGCCTCTGACCGGTAATGAGTCTGGGCCTGCATGAAATTGCAGTTGCCATTCATGCATATGAACAAAACGGGTATGAAAATTTCCATCATGGTGCAGTTCCTTATGTGTGTATTGTAGCACAAACCCAATTAATGGTCAAGTCCCAATGTGTCGGGGCCATGATCCAGCCGATTCTGCCAAAAGTCACAGTAAAAGAACGCATCCGGGTCAGTGATGGTGACTTCGAGATCTGCGTGATGGATGTCGTAGTCCGTGAAGTTGTGATCTCGGTCATACACACGGAACATGGTCTTGCCCATGACCGAGATCAAGTGTCCTGTTGCACCGCGGGCTGATATGGGTTTCATTCTTAAAATCTCCGTATAAAGTCTTGTGCTCTCTGATTACCCAGCAGGGCGAATACACCTATCCACGAGACTATTACAACTCCTAGCCCTGCTGCTATCATGGCCAAATACAGCGGAGAAAGAAGCACTAATACAATAATCTCGGCTTGTGTCATGCTACTGCCCTATCATAAGGATCGCTGGTGTGTTCGTTTTTCAAGATCAACCACACTTCTGTTTTGGTATCGTAGATCAACTTGGCCTGTTCCAGTGCAGTTCTACGATCGTCATTGCTCATGCCAATCCATTTGTTCACACGATCATAACTGCCGCGGGCTTGCACGGGCATATGATTGAGCATCCAGCCTGCAAGATTTTTCAGTGGGTCTATTCTATTGCCAGGGTGGCTACTCACCATGGCACTCACAAAGTCATTGGCAAACACCGCGGTGTAGAAACTGCCCGGCGGCCAGCCATTCACCAGATAGTCACTCACATGCTGGCTGTATTCTTGTTCCACATCCCACAGTGAGAAGGTGTGTAGCAGACGGTTTCGACTGTGGTCAGACAGTTGCATCATGATTTACCTCTTGGAGTTGGTCGGGAATGTTTTCTGTATCGCCGTCTTTGGCAAAGACAAATCCCAAGCCCAACATTGCTTCAGTTTCTACAGCAGTGCAGTTGCCACGGAAGATGAAAATCCTGCGAGTGAGATCGTCTTTAGAATAATAGATCCTGTAACTCACTCGGGGAACATTGAGTTCGGCCGCAAGTATGGCCATTGAGATCTCATCACCCCACTCTTCAGTGACGGATTCACGCTGTTGTTCATATACGAAATCTTGCATGATGATTTACCTCTTGGGTGTATTATAGCACAGGATGGCAGGCCCGGTCAACCGCTGCCTCAGCATCCCGCTTGGCAGTTGGGCCCACATGGTGCCAAGGGTAGCCGTGCAGCACCGCCACCCAGCCCGGGGCGCGATTACGGTAGTAGGTGGAGGCTTTGATCAGGTAGTGCATGGTGGTGTTATTCATCAAATCCAAAATGTTTCAGCACATATGAACCAGCACTGTGCCACTCATGTTGGTTGATGGTGGCGATGTCGGCACATTCACGCACAATCAACTGGGCGAACTTTTCTGTAAACTCTTTAGGCAAATTAAATTCCACATGGTCAGGAATCGCCTCGATGGCCTCAGAGATAAGTTTTTCTATTCGTTCGTTCATAGTTCAACTCCTCAAGGCAAATATTGTTTGAACACTCGTAATGCTCGACGATACAAACGCTGACCCCGAGCATCCATCTCTACATAGCGATGTGGCTGTCGCCCCAGATGCCCGGTATTGCTCCACCATTCATAATTCTTTGTTCTGGCATAAAATTCAGCAGCCACATGAGCCTGACGACAGGTCTTGGAACTGGTGTTTTTCCAGCCCCCGAGCACGCTGGCAGTTCGAACAGTGATCTTCAGGCACGGCACCTCTCGCACAACGGTTTTCATTGTTCATCACTCCTTAACATCATAACTGCTGGCACCGTGAACCTTCATCAGGTGTTCTGCTAAAAGCACAGCATTTTCTCGGGTAGTAGCAAATACAGGGTAAAAACTAATACTAGCTTGATATTCATTGCTGGGGTTCTCCCCCAACTGATTAAAACTCAAATTTACCACAAACTCTTTGAGAGTCATTCTTCAACTCCTTGCGTCAAACAAAAACAAATTCTCTAACCCAATCAAATCGGGTCTCAGCAGGAACCCACTTGAAGTGCTCACGCTTGCGATCAGCCTTTTCAAAGTCCATGCAGATCATAACCCATCCACGGTCAGAGCTGAAGCCCACGGTGTCAGCAACCCGCACCACTTCGACCATGCGGCCGTCTGTCATCTTTGCTACCATAGTCATCTTGTGCTCCTTTCTGCGTATGTGTGTATTATAGCAAATGGGCAATTTCCAATCAACCGAATTTGCCAACTTGAGTTGGAAAAATCCAGTTATTCTTCAAACTTTTGTTTGACGTGTTTGGGACGGCGACGATACTGGATTTTGCTCTGTTCCGCACGATGACGGAATGGGGTGTCGCGTGAGTATAGTTCCACAGCACGACGGCGCTGTGGAGGCAATTGAATAACAAAACTAGTTGGTTTCATTGCATTGCTCATAAAAAAATCCGGTACATGCTGTATTATAGCACGGACCGGATTATGGGTCAACCATCGGGATCTAGCTCATGAGTCGTCGTGCGCCTTCATGATCACCCATGGCTGCTAGATGCATGGCAGCGCGGGCACGTCCAAAATTTTCCAAGAATTGATAGATGGCCGTTAGTATTTTCATACCATCCAGCCCTTGTTTCTGGCCGAATACATCAGCTCAAACTTGCGTTCCAATGCTTCCACCTGCGCGGTGCTGGTGGGATTGTGTGACAAGATGTACTGCTCCAGTCTAGTTCCATAGTGCTGCGGCGCGGTGAACCAACTCAAGAATCTTTTGAACATGTTATGCTCCTTTGGACTTTCCGTTGGCCTGATATGCTTTCATGATACCTTCGCCAAATTTACTGTAATCAAACTTAGCAGCTTCACGCATGGCCTTTTGAGTTTCTTGCATGATTTCTGTGGCTGCGTCTGTGGTAGCCTTCATGGCCTTCTTGGTGTATTCGGCCTGTGTGTCGATGAAATGATTCATGGACTCGGCGATGTGCTCGTTGGTGACGAAAGTCTTGACGAATTGTTTTTTACCGTTTTGAACGGTGTCGATTAGTGTGTCTGCTGTAAACATGGTTTCTCCTTAGATAAGCAAGCGAACTATAGGACCCGCCCTGTGCAGCATCCTATGTTCTATTGTAGCATTATTTATGCTGCGTTGCAACATAAATCTATTTTTTCGGTGGTATTTTGTGAGATTTTTTTCCGAATAACTGGTCCGTTATAAATAAAGCATAGGAGACACCCATGTTCAAGAAAATCGTTGAATTCTTTACCGGAAAGAAACCAGAAAGCAGCCATGCTCATCCCCTGGATGCAGTGACCACGCCCAATGTGCCTCAAGCACCATACAAATTGGAACCACCTGCTGATATGACACCGATTCCATATGTTCCGGCCAACGAGCCACCCCGGTGTGCTTGCGGTCGTAGTTCTACAGGATACTGTGTTGGCCTACACAAACTGTCACCCGAAGCCTGGGCCAGCCATCCTAACAATCCCGACATGGTTGGAAAAATTCTAGCAGAACCAGCTCGCCCTGAAAAGAAACCTCGCAAGCCTGCTGCTAAAAAACCTGCTGCAATCAAAGCACCTGCTAAACCACGAGCCAAGAAGACTCCACAGTAAAACACTAGGTTTTCTTTCTCCCAACCCCACTTAAATAATAGTGGGGTTTCTTTTTGGCCTCAAAAATAATAGGGAGAACCACATGTCAACACAAGAACATGATATTGAAGCACTAGTTAAAGATGTAAAAGAATTACGAGAGACTCAGATGGCTGCTGCCAGTAAAGGTGGCCTGGTTGAGAAGATAACCTTTGCAGGAATACCCATCATGTTTTCATGCATAGTATATCTCATGACGGCATTGAGTGCAGCCAGTCATGATCTTACTGTGCTGCAAAGCAAAATCAATGTGGTGGTGAGTGCTGAGAACAAGGCCATTCCGCCTCAAGGCACCACCATTGAGATGGAAAAGATCAAGGAAGAAGCAGCACTGGCCCGAGCAGCAATGACCCTGGAGCGTGTGAAAGATTTTGCTGCCCTGAGAGAAGAATCAGCATTGAGCCGAGCAAAAATCCGTGAAGACTCGGCCTTGGCCCGTGCAGATTTGGATAGCCGCATTGATTTACTTGAATACAAAGTATTTGGCAAAAGATAAAGGCCATGCATCATGGCTAACACTGTGTGGTCTATTGTTATCATCAGTGCGGGAATTGTGTCCCCGGTTATACAACAGATTGGAAGTTTTCAGGATGAGGCTGCTTGCCAGCGAAGTCTGGCTGACCTGAAATCTCAACTGCCTGTGCTGCACAAAATGGTATGTGTGCAGTATCCAGAACCTCCTCCTCCCCCACCACCTCCCCCACCACGACCTAATTCACAATCCGTCAGTAGCAAGGATGCGAAAAAATGATAGATCCTTTCACAGCCTTTGCTCTAGCACAGGGCGCAGTGGCCGGTATCAAACAAGCCGTAAAACTGGGCAAAGATATCAACGGTCTCATACACGAATTCAGCAGTTTCTACAAAGCAGCGGATGAACTGCATCACTCGGCTACCAAGGCCAAGATAGAATCTATCCGCATGAGCACAGCGGAGATCAATGCTCGGGCACTAGAGTTGGCCATGCAATCAAGAGCCTTGCGAGCACACGAAAAAGAACTCAAAGACATCTTGTTTTGGTCAGGCAATGCTGATGTGTATTATGAGATGCAGGCCGAACGCCGACGCATGATGGAAGAACGTCAAGCTGAAGATCGACGCATTGAAGAACAAAAGCAAAAAGACCGTGAAGCCAAGGCACAGGCCATGATGGCCACATTATGGATGATGGGCAGCTTATGCATCGTGATACCGCTTTGCACCATCATGTTCCAACTGATCACTGTGAAACATCTATGATATCAACATGCGTGTGAGCCCTACACTATCGATAGCAACGAGCAAGATGTAGTTAGATAGCATTCCAAAAGATCTACGGCTATAGGCAGCCCAACCATACATGCAGCACTGACTGATAAAAATAGGATACAGGATAACCAGAGGCGGTGTGGGTACAGTGAGCGCCATAGTGATCGAGCATCCGATACTGATTGCCCAAGCCGTAGTTTCCACGACAAAACGAACAGGGTATGCTCTATAGTCATTTTGGATCCAGGTGGTGATGTTGGCAAAAAAACTATGCACCGATCTTTTGCTCATACAATTGCTGGCTGGCCAAGTTCTTGCCTTTGGCTTCCACCTGGATATCCCAATCTTTGCTGAATGTCAATGCCCAGTCATTCACAGCTGAGTTCCAAAGAAAGTCCGAATGGGCTCGAAGTTTCTGCTTACGGTATCCGCGGTCAAGTAGTTGTGCGAGATCTGGTCTAGTTCCGGTATCGTGATCCACCAGAACATCTTCACGACTAACACTGTAGTGAAGAGCAGGACGAGCGTCACGCCAAGACTCCACAACACGACGCGACCTAGGGTCGTCAGGAGTGATGTATTCTCCTGTGCGGATCCAGTGGTGGTGGATGTCCAGCGTAAGAGCACAATGCTCAGCCACAGCCAAAGTAACGTCGATACCATTTGTCATCTCATCATTCTCGATGGCGATTAGATTCCTGGCCTCGGGCGAGAGTCTCCCTAGAGTACGCAGGAATTTAGCGGGGCCACCTTTACCGCTCAAATGCACATTTATCTTGAAACCGTGATCATGCCAGCCAGCGCCATAGCCCATCCAACGAGCCATGTCTGCGTGGTATTCAAATTCCAAGATGCTGCGTTCCACAATCTCATCTGCTTCCGACGCCAGCACACAGAACTGTCCGGGATGGAAGCTGAGTCGCACGCCAAGTCTACGAGCAGTTTCGCCCACAGGAGCAAAGATCTTCTCACAATGGTCTTGTATCTCTGTGCGCTGCCACCAGTCGATCCAGCTAGGTTCAGTATAGCCTTGCAGCATTTCGCTGCCCAGTCGCACCATTCTACGACCTTGGGGCAGAGTGGCCACACGCTCAATCAATCTCACTGCCGCAGCAGCATTGTGATTCATGATGTCCCACTGACGCTGATCAGCTTCGTTGGGGTGTTCGCGTAGCCAGCGCATGGTGGTTGATCGGCCGTTAAGTTCACGGTCCACAGCATTGACTTTCATGCCACCAGTTTCACTTGGGTCATTGAGCCACTTGCAACAAAAACCAATTTGGGGTATAGTCATGTGTGTATTATACACGATTTACATATGTGTGTCAATGGATTTTTGCGCCAATGCCACATTAGCTTCGGATCAAATCCAGTGTTACACAATGGAATCCACCACCCAGTGTTCTACTGTGGCGCAACTGCAACGGAATCACCTCGAACTTGTAACTCTTCAAGGTCTTGATCAATTCGGTCTGAGCTTGGTCCACAATCACTGTGTTTGGATTGACCACCAACATGTTCATACCAATCCATTTTGAGGCATATGGATATTGATAAAAATCCTGAGCTACCACATCTGTGATCCAGATCTTGTGCCAGCCATCAAATACCCGGGGCACCTGATCAAATGTTACTCTGCTGGCATTCAGCATGACCAAGCCTTCTCTCAGGGCCACTATGGTGCTGTCGATATGCACACCTGAATAGAAATTGCATAGTTCTATTTTCACATCTAGAAACTGCGCACACATCCAGTTGTAGGCTGCACGGTTGCCCGAAGGTGATTCCAAGAACAACATACGATCATTCAATCTCAGCACATTGGCAGCATCCATTACCATGCCTTCGTTCCTGGGCATGAACAAGTATCGGTCTGCCTTGTCTACTATGTCATGATAGCATTGTAATTCCATATCTCTGCAGGGATACATCATGGCAGGATCTACCATGGTATTGCCGTAGATCAAAAACCTATCTCTGGGGCAGTAATTGTACATGCCATCATGTACTTGAAAATTGAAGGGTGCGGGCCGCACAACTTCTACACCAAGCTGTTGTAGTGTGGTGGCTAATTGATCCAGATCTTCGTTAGCTTCTTGTATGATCCATTCAGGAACCGGACCCGATGGTACAGGTGTTTCTTTCCAGGTAGTTTTTTCACTTTCCTTGTTGAACACCAGATCATGCCGGGGCCAATTGGCATGTGAAGCTGATCCTACCATGATCTTTTTCAGAGTGCTCCATTCGTTCCAGCTTGATATCATAAGTGCCCTGTGATCTGTAGTGTGTATCTAGGTTCTGTGCCCATGTTGGCTGCCAGATGTGGAGTGTCATAATACCACTCTACCACATCTCCGGCTCGCCATCCGGTGTATGGTTTTTCTTTGAATTCAGCATAGTGCCCTGATTTCCAGTCTTCGAGATAAACTATTGCTCTACGTATAGAAGTCTCTTTTCCTTGAAGATTGAATAGTTCCACATACTTTTTGTAAAGGTCTTGGTGCATGGGCAGTATGGTGCCTGGACACATGCGGTAGTAACTGGTGCCAATATCCTTCCATCCTCTTTCGGCAAATATCTTTATAAATTGATCATTGAACCGTGGCTGCGGTCGGCGCATATCGCACATGTCGCCAGTGAATCGGTTCTCAAATCCCAACGCCAGCCACCTTTGCAGGTTGTCTGGATCATTGAATTCTTCATTCTCATATGCCAGATGCTTGAACTCATCATCCCAGAATTTAGGGATAGGATAGTATCTAAGTAGGATTGCGGGTGTTGCCATAATGGATCACTGTGATACCGTTGGCGGTCTGATTCAGCTTGCGCCAAGGATCTACAATAATGCTGCCGCCTGGTATTGCACAATAGGGTTGGGTGTCCAGTTGATCGCCGGTGTATTCGTATGTGATCTTGCGATTGTGTGCCCACAGCACCACATGAGGTCCTTGCAATTCTGCAACCACATCTGCAGGATCATCTGCCATGGGGTCAAGATAAACCACTGGGTGACCCAGTTCTTTGATGTAATGTCCTACCAAGGTACTGTATGATCCGATGCAATAAGGCACATCGGGTTTGTAGGCCTTGCCATGGATGGCGATGGGCAAGTTGTTGGATTGATCCACCATGAACTTGGCTAGATTCCGTGCCTGGATCTCTCGAGCATGCATCACCGTATCAAACAAATCGTATCCAATATCATATTCTTTAGCCAACCAACGCAGCGCGATGTTGTCACGTGGGTGGCAAGCACCTGCATCGCCCATGCCTGCTGTCATGTATTTAGGGCCCATGATACGCATGGTACTACGTGCCAATGCATCGGTGACCACATCCACATTGATGTTGCCAATTTTCATGGCAAAGTCTTGCACCATGTTTACCAAGCCCACTTTGGCCGAAATGAATGTGTTGTAGAAGATCTTGATGGCTTCGCATTCGTCCCAGGTGCCAATCTCATAGCGTGGATTGTTCTGCATCACGGTGTCATACAGGTCTTTCAATTCACCGGCCACACCATTCCAGTCGCCGTCTTCTGTACCGATCATGATCATTTCAGGATTGACCATGTCCCACTTGACCGATCCCATGGCAATGAGATACGGGTTGTACAAGAACTGATGCTTGGTGTCCAGCAGCGGCACAAAATGTTTGCGTGTGGTGCCCGGCAATACTGTGCTAATCAGCACAACTTTCTTAGAGTCACGTGCATGGGCATTGACTTTGTTGATGGCATCAATCACTGCGTCATGCCCAAAGTCTCTGGGTTCCATATGGCTGCTGGGTACCGAGCCGTCATAGCCCTCTGCATGCGGTGTGGGTACAGCGATAAAGATCCATTCGCTTTCGTTCACCAACTCTTCAATATCGCAGACTTTTACTGAGTCACTGGTTCGTGGGTAAATATCATAGCCTCTGACTTCATGCTTCTCGGCCATGACTTCGGCACAATCAAGCCCCAATTTACCAATACCAATAAATCCAATTTTTTCCATATGAGTGTTCCTTTAGATAGATTATACAACTTTTTACACGACATCAGCGACCGTGCTTTATTCATTTATCGCTGGATGCCTCATGGCTCAAAAAAACTAGCCGACCTGGTACCATTATCATCTTGGATTAAACCGCACTGGCAAGATCGCACTAGACCGGTAATCATATGCCACGATCAGGAACCATTGTTTTATAAATTATACACTGAATCAGACATACGTGATCAGATACTTTCAGTTATTGCAGCTACTCCGGATCAGACTGATCAATTATGGAGCCAATCCTTGATTGATTTTTTATCTAAGATGCATTTACGTGGGTTAGTGTATCTTAACCGCATGGGAATGTATGATAAAATAATGATTTTGCATTCTGAAAAACGCAGCTGGCAATTGCAGCTATATGAAGAGAATGAGTATGTTGGTGTGTATTACTGGAGTCATGCCATAATTTCAGCTGATTGGTTTAGATATGCACAGCATGATCCAAAACTGATTGTGGATTTTGATCAGATACGATATGATTTTTTAATATACAATCGTGCCTGGACGGGCACACGAGAATATAGATTAACATTCATGCATGAACTGATCAACCAAGATCTGCAAAAAAATTGTCTAACTTCTTTTTCCATCCATGACGATGGATTCGATTATCAGGATCACAAATTTAAAAACTCAACCTTAGCCGTTGACCTCCAAGGATTGGCTGATCATTTTCCATCTAACACACATGGTTCAAACGCCAGTGCTGACTACAACCATGACGATTATTCCTGCACAGCGATAGAAGTGGTATTAGAGACGCTGTTTGATGACACTAGGTTACATCTGACAGAAAAAACATTACGCCCTATCGCCTGCGGGCGGCCATTTATGTTGATGGCCACTTATGGTAGTTTGCAATATCTTAGAGACTATGGATTTCAAACTTTTGACGGAATAATCGACGAGACCTATGATACTATCACTGATCCTCGACAACGATTAGATGCTGTGATCCAAGAAATGTCTAGGATTGCAGCATTAAGTAGATCTGAAAAATATATTTTGTGGAAACAACTGTACGAAATCGCAAGATTCAATCGAGAATTATTTTTCTCAAAAGACTGGCAACAGAGTATTAGCCAGGAATTCTTAACTAACCTATACCGAGCCATTGGTATAGTAGATCAATATAAAAATAAAATTATACAAAATAAAATGGACCAAATCTGGGATGATGTGTTAGAATCTAAATCTCTTTAGTACGCACATAATCCCAGTCCTCGGCTGGTGCATGCTGTTTAAAATGCATGACTCGCTGTAATAGATCAGTGTAAAAACTATCCAACTCTCCGCCCCACTTGCCCATCATGCCCTGGATGGCTTGCTCGCAGTAATTCCATTGTTGTGCTCGATAATAGCGTATGAGATCAGTATGGATTTTCTTGTGTGCTTCTAGCAGTGGAAATTCATTCAGCGGAATATTTTCCACCACGCACCAAGTGGGCATGGCATTGCTGCCAGGTACTCGGAATGTGTCTAATTCCAAACAAGTGTAGCTGTCTGGTATTGATTTGATAGAGTCTCCAAAAATAATGTTCATTGTGTTTCCTTTTAAATATGTATCATGACATTTGTATTTGACTTAATTTCTGACTTACACATCGATAGCTGGGGAGACTTTTCTTGGGACTCACAGGCCACCAGCCCTGTGTGCATCGTAGCCGGCGATATCGGGCGAAATAGACCGGATGTGCTCAAGGCCTTGCATCATCTGGGCCAATGCTATCAAGCTGTATTTTATATCGACGGCAATGATGAACATCACAATCGATTGGACAACATGGGCAAGAGCTATCTCGACCTTGCTCGCAAAATAGATAAGATTCCAAACGTGATTTATCTCCAGGACAACATGGTGGTGGCCGACGGTGTGGCAATATTGGGCACAAACGGATGGTGTGCATTCGACTTTGATTCAAGCATAGACTCTGCGGCTGCGGAAACCTGGTGCCAAGAAGAATATGGTGTGACCGAGACGGTCACAAGAAAACTGGCCAAGATGGCAGCAACTGACGCAGCATACATGATGAACTCGGTGAAACGATTACAAACACATAGAGATGTCAAAAAAATCATCATGGTCACACACTTTGTTCCGGATCCCGCATTGATCGCACATGACATAGATCTAGCAGGTACCATGAGATTCAATGTGATGGGCAATCGTTATATGATGCAGGCTCTGGCAGCAGATACCGAAAACAAGATCGACACATGGTGTTTTGGTCACTATCATGGATCAGTGGATCAAACACGTAGCCGAGTACGATTCGTCAATAACTGCAGAGGCCGATCCGATATACCATATGCTCAACAAGTATATTACCCCAAGCGAGTGGTAGTTGAATATTAACCCATGTTTTCGGGTTCTAGCTTGATCTGCAAAGGAAAGCCTTGAGCCCGTGCTAATAAAGTCACTTCTACACCTTTTTGCTCGGCGATTTCATATGGTAATACTGCTACACATGCTGATCCGGCTTCATGTACATCCACGGTGATCTGGTGAGCAGTTTCGGATGTGTAGTCAAAATATTCAATCAAAGTCTCGACCACAAATTCCATACTGGTCTGATTGTCATTAAGATACACCACGCGGAACAGAGGTGGCTCTTTGATGGCTTCTGATGGTTTGATTCTAGTATGAGTATCTGATTGCGACATGATGGTTCCTATGTAAAGGTGTGCGACACTGTGCCGCACACCCTATGCTCTATTATATTACTTAGCGTAAGAAATTGCAATGGTCTTGGGCTTCTGTGCTTCAGGAATATCACGTTTTAGGTGAATATTCAAGATACCCAGTTCCAAGTGTGCATGATCTATTTCCACGTGGTCAGCCAGCTTGAACTCTCTGCGGAAATCTCTTGCACTAATTCCACGATGTAGATAGTTGGGTTCAACATTGTCTGCGAGTTCATGTTGTTTGCCTTCAATGATCAAGAAGTTTTTGTCCTTGGTCACTGTGAGGTTGTCCAAACCAAAGCCGGCCACTGCCAAACTGATCATGTATTCGTCCTCATTGAGTTGGACCACGTTGTATGGAGGGTAATTTGTGCCGGACTGCTGAGAGTGTATCCTGTGCAGTTCATCAAACATGGTGTTGAAACCAATACCAAATTTGGTAAATTCTGGAATATCCAGGGCACGAAGGTGTAGAGTTTTTGTCATTTGTTTTCTCCTTTAATAAGCAAGTATGACGTTTGGTGCAGACCCCACCATGGGCATCTGCAAGTGTATTTATACAGGAAATCTCAATGGTTGTCAAGACTCATTGGCTCAACCACTCGATAATCTCGGAGTTCTGGATTTTTAGGATTCCAGGTCACAGCAAAAAAACTATACATCTCATCGGACGCAAATGCCACTCTGGTCACCCATTTTACTGTTTTGACCTGGTACGCAATCGTGTGCTTTTGATACCAAATACTCAATTCTTGATGTAGAATGTGATTCCACCAAGCAGCAGATGATCCATCGTCGCCACCACCATGCGGAAGATCAAACGCGATGTACATGGCATCAAAGATTGGCTGCTTTTAGTGCCACAGGTTCCTCAACCTGATCCACATCAATGGTCACAGTTTTTATGCCCTGCTTGTGATACTGGCGCAGATAGAACATGTGTGGCAGCAGCACACGTTCCAGCTCTGAATGCAAGCCACGTGCGCCAGTCTTGTTCTTTAGTGTGCGTTCGGCGATCTGGTCCAGGGCGGCATCAGTGAATGTGAGTTCCACGCTGTCGCAGTTGAACAGCCAGCTGTACTGCGAAATGTAGCTGTGTTTGACTTCTGTTAGTATCTTCACAAGATCCGCCTTGCTGAGTTCAGCAAGTGATACCCAATTCTGGAATCTGCCCACAAACTCAGGAATCATGCCATAGCGTATGAGATCTTCCGGAGTGGTCTGTGCTAGGTGCAGCGATGTATCTCTATCCATGTTTGCACCAAAGCCAATGGTGGTGCCCTTGGTGCGATTCTTCACAATGTTATCCAACCCCACAAACGCACCACCACCAATAAACAAGATATTTTTGGTATCAATTTCTACTGTTTCTCCCGACGGATGCTTGCGACCACCTTGTGGTGTGATCCTGCATTTGGTTCCTTCTACCAGCTTGAGCAGGGCCTGTTGCACACCTTCGCCCGACACATCTCTGGTGATACTGGCACTTTCACTCTTGCGACTGATCTTGTCAATCTCGTCAATGAACACTATTCCGCGTTGAGTTTTTTCTACGTCATTGCCCGCAGACGCAAACAATCTGCCAATCATGCTTTCAACATCATCACCTACATATCCAGCTTCGGTGAGACTGGTAGCATCTGCAATAACAAACGGTACATCTAGATACCGTGCGATAGTGCGGGCCAACAAAGTTTTACCCGAGCCAGTAGGGCCTAACATCAAGATATTGGTCTTTTCAATCTCCACATCAGATTCTTTGTTGTTGATCCGTTTGTAGTGATTGACCACAGCCACACTCAACACCTGTTTGGCAGGGTCTTGCCCAATCACATAACGATCGAGATGTTGTTTGATCTCCATTGGATCCAATGATGCTGATGTATCGCTGGGTGAGGGAATCTTGTCATCTTTCAACAAAGTTTCGCACAATTCTACACACTCGTTACAGATGGCCACAGTCTCGCCTACTATGAGTTTGGTCACTGCATCTTTATGCTTGCCGCAAAAGCTGCAGGTGTCGGTGGTTTCGTTAGTTTTCATTGTTTGGCGTTGATTTCCTGAGTTGTTCTGATACTTGATCTCGTTCGCTGTCACTCAACAGATCTGGATCATATTCTCCGAGATCTATTTTTTCAATCAAGTAATTGATGTAGGCGTCATCGTAAGTGTAACTGTCTGAAAGGTTTTTGTCAACCTCCATCCATGTCTGCCCATTGAATTTGTACACCACCGTGGGCTGCACGTCAATTCGAACAAAAGTGTCACCGCGTTTGGCATCTGTGGGAAACTCTGTACCAAATCCACTGTCGGGGTATTCCAACCACGGCAGTTGTTTGATCACTCCCAACCTGAGGCGCACACGTTGATTCTTTAACGTGTCCAGAGGGTGATCCAATTTCCAGCGTTTGATCCTGGCCTTGACTCGTGGATCTTCTTCGTCAATCTCTTCTTGGGCTTCAATTTCATCATCTCTAAGAAAAGGACCATCAGCAACATCGCAATTTCTATTTGGACAAAAAGGTCCAATACCTGCTGCGTTGAGCAGTGGTGTGCCACACTTGTAGCAAGGAGCCAACTCAGGATCACTGGGCTCGGCTCGATATACCTGGATTGGCACAGGATCTATACCTGGCGGAGTTGAATTGCCGGCGGGCGTAAATAGGTATGGATGATCGTTGATATCAAATTCTTTTTGTGCTGCTGATTCTCGGATCTGTTCAATCTGATCATCTGTGAGGCGCCCGTCATCTGGTTCGTATTCTGCAGGAGAATCTTCCTCTGGCTCTGCGGGTTTCTCTCGCGCCCACTTGAGACTTTCGGTAGCAGCCAACAACATCATGATGGCTAGCGGATCGAACACACATACCAGCAATATGATCACCCAACGCACAGCCCGTTCCAAGATGTTGGCATCGGGATTGTCGCCGTAGATCAGTGCTGCTATATACTTGATCGGACCGACTTCTGCTTCGACCTTGCGAACTTCGGCACGTATCGGGGCTGCTTCTTCATTGAGATTAGCAATTTTTTTCTGTTCGGCGTCGATATCAGCGATAAGTCTAGCACGCTCTTTGCCCTGGCTTCTACGTATTGCCACTGCTTTGTCGGCACCTTTTTCGTCTGAACTGCGACCCATAACTTGATCCACTGCGTCATCAAGTTGTTTAAGAGCCTTGCGGTCAGCATCTATATTGTCCTTTGCTGTTTTGATCTTTTCATCGTAGATACTAATCTTGGCCTGCACATCGCCCGACACCAGGCTCTGATCGGTGTGGGCCTTGCTCAAGAAGCCAAAGATACCCATTGATGTGATCAGCATCAACATGGCCACAGCAGAAACCAAGTATAGTTTCATTAACCATCGGGCTCGACTCCAATACTCATGCAGCCATATGGTCACAACTACCTTGGCCAGTTCTAAGATTGAACCCATGATCATGATGGGGATCACGGCCGCAGCAAAGATGGCCGCAAGGCCTGCTATGCTGTAGTAGGCGGCAATAACGCTGAGGCTCAAGGCCACAGCCAGTGTGATAAGACTGAGGAACATAAGATTATTTACCGGGTGGCGCGACCACACGAACTCCGCACTTTACGGCCACCCACGTGCCAAATTTTTCGTCGGGCACGTCAAACCACACACGCTCTTGTTTGTTATCGTATGACCAGATGTTATGGCTCAATCGGCGTTTGACCCCGGATTGGCCGCGCCAGTTCCGGCCATACAAGACGTTGGCTTCGCGTATGATCTTGTACCACACAGCAAGGGTGCCAACTTCCATATAAACACGGTGCATGGGCGAGGGCGTTGTTTCAAGCGAGGTGAGTGACTCAGACATGCTCAACGCAGAGGTCTCAATTTCAACAGACATTTCTATATCCTTTCCAGACTATTTCTCATAGCATACTCCCAGGAAATCCTGGTTTTGATCTTTCGATCGAGGTCTCGGTCGCAGCCTACAAGATTTACGTTCGAAGTGCTACGGGACAAACAAGCATCTCAGAGAACTTTAAACCTGCCTGCCCATCGAACAACTCCACCTCCCCGTCCATGCCAATATATTATAGCAAAACTAAGAGATGCCGTCAAGAACAAATGGACATTAAAAAACCCACACAAGGTGGGTTTTTATTTTTGCAGATCGATCAATGCATTTTTAATTTGTCGACTAATCCGGGACTGAACCAGTCCTCCGTATCCTGATACACAGAGTTGGTCATTTCTTCAAACTGAGCACGTTCACTGGCAGTTAGTTCATGAATTTCTATGCCATTTTCCACACACTCCCGTTCAAACTTGTCGCAATCTTCTATAGACCATTCCCGTTCGATCTGAGCGGCTCTCAGTGCTGCTGCCTGGAATAGTTCTTGTGTCTCAGCGTCTAATTCATCCCAGAACTTGCTACTCACAGCGATGGTGGTCATGTACAGATTATGTTGGGTTTTTAAAATGTGCTTGCCCTTGAAACGAAGATAGGTGGTTTCGGTGACATCCATTGATCCAGGTTCTATCTCATCGTATCCATATCCGTTTTTGAGCAGTTTCTTGGGATTGCTGCCCAGTGCCTTCATGGTCACATAGTTTACTGGATTAGTATTAATACGCACAGACGAGTTCTGCAAAGCAGTCAGTGTGTCAACGGGTCTATTAGAACCTATAACACGATATCCACCACTGTAAGTAAACGCAAGACCTCTGATGCCGGATTTCTCACTTAAACTTTCGCACAGTTCACGACCGGTTGGCCCTTCCATCACAGCACTTACGTGATCATGATCTCGAAACAAGAATGGCAAATCGAGTGCAAAGAAATTTTTATTGATCAAGCCAAACACAGATGTTGCTGTCTGACTCATAGCGATACGACCGTCTTCTAAAGCATTAAATATGTGGCCAAAAGACAGGCTTCCATCAGGACTTAATGATGCGCTATCATCTTTTTTAAGATAATCCGATACAGTTAAAATCTCAACAACTAGCTTTCCTTTGCTAGTTTTTTCGATTTCATCTGCAAATGCGCGAGCAGTTCTAACAAACAGGTGCACTGGTTCATGTGCGATAACCCAAGAAACAATTTTTGGTCCAGTCATAACGATCTCCTATTATCGTTATTTATGATCCAATAATTAAAATTTTCTTTTCCAGGGTTCTGTCAGAGACGCACCAAACCATCCTGGAATCCAGGAAGAAAATTCTGGATCCATGAATATATCACATTGAAACTGTGATTCTTCAGTGATGTGGTACGACCAACCAAGTGGAGCCACATCAATGATGTCGTCATTGATTCTTATGTTTCGCTTGTTATCTATCTTGGGACTACACGAACTTGTAAAATCTATTGAAACATCAATGTCCGCCCAGGTGACACTTGTATAATTACAAATTGCCCAGGCATAGTTTAATACCCCGGCAGAGTTCACTTTGATATTCAAAGGTATCAACCCAGTGGTAGAATAAGGCAGTTCCGTTTGGCATAATAACTTGTGCTCAGCATACAAAGGCATGACCTCATCCCACCTATTGTGATAGTCATGAGATGAAAAGTCAGCAGGAATCTCGCCATCATGTATCACAACATCATTGAATGTGATGGTCACATCGATGCCCGGCGAGTCTGAAAAAACATCACCAAAAAATTTCCAGGTTCTGGTGGCCGGTGCAGGCAAGTCTACTCCTTAGGTATCGCGATCCATTTCGCAGGCTTCGCGCACCAGGCTCAACACCTCATCTACTGTGCCGCACATGATCTTGGCCTGCACATAGTCGCCTTTTTTGTTGCGGCCGCCGGCTTCCACCATGAAGCCATTGTCATACATGTTGATTGAGAAGTTCTCATTCACTTTGATCAGTTTGTCGCTGATCTTACTCACTGTCTTTGCTGTTGCCATAGTTTTCTCCTTAAAAAGTTCTTTCTGGGGGCTGGTTCATGTCGAATGCTGTGAGGATCTTGTGCTTGACCAAGGTGGATCCTATGCACACACCTCGACCACCACACTGATCGATGCAGAAAGCAGCAGCGATACGCACCAGCCGTTCTATTGCTTCTGCTTGCTCGGATGAGTATTTGAGTCCGGCCTCACTGGCCAGGCGTTCGATCAGTGAGTTCATTTATAACATTCCCAAGTATTCACATCATAATTCCAATGCCGTGTGTCATAGAATTCCAGTTCTGTTTCGTATCCAAACACACCCAACATCAATCTAGCACCTGCGTGATCACCTTGCAGTGTCCAGTGGAAATCCACATTGATCAAGCGGCCAGTACGGTACCCGTTGAACTCCCAGGCCTTGTGCTGGGAGATGGATCCTGACTTGCTCCACAGGATGTCCCAAATCTTACTGGATCGCCAGGGCATGGATATGCTGAAGTTTAGATTGATCATCCCATATAATCCTGCGGATGATCGAGGTTATCGGGCCCATCTTGGTCTATCCAATGGAACAACAACCACAACCCAACCAGTCCTATAACAAATTCTGCAAGTTCAATCAGCATGGTGTTCCTCAACTCCAAAATGTTCAATCACTGCGTGTGCCACATCGAGATACTGATTGCCGGGCAGTTGATTGGCCACAACCTGCATGGTTTCTTTCACCATCAACTCGGCGAACTTTTCTATACCTTGTTTGGTATATTCATCAAGTTCGTCCCAACATCCTTGTGCAGTCAATCCTGCCTGATATAAACAATGGTCAATTCGTTCGTTCATCGTGTCTGTTCCGCCAGTTTCTTGTAGCCTGCCCAGCTGGGATGCACTTTGTCTGCTTGTAAGTTTGAGATTGGCAGTATAGTATCGCCGTGGTCTCGTGCCACGATCTCGACCATCTTTTGTATGTCAGGCTTGATCGCTGGCAAGATCCAGAACACTCGTTCAGCATCTGTTCGGGCTCTCAGTTGTTGTAGTTCCCATAGTGTGCGAACACCGGTATGGTCGTTGGAACCCAGGCTGATGATTACGGTTTTTGCCGTGAGATTTTTATTTGAATTTTGCTTGTTCCATTGAGAACTATTGATACCACCTTTGGCATACACCACACAGTCAGGTCTGTACTGATGTGTGCCAACTGCGATGCTGTCGCCCACAATCATGCAATCAATCATTCTTTGACTCCAAAGTGATCTCTAACATTCATAGTGGCAATCACCAAGGCATTGTTCCACTGTTTGTATTTGTTGCGGGCCGACTCACTCAAATCACCAAACTCATCTCCTGCGCCCTGGCCCACTATCTTGGTTCCTGCCACCTGATCGATACATTCGTTTATGATCAACAGGGCGAACTTTTCCAGTTCGTGAATTGGACACATACTACACACATCATCGTGTATGCCAGCTTTTTCGGCAAGTAGTCGAATTTGTTTGTTCATTCTCTATCCACTCTGGCAGTTACATTAGCACGATGTGCCATATAAAATACCGCTACTATGTATCCAAGTAAGAATCCCCAAAAAAAGTTCATTGTTTGATTCCAAAGTGTTCTCGAATGTCATCACCCATGGTTCCGCCGCCTGCCTGCCGCTCACGCAGGATATGATCCACCCGACTGGCACATTCTGCCACGATCAATTCAGCAAACTTCACGGATGCGAAATCGGAATAGTCAGTGCCCTCGGCACCAAAGCGAGCACCGGCCTTGTGTAGCAGTTGATCTATTAGTTTTTGTTTCATTTTTCAACCTTTATATGTTTCTGAAAGTCGCAGGCTCTACAATGTGTTCCACTAAAGTATTCACCTTGTTTATTATGCCAAATCAATGGTGTAGTTGTCAGCCAATGATCACCAATCTTACAAAGTTCCTTGCGGCGGTCGGCCCAGGTAAAGTGATTGCCAAACACCATCCAACCCCATCCTGCCAGGGCCACAATGAACAATACAGCACTCAAGTAGATCATGTGTCAGGTCCAGAGGCTATCACGTGCCCGGATCAAGCGAATCATCATTTCTTCATCTTCTGCGTCGTATGCCGCTTCGATCTTGCTGGAAAGCTCAAGAGCTTGTTTGCCCATGTCTTCAGTCTCGGGATTCTTAGATTTCATTCCAACCCCAAAGCCATGATCACCACGCTCTTCACGCAAGCGATCGCAGTAGTCACTCCAGCCGCTGGCTTCGTATGGGTCGGGGCGAGCGGGATACACGGTGGTCCACCATGTGTAAAGTTCTTTGATTTCCTTTGCACGTTCAGCTTGGCCTGTGGGCTTGCCGTAGTTGGGATCAGTTTCCTCTACACCCCAGTCTGTGCCCATGGTCAGGCTCATTGCCCAATCAAGATGATCAAGGCCTGCTTGAGGGCTGCGCCAAGTGCGCCAACGCCACCAACCACTAGCCCAGAAAGGAGGATCATACTTGGCACGATCTTCAGCACTTCCCCACGCAATGTGACTCCAGGCCGATTCTACTTCGACAAAATCCACAAGCTCATTGAACAAGCATGGAAGGAACCTGTTGCCCACATCGCGCCATTCACCTGGCCGGATATCACGAGCATGAGCAGTGAGCTGATGCGTTTTAGTGACCCAGCGATTGTTAATGTAATACTTGACATCGTAGATCTTTCTCACAGGCCAGGTCACAAAATCTTGCACATGGCCCAGGCCTTCCTCAGCGATCCACCAACGCACAGGATAGTCGCGTTTGGCACGGGTTTCCCATTCATGCCATTCTTCGCTGGTGCCCATTTTTAATTTGGTGGTACCGCGGATCCAGTCTGCGAAAGGAGTACAACTCCAGTAGTTTCCATGTTGTGCCATTAATCAAATTCTCCATTTTTACACAAATACTTCTTCCTGTAGATAGCGTTTGAGTTCTTTGTCAGTGGGCTCTACGGTGTAGTTATGATTGAAAAAGATCTCATAACTATCTGAACCGTACTTGCCAATACCATAAAGCATTGTAGCATCTTCACCTTTCCAGGTCAAGTAGTCCGCAGTCATTCGGCGAATGCGATTCTCTTTCACCGTACTCATGCCCAGACTCCAGATGATGTTCTTGACCTCTTGGGGCGTGCTGAACAATAGATCAAGAGGAGCGGGCCAGTGATGCACGAACAGGGGATACACCGTCTTCACAGGTTTGCGGCCTGTTTGGTTCAGCATGATCACTGCTACCATGTGCCGCCATTTTTGTATAAACGGAATATCTTCCGATCCCAGTTGCTGCTGCACCATGAGATCGTCGCGTAAGGGTTCAATCATTTTTTGGTAGTTTGTGATACTCAAGGAATTCTCGCAGAGCTTGTTCGATGAACTGATTCAATGTGATGTCTTGCTCGTGTGCCAGCTTGGCATACCGCAAGATCTCTTCGTCAGTGAAATCCACTGGTACCGAGATGCGTGTGTCGTATTCTTCATTGGCAATGATGGCCCGTGCTTTGGTCATAAAGTCCTCATCTGTTTCAAGGTCAGTGAAATCCACATTGTCCCAGGCCTGATCAGCCTGGGAACCACGCTGTTTGGCTTCCTGATCATACTTGTCTCGGTACTTGGGGTTAATCAGTCGGTATGCGCGATCATTGGTGTAGTCGCACACTTCTACTGAATACACCTTCTGACTCTTGGTGCTGAACACTATGTTGGCACTCCAGCCACCCTTGCCATGGATGCCGTTCCACGACCCCAGCTGGTGGCTATTTGGACCAAAACATGTCCAGCCATAGCTGTCACCTTCGGTGATTTTGTAATCGATTGTTTCCAAAAATTGCTGTAATGTGATCACGGTTTATCTCCTGTTTAAAAATTCTAGCCACCAAAAAATTTAATCACAGCATCCAGGTGGTGAATCGTGATTTCGTGCAAACTTACATCTTCAGGATGCATCCAGTATCCGTCAGGATTGGCGTCTGTCTTGGGATTTTTCTTCCACTCCGAGAGTTCTTTCTTGAGATAGTTTCTGTGTTGTTTAAGAGTCAGCACAGTGATCTGATCGGCTGCTTCACCGTCTAGTGTGATGGGACCAATTCTTTTGCTCACAGTTTATCTCCTGCTTCAAATCCGCGGAATCTCACAAATCTTGGGAACCTCAAACTGTAGGTTCCGTCTTGGTTTTGCGTGACAGCGTCAGCTTCAACTTCAACCACATGATCAAGCAATGTATCGCGTGTGTCCCAATACCGCTGGCGATCATCGTCGCTAAAACCGCTACCAACATTGACTCTGATGTTTCGTTCATTGTCTGCTCCTTCACAGATTATAGCACCCAAGCGGTCTGCATTGCGACCAGTTCCTTGTTCAAATCCCACGATTGTGAGATCCACCGTTATGGTGGGCTTCCATTTCATCCAAAAGTCCGACCGCTTGCACTCGTAAGGTGCATCCAGATTCTTGATCATGATGCCTTCGAATCCGTCTTTCACTGCGTCTTGGGCATACCGGTTCATCTGATCATGCCCCTCGGCTGTGTCCAGATCCACATCATGCCCATTCATCACACGCAAACAATCGGTGCGGTCAAACCTGGCTCGCAGGTTCTCCACCCACTCCAAGCGTCGGCTCTGGCGGGTATTACAATGACCTTCTTTGAACTCCGCCAACGGAATCAGATCAAACACATGATATACCATGCCTTCAGTTTGGGCATCATTTTTGCGATGTGCTTGACGCATGAGTTTCTGAAAACTCTCGCCCACGATCTCACCATCCAACACCACACCATTTGGTCCCATGCCACCTTTGACTGTGCCGTTGGCCACCTTCATCAAGGCCTCTGCGATCTGAGGAAAGTTTCCAAACTCTTTGCCATTGCGACTATACAAGGTCACGCTGATGGGAGTGACTATGGCCAATACCCGCACACCATCCAGTTTGACTTCCAGGCGTTTGATGCCTTTCATCTTGGCCGGACGATCAGTGGAATCCTGTGCCAACTGGCATGAAAACACAGGGATGCGATATTGTGTTTTGCCTAACACCTTGTTCAGTGTCTTGTCAGTGATACCACAGCGGAGATCTTTGCGGATCACAGGCACACATACCAAGTTCCACTCATCGCTGTCGAACTGTTGGCTCATGTTCTGGATCATGTCTCGGGCCGCATGTCCAGATGTGCTGCGTGTGCGTAGTGCTTCCAGCAAGCCCCAGAACCGGGGCCATGGATTCACACGACCTGTGAGCCCAGCGGTCTCGGGCAGTTGCTTTACATGGAAGGTATAGAAAGGATTGTAGGCTTGATAGCAGTTGAACAAAAAAGCCTGTGCGTCGGCACTGCCCAGTTTTGCGGCCATCAAGGCTTTTTCGATCACCTTCTCCTTGTGGATGCGGCTGTCAGATTCAGCCAGTTCCGTTATCCAGCCTGACGACACGGTGCCCTCGTAGCGTGGATCATCAATGTCGTATGTGAATTCATTTATCATATTTACTTCTGTTGTTGTTTGGTCAATGCACACACAAATAAGAACTGGTCGTAGGCTGCTTTCACTGCCTCATTGGTCAGTAGTTGGGCGGCTTCGTCTTCCAATGCCTTCAAGCCTGCCTGGGCAATATCATATGAACTGGCTCCATTCAATGTGCATAGTTCAGTGCCAAACGCTCGGGCCAATTGCTTCCATGCTCGTTGTTGAGCCAGTGTGACAGGAGTTTGTGTGGGTCGCAATTCACTGGCCTTTTGCATGGCCTGCATCATGGCGTCTTCGGCCACCCGAGCAGCAGCAATCAAGGGCGCATGGGCAGGATCAATGTTGTATCTGCGACTCTGCCCACCTGGATAGCATATCACAAGATGGCTACCTTTGCCGAAACTATCGATCAAATCGCTGTCGTATTCGCTCACAGGCTTATACCTGTGGCCGACCTTTTCGTAATAGACTTTGGTTACCATGAGCTGTTGTAGAAAACTTTGAGTCCGCAGAATAGTTCTGCCTTGGCGTTGCGGATGAATTTGAGATCCTGCTCGCGATAATGATCGTCAGCATCGTTGCCAAAAAAGTATCCTTCTGTGCCAGGCAACTTCTTGTTGCGGACATCCTGTTCCAGTTGATCAAGGTCGTCCCAGGTCAGTTCCAGTTCGTTACCGTTGAAGTCACCTTTATTGCCCTGAGATTCCCATAGACGACGCATCCAGCCATGCAGGTGGGGATGCTTGCGCCAATACGCGATCTCGCGTGGCTTGGGTGGCTTGGGCAACGGGGACGAAGTTTCAGCAAGATCGTGGCTGTAGCTTTCATAGTGTGCATTCATCTCGCCAGCCTTGGCGGCCACATAGGCGTACATGTCCAGTCCCATATATCACCCCGCCAAGTCAGCCAGTTTTTC
>Ga0209400_1000462_pt1 | contig 35606 bp, 30 predicted proteins | sample M_130807_EF_Meta_FD_187313 | JGI IMG/M metagenome (GOLD analysis project Ga0209400, IMG submission 187313) | Freshwater microbial communities from Lake Montjoie, Canada to study carbon cycling - M_130807_EF_MetaG (SPAdes) (version 2) | ecosystem: Environmental > Aquatic > Freshwater > Lake... | reverse complement strand
GTAAACAATGTAAATACAACTATCTCAGATAAATTAATTGGTTTAGAAGTATCAGAGCAAAATTTTTTAGACAGATTGATGATTGATTTGGATGGTACACCAAACAAAGCAAATTTAGGAGCAAATGCCATTTTAGCAGTTTCAATGGCAATTGCCAAAGCCGCGGCTACTGAAGCGAATTTACCTTTGTACAGGTATATTGGTGGTGTAAATGCGAATACTTTGCCCATTCCTTTGATGAATATCTTAAATGGTGGAGCGCATGCTGACAATGCAATAGACTTTCAAGAATTCATGATCATGCCAACAAATGCAGGCAGTTTCAGTGAGTCTTTACAAATGGGTACAGCGGTATTTCATCATTTAAAAGCTGTTTTGAAAAAGAAAGGTTATTCAACCAATGTAGGTGATGAAGGTGGTTTTGCCCCAAATATTCGTTCAAATGAGGAAGCCATAGAAACAGTATTGCAGGCCATTGAAGCAGCAGGTTTCAAACCAGGCAAAGATATTTATGTAGCAATGGATGCGGCTACCAGTGAATTGTGGAATGAAGAGAAGGGCTTATATGTATTTAAAAAATCTGACAAGAGAGAACTAACGCCTTCAGATATGGTCAATTTCTGGAAAAAATGGACAGAAGATTATCCAATCATATCAATTGAAGATGGTTGTGCTGAAGATGATTGGAATGGTTGGGCTATGTTAACCAATAGTATCGGCAACAAGTGTCAATTAGTTGGTGATGACTTATTTGTAACCAATGTAAATAGGTTAGAAAGAGGGATCAATGAAAAAATAGCAAATTCAATCTTGGTTAAAGTGAATCAAATTGGCTCATTGACAGAAACCATAGATGCTGTTAACATGGCAACGCGTAATGCCTATACCAATATCATGAGTCACAGAAGTGGTGAAACTGAAGATACCACCATTGCTGATTTAGCTGTTGCCTTAAATTCAGGTCAAATTAAAACAGGTTCTGCAAGCAGAACAGACAGAATTGCCAAATACAACCAATTGATTAGAATTGAAGAAGAATTAGGATCGGAAGCTGTTTTTTCTGGAAAAACATTCAAATACAACCGCTAGTTTAAATCTAAGTGTAAAAGCATGAAAGCGCTGATTAAAAACAAGTATTTTTTAGCCACAGTAGCTTTTGTGCTTTTACTCATATCAAACGATAGAAACAGCATACTTGATCAATATAGGTATCAAGTTGAGCTGAAGGAGGCCAAGGCCAAACATGAATTTTATGTGAAAGAAATTGAGCGCCTCAAGAAAGAAAAATTTGAACTCTTGGGCAATCAAACCAAATTAGAAAAATTTGCACGCGAAAAATATTTCATGAAAAAAGATGATGAAGAGGTATTCATCATGGAAAAAACAACAAAAAATCCTTAGTATTATTTTTTCTTTTTATACAATCCCTTTCCAAGGGAGTTGATAAATTGCGACCATGCAAATACATCCATAAGCGGCATAGGTTGCTGCTGTCCTGCATAATAAGCCCTATTTGCAACTTGATTGAATGTCCAACTAGAATTCGCTAAACCATCGTTTTGTAAGCTGCTACCAAATGCCAACAAGGGTTTTACTCTTAAATTGTTTTGGGCAATACTCAATTGATCCATTGGAACATTCATTCTGCTAAACATGTATTCAAATTCTTCTGGACTTGGGTTGGCTTTAAAAACCATTTCAGGCAAGAAAAATGTATCTTCAACTAAGGTAATTACCGTATTTATTTTAGCAGATTGTATGCCTTTTGGTACAGTAAAATGTTTGGGTTCAAAGCCAATACAACTAAAAATAATGACATCTGTCTCTTTAGCCACTATTGAAAAATAGCCCTGCATGTCTGCATAAGAACCTCTGTTTGTGCCATTTATTTTAATGCTTGTATAGGGCAAAATACTGCTGCTATCGGCAGTCAATACAAAACCAGAAAATTGCACCAATTTAGCGTTTTCTGTACTGTCAACTTTTCCTTGCGCTTGCAGTAATTGAATTGACAAAAACAACGAAATAATTAAGCTAAAATATTTATACATGTAAGCTCATATGAAATAAAAATCAATTATACTAAAAATCCAGCTAAGAGTGTAGCAATAACGATAAAAGGAGTGGGAATTTTAGTTGTAAGTAACGTAAAAAGTGTCAACAATAAAACAATCATATTGGCTTGATTGATAGCCAATGGTAAAAAAAGTAAATATGCAGAAGTAATGACCAATCCAGCCGAAACAGCATTAATTCCTTCAATGGCATTGCCAATTGGGGCATAGGTCTTCAATTGATTCCAGATAGGATAAACAAAAAATATCAATAAAATTCCGGGTAAAAATATACCAATAGAAGCAATTAATGAACCCATGATTTGCCAGTAAAAACCTTGTTCAGCTAAGACCAAACCACCTACATAACTTGCAAAACTAAACACAGGTCCAGGAATGGCTTGAAGAACTCCTAAACCAGCTAAAAATTCATTTGCATTGATGTATGCTTTGAATACCACAAATTGATTGTAAATCATTGGAATCAACACATTTCCTCCACCAAACACCAAGCTTCCGTAGCGATACATATTTTCAAACAGCCTTACCGATTTGTCTTGGGTCAGAAATCCCAATCCAGCAGCCAATAGGAAAATGCAAAAAAACAAAAGTAAATTACTCCAATTGATTTCTTTGATGGGTTGAACTTTTTCAGTGTTTTTCTTTTGGTTGATGAGGCTACTGATAACACCACCTAAAACCAATAAGATTGGAAAAATATAAGGAGTGCTTGCCAGAATGCCCAAAAGTGCAGATGCCACAAGCAAAATCCAATGATACGTTTTATGAATGAAGAGTTGAACAAATTGAAAGGCCCCATAGATAATAAATCCAGAAGCCATAGGCTGCAAATACTTCAAGAAATTGAGCGTGGCTAAATCAATACCCAATTTACTTACCATGTATGCAAATAAGCCCATCAGTATACATGCAGGCGAAATCCAAATAGCCAATGTTAAAAAGGCCAATTTAGGTCCACCTTTTTTAAAGCCAATAGATGTAATCATTTGGGTAGATGTTGGACCTGGTAGAATACTGCATAAGGAATTGAGCTCAACCAATTCATCTAAACTGAGGTATTGTCTTCGTTCAACTAATATTCTTTTAAAGAGTGTAAAATGTATTTGAGGACCTCCAAATGCTGTCAATGCTAGTTTTAAAACATCTAGTAAAAAAAATAATTTTCTAAACTTAGCCGTTTGATTCATTCGTTTAGTTTATAAGTGCTGCTTCATTAGATTTCTTTTGTCCTACACTGAGCATGATGCCCATTAACAAAAAGAAAGCGCTAAACGCGACACCCAATTGAGTTTGCAATACAGGTTCAACTTGAAAGGTCAATAACAGGACAACATAAATTCCAATTAAGATAGCATTCACTTTTTTTCTGAACCTCCAAATTGGATACATAAAAGCAAACGTAAATAACAAAACCCCAGTAAGCCCTGTTGCAGCTAATAAATATAGAAATTGATTATGAGGAATAATTGGTTTGCTTACATCAGGAAATAACTCTTTGAATTTTTTTGTATTTAAGTCTTGAATATCGCCTAATCCGCATCCAATTAACCAACTCGATTCATTGCAAATTTCAATTGCATTTTTATAGGAAATAAGCCTACTTGCCAAAGACTGATTGTTTGCTGAGGAATTTTCTGTAATTACAGCTATATCTTGACTTGTATTGATCAGCTTGTTCTTAAAAGTTGGAGAGTTAAACAAAACAAGCGCACCAGAAAAAATAAAAAGTGCGAATATGAACAGTACTTTTAAATTCCCTTTTAAAATCCCAAATCTTAAAGATTCAAGAATCAACAAAGCATACAAAACAATAATTCCTATTCTAACAGAAAAAATATGGGTAAAAACAAAAAGAAAAACGCAAATAATTAACCAAAAATACTTTTCAAATTCACTTCCAAAAAAAGTTGTTTTTTCTTTGAATAACTGCCAAGCAATGTATGCGGCAAATGCTGACATCAAACTAAAGGTAGGGTGGTGAGTAAGTAAAGTTGGCATTACTTGACTGTGTAAATACAGCTCATTCACCGTTTCTTGATTGAATAGATAATATACAAATGATTGTAAGGCCATTAAAAAAACACCAAATACAAACCAAGCGAAGCAGATGGTTATTTGTTTCAATTTTAAATCAGGAAGAATTACCCAGCACAAGGGTAATATCAGAAAAGGCAGGTTGATTTGTAAACGTTCAAAAAAATAGGCAGTATTGTCAGAATAAAAATAGGAGGGTAAAAGCATTCCAAAACAAAATATCAAAGAACCATAGGCTTTTAATTTGTTTATTTTTATTTCCTTGTGATTGATTAAATGTACAATTGACAAAATAAACAATCCAATCATACCAATACTTGGTAAGGCTCTGGCAATATCAATTAACAATATACCTGTGAGTGTAAACAAACAAAAAAATAAAAACAATGCCTGAATTATTTTAGTTTTTTGCATGTTTGATGCGTTGATAGTTTTTATATTCACCTAATCTATAGCCTGTTAATTGTTCTATAAAGTAAAGTATTTTTTTTCTAAAAGAAACACGACTGCTTTTAAGGTTTGGAATAAAATCCCAATTTTTTGTTGAAATTCTTTCCAACATTACTTTTGGATGCGCATCTTTGAACAAATCAATGGCATCAATTGCATTGTAATCAAAGCTTTCATTTAATTGTTTTTGCGTCTGAATCCATTCGTCAGAATGCCATAATTGGTGAAAATGTTTAATTTTTTCAGACATGGTTTGAGGATGTCTAACCCAGCCGTAATGGTAAATAAATGCATCAATAGCAATGACTTTTAATTTAAGTCCATTTTTTCTGAAACCTTGTGCATCCTTATACGAATTAATTTGTGGGTCATTTCGTATGATCCTAATTTCGTGCCTGTAAAAATCTCTGGAACTTGCCACATAACTGTAACTACCAAAAAAATGAAGGTACTTAAATAAAAAACCTTCAACTGCAATATCCTTTTGAAAGTTTTTCATTGACTCTTGAATTGCACCGTAGGAACTTTCTGGAATCACTTCATCTGCTTGTAAATATATGCACCAATCTGCTTTCTTAGAAACCAATTGTTTGGCTTTATCTGTTTCAATAGCCAATACTTTGCCTCCCTCACGAAGAGAATCATCCCATACTGAATGGTGGATTTTTATTTTATCTGATTGGATAGATTCAATCAAAGCCAATGTGTAGTCTTCTGATTGACCAATCAATACAATTACTTCATCACAAATGGGCAATAAGGAAAGAATAGATTCTACAACAGGATAGTCATATTTGACTGCATTTCTAACTATGGTAAAACCGCTTACAAACATATTATTTTGACCTTATGGCTTCTACAGGGTCTAATTTAGCCGCAGACAAGGCTGGAATAAAACCTGAGACAATTCCAATAACAACAGATACCAACAAACCCGTTAAGATGTTTTTCTGGCTCAAATATAAATTCATGTCCAAACCTGATTTCACACCAATGGTAATTAAATAAACAAATAGCAAACCTATCAATCCTCCAAGCAAACAAAGGAGTACCGATTCAACTAAAAATTCAACCAAAATAAAATAGTTTTTGGCACCTAATGCTTTCTGAATACCTATTTGTTGAGTTCTTTCTTTTACGCTCACAAACATAATATTGGCAATTCCAAAACCGCCAACCAACATGGCAAAGCCACCTATGACCCAACCAGCAATACTCACTACACCAAACAATTGTTTGAGTGGGCCAGACAACAAGGTAGTTTTGTTGATTGCAAAATCAGGTTCCTCCATGGGCCTTAATTTTCTGATACTCCGCATCACACCTTTCAATTCGTTTTCTAGCATATCCACACTTACACCTTCTTTTGCTTTCACATGTATTCTACTGTTGATTTGGTAGGAGTTGGCTCTGATATAAGTATTCGCAGCTTTAATGGGAATGATGAATACATTGTCCATGCTGTTATTGATTAAACTTTCGCCTTCTTTTTTTACAACTCCAATTATTTTGAAAGGATTGCCATTGATTTTAATGATTCGTTCAATGGGGTTCAATTGAGACGGAAATAAATTCTGGTAAATCTCCCAACCAATCACCACACTCGATTCGCCGTTATTTACCTCATTTTCTGTAAAGTATCTTCCAAATTCAAAGTCCATTTGACGTATATTTACATACTCAAAAGAGGCCGCCATTCCCTTTACACCCTCTGCTGAAAATTTGCCATTTTTAAGGGTATAGTTTGGAAGGTCTATGGTCAAAGCCGCTGTACTTTTTAAATTGGTTTGTGAAGTTACTTTTTTTAATTCTGATAAATTTGGATTGGGGCGGTTCATGTATTTCCACCATTTGTAATCAGCACCAAATTCCCATGGCCATTTCTCTACAAATGCAACATCTTTTCCTAGCGAATCTACGCTGTCTTCAAGATTTTTCTCTAAGGAATCAACAACACATAAAACCATGATGATACAAAAGATACCAATGGTAATGCCCAAAGTGGAAAGAAAAGTTCTGGTTTTGTTATTCTTCAATGCATCTAAGGCAAATGAAGCACTTTCGGCCAATTGTTGATATAATATTCTGAATTGTTTCATGAACACTACAATAATACAATGCTTCTGAGAATTCTTTTAAAATAAGTGTCAATCAATTTGCCAATCTATGGATTGAATCCCTTTGGATTGCAACCAATCGTTTGTTTTTGAAAAAGGTTTAGAACCAAAAAAACCTTGATAAGCAGACAAGGGAGAGGGGTGAACCGAGGTCAATACTAAATGTTTATTCGTATCAATTAAAGTTTGTTTGCTCTTGGCGTATGCTCCCCAGAGGATAAAAACGCAATGTGCTTGATGTTCAGAAACCTTTTTTATGACAGCATCTGTAAATGTTTCCCAGCCTTTTTTCTGATGACTGCCCGCTTTATTGGCTTCAACTGTAAGCGAAGCATTCAACAACATTACGCCTTGATTGGTCCATTTGCTGAGGTCGCCATGTAGTGGATTTATTAACTTGCAGTCATCAACCAATTCTTTGTATATATTTTTTAAGGAAGGCGGTAAAGGGATGTTTCTATTGACAGAAAAAGAAAGCCCATTGGCTTGATTGGATCCGTGATAGGGGTCTTGACCTAAAATTACAACTTTAACTTTGTCAATAGGGGTGAATTCAAAGGCATTGAAAATCTGTTTTCCTGGAGGATAAATGATTTTATTGGCCATTTTTTCTTGTTTTAAAAATTGGACCAAATACTCAAAATAAGGTTTTGAAAACTCATCTGACAATGCCCTTTTCCAAGTTGTTTCAATTTTTATATCCATGTTTGTTTGTAAATATGCTCAATTGATTTGAATTTTGCCAAATGACAACACAAGAAATAATTGAAAATGCTTGGAACGACCGAAATTTGTTGAACAGTGCTGAAACTATAAATGCCATCAATGATGTAATCGAGAAATTAGACAAAGGGATTTACCGTGTTGCTGAACCCAATGGTACTGAGTGGATAGTGAACGATTGGATTAAAAAAGCGGTTATTCTTTATTTCCCCACCCGTAAAATGGAAACATTCAATGCGGGTCCAATGGAGTTTCACGATAAAATGGCCTTGAAAACGAACTATGCTGAACTAGGGGTGAGAGTAGTTCCTCAGGCTGTTGCTAGATATGGAGCCTATATTGCCAAAGGGGTTATTTTAATGCCTTCTTATGTAAATATTGGCGCATTTGTAGATGAAGGCACCATGGTAGACACTTGGGCTACGGTAGGTAGTTGTGCTCAAATTGGCAAAAATGTGCATTTGTCTGGAGGTGTTGGCATTGGAGGTGTTTTAGAGCCAGTGCAAGCCGCACCAGTGATTATTGAAGACAATTGTTTTATTGGATCTAGGTGTATTGTTGTTGAAGGGGTTAGAGTAGGTACGGGTGCTGTTTTAGGGGCAGGTGTAACTTTGACCATGTCTACCAAAATCATTGATGTAACTGGAAACGAACCTATACAATACCAAGGCTATGTTCCGGCAGACAGTGTAGTGATTCCAGGTATGCAGGAAAAAACCTTCAATGCTGGAACTTACCAAGTGCCTTGTGCATTGATAATTGGCAAACGTAAACCAAGTACCGATTTAAAAACTTCTTTGAATGCAACCTTAAGAGAATACCAAGTTGCTGTTTAAGGATTACCCTCATAATAGTTAATTTTACGCTATTACAATTATACAAATAGCTCATATACAAGCTAGAGTCTTTTAATAATCTCATTAGGAATAAATTTCCGAATGAAATTCAAATTTGCATTTTACTTACTTTTAATCTTACCAAAACATACCCTGGCATGGGGTTTTTATGCCCATCAACTCATAAATGAATTGGCTATTTATGCACTGCCTCCTGAACTTTTTAGTTTTTATAAACCCCATTGTGCTTATTTAAAACTACATGCTTTAGATCCTGACAAAAGGAGATATATACTTCCCAAGGAAGCGAATAAACACTTTGTTGATTTGGATTTTTATGAAAAAATTGTTCCAATAGATACGCTTCCTCTTGAATTTTCAAAGGCTGTTTCAAAATATGGAATGGATACCATTTTAAAACATGGAACAGTTCCCTGGCAAATTCAATTTACACTCAGAAATTTAGAAGATGCCTTTTGTCATCAAAACATTGCCCTTATTTTAAAGCATTCCGCAGACTTAGGTCATTACATGGCAGATGCCCATGTTCCTTTGCACAATACTTCTAATTACAATGGACAATTTACAAACCAAATTGGCATTCATGGATTATTTGAAAGCCGTATTCCTGAATTGTTTGCAAATCAATACCAGTGTATTCCTCCAAAAGCTAATTATTTGAGCAATCCGCTGGCGTTTACTTGGGAGACAATAACAGAAGGTTTTACCGTTTTACCTTTTGTATTTGAAATGGATAAGAAAATCCGAAAAAAAATTCCAGCACAAAAACATTTTGGTTTTACTCAAAAAGGAAAGAAATGGGTGAAAATTTGGTCTTTTGAATATGCAGAGGCATACCATCAAGCACTGAATGGCTTGGTTGAAAAAAGATTAATGCATGCAGCCTATGCAATAGCTTGTTTGTGGTATACTGCATGGGTAAATGCTGGACAAGCGCCATTAGGTTTAGAAAAAATTTCACCCAATCCCTTACCAGATTCACTTTATCAATCCGATGAAATTCTTTTCATAGATAGGAACCCCAATTGAACTGAAACTATTTTAGAAAGTAAACAGATATGGGTGATTTGAATGTGCATAACTTATCTTGGACTGCTTCGTGTAGGCGAGTATTTTTGTTCGTGTTCAAATAGTAGATTATTTTTTACTTTTGGCAAATTAGAATGTTGATTCTAATTAAAAATTTTGATAAACTAGAATATGAAATTTATAGTAAACAGCAGTGTATTGTTAAGACATTTGTCTTATGTAGATGGCGTAATTGTTGCAAAACCAATTATTCCAATTTTAAATAATTTCTTGTTTGATATCAAAGCGGGTGTATTGCATATCTCTGCTACCGACCTTGAAACAACCATGAGTACCAGTATCAAGGTAGATGCAAAAGAAGATGTATCCATTGCAATTCCATCTAAAACAACCATGGAATTATTGAAATCGCTACCTGATCAACCTTTGGCTTTCTCTATCAACCTTGAAAAAGGTTTCGTTGAAATTAAATATGAATCAGGAAGGTTTAAATTAACGGCTCAAAGAGGAGAGGAATTTCCAAAATCTCCTGAAATTGAAGCGGCAAACCAATTTAAAATTCCATCAAAAATATTACACAAGGGTATTGTTAAATCAATATTCGCAAGTAGTAACGATGAATTGAGAATCAACTTAACGGGTGTTTATTTCCAATTAGCAAACAACAATATCACGTTTGTTGCAACTGATGCCAATAGATTGGTTAGAATAGGAAGAAATGACATCAAACCTGGAGTAGAAGAATCTTTCATTTTGCCTAAAAAAGCTTTGAATCTTTTGAAATCTGCTTTGCCTTTGGATGAAACAGAAGTTCAAATTAGTTTCAACCGCTCTAACGCGTTTTTCCAATTTTCTGAAGTGAACATGATTTGTCGCTTAATTGATGAAAAATATCCTGATTACAAAGCGGTTATTCCTACTGACAACCCAAATAAATTGACCATTGATCGTGCTGAGTTTTTGATGTCAGTAAAGCGTGTGTCAATTACTTCTAATAAAACAACACATCAAATCAGATTGAAATTAGCTGGTAGTGAATTGACTATTAGTGCTGAAGACATTGATTTTGAAAATGAGGCACAAGAGAAATTAACTTGTACTTACGAAGGTGCTGATATGGAAATTGGTTTCAATTCTAAATATTTATTAGAAATGTTGAACTCAATTGATGCCCCTCAAGTTACACTTGAAATGTCACAACCAAACAGAGCTGGAGTAATTGTACCAGCAGTTCAAGAGCAAGATGAAGAAATGTTGATGTTGATCATGCCAATGATGTTGAACAATTACTAAATCAAAAATCAAATTATATTAAAAGGGGGCTTAAGCCCCCTTTTTTATTATCGTTTAATCAAAATACGTTACCCAAATGAACGTTTAAATATTTTATTCTTTCATTTCATTTTTGCTTAAGTTTGAAAATAGAAACCTTGAATTCATGAAAATTGGTATTATAGGTAGTGGTAAAATAGCCAAAGTAATTGCAAAGGCATGTATTCAACAACAACTTGAAATTGCATGTATATACAGTAGAAATGTAGAACATGCTTCCGTTTTTGCCAGTGAAATCAATTGTCAGAATATAGCAGCAAAGATGACTGCTATTCCCAAGAATTTAGATTTGTATTGTTTATGTGTGAATGATGATGCCATAGAACAGGTTTCTTTGCAATTACAAGTAAATGGAATTGTGGTACATTTTTCTGGTTCTCAACCAATTGAACTGCTATCAAACCAAGAAAAATATGGCGTATGTTGGCCAATTCAAACATTTAGTGAAAACACAATTGAGTCACTCAAAGAAATTCCATTTCTAATTCAAGCGAACAATTCAGATGTACTGAAGCATATAGAAGAATTTGTTTCAAAACTTTCAAATTCAATTATTATCTCTAATAACCAAGAAAGAAGATATTACCATTTGGCTGCAACAATTGCCAATAATTTCAGCAATCATTTGTATACACATGCCGCAAATTTGCTTCAAAAACATCAGCTTGATTTTAAATTGTTACTACCAATTTTGAATGAAACAATTCATAAGTTAGAAACCGGTCATCCTTATCAAAATCAAACCGGACCTGCACTTAGAAATGATACCCAAACTATTCAAGCTCATTTAGACCTTTTAGAAAATGAGCCTGATACCAAAGCATTGTACCAATTAATGACACAATCAATTCAAAAAGTTCATGCCAAAATTTAAAGCCTTATTTGTTATCATATCATTGATATGTATTGCAAACAAAACTTTTGCAAATAAAATATTGATTCCTATGGATGAAAGGCAGGACAACCATTTAAAGGCTTATGGACTGACTTATTGGGTATTAAAGAATGGAGGAGAGGCCAATTGGTTGCTGAATTACAGAGGGGGTAGTTTTATGCTTTTTTACCAAACAGACATTGAAAATGAATGTAGAATTAGAGGTATAACCTATGAAATTATTAGTGAAGGTCAGGTATCAGAAATACTTTTAACGATTGCCAAACCCGACGTAAACATGGAGTTGGTTAAATTGTTTAAAGCCCCAAAAATTGCAGTATATTCACCTAAAACAAAACAACCTTGGGACGATGCTGTAACCATGGTTTTAACCTATGCTGAAATACCTTATGAGGTTGTTTTTGATGATGAAGTGTTAACGGGTAAACTACCAACTTATGATTGGTTGCATTTGCACCATGAGGATTTTACGGGTCAATATGGAAAGTTTTACGGCCAATTTGCCCAAGCTGCATGGTACAAAGCCGAAGTGAAAGAAAATGAAATGACGGCTGCAAAACATGGATTTGCAAAGGTTTCAGAGATGAAATTAACTGTTGCTAAAAAAATAAGAGATTTTGTTACCGGAGGAGGCTTCTTATTTGCTATGTGCAGCGCCACCGACACCTATGATATCGCTTTGGCTGCAGAAGGTGTTGATATTTGTGACAGGGTATTTGACGGTGACCCTGCTGATCCACAAGCTGATCAAAAATTAGATTTCTCAAAAGGATTTGCCTTTAAAGATTACCGTTTATACCTCGACCCATATACCTACGAACACAGTTATATAGATGCAATGCAAGGAACTAGATCGGTTTCAGAACAGAATGATGTGTTTTCTTTGTTTGAATTTTCTGCAAAATGGGATGTGGTTCCAACCATGCTGGTACAGAACCATACTTCAACTGTTAAGGGTTTCTGGGGGCAAACCACTGCTTTTAGGAAACAATTTATCAAGTCTGAAGTAAGTATTTTAGGAGAAAATAAAACTTTATCAGAAGCTAAATATATTCATGGAAATGCCGGTAAAGGTACCTGGACATTTTATGGTGGACACGACCCAGAAGATTACCAACACCAAGTAGGAGAGCCACCTACAGACTTGAGCTTACACCCAAACTCAGCAGGATATCGTTTGATTTTAAACAATATTTTGTTCCCGAGTGCGCAAAAGAAAAAACAAAAGACTTAGTGTTGTTGTATGGCCAAGTATATTTGATCCCAGAGTTTGATTCTTTGCAAGAGTGCCTCTTCAGATGCTTTTTTAACTTCGTTCCACTTATTTTCATCTTCTCCACATAAGCTTGAAGTCATTTCAAGGGCTAAATGTGAATGATGCGAGCCATCTACTTCAATATGTCTTTCGAGATAGTATATAAAAGAATCAAACTTGTTGTCGAGCTGTTTGTTGAATTCTTGAACCATTGAAATAAACATGCTTGGAATGAGGTCTTCTCTACCAAAAGTAAATACACCTGCTTTTACATGGGTTGGCGCATTTAGAGCCGTATTTAAAGTATTATTTACAAAAGGGAATACCGCAGAAGGAACCATTAGGTTCAAGTTTTCTAATTTAAAATCTATTGTAGAAACTTGTTCAATGACCTTTGAAATACCATTGGTATCAGCACCCACCTCTTTCATTGCATTTACATACATTTCAAAATGACTGATCCTTGTTCCATTTGCGTCAACATCACTTTCTTCACCGCAAACAATTTCATTGATTAAAAAACGGGTATTGGCATTGCCAATTGGCCTCCAAGGAAGTTGAACACATGTTAAATCAAGCTGCAAAGATTTTAACAAGCTCATGAAGTCCCAAACCGCATATACATGATGTTCCATAAACTGTTGAACATGTTTAGGCGTTTTGATGGAATGGTATAGTTGATGTTTTGTTAACTGCTCTTTTAATGGCGCTAAATGAGCGTTGATGGATTCTATTTGGTTCATTTGTTGTTTAAACAATTAAAATTCAAAAAGTTTTTATCTATTGAACTTCAAACGCATGCCTTTTTCTTGAGTTTGGATTTTTTGATTGGCAAATACCAAGTTGCCATTTACAAAGGTATGGGTGATTTGAGCCTGAAACTCATGCCCTTCAAATGGACTCCAATTGCATTTGTAATACAAATTTTCTTTGTTCACCAAAGTTGTTTTATTTGGATTCAAAATTGCCAAATCAGCATAAAAACCTTCTCTGATAAAACCTCTTCGGTCAATTTCATACAACATGGCCACATGATGTGCCATTTTTTCAACCACTTTCTCTAGCGAAATCTTACCTTGTTTAACCATTTCAAACATGGCCAAATAGCTATGCTGAATCAATGGACCACCGCTTGGACATTGAAAATAAGGCCTTGATTTTTCTTCCAAAGTATGAGGTGCATGGTCTGTTGCAATTACATCAATTCGGTTGTCAATTACTGCTTGTAAAATGGCATGGGCATCAGTTTGGGTTTTGATAGCCGGATTCCATTTGATTAAACTCCCTAATTTTTCATAATCGGAGTCATTGAACCACAAATGATGCACACATGCTTCTGAAGTGATCTTCTTTTGCAAAAGTGGAATATCGTTTGTAAATAATTCTAGTTCTTTTGCGGTACTGATATGGAGTACATGTAATCTTGTTCCATATTTTTTTGCAAGGTTTACTGCAAAAGATGATGAGGCATAACAAGCTTCTTCACTTCGGATAAGTGGATGGTATTTAAAGGGAATATTTTCACCAAACTCTTTTCTGAATTTTTCGGCATTTGCTGCAATGATATGGTCATCTTCACAATGTGTCGCAATCAAGCTCCCGCATTGACTAAAGATTGATTCGATGGCTTTAGGGTCATCCACCAACATATCTCCGGTACTCGAACCCATGAATATTTTAACACCACAAATGGTTTGGTTATCCACTCTTAAAATTTGCTCGAGGTTATGAGCAGTTGCGCCCAAATAAAAACTATAATTAGCCGGCGACACTTGAGCCGCTCGTTGGTATTTTTCTTCTAACAACTCCAAAGTTGTAGCTGGAGGATAGGTATTGGGCATCTCCATGAAAGATGTAACACCACCTGCAATTGCAGCCCTCGATTCAGATTGGATATCGGCTTTATGAACCAAACCAGGCTCTCTAAAATGAACTTGGTCGTCTATGGCTCCTGGAATCAGAAAAGAACCTTCAGCATCTATCACCTGATCTGCTGGCATAGAAATTCCTTGTCTTTCTATTTTTTCAATGAATTGTCCTTTGATTAAAACATCAGCAAAATATTGCTCACCTTCATTTACCAATTGGGCATTTTTAATTAAAATTTTGTTCATGCAACAAAGGTACAAAAGCATTCTTGTAAAGTATATAAAATATATATTTGCACTAATGAAAAGATACGATTTTACAATCATTGGCGCTGGGATTGTTGGTTTATCAACGGCCTATCAATTGCTGTTGAAAAAACCTGGACTCAAAATTCAAATTTTAGAAAAGGAAAATGCAGTTGCTAAGCACCAAACAGGCAACAACAGCGGGGTAATTCATTCAGGTATCTATTACAAACCTGGAAGTTTAAAAGCTCAAAATTGTATCAATGGCTACAAATCAATCATTGAATTTTGTGATACCTATGGCATTCCTTATGAATTGTGTGGTAAAATTATTGTTGCAACTAACGAGGCTGAAATACCTGAGCTCAACAAATTGTACCAAAGAGGTTTGGAAAATGGGTTAGATAAAATTAGAATGCTCAACCAAGCAGAAACCAAAGAAATTGAACCTCATGTAAATGCAATCCAATCCATTCAAGTTCCCTATACTGGAATTATCAGCTATACCGCCGTTTGTCAAATGTTGTTAAAGCTCATTGAAGAAAAAGGTGGAGAAGTGCTTTTTGAACAAAAAGTCATAAAAATTGAAGAACAAAGCAATTATACTTCAATACATACCGAATCTGGAATTTATAGCTGTAAAAACTATATCAACTGTGCTGGCTTGTATAGCGATAAAATAGCCCAATTGACAGCACCAGAATTAGATACCCGAATCATTCCATTTAGAGGAGAGTATTATTTGATAAAACCAGAGAAACAAGCATTGGTTAAACATCTGATTTATCCAGTACCAGACCCCAATTTTCCATTTTTAGGTGTGCATTTTACACGCATGATCAATGGTCATATTGAAGCTGGTCCAAATGCGGTATTTGCCTTTCAAAGAGAAGGCTACCACATGGCGGATGTAAACATCAAAGAAATGTTTGAATCTTTAACTTGGCCAGGATTCCAATTGGTGATGAAAAAATACTGGAAAACTGGAATGGGTGAATTTTACAGAAGTTTCTCAAAAGCGGCTTTCACCAAAGCTTTACAGAAACTCATTCCTGAAATTACAGAAGATGATTTGATTCCAGCCAGTGCTGGGGTTAGGGCTCAAGCCTGTGATAGATTTGGAGGACTTTTAGACGATTTTAAAATCGTTGAAAATCACAAAGGCATTCATTTATTGAACGCGCCTTCACCAGCAGCAACCTCTAGTTTATCCATTGGAAATACTTTGTCAGATTTAGCCCTAAGTAAAATAACATGGTAATTTCAGAAACACAGATCAGGGTGAGGTATTCTGAAACAGACCAAATGGGATATGTTTATTACGGAAATTATGCCCAGTATTTTGAGGTTGGCAGGGTAGAATTGCTCAGGCAATTGGGCATGAGCTACAAAGGTTTAGAAGAATCTGGAATCATGATGCCTGTCATTAGCATGTCTTCAAAATTTTTGAAACCTGCAAAGTATGATGACTTATTAACCATTCGAACCTATATCAAAGAAAAACCTCAATTTAGGTGTAAATTTGAATATGAGGTATTGAATGAATTGAACGAACTTTTGCATGTGGGCGAAACTACTTTGGTTTTTATTGATACTCAAACCAACAAACCAGTAAATAATCCAAAACAAATTGCCGATAAATTTGATGTTTATTTTAAATAATTGAAACAACCTGTCAACATATTGAACAAACCGCTGAAATGGTTTTACAAAACATTTTCAACGATTTCAATGCCAGGAATCAATGGGGTCAGTATTTTTGCTGTGTTTGAATTTTTTATCAGAAAAATCAGTAATAGCGATTTAAATACAAGGGCTTCGGCTTTATCATTTACTTTCTTTTTGGCTTTGTTTCCTACAACCATCTTCTTTTTTACTTTGATTGCTTACTTGCCACTAAATTATTCACACGATGATATCTTGTTTTTTATACAAGAAGCCATACCGGTAAATGTTTACGAGACCATCAAAGAAACTTTGGAGGATATTTTAAAAAATCAAAGGGGAGGCTTGTTGTCTTTGGGTTTCTTGTCTGCAATTTATTTCTCTACAAATGGTTTTCACAGCTTAATGGTTCAATTGAACAAATACAGTCATTCTAGAGAAACAAGAAGCTTTTGGAGACAGAGAATGGTTGCCATTGTACTTGCCATTTTGATTACACTACTGATTATTATTTCAGTTTTAATACTAACTGGTGGCACCATATTGATTAGTTACTTAGAAAAAGTAAAGTATTTCCCCTCAAAAGGAGTACCTTTTTTATTGTCTGGTTTTAACCTTTTAATTGTTTGGTTGATTGTCATTGGCGTTGTGGGGTCAATCTACTTTTTTGCACCGGCAAAGCAGCGTAAATGGCGCTTTTTCTCGGCAGGAGCTGTATTTGCAAGTATCGTTATTTTACTCACCACCTATGGCTTCTCACAATATGTCAACCACTTTAATTCGTATAATAAAGTATATGGTTCAATTGGCGTATTGATTGTGATCATGATGCTTATCTATATCAATACTTTTATTTTGTTGTTAGGATATGAATTCAATATTGCATTGCTATTAGCCAAAGAACAAGAAGAAAAGAACAAGGCCCGTAAAAACAAAGAAAATAAAATCATCTACCTAGCAACTGAATCTCAAAAAACAGAATAAGTAGATTTTTCTTTTATATCCACCTATAATTGGGCATGTTAAGCCTTGTGGTGCTAGAGCTATTTTCAAACAAATTGATGAAGAAATACTTGAAGCTACTTCGTCATGGGTGTACATTTTTAAATAACCAAAAATGAAATTGTGGATTAAGGCAGCAATTAATATCATAGTTTCGCTTTAGGTTTAGAGAAGGACGATGGAAGAAATTAACGAAGAAAACAAAGAAAACAGGCATGAATACCATGTTACAGCAGTCAATGGACTGTATGAAAATTGGTTTTTAGATTATGCCTCTTATGTAATATTAGAAAGAGCTGTTCCAGCAATAGACGATGGACTAAAACCTGTTCAAAGAAGAATTCTACATTCTATGCGAGACATGGATGATGGCAGGTTCAACAAAGTGGCCAATGTAATAGGTCAAACCATGCAGTACCACCCTCACGGAGATGCTGCTATTGGTGATGCCATGGTTAATTTGGGTCAAAAAGATTTATTAATTGAAACCCAAGGAAACTGGGGTGATGTTAGAACTGGAGATGCAGCCGCAGCGCCAAGATATATAGAAGCAAGGCTTTCAAAATTTGCTTTGGAAGTAGCTTTCAACAAGCAAACTACTGTTTGGCAAAACTCTTATGATGGAAGAAAAAAAGAACCGGTAGCCTTGCCCATGAAATTCCCTTTGCTTTTGGCTCAGGGTGTTGAAGGTATTGCGGTTGGATTGGCAACAAAAGTACTGCCACATAATTTTATTGAATTAATTCAAGCCAGTATTGATTACTTAAAAGGCAAGAAGTTTGAGTTGTATCCAGATTTTGCTACTGCCGGATTGATAGATGTATCCAATTACAACCAAGGTAAAAAAGGTGGAAAAGTAAGGGTAAGAGCCCGTATAGAGGAATCGGTAAAAAAAAACCTACTCATCAAAGATGTTCCCTATGGCGTAACCACCAATCAGCTCATTGATTCTATTATCAAAGCAAACGATTCAGGTAAGATTAAGATAAAGAAGGTAATAGACAATACTGCAAAAGATGTAGAAATTGAAATTCAGTTGGCACCAGGCGTATCTCCGGATAAAACCATTGATGCCCTATATGCATTTACCGATTGCGAAGTAAGTATTTCACCGAACGCTTGTGTAATTGTAGACAACAAGCCTATTTTTATTGGAGTTGAGGAATTACTTAAGCTTTCAACTGAAAGGACAAAAGAATTACTTAAACAAGAATTAGAAATCAAACTAAATGAACTGGAAGCCTCTTGGCATGCAAGTTCATTAGAGAAAATATTCATCGAAAAACGTATTTACCGTGATATTGAAGAGTGCGAAACCTTTGAAGATGTAATTGATACCATTTGGCGAGGGATGAACAAATTCCGCAAATTGTTCAGAAGAGATTTAACAGAAGATGATATTTTAAAGCTCACTGAAATCAAAATCAAAAGGATTTCAAAATACGATTCGTTCAAGGCTGATGAATACATCAAAGGCATAGAGAATCAGTTAGAACAGGTTAAAAATGACCTTGAAAATTTAAAGCAATATGCCATTAAATATTTCGAAACCTTACTCAAGAAATACAGCAAAGGCAAAGAGCGTAGAACTGAAATCAAAACCTTTGACAATATTGATTCTAAAACGGTAGCCATTGCAAACCAAAGACTTTATGTAAACAGAACAGAAGGTTTTGTTGGCTATGGACTCAAAAAAGATGAGTTTGTGGTTGATTGTTCAGACATAGACGACATAATTGTTTTTAGAAGAGATGGCAAAATGTTGGTGAGCAAGGTTCAGGAAAAAGCCTTCATGGGTAAAGACATTATTCATGTAGATGTTTTCCGTAAAAACGACGAAAGAAGAATTTACAACCTCATCTACCTAGATGGCAAAACCAAAACCAGTTATGCCAAACGGTTTCCAGTTACAGGCATCACCCGTGACAAGGAATATGATTTAACTCAAGGTACAACCAATTCAAGGATATTGTACTTTTCTGCAAATCCTTCAGGTGAGGCAGAAATTGTAGCGGTTACATTGAGTCCTTTAAGCCATGCCAGAAAACTTTCATTTGATTTTGACTTCAGTACTTTGGCCATAAAGGGTAGAAGCGTACAAGGAAATATTTTGAGTAAATATTTAGTTAAAACCATCAAGCTTAAACAAAAGGGAGTATCTACATTAGGGGGAATAGACATTTGGTTTGACTGGGCAATTGGCAGACTCAATGTCAATGAACATGGAACCTATTTAGGGAATTTTTCTGGTGAAGATTTGATATTGTCAGTTTACAAAGATGGGAACTATGAGTTAACTAATTTTGATCTATCAAACCATTTTGATTATGAACAGCTCTTGCTCATTGTTAAGTTCAGAGCCGATAGAGCGATTAGCTGTGTGTATTTTGATGGAAAAGCGAAACAAAACTACTTGAAACGCTTTTTAATTGAAACCCAAACACTGAATAAGAAATTCTTGTTCATCAGTGAAGAAAAAGGTTCATATGTTGTTTTTGTAAGCGACCAAAAAGAACCAAAAGTAAATTTGGTTGTTGGCAAAGGTAAAAATACAAGTGAAGAAGAACTTGTATTATCAGAGCTGATAGAAGTGAAAGGGTGGAAATCAATAGGCAACAAATTTACAACCAAAGACTTGGTAAAAATTGAACTCATTAGTTCTGAAGAACAAGTTGAAGAATCAATTGCTGCTGACGACAACGAACCCAATCTAACAGAAGATTTGTTCAAAGAAGAAGAAGAAAAAATCAAAAAGTTATTGGCTGATGATGAAGACGTTTTTGACAAAAAGAAAAGCCCTGCTAAAAAGCCAAATCCAGATGCCAATCCTGATCAACCTAAACTGTTTTAGTAAGCAGTTTTAACAAATTTTGAATGGAATACCTTTCCGCTTTTGCTTGTCAGTTCAATAAAATAGGCAGATGAAGGCAAAGCAGAAATATCTAAAACAAGGTTATTTTCATCAATTGTGGCTGATTTAGTCATATCAAAACTCTTTTTTCCCATCATGTCAAACAATTTAACCTGATTGATTTGATCCATTTGAGGCAAATGAACTGAAATCTCATTGTTGGCAGGATTTGGATACGAGGCAATATTTTGAATACTGATTTGCTCAATTGCACTTGGCATGACAACTTTAAAATCAATGGTACTTTGGTCTAATTTTTCTAATTGATTCGACAAGCCTTTGATTTTAAAATAGGTATAAACCTTTACCAAAATTGCCCAAGTTTGAACATCTTTTTCTGTGGCAACCCCATAAATTCTTGCACATCCTCTTGCCCCACCAGCCCAAGTCATATTAGGAGAATTGGTTTCGTATGTAAATTCAGATGGATAATTTTCAATAGACAATACAACAGCCGAATCTACGGTAACATTATAAACGGTACCACCTATATTTAAGACAGTATCTTTAGGAACCAACAATGAAATGACTTGGCTATAAGGTACACCAACGGTAGCATCTGCCAAACGGTTCGGAGAAATGCCAGGTACTACTATGCTTTGATCAGGAGTACATTGCGCCATGGCATTTGACAAGCCAAATAATACGCTAAAAACCAAGGTAAAAATTGTTTTCATTTTCTTAAGATTTACTATTCGAATGTAATCCATAAATTTTAAATACAGGTATATATTTTCATTGTTATTGTTCAAGATTTTCTAAAAATGCCATGTACGTAATAACACATGAGACTTATCCCAATCGAAAAAGGCAATAAAGCCCAAAGTTTTAAGGACTCGAAATAAAATTCAGAGAGCATCCACCAAGCATTGGCTAAAATCCAACTAAAAACTGCCAAACTAGATATTTTCTGAAAGAAATCATGCTTGCTTTTCAAAACAAAATAAAAAGCAAAGGAAAGGGTAGGCACCACCATCACAGTTCCCATGATTCTGAAATTGAGCATCCAACAAGCATCTTTGATTAACCAAAGAAATACATGGAAATTTTCTAAATGAAAGCGAGAAAATTTTGAATTGAATGACTTATTTGACACTTTTACTATGGTTTTTTCATTGCAATAATCACAAACCTCTCCATTTTCAAGGTATTGTTTGCCTTCGCAAACAGGGCATACATAACCACAACCGCTCATTTTATTTGATTTGATTTAAACAGATATGACCCAATTCTTCAGTGGCTTGTAGGGCATCTAACCACTGTATTTGAAGTCCATTGGACTCTAATTTTCTAAAATAGGTCATCTGTCTTTTTGAAAATTTCCGAATCTCAATGTACAACTGGTTTTTCATTTCTTCAAAACTCAATTTATTTTGAAAGTACAATACCAAATATTTGTATTCTAAACCCAGTCGTATCAGTCTTTGAGGGTCTATGCCTGATGCTAATAAAGCTTCCACTTCTTCAAGCATGCCTTCTTTGAAACGCTGTTCTAACCTGGTTTGAATTCTATTCCACCTTTCTTGAACTGGCAATTGCAGTCCAAAAACTTTAGGAGAATAAGGTTCAATGGCCATTGGATTTCCTTTGTATCGCTTCAACTCAATCTTTCTAATCAACCTGTAATTGTTTTCTGACAATTCAGGTGCTGAAACTTGAAGTGATTTTGCCAAATCAATCAAGGCTGTTCTAGAAAGTGATTCGAGGTGTTTTCTATAAACTAAATCAAGCGGCTCATCGAACAAATCAAAGCCTTTCAGCATCGATTCTATATACAAACCTGAGCCCCCGCAAATAACAGGAATTGACTTGTTATCAACCAATGATTGCTTGATCTGCTGATGGGCTTTTACAAAATCAACCAAATTGAATTCTTTGTCCAAGCCACAACAATCAATTAATTCGTAGGGAACTTGTTTGCCCTTAATGGAATAAGCTGCTAAATCTTTGCCACTGCCAACGGTTAGCTCTTTGTAAACCTGCCTGGAATCAGCAGAAATAACAAATGAATCCAATTGATTTGCTAGCCAAACCGCTAAATTGGTTTTACCTGAAGCTGTTGGGCCAATAACAAGAATTGAATCAAATGTCATGGCTGGGCGCTCTTAAATCTAAAATGTATTTCATACTTGCACCCAAGTTTTCGCCTAAATTGCTTTTGATGGTCTGTTTTTTAAAACCTAGTTTTTCAAATGATTTTCCTGAACCCCAGTTCATGTCGGCATAAGTCATCATATGTACCGCTTTGGTTTCAAGTAAAAAGGCTTGGAGCAATTTACCCATTCCGCCAATGATGGTGGTATTGCTTAATGAAGCGTAACGCAACCATTCATGCGAATAATACTGCTCGTCGTAAGTCATTAAGCGGGGCTTGCCAAAAGTTGCAATTGCCTGTAAATGGCCATTTTTACTGTACAAACCAAGCCTATGTTTGGCAGCACAAGTACCAAAAAAATGATTTCTTTCTAAAAAAGCATCTGCAGTATCTTTATCAACCCTATCTAATACACAGTTTTTAGCCAATATGCGTTTGCTTTTTTTCCATAAACTCAACAAGCGGTCTTGAACCAATTCTTGTTTGGTTACCCAGAAATCAATAGGAAGTACAATCAGTCTTAAACCCTCAAGCTGAGCTTGGTTTCTAATTGATTCTAAACTGTTTACATGTGTCTTGTTTTGAGGATCAAACAGCCATATTAAGATACCCGAAATCTCATCCAAAAACAGTTCATTTTGCACAGGCCAGGCTTGCAACTGAATTTGATGCTGCGTAAAAAAATGACTTACTTGAGCAGGAAAAGACATGAATTGCGAATAATTGCAATATTAATTCCATAAAATGGTAATTTCGATACCTTGAAAAAATCAGTTCAATACTATTTTGTCATTTGGATGCTGCTGCTCGTCAACAGCCAGTCAAAACTGTATGCTGGTTCACAAAATGAACCTAAACTTCATCCTGAACATATCAATTATTTGGGAGGCAATTGGAAGTTTTATTGGCAACAAACAGCACAAAACCTTCAAGCAGATAAAAGTATCACTATTCAAGTTCCCGATTCTTGGCACGATTCAAGCATTCAACAAACTGGCTTTGGAACTTATCAATTGGTACTGAAAAATCCATACCCCAAATCAAGTATTTTAGGCATAAGATTAGGCCAAATAGGCACTTCCTATCGCTTATACATCAACCGGAATTTACTTTGTGCAGCAGGTAATTTTTCAGAAACAAGAGATAACGAAATACCAGACTATTTACCGCAAACTGAATATTTCGAGTCTACTTCTGATAGTATAGAAATTTTGATTGAGGTTTCAAATTACCAATACCGAGTAGGGGGCATTTGGTCGGATATTGAAATTGGTACAGAAGCACAAATCAAACAGAAATCAAACCTATTACTTATCGGAAATACGCTCATACTTGGAGTATTATTGTCTTTGGCTTTGTTCTTTTTCTTCTTCTTTTTGTTCAACAGGGCCGACAGAACCAGTGCCTATTTTGTGATGATTTGCATTGGAGCAGCCTTGCGAATTTGTTCGACAGGAGAAATGCTTTTCAGGCAAATGCATATTCCCGTGCCTTTTTCAATGCTGGTTAAATTTGAATTCATCTCTATGCAATCCATGGTGTTTTTTGGCATCATGTACATTCACAGTTTGTTTCCAAAAGACAGCAATACAATGGTTACCAAAATTCTTTGCATCGTAAACGGGCTTTGGTTTTTCATTTTTGCCGTATTTCCTATTGAAACAGGTTCTGTTTGGATGGGTTACTACCTCGTTTTGGCAGCCATCCAATTGTTGTATTTGGCTTATTTTCTATTGCGCGTATTCATCAAAAAAAGACCTTATTCAGGATTGGTGACGGGTGTTTGTTTGTTGGTTGTATTGTTAGGCCTAAACGATATCCTCTACAGCCAACAGCTACTCAATACGTATTATTTGGTTCCCTACGGTATTCTCATTTTTACTTTTGTACAGTCTTTTATCCTCATCAATAAGTTTACCAGAACTGGGCAAAAAGCCGCTTTATTGTCTCAAAAATTGGGCAATACAAAAATGAGACAAGAGCAAGAAATCATTGAAAAGACAGCCCAGATTCAATTGAAATCAGAAGAATTGCTAAAACTAAACCATGTCAAAGACCGTATCTTTTCAATTGTATCACATGATTTGCGCTCCCCATTAAAATCACTGGCCACCTTGCTCAAATTTGCCGATGACAACGAACTCAGCCGCGAAGACTTAGCCAAATACCTGAAAAATATTCGAAAAAACATTGACAGCTTGAACCTGACTTTAGAAAATTTATTGGTATGGTCAACCAACCAGTTAAATGGTGTAAAATCGAGTGTTGAACTGATTGATATTCGCGGTTTGGTACAAGATAAAATAGCGCTATATACCCCACAAGCCGAAGAAAAGAACATCCAAATTCACAACCAAATCAACCAAAGAATTTTGGTGTATGTAGACCAACATCACCTGAGTTTTGTGCTTAGAAACCTCATCAACAACGCCATTAAATTTACCCAAAAAGAAGGTCATATTTACGTCAAAGCAGATATCTCAGATTCGGCATTCACCCTTGTCAGCGTTGAAGATACAGGCATTGGAATAGACAATAAAACCCTTGAAGCCATTTTAAACAGCACGGAGATTTTTAGTAGTTACGGAACAGAAAACGAGAAAGGAACAGGCCTAGGCTTGATGTTATGCAAGGAGTTTATTGAGCACAATGGTGGAGAGTTCATCATTGTCAGTGAACTCGGAAAAGGTACCTGCATTCAATTCACAGTCAGAAATAACGCTGTTTAATGCAGCAGAAGCCAAAAATTAACACAATATTTGCAGTGGAATGAGTAAAAAAGGCAAAATATTGGTAGCCATGAGTGGCGGAATTGACAGTACTGTGGCTGCAGTTATGTTAAAAGAGGAAGGCTATGAAGTTGTTGGAATTACCATGAAGACATGGGATTACCAGAACAGTGGCGCTACTAAAAAAGAAACGGGTTGCTGCAGCTTAGACTCCATCAACGATGCCCGAAGTATTGCTGTAGAACACGGAATTCACCACATGATTTTGGACATCCGTGACGAATTTGGCGATTATGTGATTGACAATTTTGTAGAGGAATATTTAGCCGGTAGAACGCCAAACCCTTGCGTACTTTGCAATACGCATATCAAATGGGAGGCACTTTTAAAAAGAGCCAATCAGCTAGATTGTGAATTTATAGCAACGGGACATTATGCCCAAACACGCTTTGAAAATGGGCGTTATGTTATTTCAAAGGGGCTAGACGAACACAAAGACCAATCTTATGTGCTATGGGGATTAACCCAAGAAAGTTTATCAAGAACCAAATTCCCTTTGGGAGGCTTTCATAAAACAGATATCAAACAAATGGCTTTAGATTGGGGATACCAAGAACTGGCCAAAAAGCCTGAAAGCTATGAAATTTGTTTTGTTCCAGACAACGATTACCGTTCCTTCCTCAAGCACAGGGTTCCTGGTTTAGAGCAAAGTGTGGCAGGTGGTAATTTCGTCAATACAGAAGGCAAAATATTAGGCAAACACAAAGGCTATCCTTTTTATACCATTGGCCAAAGAAAAGGCTTAGAACTTGCTTTTGGCGAGCCCATGTTCGTCCTAGAAATCATTCCTGAAACAAACACGGTTGTGATTGGAAGAGAAGAGCAGTTAAAAAAGAAAGGCATGTGGGTGCGCAATTTAAATTTGCAAAAATATGCAAGCTTGGAACAAGCCCTTGAAACCATTACCAAAATCAGGTACAAAGACCCTGGTGCTACAGCCATTCTTGAACAACACGAAGACCGCATGAAAGCCGTATTTTTTCAAGATGTAAAAGGCATTGCACCTGGACAATCAGCCGTATTTTACGAAGGAAATGACGTAGTAGGGGGCGGTTGGATTCAAAGTAGTTTTGAAATTTAAGCCAATAAATGCTTAAAAGAAGATGGAAAATAAGATACCCAAAGGCCTAAAAATTTATCCCTTTACCAATCTTACGGAGCTTGAACTTCCGCTTGTAGAAGGCGGAATCAGTGCCGGTTTTCCTTCTCCAGCATCAGACTTCCTAGATGCGGGTATAGACCTCAATAAGTATTTAATTAAAAATCCATCCAGCACCTTCATTGCTGTAACAGATGGAAACTCTATGATGGACGCGGGTATTGCTAACAAAGACCTGCTCATTATTGATAAATCTTTAGAACCCAGTGATGGCAAAATTGCCGTTTGCATTTTGGACGGAGAGTTTGTGTTAAAAAGATTACGGGTTGACAATGAGGGCATTTGGTTAATGCCAGCAAATCCTGCTTTTAAACCCACAAAAATTACCGAATTTAATGACTTTGAAATATGGGGTATTGTTACTTACTCCATTCAAAGACATTGAACCATGTTTGCCTTAGTTGACTGTAATAATTTTTATGCCTCTTGCGAGCGTGTTTTCCAACCACGGCTACGCAATCAACCTGTTGTTATTTTATCTAATAACGATGGTTGTGTGATTGCCCGTTCCAATGAAGCAAAGAAATTAGGCGTGCCAATGGGAGCGCCTGCTTTCCAATACAAAGCGCTGTTTGAAGCTAAAAACATCAATGTATTTTCTTCTAACTATGCCTTGTATGGCGACATGAGCAATCGGGTGATGCAAACACTTGCTGCTTATGCAGATGAAATGGAAGTATATTCTATTGATGAGGCTTTTTTACAAATAAAAGGTTTGTCAGAAGAGCAGCTATTGGCTTATTCATTACAAATGAGAAAAGAGGTAAGCCAAGGAACGGGAATACCTGTAAGTATTGGGGTTGCACCCAGTAAATCATTGGCTAAGGTTGCCAATAAAATAGCCAAAAAGTTTCCAGAAAAAACGGGGCATGTACACATCATTGATTCTGATACAAAAAGAATCAAAGCGCTAAAATGGCTCCCCATTGAAGATGTTTGGGGGATAGGGCGTAGGTATGCTAAAAAACTACAGGCCCAAGGCGTTGTAACTGCTTATGATTTTACACGCTTACCTGAAACTTGGGTAAAACAACATTTGAGCATCATGGGCCTGCGCTTGCAGCAAGAGCTAAAAGGCAAACCCTGCCTTGAATTAGAACAAGCCGAAAGCAAAAAACACATTACTACAGCAAGAAGCTTTGATACCCAGTACAGCGATTTTAAATTGATCAAAGAACGGGTAATTACCTTTGCCACAGCCTGTGCAAAAAAGCTACGCAAACAAAATACCGTAGCCAGTGCGATGATGGTATTTGTACATACCAATGCGCACAGGCCAGACCTTCCTCAGTACGCTAAAAATATGGTCATTCAGCTTCCTTTTCCAAGCAATTCAGATATTGAACTCGCCAAATACGCAGGTAAAGCTTTGGAGAAAATATTCAAAGAAGGGTATGCCTACAAAAAGGCTGGTGTGATTGTCATGGATCTTAAACCCTGCCATCAAATACAATTCAATTTGTTTGAAAACAGCAATCCCAAACACCAAAAACTCATGCAGGTGATAGACCAAATGAACGATGCCATTGGCGTAACCAAAATAAAATTAGGCGCCCAAGACAAAGACCGCACTTGGAAAATGAGACAAGAGAAACTATCGCCACGTTATTCTACCCGCATCAAAGATGTTATTCATGTAAAAGCCTAATATGTGTTTTCATTCTAAATTAAGTGCAGATGCACAAAGCATCCAAAATAGGTTCAAAGCCAAATTCACAAAACCAGATTATAGGCCAACAGACCGCTATGTTGGATTTGCTCATCCAGAAACACCCATCATCACCAGGCAAGCGCCAGCATCAATTGACTATTTCCAATGGGGATTGGTTCCAACTTGGTCAAAAGACATGGGTATTCAGGCCTATACACTCAATGCCCGTATAGAAACACTAGAAGAAAAACCCTCTTTCAAAGATTCCATCAACAAGCGCTGTTTAATTCTGGTTGATGGGTTTTATGAATGGCAATGGTTGACTCCCAGTGGAAGTAGAAAACAACAGTACCTGATTGGAATAGCAGAAGATGCGCCCTTTGCCTTGGCTGGAATTTACAATACCTGCAAGCATCCCTTCAATGGAACGAACCTGCACACTTATAGCATTGTAACCACCGAAGCCCTTGGTTTAATGGCCGAAATTCACAATAGCAAACACCGAATGCCTGTGATCTTAAACCCAGAAACAGAACAAACTTGGCTGGCTGGCGCACCCTTGCTCAATTTTACCAAACCTGAAACACCCATCATTGCTAGGCCTGTCTAATTCCAAAAAAAATCCCCGATACTTTTGTAACGGGGATTTTCAGTATTTTAAAAAGAAGCTTAAGCAGTCTTCTTAAACATTGGCACGTTGATCGTAATTAAATAGTAAGAACCAAACAAAGCTGAAGCATAGAACAAATCTCCTAAAATAGCATTCTTAAGGAATGGAATTCCTGCCAAATAAGATGAAATGATACCATCTACTGAATGTGGATACAAGGTAGTAGGGTAAAACAAAGCAAAATTGGTAAACAAGAAAAACACCAAACTACTGATCATAGTGGTTCCAAATACATGTACAATTCCAGCTTTCTTTCTCAAGAAAAATCCCATGAGAATAGTCAAGCCAAAACCGATATAAGGCACAATCATTTCGTAACCGTATAAACCAATATACAAATCACTAATGAACAAGGCCAAAAAAGGAATCAAAATGGCTAAAAAACGATTGGCAATCATTGCTCCTGAAAACAAAGCAATTGCTCCAAGTGGTGTAAAGTTTGGCAAATGTGCAATTAACCTGAAAGCTGTTGCTACAAGAATTAAAATGCTTGCTAGTATAAATCGGTTTTTCATAACGCGTGTGTTTCTTTTTTTAATCGCTACGAAAGTAACGTGCTTTGTTAAAAATCAAAAGTCAAAATACACTTGGTTGTACACATTCGGCTATTTTTTTACACAATATGCAACGCAACAATCCGTTTCATTGACAATAAAAAAACTTGTCGCAATGTCTAATTAGGCTTATTTTGCAACGATTTATAAACAAAAACATTTATTATATCATATGAACAAACAAGTAATTGTAAGAATTCTCTTGGCTGTATTTCTGGTTCAATTAACTGGAAATCTGTTGGCTCAACAAGCTGCAGGTACTGCCACAAACACCAATCAAACCCAACTCATTGAGAAGGTAACAGCCAATCCTGGTGAATTAAAAATTGCCTACGAAAAATACCGTTTACCTAACGGTTTAACCTTAATTGTACACGAAGACCATTCAGATCCAATTGTTCATGTGGAAGTAACTTACCATGTTGGTTCTGCTAGAGAAACTCCTGGCAAATCTGGTTTTGCGCATTTCTTTGAACACATGATGTTCCAAGGTTCATCACACGTAAAAGATGAAGAGCATTTTAAAATAGTTCAAGGTGCGGGTGGTCAAATGAACGGTACCACCAACAGAGATAGAACCAACTATTTTGAAACCATGCCATCAAACTATTTAGAAACCGCTTTATGGTTAGAGGCTGACAGAATGGGCTATTTATTGGATTCTGTTACCCAAAAGAAATTTGAAGTTCAACGTGCAACTGTTAAAAACGAAAAAGGCGAAAGAGTTGACAACAGACCTTATGGTAAGGTTGACGAAATAAAAGATGCTTATTTATATCCTGCTGGACACCCATACAGCTGGCCAACCATTGGTTACTTGGAAGATTTAGACAGAGTAAATGTTGAAGATTTGAAAAACTTTTTCATGCGTTGGTACGGTCCTAACAATGCTTGTGTGGTTGTTGCTGGTGATGTAAACCCTGCTGATGTAGTGAAATTGGCAGAGAAGTACTTCGGTACCATTCCTAGAGGTCCAGAAGTAAGAGCACAAAGAATTGAGCCTGTAAGATTGCCAGATAACAAATATGCTAACTACGGTGACAATGTATTTTTACCTTTGTACTATATTGTGTATCCAACCGTTAAAAGTTACCATGCGGATGAGCCTGCTTTAGATTTATTAGGAACTATCTTGGGTTCAGGAAACAATTCTATTTTCTATAAGAACTTTATCAAATCTGAAAAAGCGTATGAGGCTTCAGTATTCCATTCTTCTAGCGAATTGGCTGGTGAGTTTACATTAGCAGTTTTGCCTTTGCCTAATATTGATGGGGATATTGATGTGGAGAAAATGGTAGCAAGCACCTTAGAAGAATTTGAAAAGAATGGCATCAATGATGATGATTTGGCCAGAGCCAAAGGTAGTTTAGAAAGCAATGTGATTTTCAGCATGCAAAGTGTTGCCAGCAGAGCAAGCACCATTAGTACTTTATGGTATACTTCACATGGCAATCCTAAATTGGACAAAAATTACAACATGAATGATGAATTGGCGCGTTACCAAAAAGTAACAAAAGAAGACATCATGCGTGTGTACCAAACTTATATCAAAAACAGAAAGTATGTCATGGTAAATGTTTTCCCTAAAAAAGCCAATGCAGCTGTTGCTAAAGAGGAAAGCAAAGCGCAGACAAGTTCTGGTTCTTCAGTTAAAACTGAATTAGAATACAAAGGCTTGTCTTATACAGCTCCAAAAGACAATTTTGACCGCAGTGTAAAACCTGATGCTGGCGCTTCTAAAGCACCAATTATTCCCTCATTTTATGCTGCAAATTGGCAAAATGGCATCAAAGTCATCGGTAGTGAATCTAAAGAATCGCCTGTTGTTACTTTGTTGTTGACCATGAAAGGTGGAAACATTGCTACCGGAGACCCTGCTAAAACTGGGTTGGCTGGCTTAACAGCTGATATGATGGAAGAAGCCACTCAAAACTATACTTCTGAGCAATTCGAAAACGAATTGGCTAAAATTGGTAGCTCAATCAGTTTCGGAGCTTCATCTGATGCATCAACCGTTCAAGTGATTACCTTAAAAAAGAACATTGATGCTACTTTAATATTGTTCGAAGAAAAATTAATGAGACCTAAATTCAATGCAGATGAATTCAAATTGAACCAATCACAAACTTACCAAGGCATCAATTCACAAAAGTATGATGCAGGCGCAACTGCTGGTCTTGCATTTAACAAATTAATTTTCGGAAAATCTATTGCTGCTGAGCCAGTTGAAGGTACTTTAAAATCAATTAAAGCCATTTCAGTTAAAGATGTTCAAAACTACTACGACAAATTTTATGGCCCTGATTTTGCCACTTTAACCATTGTGGGAGATATCACTGAAGCTGAAGTGATGTCTAAATTAGATTTCTTGAAGAATTGGAAAAAGAAAAATATTGTATTCCCTACATTGCCTGAGCCTCCTTCTGCACTAGCCAATAACAAGCAAATTTACTTGGTTGACAAATACAAAGCTGCACAATCAGAAATTAGAATTGGGATGATTGGCCAAAAGTATGATTGGAATGGAAAATTCTTCAAAACCAATGCAATGAACTTCCCATTGGGAGGTAATTTCAATAGCCGTTTGAACTTAAATTTAAGAGAAGACAAAGGCTTTACCTATGGTATTCGTTCAAGTAATTTTGGTTACAAAGACAGGGTAGGAGCTTACCAAATTGCTACCGGTGTTCGTACCTCAGCTACTGATAGTTCAGTGAAAGAAATTATGATGGAAGTGAACAAGTATGCTGAAAGTGGAATTACCGATGAAGAATTGAAATTCATGAAAAACTCAATTACTCAGAGTGATGCATTAAGATACGAAACTACTTTCCAAAAAGCAGGTTTCTTGAACCGTTTGGTTGAGTACGATTTACCTAAAGATTATATCAAACAACAAAATGACATCTTAAACGCTTTAACCAAAGAAGAAATCAACCAATTGGCTAAAGAAATTTTACAATCAGATAAAATGGTCATTTTAGTGGTTGGAGACAAGGATAAAATTAAAACCAATTTAGAAAAACTAGGCTATAAACTAGTTGACTACAAAGAAGTTGAAGTTGCAACGCAAGAAAGAAACTAATTTTCTTTTTTAAATGATTGTTAAAAGAGGTGCAATTCTGTTGCACCTCTTTTTTTGTATCCATGCATTTTGATTACATTTGTTTAAATTATTGCTATTCATGAAAAAATTGATTTTGGCACTATTGATGAGTGCCTCGCTCAGCACATTTGCTCAGAAGAACAAGGTTGAATCTGCCGCCTTGTATCTTAGAAACAATGAAATGGAAGATGCCAAAAACGCCATCAATTTGGCAGTGGAGCATCCAGATACCAAAACAGATCCAAAAGCTTGGTTTTACTATGCTTCTATTTATGATACCATTTATAGAAATCCAGCATACAATAACCTTGCAGATGCTGATTTAGTAGATAAATTTTATACTGCTTGTAAAAAATGTATTGAATACGATGCAAAAGAGCGCTATGCCTACTATTGCAAAGACCAAGCAATCATCAACTCAGCCTTCATGACTTATTCTAAAGGCATTTCAGCTTATGAAGCCAAAGATTTCAAGAATGCCATCAAGTATTACCAAATGGCCTTGGATGTGATTCCTTTGGATAAAAATGGAGACTTGAAAAAGAATAATTTGTCTGAGAAAAACGTGTATTTGTATATGGCTTATGCTGCCATTCAAGACAAAGACAATGCTAAAACAAAACAATATTTGCAAAAGTTAATGGATTTGAATTACGAAGACCATATCATTTACATGCAAATGGTGAATATTTATTTGGAAGAAAAAGACACAGCAACAGCCATGAAATTTATGGAATCAGCCCGTCAAAAATTCCCAACTGAAAAAGACCTGATCAACCAAGAATTGAATATTTACATTACTCAGGGCAAACAAGATTTATTACTAGAAAAAATCAATGCTGCGATTGAATTGAACAACGAAGACTACCAATTGATTTATGTGAGAGGCAATGTGTATGACAATATTGCCAGTGATGAGTCTAAGAAAGCTAAGCAACTAAAAGACAGTATTACCTTCTACAACAAAAAGAAATTAGCAGCAAAAGCAGCCAGTGCGAGCAAAGCTGCAGAATTGGCAACTGCCAATGCAAAGGCACATGTTAAGAAAGCGGAAGCCGATTATTTAAAAGTATTGGAATTGAACCCTGATTATATCGATGCGTATTTCAATTTAGGGGCCATGAACAATAACCGAAGTACAGAAATTGTAGAAAAAATTAACAATATCACTGCTTCTACACAAACCGAATACGACAAGAAATACAAGCCATTGAAAACCCGTCAAGATTCTATTCTGAACGTGGCATTGGGTTATTTTAATTCTGCATTGGCATTGGCTGAAAATAAAAAGGATGATACGCCAGAGGCCAAGAAAGAAAAGAATGCCTATTTAAGAGATATTTTGTATTCTATTCAACAGGTTTATGCCAATTTAGGAGATGAAAAGAAAACCATCGAAACCAAAAAGAAAAGAGAAGCGATTGAAGATTAGTTGAAATAGTCTTTCGTAAAAGAAAGGCCCGAACGAAGTTCGGGCCTTTCTTTTATAATCCTTCCTGGTGTTTTCTCAATTGAATAATCACCATTTTCGATGTGGGTGTATTGCTTTTTTCTGCCACACTCTTGATAGGCACCAATACATTGGCTTCGGGGAAATAAGTTGCTGTGCAGGTTTTGGGGATATTGAATTCCACCACAATGAATTTTCTAGCTACCCGTTCAATCTCATCATCAAAATTGACTAAATCTACCAAATCGCCAGCTTTAAAACCCAAACGAACACAATCTTCTGAATTCATAAATACAACCCTTCTTTCATTGAAAACACCTCTGTAACGGTCGTCTAATCCATAAATGGTGGTATTGAATTGGTCATGACTTCTAATGGTCATCATCATCAATTCATTCTCTTTTAATTGAAGCTCCTGTAATTTACCAATCACAAAATGAGCTTTTTGAGAAGTAAGTGGATTGAATTTACCCTCTCTGGCTGAATTGGGTAAATAAAAGCCTCCAGGCGCTCGAACCCTTTGGTTGTATTGGTTAAATCCAGGAATGGTTTTCTCGATGTCTTCCCTGATATGATCGTAATGTTGTAAATATTTCAACCAATTGACGGGGCCATCATTTCCGAACAATTTCAAAGACAATTCCGCAACAATGGCAGGTTCACTCTTTAATTGATTGGAAATTGGTTTTAAACTTCCTTGAGATTTTTGAATCACACCCATCGAATTTTCACAGCTAATAAACTGAATTTCGTTGTTGATTAGGTCTATATCACTGCGACTAAAACATGGTAAAATAATGGCCTCTTTGCCCGTAATTAAATGACTTCTGTTCAATTTGGTTGAAACCTGAACAGTCAAATCACAGGTTTGTAAAGCTTCGGCAGTATAATTGGTATCGGGGGTAGCACTCAAGAAATTTCCACCCATTGCCATAAATACTTTAACCTTCCCTTGGTGTATGGCATGTATGGCGTCCACTACATCGTATCCATGTTTTTGAGGCGGCTCAAATCCAAAACTTTTCTGTAGATTGTTTAAAAAGGCAGGGGAGGGCTTTTCGTAAATTCCCATGGTTCTATCCCCTTGTACATTGCTATGACCTCGAACAGGGCAGGTGCCAGCGCCAGGTTTGCCAATACTGCCCTTCATCAATAAAATATTGACTACCTCTTGGATGGTTTCAACTGCATTTTTGTGTTGTGTCAGACCCATGGCCCAACAAGCAATGATTTTTTTACCACGAATCAAATGTTCAGCAGCGGCTTGAATTTGTTCCAATGCCAACCCAGCCGCATTGGCCAAATGATGGAGGTCTTCTTGTTCAATAGAAGTTTTCCATTCCTCAAAACCATGTGTATGTTTTGCAATGAAATCTGCATCTATACATTCCGGATTCTGCTTTGATTCCTTTAAAATCATTTTTGATAAGGCTTTCAACAAGGCCATATCACCATTCAATTTCACCTGCAAAAACAAATCGGTTAATTTTGATTTCAAGCCCATCACACCTTTTAAAGTTTGTGGATTATTGAAAGCAACCAATCCAGTTTCAGGCAATGGATTCACTGAAATAATGGTACAACCATTTGCTTTTGCCTTTTGCAAAGCACTCAACATTCTGGGGTGATTGGTACCAGGATTTTGACCTAAAATCAAAATCACATCAGCTATA
>Ga0209400_1000461_pt1 | contig 35615 bp, 53 predicted proteins | sample M_130807_EF_Meta_FD_187313 | JGI IMG/M metagenome (GOLD analysis project Ga0209400, IMG submission 187313) | Freshwater microbial communities from Lake Montjoie, Canada to study carbon cycling - M_130807_EF_MetaG (SPAdes) (version 2) | ecosystem: Environmental > Aquatic > Freshwater > Lake... | reverse complement strand
GGCAGAAGAAGCTGCTCAAATGAGAAGAATGGCTGGGGTTAAGTCATTCCCCTCAGCCAACCACCGATCTACTGTAATTGCGAAGGATCAAGAACTGCGCGAGCAGGTTCAGCCAGAACAACCCCAGAAGCCAGAGCAGCAGTAAGACCAGCAATTCCTTTTGCTGCAAATATTTCTCTGGCTTTTTGTATATCGTCTCTTACTTTACCGCCAGTTCGTTTTGCAAACTCTGCATCGCGCTGCATATTAGCAAGCGCTTTTTGTTGTAATGCTGGTTCAATGCTTTGCGCAAATTGCTCATTTGTTTTTAGAGTATCTAAGAACTGTTTTGTAGCTTTTCCTTTTCCTACATCTTTCCAAAGACTTTCATAATCTTGGTAACCTGTTTCTATTTTTACTCTTTGACCTGTATCTCCAATTACATCTTTTAATGTTGTTCCTAAATTACCTTTTATTTCTTTTGATAAAGTAATACCAGTTCTTGACTTACCTATATTTGAATATGGGTCATTGATTAGGTTAACGCCTTTACCAGTATCGACAGCAAACATACCATTTTGCGTTGCCAACTCACTTAGTTTAGACATCTGCTCTGGAGTAGGACTCTTGTCCAATGGAATATTTATACTGTTTCTTTCGGCAGCACTAGTTTGCGTATCTGGAATTATTTTGTGCCACGCACCAGCATTTTGCGCATCAATGTAAGCGCGTGATGACTCTCCAATGTTTAGCATTTGTGCATCACTTGGAATAATTGCACCACCAGATTGCTGCACCAAAGGTCTTGCAACTTCTGCTGGATTTACTTCAAGAAGACCAGTAGCTTTTGGCGTGTAAGCACCGACTGCTTTTGTTGATGGTTCAACAAGTAAACCGCCAGAACCATAAATCATGTCTCTGCCTCTTGCGTCTGTCCAAGGTACTGCATTTTGGAATGCAAGTCTTTCCTCGTAAGGCATAGACAATAAATTTTCAATTTGACCAATTCCAGCGCCAGTAGCTTGCTCATGCGTAGCCATAGCCTGATACTTAGGAGAAAAATCACCATAGTGCATTGCAGCATCAGATGGAAGTAAATCGCCAGAGCGAATTTTTGCACCAGTCCATGCTGCTGCTTGCGTGTTAAGTGGATTCCAATCTGTAAACCCACCAGCCTTTGCGTTGTTTAATTGATCCTGTATGGCAACCATTTGTTGATCCATAAATGCGTGCTGCTGTGGGCTAAATCCAGCATCCCAAGGTTTTCCTTCTGGTGTCTTGTATCCAAATGCTCTGCCCTGCCAAATATCGTGTACTGGATATTGAGCCATAGATGGATTCCACTCAACGCTTAAATTAGACGCAAAGGGCTGTCTCTTTGGACCAAGGTGTTGCTGTATACCAGCAAGTGCATTTTGAATCAATGGAGACTGATTGCTTGGAAATCTTCCAGTCTCAACAGGTAAACCAGCAGCAAATTGATTGATACCTTTAACAGCAAATCCAAGATTAGAGTCAACACCAGTACCCTGAGAAGACACGCCAATAGCATCTGCAATAGCCTGACTTCTATTTTCTGGCGCTACTTCTGAAATCCATTTGCTTGCATCGTCGTACCAGTCTCTTCCAGCAATACCTTGATTGACATCTTTCATGTAATTTGCACGCATTGCTGCGAGTTTTTGAGGACTGTCTATTCCCTGTGGAGCACCAACATATTGACCAGTAGTGCCAACTCTGTTTTTAGACTTTCCAACGCCCTGTCGTGCTGATGTCGGTGAAGCAGCAAACATTGCTATTGGAGGTTCTTCTAACAAACTAGGTAATATTGATTGACCAGTAGCAACTCTTGTTGCCATCTCTTCACCAAGACTTTTAACACCACTCATGGTTGCTCTTGCAGCAGGTACAACAACAGGCGCAATTTGAGATGCATTACCAAGCTGGTAACCGTAATACGCAGCTTCTTTTGCTGCTTGCGTATTTGGAGAAAGAACACTCATTCCAAGTTCATCTGGAGATATTCCAAGCAAACCACTTATAAACCCATAAGTCCTTGGGTCTGGTAAGTTCTCAGGAATTCTTCCTTGCGCAGCAGCTCGCATCCTTGCAGCTTGACGCTGAAGTTGTGGGTAATAGCCAAATGCTGCGCCTTCTTCGTCTAGTAGTGCCATCGTCTTATTTCCCTAAAAGTCCACCAGAGATATTGGGTGCATAGCTTCCAGCAGTTATTGCAGCAGCCGAAGGCAGTACGCGCTGTGCTGTGCCAAATAACTGCGCCACACGGTCTTGTAGCATCTTGATGCCACCCTGATCATTCAAGGCATTCATTACAAACTTAGGGTCTTCGGAGATCAAGACCTGCGCGACCTTGAGTCTCTGGTCATCTGTTAGGTTTGGTGAAGACTTAGCCAAGGCTTTTCTAGCCAAGGAGACATAACTTCCAATGTTGCCAGACAGAGCGCCAGCAACCTCTTCGGTTGAGATGTTCATGCCGATGCGGTTCTGGTTGAAGACCGTTGGCGCTGTGGCTGATCCACCAAGGATTGCAGTTGCAGCCTTCTGAGACTGAGACGCACGACCGACAGTTGCGAGCATATTGTCAAGTTCATCTTGCGGGAATATGGTGCGCAAAATCTGACCTTCTTTGGATGCTGGATCGCTGATCTTTTGCATCATTGTCTTGCCAGCACCAAGACTAGCCTTGTTGCGCAAAGCGTCCATCACGCCAGCCCTAAAAGCCTTGGCTGCACCTTCGCTCTTATTGGCTAAGTTCTCAAAGTCGTAGGCAATTTCATCTGCACTCTTTGTGAAGACCTTGCGTCCTGCGTCGAATGATTCAGACGCTAGACGATTATTGGCAAATGTCTGGCGTGCAGTCTTCAAAGCCAAAGATGCTGTATCAATCTCGGTACGAAGTGCATTCTCGGCTGCACCTAAGTTCTTACCGACTTCTCCATAACCACCAGTAAACGCAGCATTCTTTGCGGATGCCACGCCACGACGAATGATCTCCATGTCTTCCAATGTCGGGGTACGACTCCAGTTGACTTCACCTGCTGGCGTAACCGTCCAGAATGGTTTTTTACCAGTTGCTGACTGATAGGCATCATTGATCGCTTTGCCAGCCTCTGGAGTGCGTTTTAATGCGTCTGAGGCAGCATCTAGCATTGGCTTATTGATCACACCACCCATGCGATAAGCACCCGTGTACAGATCACTCTCCAACTTTCCAAGTTCTTGCTCACCCAAACGGTAAGACCTCAAGACATTGGTGTCCAAGTCGCCAGCAAGTCCTGCTTGCAGTTCATTCATGGCTTGACCACGAAGAGCTGGAGGACGACGAGTAAGCGCTTCCTTGAGTGCAGTTGCAGCCTTACCACCGCCACGCGCAAAGGCACGCACAGCGTCTTGCAATGTTGCGTTCTCTGCCATGATCTCACCGCGAGAGATTCTTTGGACAATTTCGTCGGCACTCAGACCTGACTCAGTAGCCAGTCGATTGATCTCGGTCTCCACGACCTTTGCACCACGATCACCGACACGACGACGGGTTGCGTCGATCACGCCATTGATCAAAGCACCGCCAGCCTTGATGACTTGCTGTGCCACAGGAGCGATCAGAGCGCCTCCGACAGTTCCAACACCACCAGCTTGAGCACGAGATACTAGATCGCCTTCAGCGCTGGCTGCACCAGTAATACCGCCTTGCAGTCCACCCATACCCATTAGTTTTAAAAGCTGTGGACCAGCGCTAACAGTTCCAGCAGCTACAGAACCACCACCAGTAAACGGTGCAAGTGCTACGGCTGGTGCTAACGAGCCAGTAACTTCATAGCCAAGTGCTTCTTTTGGATAAGCAGTTTTGTATGCGCTAAGTTTTGAGCGAATTGCAGATAGCTCGTCTTCGTACTTCGTACCCTTGAGCTGAGACTGGATCAAGGCTTCTGCTTCATCAGCAGTTCCCATAGTCGCGCCTTGAGCAAACTGCCTAATGCGTTGCGTCTCAGGCTTTGGAAGCATAGCAATGGCAGCAGCCATGTCTTCGCGTGTCATCCCGTCTGGTAGCTCTACTAGACCGTACCCTTGAACATTAACCGTTGTCATTATTTATAACTCCAAGTTTTGGTTTTGGGGTCAAATGTCAATACAGTTCCAGCAGCAGCAGGTGCTGTATTTGCTCTTAAATTCTCTTGAAATGCTTTCTTAGATGTCAATTCTTCTGGCAATGCATACTTCTGGAATGTTGAATCAATCACCGACTGAGGTACATACTGTCTCAATAATCCAGACTTGCGATCTGCTTGGCGGTTGTATGTCTCAATCGCAACCTTTGCGGATGAGCGTGCTAAGTTAGCAAGATCAAGCCTTGCTTGCTCACTACCGACACCACCAGCAACGATCTTGTCCAAGAATCCCTGCATACGGTCAGCCATACCCTGCATCTGTGCAGCAGCGTTTGCCTCACCCTGCATAACAGCAGAGTTAGGATCAAGAGCCTTGATCGACTTGATCAAGACACCATAATCAGAAATACCGCCTTCACCAGTCTGCACTAAGTCCTTGACGATGTTGTAAGACTGTAAGATGCTTTCTACTGGTGTTCTGTACTTGGTGTCCCAGTCCTGTACCGCAGTCATAATCTGATCAGGCTTTAATGCTGGAGCCATGCCACCACCATAAGTCGCAGCACCGCCAGTTGGCTTAGGTACTGTTCCACTTGCAGCCACTCTGTCTTGCACAGGCTTAGGTACTATGCCAAGTGGATTATTCATGTCCATTAACTGCTTACCACCAGAAGGTGTCTCAATGTACTGGTAGTCAGGACGATAGACAATCTTCGTCTCACCGTTAGGCATCTTGTACGCAAGCGTTGTTGGCGGTAAACCTAAACCAGTAAGTTCTGAATCGCTTAACTGGTTAGCTCTTTGTCCAGCAGCCTTAAACGCTTCACCGATAGCCTCGGTTGGTTTCATCAATGGAAGAATTCTTCTTTGCTCTGGTGTAAGAGCTGCAAACATTCCACCGCCACCTTGAGGAGCTTGAGCGCCCATAGGCATTGCAGTTGGTGCAGAGCCAGCAGGAGGCACACCACCAGCACCCATAGACATTGCTGGGATACCGCCTTGACCCGCTATGGCTGGAGCACCACCTTCAGCGCCAAGAGCGTTAAGGTAGGCTTGCATTCTGGCTTGCTCTAATGCACCTTCATTTAATTTTTGGCGTGTCAATAGGTTTTGAATTGCACCTGTCTGTGCTTGCTGATAGCCCTGAGAACCTGCTTGCAGAGCACCGCCAAGGGCTTGACCGATAGAGATTGGTTGACGGCTTGGACCGCCAGCCTGTAAGAGTGCAGAAGCAGCTTGCAGCATTGACTGTTGCTGAATTGCTTGTTGTTGTTCTGGCGTGATATAGCCTTCGAGTCCAGTACCGCCACCACCAAAGAGTAAACCACTAAAGTCTTGCATTGTTGCCATCATTTACTCCTTACAGGAAACCAAGCAAACCACCAAGTCCAGCACCATAGCCAGCATACTCAGGGTTAGCAGTTCCACCGATTAACTTACCTAATGTTGCACCACCAAGAGCACCACCTAAAGCAGATGCTGCTTGGTTTTTATAGATTGGAGTTGTTGTGCTTCCACCAATATTTGCAGGTTGCAGACTTAGTGCGCCTTGCGCCACATTCAAACGCTCTAGACCTAAGTTGCGTTGTGCATCGAGTTTTTGTTGCTCGTACTGCTGCATCATTTGTTGCTGTGATAGACCTAAGTTCTGAGCCTGTGCAAAGCCAGTATTGCGAAGTTGAGCTACGGCATTGGTTGCATTGCGTAATGCTGCCTCATCAACCAGCGATCTGGTTACACCTTGGCGTGAACCACCAAAGGCTTTAGCTGCTGTGGCTGCTGCGCCTTCTGCTGATATTTGACCCTGACGAGCACGCTCAATATCTCCAAGAGTTCCTTGTATGACTTGTTGCTCGTATGGGTTCATGTATTGCTGAACCATGCCAAGGTTGTACTCAGCATAAGGAGCAAACTGCTTTGGTGCTAAACCAGCAGCAGTTGCTCTGGCTTCTTCCAAGTTGCGTAGATATGCTGCCTTGATCTCTGGATCAACATTAGTTGTTGAGGTGCTTGATGTTGGAGTGCTACCACCCAAAGCCTTGGCAGCAGTTAAGCCTAAACCTGCTGCTGTCAATGCATTTGATGGACTAGCCGTAGCCCAGTTAATCGCGCTACTTGCTAGGTTTCCAGCACCTTGCAATAAACCTGTTTGCGTAGAGCCTAGACCGCCAGCAGCAGCACCTTCAGCAGTTACTGGTGCAACGGTACTTAATGCAGTTGTTGAGTTCAATGCTGGTACGACTGGAGACAATGGAGTCAAAGCCTCAGCAGCAGGTGCAGCAGCGTTAGCCAGAGCTGTTCCAGCAGCAGATCCTGCTGCCGTAGTGCCAAATGCTGGAAGTTCTGTCGCAATGACTGAACCGCTAGTGACTGGAGTTGCGACTGCTCCAGCATCAGCAACGGCAGCTAAAGGTACGGTCTCGCCAGTTGTGGCGCTTACATAAGCCCCGATCTCTGGTGCGTAGTAGTAACCAGCAGCCATCAAAGCAGCCAGAGTCCAGCCTTGTGGACCAAGCGTATTGCGTACACCTTGATCAATGCTTACGCCAAGATCACTAACGCCATTGATAACGCCTTGACCGAGGTCACCGACACCGCTAACTACATCGCTTACGACTCCACCCATATCATCTCCCTTGTCACACCTTGTTGGTGTAGATAAAAGCCTTAGAGCCGTCTAATAGTGATATTTGACATTTCTCAGACCAGCCAAATGACTTGGCAAATCTTACAAGTTTGATGTCATCCTCGCGTATCAGCGCGACGATAGGCTTCCCAATTAAATTCTCAATCAGAGCAATGCTCTTCAAGCAGTCCTTTTTGACCCCAGAAGACCATCTTCTGATCTCCACATGAATCCACAAATTACCTCTGAAAAACTCCATGTACACGGTGTAATCCTCTCGGATACATACAGGTACTTTTCCCGCCCTTAATTCTTGCGTCAATTCTAAGTCACCGTTTGCCCATTGCGACAACATCAAATCGGTTCACGCCAACACGCCAGTCCTCTAGAACTGCCCCCGTGTATCTAACCTTGACCTGTCTGGCAGCGAATCTCACATCTGTCGGTTGTGCTGCTGGGTATGGTCCGTAAGTCGTCTCAGTCGAAGTCGGATACATCCTTGTCTTAAAGGACACAACGACTTCGCCTAAAGTTTGCTCGTCTGGGATAACCTGACGCACCGACATGATGTTGTCACCGTTACCAATCTGGTAAGGACCAGACTCCACAAATGGCGAAGCCCCGTCGTATGCGTAGCCGACTTCGTGCTCATAGATGTAGCCGTCAGATGAGATCATCAAGGGATAGGTGAATACACCACGATCAGTTCCAGCAGTCCTAGACAAAGTGCCAATAGCCCAATGTCTTTCGCGGTAGTTGTAAGTGACATAGGAGTCGTTCTCATTGCTGGCGCTTGATGGATAGAACCAAATGCACTCACCGTACTTTGAGTTGTGGACAGCGTAGACCTTGCTTGACTGGTTGTAGTTGATGTTCTGGAATATGTAGTCGCCAACATCGCTTGGCAAAGGTCTCACATAGCCGTCGTATATCCAAAACCCTGACTTCGACATCCAGATCGCTGCCGTATCAATGGCTGCGACCGCCTGAGAGCTGATCACGCCACAACCCGATCCTGCCTTCTCAAAGCTGTACACATAAGGCAGACCAATGTAGCTGGCAGCGTGTACATCGACATCGGTAAAGATCAGATTGACACCTCGGACGCGCTTCCCGCACTTGATTGAGCCGAGAGAGTTGATCTCAAAATCACCCGCTTGATTGGTAGCCGATGGTGTCCAGACCGTATTGTTTTCTTGATCACACCACGATACCTTGCGTGGATTACCTGACGCACCAAGGGCAAAGACAAATCTTTCTGCTGTCGTCATCACAGCTTCGCAACCAGTTGGCGCGTTGACGATGGCAATAGCCCTTGTTGGCGTGACAAAGCCTAGCTGCCACTCAAGGAGCTGACCGTCAGCGTTGGAGCACGCAACAAGGTATTCACCCCATGAGTCCATCGACCAAGTTGTCGCGGGGATTATTCCCCCTAAGTCTGGACGCGCTACACCGTAAGCAAAGTTACCGTAGGTGCTGTAACCGTAGCCAGTCTTTAGCGTTGCGTCTGTAATGCCAGTTGTAAAGGTGACTGGTGTAATGTCCTTCAAGACACCAGCCTCGCTCATTGCGTAGAGCTTCGTAGGAGTTCCAGCAGCAATAAAACGCACATCTGAGTTATCTCGCCATGTCAGCATCCCGCGAGACACACCAGTCATTTGTGATGCCGATCTCTTACGCCACCCGCCCACAGGTCTCAAAGTGTTTTCAAACCATCTGATAAGGTTCGAGTCGAACCAGCGCCCCGCAGACTGGTATTCTGTGCCGTTGCGGTAGATTCCTGCTGGGATTTTTAAGGGTACGAGTGCCATAGGTCAATTATGCTGAAAGATTGGACACAAAGGTAACCGTCGCAATAACCGACGGGATTACAGGTCGGGTTGGCGTGGAGCTGGCAGCGTAGTGCTCGATGGCAACACCAACATCGGTTGGTCTCCACATCAGTTCAACATAGTCATTTGTGTCAAGACTCACAAATAAGTTCATTGCAGCAATAATGTGGAATGGATCGCTTGGAGACTTGCGTGCAGCAAAGCCAAATCTTGAATTTGAATTGCTGATATTAGTGCCGTTCTTTCTAAACCAGATGTCCACATCTTGCGGTGCATTCGTTGTGTTTGTGAGCTGCACGCTGAACTGGATGTTATAAATTCCAGCCTGAGACACATTAAGCCTTGACGAGTTCGACAAGGTTACGCCATTGTTGAAGTCTGTCGTATTAAATGTGATTGCATAAGCAGTCGTCGTATTGGCTGCTACCTGATCAGTTGAGTCTTGAAATGCCCCGTAAGGGTTGTTTAAATACTTGCCACCCCGCGGTGACGCAAGGGTCTGTAAGACATTCGTCAACTTCAAGAAGAATGTACGCAAGGCAGCATTCGTCTGCGCAACCGTCAACCTGTCGTAGCTATCCTGCGGATTAGGCAGGTCTGGCGTGGCAGGGGTCTGAAGCTGCTGATAAAGATTCGTCATACTGCCTTGTTGTATTCGTCTTGCGTCAACAAACCGATGGCGTATTTATTTTGAGGTCTGAAGATGGTGAGCTTTTGTTGACGCAATGCTGGCGCAAAGGAGATGTGAGTCCAGCCCTTATCACCAAACTCATGGATCATCTGATCAAACTTGATACCTGCTGCATCGATAGCCTTACAGACTTCTAGTGGAGTGCCAAAGCCTTTGCATACAAAGTCAATAGCCCAACCGTCCATGTGACTCGATACCTTGCTACCGCCCACCGCGACATTCACCTCTGGCAGTCGTATCCATGAATTTATGTTGATAGGCTTACCAAGTAGCTCTCTGACCTTCTCCATGCCAGCAGCAGCCACCTTCATGTTCTCTAGTTGCTGTGCGTCTGGTTGATTGCTTATACCGAGCCTTGTGGCGGTGTCGGAGTGCGTTGCCTCCTCAAGTGTGAAGTGTTCACTTAGTTGCATCGTCTTCTCCCACAATGGCTTTTGCAATGGCATTTGATGCCTTGCGTCCTGAGATACCACCCATTGTTCCCACTCCCATAAAGGCAATGGCTTTCAAGATTTCAAGAAATATTGCGTCGATTGGTGCGAGTTCGGTCTCTTGCTTCTCAAAGCCGATGAGCCACAAAGTACCAAACGCAATGCCAAGCACCATGACGGTGATCGACTTGACGACGAAAGCCCAGACTTGGACTTCGACCTCTTCGACGGTAGGCTTCGGACGGTTGAACTTAGCCAGCAATAACTCTTTTAAGAATTCAATCATTTTGCGCCTTTCATCATTTCTTCAGTCTTAGCCTTGCTACCAGCAGAACTACCGCGATGGAAGTTCACTACCGTACCAGTCAGAGTCCACAACGATCCCAAAGCCGTGAAAGCCATTGACTTATTTTGCTCTGGTACGCCAACAATAAACACTACAAAGGTCATGGTGAGAGCGCCAGCAATGATTGCTACATCAATGACATAGGCAATGTTCTTTGCTAACCAAGACGCTGTGGCAGAGTTTTGTATTTCTGAATTCATCTTCCTTGCGTCGGCAGTATTGGCTGCATCAATCTTCGCCATCTCCAGCTCAAGCTCTGCTATCTTTTCAGCAGCCTTTGGATCGCCAGCAATAGCCTTTGCAACGGCATCAACGCTATCAGACACGCCAAACTTACTAGCCAAAGCGGTAACAGCAGCGCCACCCAAAGGACCAGCGACAGCCATTGCCAGCGTGGGTGCGACACCCTTGAGAAGACCGAGTAATTCATTCATTTAGACTCCTTGAGTTCTCGTTTGAGTTTACGAAGTTCCTTCATCTCTTGTTTTAATTGAGCCTTCATATACATTGTTTCAATGTAAGACAACGAAGTGACTGCCACTATGAGACATACCGCCACACCAATCAAAACCCACCAGATAAGTTTCGTATTGCCCACATCAACCATCCAAAAATTAAAGAAATGAATGTCACAGCAATAGCGCTACTTATCAACTCAATTTGTCTTATCTCCTCTTGTTCTCGTTTCCATCTAGCCAATCTAGTCCTGCGAATTGTCTCTGACCTTGCCCACTCCTGCTCACGCTCAATCTTGCCATGCATCACCAAAAACCTACTGTACAAGTCCTTCAGCTCTGGCGGTGCATAGACCATCGCCTCTCTGGTCTGCTCCATCAACTTCTCCATCTGCAACTCAATCAAAGCACGCTCAATGGCTTTTTTGCTTGTGTTTTGTTCTGGGTTGTACTTACTCTTTGATTCCTCTTCGAGTTCCGCGTAGTAGTTGTTTATTTGTTGCTGCGTGTCAAAGAGCGTACCAATGTTGTCGCCCACACTTTTAATGAGCTGTAACTCCATCTCTTCGTAGGAATGCTTGGCTGCGACTGCTTTGGCTTTCGTTTGCGCCACAGGCTTTGCAGCTTCAACTTTATCTGGCTTGGAGACAAAGAGACCAATAAACCAGTCAAATATTCCCTTGACTGCTTTAAGGTCTGACTGGACTCCTTGAATGGTTGCTTTAGCAGACTCAAGCTGAATACGACCTTGGTGTAGAAAATCACACCCCTGCTTGATAGCGCTGAAAGCACCCTGTGCCAGCATGAGTAAAGAGAAAGGGTCAATCTTTGACCTCTTTATAAATCTGGTAACACTTGTGGCAGATCATCAAGACGGTGTAGATCAGAGTCGCCCAGATCAAGACTTCGCTGACCTGATAGCCAGCGACAGTTGCCAATGACACGCCTACTGGCGGTGCTACCTTGGCGACGATTGCAGTAGCCGTCTCAGTTGTGTGCTCTGTGGTCATGCTGGTGTATCCGCAGGCTCTGGCGTATTGCCTTCAGCCACCCACTTTAAATAGGCTTGGTAGTCTGTGTTAGCGGGGTCAAATGGAATACAAGCGCCGTCAGATAATCTTTCAACAGATTGTGGTGGTTGGCTAGATTGTGGATTTTGTGGATAAAGTTTGTACATTTATAACTCCGCGTCAGCAGTCCATTGAATAAGCATATTAGTGCTATTAGTACCATCTTTATTAAATTGGATGTTAGATTGATAATTTGTCCATCCAGCCATTGAGCCAGTAAAAGCAACTTCGGATGTTCCGTTGTAATAACGACCGCCCACAGTATTTGTTAGGTCAGGGTTATAGTTTGTGGAAGTTGGTGCGGCTCTCATTCGCACAGGCAAATATATAGTAACCGTTCCATAGTTAGATAAGTTTTGCCAGTTCCAATTCACATAACCATTTCTAGTTGCAGTTCCTACCGCAGTTGCAATGTCATACGATTTTGCAAAATACCTTTGACAAAGCACAACTTCTGTTCCAAAAGGTCTGTAATCAAACGATGTTGCGGTACTGCCTTTTTCTAGTTGTACGCCAGACACATACCATGTTGCACCATTTGTAGAAATTAAATTTGTTTGCCCTGTTGCACCTTCACTAATTGAAGATGTCCAAGTGCCAGCAGTATTTACACGACTACTTCCAGCACCAAGACTAAAAGTTACTGTCATTCCATTGCCGTTTGTTTTAAGCCAAGTTCCGCTTGTGTCCCCAGTAATTGTGACTGTTTTATATTCAAAGGTATTTGCAGATGAAATGGTATAACTAAAAGGATAAAACCTATTAAAAGCATCATTTTGAATAGCACCGCCAAATGTTCCAGTAAGACTAGAACGCACCCAAAACGATAAAGTAACTGTTGAAGCACCAGCCGCACCAAATCCTAAATCGGCTACGTTGTAACCTTCAATGTTTTGTCTAAACAAATAAGCATCGGTTGATGCTGGAGTCGCAGATGTGGTGACTGTACAAACTACTGAATTGTTAAATCCTGTTGGCGCAGTTGATGATTGTTGTGCAGTAAAAACACCAGCAGATGAAACTCCACGACCAGCAAATCTATCTACTGGATAAGTTGCGGTTGAACTATTTACAGTAACACTAGCCCCCGCATTACGCTGGTCAATCACCATCGCACCATTGATGATGCGGTTCTTAAAGCCGAAATTGCTGGACGCATTGAATACATCCGAGCCATTGACTTTTGCTGTTATTTCACCAGTACCCTTTGCTACTAACTTAAAACCGATATTGGTATCGTCGCCAGATGCAGTAAGAGTTGGAGCAACTCCAGTAGCAGCATTTGCAAGAGTTACTTCATTGACTGCCGATGTTGTTGCGGATACTTTGAGCAGCTCGTTGCCGTTGGTGTCAATGACATCGCCAACCAGTTTGAGCTTCTTACCGCTACCAACATTAAGACCGACCGATGTTCCAGTACCTGCTGCTGCAAAGATTGCATCAACCGAGTCCAGATCGGTATTGATCTTCGTACCCCATGTATCGGTACTAGCCCCGACTTCTGGTTTAGTTAATAAAAGGTTGGTCGTCGTGGAATCTGCCATATTTCACCTTCATGCTGGGACTTGCGTCCATGTTTCTGAATTGTCTGCGATTGCTGTCCAAGTCTCTGGCGTATCTGCCTCTGCCGTCCAAGTTTCTGCCGTGTCTGGTATTGCACCCCATCCAAAGCCAATCATTGTCCCGACCGAGCCAGATGTCTCAACCCCAATTATCTCAATACTTATGCCGTTTGTAACGCTGCCTACTGAGCCAGTACCTTCAACGCCAGTAATAGCAACAAAGGAGATTGTCTCTGGCGACATCGTGCCGACAGCACCAGTTGACGCATTACCAGATACGGCAGCAGACGGTGCAGCCAATACCGAGCCAACCGAAAGGCTTGCAGAGTTACCAGATACATCAATCGACCTTGATGGCGTAACAGTCCCAACCGACAAGGTTGATGCGTTACCTGTAACTGCTGGTGATGTATTCGGTGTGAGCGTGCCAAGCGATAAGGTTGACGAGTTGCCTGTTATCGCAACGGTTCTTGAGATGCCAACCGTTCCGACATTACCAGTAGCAATGTTGCCGTCTTCTTGCTCGGATATGTTTACGCCAAGCGTGCCAATGCCAAGGGTTGACGAGTTGCCACTAATGACAACATTACCGATGCCATAGACACCAAGACCGTAGTAGCCAGAGCCGTAAGCAGCCATTGCGCTGCCTCCTTACTACGCGAGTCTGATCAAGCCTGTGGCTGAATCATTTGTTGGCATCGTTAAGGTAAATGTTCCAGCCGTTACGGTCTGAGAACCGAAGGTGTGGACGCTAACTGCCTTATTAGACTGGCTTGAGTTGTAGATCAAGACGGCATCGAATGCAGTTGATAGGGTCACATTGGAGTATGTGATGCTGGCGCTTGGAGTCACAAATGCCGTCGTGCTGGTAGAGCTTGGCGCTGTGCCAAATGTCACCGTAGCACCGCCAGCCGTGTAGTTAGTGCCAGATACCTCACCAGTTGCTGAGTATGCAGTCGTCGTTGCGTTGACCGTGGCAGATGCCAAGTACAAGGCAGCCTTGAAGGTGTCGGCAGTCGCTGCGGTGTGAGCTGGGACGCTAGTAGAAAATGCGTGTACAGCGTTGAGTAAATCAACCTTGAAACTTGTACACATTGCTTGCGTGTTAGCCATGATATTTCCCTTAACTTAAAGATTGCGCGACTGCTTCACCAGTCACATTTCGTTTTAAGGTCATATGGACTGAGCGATGCACAAGCTCGCCTTCTAGCCAATATTCCACCCAGTTCGTCGTCTCGTTGTCGTTGTCGATAGTGCCTTCTCGCTTCTCTAGCAAGGAGACATCCATCTCGCCTTTTGTCGTGTTCACTAGCATCTGTTATCCCAAAGTCCTTGCGCGTGCAATCAATACACCGCCAGTTGAAGAGCTGCGATCATCTGCTTGCGTGACCTCTTCAAGACCAGCTCGGTACATCGATGCCCATACAGCAATTCTCGCATCATCTTGCAGGTATGGTGCTGCTTGCATGAGAGCACCGTACAAGTAAACATCGGGTGCAGCAGTTAGTAAAAAGTTTGTTGTGTTCGCAGTTGATAACTTGCTCAACTTTGCGTAATAAATAAGCTCACCTGTATATGCGGTGTCTGGTTCTGGTAGGTAGCGAAACTGCTCACCCACCACGGTAAAAAATATAGGTTTGGCAGCCGAGCGATAAGTAACCGCCAAGGTGTCCATTGAGTCGATGGTCTCAAACCCCAATGGGGTGACGGGGTTGGTATCGAGCTTGAAGGACTTGACTTCCAAGAAGTCATTGGGTACTGCCGAGTATTCGGTAGTGATCGACGCAGTAGCACGCACGATCATCTGTCTGGTGCGCAAGTTTCTCTCGATCTGAGCCTCTGCCAAACTAATAAAGTCAGGAATAGCAGTCGTCAGGTCTGTGCGGTTAAGCCAGTCACCGACCGAGGTCTTCAGTTCAGCATAAGTTGTGAGCGCCATTTTCAGCCTTTTGTGCTTTTTCTAAGTCACGCATCACCCAAGTGTGATCGTGCTTAAATTCAAATGTCCCGATGTGTCCAATCTCTTTTGAGACATCGTGATCTATGTATATTTTAAAGCCAGCAGCCTGTGCTTTACGGCAGAAGAATATGTCCTCACCAATATAGCCACGCTTATCGGTACGCCAAGGAGTCTCGAACCAAGGTTCAGTTAACGCCTCAAAGACCTTGCGTTTGATAAGCATCACGCCCATGCCGATAGAGCCAACTTCCTCAACGCCTGTCGATTCTGGCATTGTGTAGATGAGTTCTCTCTCGCCATTCTCGCCATAGCGCTGGGCGGTTGGACCTGTCGGCATCCTGCGCCTTGCACAGTTCGTTGCCACAATATCTAAGTCATGCACAAGAAGTCTCTCGATCATGTCTTGCGGGAAGGTCATGTCGGAGTCAATAAATAGCACATGGGTGCAGCCCTCTCTCATTGCGTCTAGACACAGATCAGCACGCTGGTTCTGAATGAGAGTGCCTTGCATAATCTTCAAGGACACCGCATCAGTTGTGTTGATCGTGTGATACGCCACCATGTTCACCATACAGAAGGTGAAGTTAGCGTGAACCATGTCACGCGCTGGTGTACATACCGCAATGTAGTTTTGGGTCATACTTGTCCTGATCTAGTTCTGAAGTATTTGTTTTCTGGATCATTTAACCAACGCTTCATGTAGGCTTCATCTTCTAGCTTTCCTTCAGCCTTGAGCTGAAAGTAGATAGACATCGGGATGCTGGCGACTCGCGTCCATTCACCCCACCGAGCACGCTCATCAACCTGTGCGTACTCTTGCTTATTCTCTTCAATGATCGCAGTCACATCTTGTTGTGTCTGGATCGTTGCCTGATCTGTCTCTTCGTCGTAATGAAATGTGCGTGTGATCCCCTGATCATCATCTTTACTAAAAAATCTTTTTTCAATCATGTAAAAAAAGGGTCTGAGTTTCCCCAGACCCTTCGTTAGTTCAATTAAGAAGTGATCAAGTCAGCAGCAATGCCGTGGGCATTCTCAGCCAACACCTTGTGACCCCACTCAACGATAAGCATACGCTTTTCAGCGTCGCCAGTCTTTGCCAACTCAACTTGTTGGTAAGGACGCAACATAGTGACTTTTGCGTAATCTGGATCGATCACGAAAGCGTCACGCTCGCGCTGGAAGCGGTTAGGCACGACTTGCACATTGCCGAAGTCAGACACATAAATGTCTGCTGCGCCAATGATGGTTGCAGGACGAGCACCGCCATCAATGTTGAAGCGTGAAGATGCGATACCAGAGAAGCCAGACACGCGCTGCTTGTTGACTGGACCAGTCATCAAGATTTTTGGTGTACCGCCAGCAGTCCAAACTTGTTGAATAACATTCTTCAAAATGGTTTCTGTAAAGGTACGCACATTGCCGTCGGTACGAGAGCTGTTAGGCAAAGTTGTATACGATGGGTTAGCACCGTTCGTCTGCATATCGTAGTTAGTCTTGATGAAGGCTTGCAATGAAGCAGTACCGCGAGCGACTGAAGTGCTACCAGCAGCAGCAATAGCGCCATTGAGCATTGAGAACTCTTGGTCACGCTTTAGTTCAGCGCTACGCTTGGCAATTTGGTATGCCAATTCAGAGCGACGACCAGCCTTGTTGACGGTCTCTTCAGTTGCAGACAAGACGATAGTCTTACGGCTAATCTGAGCGTAGTTTTGCAGACGCACAGTAGCAGTTACGCTATCGAAAGAAGTTACATCGTCGCCCTCTAACTGCTTGTTAGCAGCAGCAGAAGCCAATGTGTCAGTCTGCCACTCAAACAATGAGTTGCTGATTGACTCACGACCGATGTTGCTCATGTAAGGAGTCTCTTCGGGAGCGATGTTAGTGATGATGTTGGATAAGTCCTCGCGGATACCCTTCGCATCAAATGTGGTGAATGTGTTGGTTACGATTGCCATTTGAGTGTCCTATTTCAAAAGAAGTTCTATTGCGGAGGCAGCGTCATCGACGCGACCAGACTTTGCAAGACGCTGTTTTGCGCGTGTACTTTCAGTTGATGTGGAGACGCGACCTGCTGCACTAGGCTTGGCGGGGCGAGGACCGTTGTTGATCACAGGCTTGATCTGTCCACGCTTGGACATCATCTGGTCATAGAGCGCTGCTTTACGCAACGCAATGACAGCTCTATGGTCATAAACATTCTTGAGTTCATCATCGCTGAATCCGATCTTTTTGCCGAATTCGACGAGTAGAGCTTTTTCAGCCTGTGCCTTCTTGGAATCTTTCCATTCGGGTACGGCTTGGATCAGGGCTTCTTGCTGTGTCGCAAGGTGAGCTTGCATCTCCTGTGCTCTTTGTTGCGCTGTGAGCTGCGACAGTCGCTGCTGCTCAGACTGAATAGCTGCGAGTTTGTCTTGCTTCTGGCGCATCACTTCTGACTGTCTCACCCACTCTATGGGGTCTTCGTTATAAAGACGATCCATATCGACAGGTGCTTCAGTTGACTCAAGTTGCTGTTTCAACGCTCCCAATAACTGGGCATACTGTTCACGCTCGGCACGAATCGCACTAGCCTCTGCCTCAACCGCTTTACGGGTCTCAGCGATCTGCTGTGTCTTTCGTGTGTAGTCCTGTGTTCGGGAATATCCTTTTTGAAGTTCGTCTAGCGTGACCTCGACCTCTTTACCGTCAACTTTGACGGTGTAGACCTCGGTTGGCTGTTCTTCTTCTTCGGTTTCTTCACCTTCTTCAGACTGTTCCTCTGTCGTTTCTTCACTCAATTCGTCGTCTTGCACATCGAGTTCTTCATCGACAGAGACCGCGACCTCGGAGTTATCCTCAGTCAAACGCGCCTTGTCAGTTTTCTGCTGTTCTCCATCAAGTGGCAACATTAATTGATCAAGAGCACTGGCTGCATCAGCCACAGACATAGGGGTTTGGGTTATTTCCATTTCCTAGTCCTTTACACCAACGACTTTTGTTCACGCTCAATCTGGCGCTGTGCGACTTTCCCGTTGTCCATGATCTTTGAAATCTCGGTTCGGAAGTTGTCAATCGCACGCAACATATGCCAAGCGTGTTCTCTCTTCGTGATGTCCTCTGGCTTCGTATCTTTCCAAAACCAGACGGCATCATTCTCCATCTTCAACAAAGCAGTTGAGAAAGCCTCGTCAGCGATAAGCGACTCAGCCTTCTTGCCTTTTCTTACATCTTCTTCTTGTTTGCTCACTTAGACCATTCCTTGTGGGTTGATGGGTTGCATTGGTGCTTGCTGTGGCTGCGCCATAGCTTGTTGTACCAATGCACTTTGTTCTTTTACAACCTCTCGGTTGACATTCTGCTCTGCCACGATCTGGGCGGTGCTGATCTGTGTGTTGTACTTTAACTCAAGTTCGTACTGACGAAGTAGTCTATCTTGGTTCATTTGATCGCGTCTGAAGTCGTCATCTCTGATCATCTTCTGGCGCTGTAACTCAAGATCGGCAGCCTTTTTCTGGATGTCTGCCTTGATGGACTCGGCTTGCACCTGAGCCAAAACCTCTTCTGGAGTTGGCTTCTGAGGTGCTTGCGGTGCTTTCCAGCCGTCTGGAATATCCGCAAAGTAGCTCGATGCGTCCTTGAATCCAGAGAGTTCGACGACCTTCTTCAAGGTGCGCACATACATCTGGGGAGATACCACAGGATTCTCAAGACCGTACTGGTTGATGATGGATTCTTGCTTTGCGAGTATCTGCATCAGGGTTGCAATACGCTCATTGGTGTCGCCATTACCCAGACCGATGTTGATGTTGACATCCATCGTGTTGTCCCAAGCGCGTGGGTCAATCTGCACCCACTTGTTGCGCAATCGGATCATGCGTGGTTTGTCTTGGTGCGTTGTGACCAAGAAAAGCATTGTCTTAAACAGCTCCTTCATGCCTTCAGCCATGAGACGCGCAGTCAGCTCAATGCGTCCTTGGCTGGCGCTTACTGTGGCAGCCACGGCAGCCTTAGTTGAAGACTGCAAAGCATCTGGGTTGAGACCCATAGATGCCTTGGACATTCCTGTGCGACCTTCCTTGATCTCGTCCAAGTAGGAAAGCACAGGGAAAGCAGCCTGTCCGACAAATGGAGTCACCAACGGCTGCACCATGTTCGGAGCACGCGCACGAATGATCGCACCCGTCTCGTTGTTTAGTGCGTCGTCAATGTTGACCTGACCTTCAACAATAACGGTGCGTGGATGGATGGACTGCGCCAAAGAGTCAAGCGTATTGCGCATGACTTCTGACTTGATCTCCTGCAAGTCGCGTGTAATGTCGAATATCGACATCGCCTCAAGTGGTGAGGTGTGGGGTTCTGGATCGCAAGGAAATTCAATAAACGGGATGTAAGACGCTGGCAGGTTACGCACCATCTTGTAACTAGCACCCATGAAGCACATCTTGCGCAACTCTGGGATGCCGTCGCCATCAAAGTCAACCTTAGCGTAGCCCTCGACATAGAGAACGCGCTGCATCATCGGGTTAGCGCTCTCATTGAAATACTGGTTATTTGCCAACGGTGCGCGAGCCAAAGCCTCTTCGTTGTCGTTCAAGTCGGACGAGCCAACATAGTCCATCACCTCGTCTTCGTCGTAGCCCATGCCAATCAACTCAGCCACAGTCGCCATCTTGCGGTGACCGATAAAAGGTGCGTCCTTGAATGACATTGCTTGACGAGACAAGAGCAATTCTTCTGGCGGTAGGCACGCCACATGGATACGCTTGTCGGTTATCTTCCTTTTGACCTGCACATCGTGCATCATGGCTGGGGGTAACGGCTGACCAGTCATAGGATCAATCTGCATCGCGCCTTGCATACTCTCGTCTGGGTAACTCGCAATGATCTGCACATCTGCGTCGCCTTCTTGCATGACGACCTGCAATGTCTGGTCATCTAGACCCGAATATTCCTCAATTCGGACAGACTCGGTGTCCTCAATCCACGCCTTGACAATGCCACATTTCCTGACAAGAGCGTCTTTAAATGTGGCGTATGCCACCATAAAACCGTTGTTGTCATTGTTAAAAACATAGTTGCAGTAGTCTGTGGCTTGCTGTGCGTTTTCTACATCCTCTGGACCGCGAGGCACAAACTCCACCGTGTTCTCGGTAGAGAAGAACACACGCATCAAGGACGGCAGCATGGCAGACACGGTGTCGCGCACTTCCATCGCCACGACTTGCGAGCGTCCATCTTCCTCGTTACCGAAGGGATCGCCCCTGTAATACTCAGTACCGCGAGCGCGGATAGGTGAGAGGTCAGAGTCGATGTAGCTCACAGCGTCTGTGATCTCTTGACCCATCATGGCTTCAAGGTCTGTGTCATTCATAGGTGTAAGCGTTGGGTCAACCTGTGACGCAATGTCGGTGCTCAATCCCAGCTCGTTAGTAATGTTCATTTTTTGCCCTTTTGCAATACGACATACATGGAGTCCACAGCTCGCGGAGTCCTTAACAGTTCTTCTTGCGTCAATTTTAGGTCTTGTGCGACTGGATTGAACCTAAATTCCAAGTGAGTCACATAAAACCTGTCTTCCCACCCAAGATGCCAATGCCAGTCGGTGTAGTAATGCCACGAATGCTCGTTGAAAGCACGCACATGAGTCGGGTCTTGCCACGCGCCATAACTCAAGTCATACGGCACATGGATGCGCATCTCGCCACCGACCTTGAGTAACTCCTTGCAACTAGTCATTGCACCCACCAGATCAGGCAGGTGCTCAAGCACATCATTCGCCAGTATTGCGTCAAACATCTCTGACTGCACCTCAAAGTCACCGAGCCTTGTGGAGATGCTGTCGCCCCAAGGCACATTGCAGATGTCGAGTAACCAGTCGTGCTTGACGCGCAGTTGAATATCTGCGTTGATGCAGTCGTCTCGAAAGTCCTTGCCAGAGCCTAGATTAAGAACCAAAGAAGTGCTTGACATACTGTGGACGGTGCTCCTTGACCCAAGGCACAGACGCTGCAACTAATTGCTTTGAGTCGTCGCCCGTTGTCTGGCTGCCGACATGATGGACATAGGCGCTGGAGACAAAGTGCTGGTAGCCCTGATTGTTGAGGTCTGCGCAGCTCACATCATCTGAGAACCAATTAAGTGGGGGGAATCTGCCGTGATGCCATGCGTCCCGACTTATGTACGCAAAGATCGGTGCAATGTTGTTGGCGTGACGAATGAACTGCTCGGACTTGAATCTGCACATCTCTAGGTGATCGCCATCGGGGTTGTAGCGAATGTTCTGCGCAGGTCTTACATAGTCACTTCTCGCGCCCACCCAGCCGACATTGACCTCCAGCTCGCGGATCACCTCAACATCTTCGAGTAGTCGCTGGTAAGAGTTCGGTGTCAGCACCACATCGTCGTTGCAGACAATGCAAGCCTGTGCGTACTTCAATGCGTCGTCGATTACTTCGTTGTAATCGTCGCCAAAGTTACGGGGTTCGCCAAAGATAAGCCTTGCGTTCTTGTACCCAGAGACGACTCTCTCTGTTCCACGCAAGTAAACAAACGCCTCTGGTGCGTACTGCTTGATGGACTCAAGCAGAACTGGCAAACCTTTGCCGTTGACCGTCGATATGCAAATTGGGATCACTTCTTAGCCTTATTCCTTGCGGTGATCGCCTTGGCTTTTGCCTTGGCATCGGCTTTACTGGACGCACCCCATGCGTTGAGACTCAGCAAAAGACGAGTCTTTTCACCGTCCTTGTACTCTGGTCCTGCGTTTCCCGCCATGCGTGCAAGAAAGCTCGCCCGTCTGGGGTTATCTCCAGACTTGACAGGGGGCTTGAGGTTCATGCCTTCAGCTTTAGCCGAGGCACGACCTTTAGCATTCAAGCCACCAGTTGGTGACTTTCCCTCTTTCCTCTGCCAAGCTGCACTCACTTCTTAGCCTTCGGCTTCTTGGCGGTCTTGGCAGCCTGTTTGAAGTCGGCAGCAGACGGTGCAGCCTTAGAGCCGACTTTGTTCATCTTCTCGCCAGAGCCAGCAGCGATACGCTTTTGCTTTGCGTTGATATTTGCGTAGAGTCCCATCTTCATGGCTTAGTCCTTTCCACCAATTTTGATGCTGATCAAGGACTCGCCTTCGCTGTCGTCCTCACCGTCGCCCATGTCTTCGCCATCTCCTGAGTTGCCTTCGCCCTTGTTTGGACCACCAACAACCCAAGCATCACAGGTTCTACTGGCTGCGCACTTGAAGTCAAATATCTCGCAATACCCTAAGTCAGCGAGTTTGATAGTTCCCCACGGGTCTGCTTCGTTGCCGATGCCGTCGGCAATGCATTGCTTGATCTTGTCGGAGACATTAAACGCTGCGCAGTTCCCGCAGCGACTCTTCTTAGCGTCGTCAATCGACGCATCCCAAGTATCAGCCTTGCGTCTCCAGAATGCCTCGTTAGGCAGATTGGGGTTCTCAGGACCATACTTCGCAGTCGTGATCGCCTTGGCGCGGTTTTTGAGATTAAGGGTGATGTCTTGCGTGGGAGCTGGACAGCTTGATGTGTCATTCTGATTCATCATCTGATCCATTGCGCCTTGCAAGCTCTTGGGGTATGAGGTAGCCATTAAAAACTCCTTGAATAATTCAACATCCAGCGCGGTATGGCTGGGTTATTAGGTTGAGGTCTGTTGTACTGCACGCCAAACGACTGATCATTTCCTTGGATCATTGCGTCTAAGCCCTGCGCCTTTAAGTCTCCACCGTATCTAGAACGGTAACCGCCACCAGTTAAGCCAAGTATTAAGCGCTGCTCTTCGGTAAGAGGTATTGCGCCAGATATTCTTCCACCGCCAGCAAAGCCATCTGGTATTGCAACCATATTGCCATTAAGCTGCACGCTTCCCCTATCTTCGCCATACTTTTGATAAGCCATGCGCTCATAGTCGTTAGCGCGAAGACGCGCCTCGTCTTGCATTCTTTTGACAGACTCAGGATCAGACAGCAACCCTAAGAACTGCTGGAACTGATAGTCCATTACTTCATTCCCTTCTTAGGCTTCACGCCAGCAGCAGACAATGCAATAGCCAAGCCTTGAGCCTTGCTCTTGACGACTGGACCGCCTTTGCCTGAGTGCAGTTTTCCAGCCTTGAATTCGTTGTAAACCTTAGAGATTTTCTTCTCTGTCTTTGTCTTCTTCATCATGTCAATGACTCCTTGAATTGGGATAGACGAATTATGCAACCCTTGACAGGTTTCTTTTCAACGGCTGAGACCACTTCTGGCTTGTATTCGCACCAAACATAGAGACGGCAGCGTCACTCGCAAAGGTCAACACAAACGAGTCAGCCTTGTCGGGGGATTTCAAGCCACGCTTTCTGATGTCGTCCTTGCCCTCGACCTGCATCTTCCCCGCGCTGCTAAAGAAGTACCTGACGGTAGCCAGTTCAGCCACCAGCTCCTCGTCATTGGGGATACGGCAGTCACGCGCCTCAAACCATGCCTTCGCCTTGTACCAAAGCTCTGCCCTTAGATTCCTGTAAGTCGTACCCATCGCGGGGGACTCTGAGACATTGATGCCTCTAGCGGGAAGACCGAGTTCTCTGAGACGGTCTACTACGCCAGCACCAAGTCCAATCGAGTCCACCATGATCTCGTGCGGTCTCTGGCTTGGCGGTAGTGCTTCCCACTCTGCGACGACAGCGCCTGTGAGTTGCATCAAATCAAGATTTTTCCAAGTCTTTGTGGGTTCTATGAGCGCGTTGCCCTGTCTTTTCGAGAGTGCAGACCTGTCGCCACCAAAGCGTGCGACATCCAGACCCCAGATCAGTTTTGCGTGCTGAGATGTCTCGACATCGCGGTGCTTTGCCAGCTCCAGTAACTCCATCGGGATGATGGTGTCGTCGTCAGACCTTGGAAATTCGCCCAGTACCCTTATTCGGTAGGCATTCGACTCTTCACCGTACCGCGCCTTCATCTCTTCGACATAGGCATCGCTGACCCTTGGCGAGTCTTTGCAGCTCACCTTCATCGTCACCCAGTCATTTGCGAGTCGGTTCTGGGTGTCGTAAAAGAACCCGCTAGAGCGTACAGGGTTGCCCAGCAGAAGGGTGACGGCATTGTGTCCAGACATCGAGCCAGCAGCAGCCTCAAAGACTGCCTCTGGGATACCCGATGCCTCGTCAGCCACCAGCATCACATTCTCGCTGTGGACACCTTGCAGGGCTTCGGGCTGCTCTGCCCTTGAAGTCCTTGCGGACACGAAAGCCTCTGTCGCTGCCTCCTTGACCTCGATCCTGTCCTGCTTGACTTCGAGCATATCGCGCAGGGTCTCAGGCAGTTCCTTCACCCAGCGCTTTAGTTCCGCAAAGAGCGCGTCGTATAGCTGGCTGGATGTGGGTGCTGTTACCACCACCTTGACGGGGTATCTGAGAAGTAAGTACCAGATGATCGCCCAGCTCGCTGCTGTGGACTTTCCCACGCCATGCCCTGACCTGACAGATATGCGTCGGTTGCCCTTTGCGATGTGCGTTAGGAAGGTTTCTTGCCAAGTGTCGGGGTTGGCATTTAAGACTTCCTTGACGAAGAGGACTGGATTGTTCTTGTAGCGTATGGTGAACGCAACAAAGGGATTTTTGGAGAGTTCGTCTTGTCGCTTGTCGTGGATGCGGTCTAGCGTCTCCTTGACCTGTGGGTGTAGTCCCTTTTTTACTGGTGCAGTTGATTCTGTCGTCATGTGGGAATTGTGCCTTGATTTTTTTTATTTTTTTTGTGGGAGTGTGGCGGTGTGAGTAGGGGGGTGCGGGGGGTGTGGGTTCGGTATCTATCGGGGTGCAGTTTCAGCCAGCCCCGTCGCGCAGATCGAAGGGGGGGGTAAACCCTAATCAGTCAGCAGAAAACAAGCAGAAATGAATACTAATCTCTACACCTACTTTACACTATGTTCATTATGTAAAGTTATTTTGCTGTTATCCACAAGTTTGTAAGCGTTTTTGTGGATAACTTTGCCAGTTTCAACACAAATGTGGATAACTAGGACAACTTGTCTGTGGATACATCTTCGACGACCTCGATCCGACGCAACGCGTCCAGTCGCATTCCAGACAAATTGACCTGCACCGAAGGCATTTTGTTCTGCGCATACGCTGCTGGATTCCATCTTTCAGCCACCCATTGGCGCGTTTGCACCCGTAATCTAGCCTTTTGTACCTCTTCCACATCTGTTTCGTCAGCAATTAGTATGCTTTCTGCTACCATGTCATCCGCAGCCTTCGCGCGCGCACGCGAGGAGAGACCTTCGTTCTCTGGTTTATTGAGCCAATCTTCGAGTGCAACGCGACCAACTCCAAGCGCGTAACAGATGCGAGCAATCGGCTGTCCAGCCTCAAGCATCGACACGATATGTTCCTTCGGCAAAGAATCAAGTGCAGCCAAGTCTGCTTTGCGTTTTGGTCTCCCAGCCATTTAAAAGCCCTCCAAGCGATCAGAACCACTTACACACCACAAAGTATCAACAAGCATTTAAATCTCCTCCAAAGCCTTGTTAGCCCTATTTTTGCCTATCTTGCTGGTGTCAAAGACTTTCGGCAATGACGAAGCCTCCAGCTCGTCAGACTTGACATCATCAAAGCCCGTCGCACCACCCATCGGAAACTCCTTCGCGTCCTTGTCCAGCCTGACCATTGCAGCACAAGGAATCAAAGCCTTAATCTTCATGGTCTCCTTGAGAACTGGCGACTCCATGATCAGCTCCAGCTCTTCCATCGTCCAGATGTGTCTGTTCTGGACATCGGGTCTGAACTGCTGGTAAAGCGTCGCGTCGTGATGTGTACCAACGACCACCATCACCGACCCGTCCTGCATCTCATGCTCAACGGCAACTATCGCTGGCATCTCAGGCACACCGTTCTCGACCGCCCACGCTTCAAGAGCTGCGTAAGCCTTGACCATGCCACCAACCGCACGATCCAGCTTCACCTCATCTCTGGACACCGAAGCCTCGAACACTCGTTCAGCCTGTCGCCACACCTTGATCCGAAACTCAGAGTCCACCAACTCGATCAAGCGATTGATGCCCCAACGCTTTTCGTGGTCTCTCTTCACCACAGACAGCTCAACCAACCTCGAATTCATAAATACATCAAAAGCATTCATCGGGAAATCTGGCTGTTTTAGACCACCAACAACTTTCTTCAAACTCTTTTTAGACATCTCAAAATCCTTCCAACGCAATAATTAAAAAAATACACATGGCAACCACTCGGACAACGGACAGATGGTGTGTATTACATACACACACACCATTTGTCTGTCCGAAATCCTCGGACAAATGGCGAGACAACTGTCCACCATTTGTCCACCATTTGTCCCCATTTGTCCGACTACTTATTAAACGAAATAACATTGTCTTTGTGGTCATCTTTCTCTTCAAAAACAGCCCATACCAATGGATCATTTATTACTACTTTTTTCTCGTTAAGAAGATTCAACTTAACCCTATCAAAAGTCCTTGTAAATGTCGATTCACTCATTCCATGAATAACCTTTTTGCGAAATTCAGCCTTCCATTGATCCAGCGTAATGCACTTATTTCGCATTCCATCAACTACCTGCATCTCGCCAAACTTCTTAATAGCAATGTGCAAACTATCAAATAATGTCTGAGCGTGACCTTTCAATTTTCTATTTGGAGGTGCAGCCTTTACCTTCTGCTTGACCGTCGTGTCTAACTCCCCGTCTACTTCAACCGCCAGACTGGATGCACCGTCAAAGTCCACGATTCCACTTGATCCAGTCGTGACCTCAATCATCTTGAATCCAATGCGTTGCCCGTCCACACCGTCCTTCTGTTTGGACACATGGAGTATTCCCTTTGGCGGTTTAGCGCCTTCGATCCTGATAATCTCCAGCTCTGTGTCTACTGCGCCTAGTAATGAGGAGTGACCTCTCAAGCCCTTGGTTGCGTCCTTACCAGCGTGATGGACTACCAAAAGACCACACTCATACCGACCTTGTATAGCGCCAGCAGCCGTAATGAATGCACCCATATCCTCTGATGCGTTCTCGTTTCCACCGCCAAATGCTCTAGCCAAGGTGTCAATGATGATCAGCTCAAAGTTGATCTCTGCCATAGCCTTGAGGTCGTCTATTGCGTTAACTAGGTCTTGCAGGTCTGTCTTACTTGATCTGAGATTGACCTGCCGTCTGAGGAAATAGACTGGCGCTCCAACTGGTGTGTTGTGGTGCGTCTTGAGTGCCTTGATCCTTGACCCGATACCTCCATGCCCCTCCCCTGCGATGTACAGGACTGCGCCTTTACGGGTTATCTCGTTGCCAAGGAATGCTCTGCCTGTGGCGATGCACTCGGCAATGTCCAAGGCAATAAAAGACTTGAAACTAGCTGGCGGTGCATATAAAGCCACAAATGATCGTTGCGGTATGACTCCTTTAACTAGCCACTCGACTGGTTCGTCCTCGATGCTGTCCCACGCTTCGAGCTTAAATCCTTCGCGTTGTAGCGGTACTTGTGGCAGCTCCAACTCTTCCGATACTGGTGTTTCCACAGAATTATTTAATCTTGCAGGAGTCGTTACATCCAGTTCACTTGCGATTGCTTGCGTTGCCTTTGTCAGGTCAACCAGCCGATCCTTGTCCCCGCCATACTTGTGGACGAACTCGTATGCGTCCTCCTTCACCTCGTCGAGCTGGAGGTCAACCACTCGGATACTTTTTGTAACCGACTTGAGAGCTGCAACTGCTTTCCTTGCGTACTCCCAGCCAACCGTGTCGTTGTCAGGGACTATTGCAATGGTGAGTCCGACTAGGTGCTTAACTACATCTTCTGGGAAGTTACTTGCACCGTTGTGCGTACAGGTTGCCACTACACCTAAAGACTTGAGAGCGTCGGCAGCCTTCTCGCCTTCGCAAAGGAATACAGTTCTGCCTGTCTTGCGTGCAAAGTCCACTTCGGGAAGGTTGTACGGCACGATGTTCGCACCCGTCATTGATGCGTGCCGTCTGCCGTTCTCGTCCACGCGGTACTGTTTGTATGTTTTTCCTTTGGAGTCAAAGGTCTTGTATCTCTGCTTGATGTGCTGGACGACTCCATCCTCGTCGGTGTAGTGCCACTCCTGTTCGAGCACAGGTTCTTGCTGTTTCGGTAACGGTTTGATCTGGGTGAGAAAGTCTGTCGGGTTTGGTAAGTCGTCAAGCAGACCGTAGTCCTTGACCGCATTAAAGACAGACTCCTGAGAGCACCCACTAAAGCACTTAAACAACGGCTTGCCTTCGTCTGTCTCTGATACGCAAAGACTTGGATTCCTGTCCCCGTTACCTTGACCGTGATTGCTTACAGGACAGCTCGCCATCCATTGCCCGTTTACCTTCTTTGCGTTGCCAAGCGCTTGCGCTATTTGTTCGGCTTGCATTCTTGTCCTTCTAATTGTTCTAATCTCTGCTCCAACTCGTAGACCCTTTGAGCCAACGCAATAAGTAGCAGCATCCAAAATTCTTGTGTGTTTTCCATAGAGGAAAAAAAACGGGACTGACCTTTCAGCCAGCCCCGTCTCTCCTAAGAGTTAAAACATCTCGTCGTCTTCGACGGCTTGAGCCATTGCAGTCTTAGGCGCTGCTTTAGGTTGCGGTGCTGGAGCTGGTGCTGCCATGCTGATCTTGCCGTCACTATCAAATGATTGCGTGCCGTCGTCCACCGCATCCATGCCAGCAGGTCTCTCAATCCACGACACCACATCAAAGTTAGGGATACGAGTCGTGCCTTTGCCGATCTTCTCCAGCGTCGAGCCTTTGTACTCAATGACTGGTAACTTGCCAGCATTGGCTGCTTGACCTGCTTCGATTGCCTTCCACAGCTTCTCCAGTCCCATGTTTGGACCTGTGCCGTTTGCTGACCATTCTGCGAGTCCCATCTCCTTGTTGTAGAACTTGATGGAGAAGCCACGCTTGTGGTCTGGTGACGGTTGAGCACCCTTCTTTCCAAGACTTGCGTCTGGTTGCCAGTCGCGCACACCTTCTCCAAGGTGCATCCAACCAGTCTGAAGACTGGCAGTATCGACAACCATTTTCTTTGGTGTAAATTCTTCCTTGTTTGAGTTGAGCCATGCGTTAGCAGATGGCATAAAGCGAATGTAATTACCACCGCCAGAAGAACTAGATAGATTAAGCATTTGAGCCTTTCGAGTTTAAAAAAATGTTGCATTTATTTGCAACGGTTTGGGGGAATGGATTATTGACCTAAAGAATAGTCACGCGCAAGAGTTAAACCACTACTCTCTTTGCGTGTGAGCTTGTCAATTAAGTCTTTTGATTCTTTAGGTAAGAGTTTGGCTGCCTCAGATGGACTAATTAGTTCGCTAGTAACCAACTTATCCGCAGGGATACCAGCGTCGTGTAACTGATTCTTTGCGTCGTGCTCGTCAATCCACTTGCGGTACGCACGCTTGGGCTGCATCTGCCAGCCCTTGATAACTTCACCGTCCTCGATGCGTTTGACTGCGTGGTCTCTAACAGCGTCGATAAACTTCTCTACAAGCGGTGCGCGTTCAAGTAGGTCTGCGATCTGCTCTGGTGTCAGCGTCACCACCACAGATTTCATCTCTTCCTTAGTCATCACAGCAAGATTAGGCGTGGCAGCAATAACCTCGAACCCTTTTCTTTGCGCAGGACAGATTGCTTTTGCTGGACACCATTGGCAACCCGACTCAGTAGGCGTGGGTTCTGTGTCGCCCTTCTTGATTGCTTGGATCGCTGGTGTTAACTGCGTCTCAGCCCAGTCGTTTAATTCCTTGAATGTTATCTTGTGTGTACGGGGTTCACCGTGGTGCGGTTGAATGATCGACAGCTCGATGTTGCTAAATTCAATTTTTGCGTGACGCATCGCACCGATGGCGTATATCTTCATCTGGTCTGAGTCAGCGTCCACATACCCTCTGCCAGTCTTCAAGTCAGCAATGACTAAGGTTGACTTCTCGTCGTTCCACGCCACGACATCGGCAGTACCACCCAGCTCAATGTCCTTGTCCTTGTACACGGTGACATACTGCTCGACCTTTAGCGTGCCAAGTCTTAACTCCAAATCCCTGATGTGCTCGACATGGGCTTGTGCAAAGTCAGCGTTCTGCTCGGTGATAAGAATGTCCTTGACCGTCTGTCCTATCCAGTCATAGGGGCTTGCGTTGGTGAGGTATGCAGTCTCAGCCACCTCGTGAATGGCAGTACCGATCTGCGCAGCCTCACCTGCTGGCTGATAAGGAATGTCTGCACACAGTCTCACAGATGCAGGACAAGAGAGCCAGCGCGTAGCTGCACTAGGGCGTAGTTTGATCATTGTTTTCCTTGCGTTTAAATAACTATCTCAACATTTTCTTTAGGCAGTATTAGACCGAAGTCATTGACAAACAAACTGCTTGTCATGTATCGATAAATATTTACCTTGCGTTTAGATGTCTCTTTCCATGTGTTCTTGTGGCTTATCCCTTGGCGCTCACCGACCTTGACCCAACCCATTTGCTTCCAAAAGAAGTTACTTGGTAAGTCGTCTGCGCAGCCACAAGAGAAGTCCTCAATGCCACGCAGATTGCCGTGTGAGATGCCAGCACTAAGCAACGCTTTACCTCTGGAGATAAGCCTTGCATCTGCTTGAATACATATCTGGTTTACCTTGGAGTATTTGCCATAACTAAACATCACAAAGCCAACAAGATCATTGTTTTCTACACACACAAATAACTGATCATTACAAGTCGTGCTCCAACGCTTACCGCCTTTGTAGCCAGTAATCGCAGCCTCATACGCAACCTTCGGAATGAATCCAAGGCACAGACTTTCTTTCTTTGAAAGACTGACTATGTACTGCATATCTTGTAATGTTGCTTTGCGGATCATTGCTCTTGTAAGTGCAAAATTGTGTAGATGCGACCGCGCACCTCGTTGGTGACTGCGTGACCGAGCTGCTCTGGATCGAGTAACTCAGACAGCAACTCGTCTCTAATCTTGAGCTTGGTTCTGGTGTCCTCCAACTCCTTAGTGAGCCAGACAATGTGCTCTCGCATTGCGTTGCGTTCTTCGTCGATCATTGTTTTGCTCTCAGTTCTCTTATTGCGTTTGCTGCAAATGCGAAGTAGTTGTCCTTGCCGACTCTGGCTTCGTGCAGTTCGTCGCAAATAGCAGCACAGGCTTCGCGCTCGGCTAAGACCGCCTCTTCGATCATGCGCTTGACTAGCTCGTGGTTGTAGGTTGCGTTGACTTGATCGATCATTTAGCCTGACTCCCAAAGTAAGCGATCATGGTTGCGTCAGCCCTGCCAGAGTCCTTGACGCGAGAAAACATTTGCTGGTGTTCTGGGTGCAGTTCCATGCACCTGTGGCGTATAGCGTCCTTACCCTTGGCACAACCCGTAGCCTTCTGCCACACCAAGGGGTTGATGTAGGTAATGGGTACTGAGAAAGACGCGAGTGCGCCTTCAATAATTCCAGCAGCTCTGCCGAAGGCATACATACTCGCTGTGCCTTGGTTTGGCATTGCGCCTGTGCGTTCTACAAATGCGTGCGTAGGGGCGAAGACCTTGATGATGGATGCAACGCCCTGCGCAGAGACTTGGCGCTTGTTCTTGCCACCTCTAAGCACCTCCACGATGGGCATATCGACAACCTGCTCAAACTTGCCGTCTACATACAGAGAAAATGCTCCGAGTGCGCCCACATCCACACCCATCACCCTAATCATTCTTGACCTCAAGCGACTTGATGCGACCAATGATCAAGCGATCTGTGGCGGTTCTGAGTTTCTCTATTGAGGTGATCAGGGGTACGGTATGCCCCGCCATCCAGCGAGACATCTGAGCCTGATCAATGCCAGCTTCACGGCATATATCAGCCATCTTGAAACCCGCCTTTTCAGCGCGTTCAATTATTTCAGTTAGGTAGTTCATGCTGACTATGTTAACCTAGAATTGATTACTTCAACAAGGCAAACAAAAAAAGGGGTGAGGTTTGACGCTCACCCCTATAAGGCAACTGCGACTCTTGCGGAGACATAAGTCACAGCAGACAGGGAAACTACACCCTGTCGGTATGTATTTTATGGCGGTAATACCCGACAAAGTTGTAGGGTCTAATAAATAATGTTTGACAAGGTAGTCAAGCGTGATATGATTCACTCATCAACAACGAAACGGAGTAAACGAAATGACAAACAAATACCAATATCTCTCAGATGTACTCGAAGCCCGTCGCAATGAAAGCGATGCAGAGCAAGTGCGTTGGGCTAAATCTGATGCCAAGCAAAAAGCACTTATTGCTAAATTCACACCACGCACAGACTTACATCCAGCCATCGGTATATTGACAAATATCAAAGGTATTCGTTACTACGCATTTGTTAACGGTGTGTATCGTGAAGGCACACCAGAGCATTTAGAGTCTTTGTTAACTGCTTAACCAACGGGGCGAAAGCCCCATCTTTTAAGGAAAACATTATGAAAATCGTAGAAGTTTATTGCCAAGAAGAGAAGTTCAATCCACGCCTTAATTGCACCGTGTCAGGTGCATGGGTTGCGGTGTACGACAACGGCATCGAGCTTGCTATCTGCCGTGACTATGAGGCATCCAGCGCCAAAGAAGCATTAGCCATCTTGAACCAAGACAAAACTTGGAATCACAACGCACCCTACAACCCTCAATTCCTTGGTGCACAACCCGCACGCGCTGGTCAAGATTATTAAAGGAGCAAACAAAATGTTAGAAGACCTGTACAGATTCAAGTGCGAAGTGGAAGGGGTCACGCTCGTCTGCTTTCTCGAACACGAACCAGCAGAATTCAATCACGGGGAAGCGCCAGACTTCTCTGCTTGCATGAATCTGGTCAACGCCTATTGCGGTGACATTGACATCGCCCACCTTCTTATGCAAAGTATTGCAGATCACATCTGCGAAGAAGCCCTCACAACATTTAACTCTGAAAGCGAATAATGAAACATCAAAACTACACAGAAAACTTTGAGGTAGATGGTCCGTACCTCGACCAACGCATCTCTTTAGTGGATTGTGTGTTTATCTTCTTGGCTGGCGTATCTGTCGGTCTGATTGCAGCAATGCTAACAATGGGGTACTAATATGTCAGTAGAAAAGAAAATCGACGAGATGGTCTTGCAATACATTCTGAAGACCGAAGGTAAAGCACGCATCATGTCGCCACAAGATGTCGGCAAACTAGCCAGAGACGCGATGCACAAGGGTGCAATGCTTGGATACGATAGTGGAATGAAGATGGCACAACGCACCCACGGCAACGAGCTGGAGGTTGCAGAGCTAACCGTCAAAGAGTTGACCGAGCGTGTTAAAGAGTTAGAGATGCAAATGATTGCGTCTCAGCAATGACAGAAGTCAAAACCAGATGGGTGACACCGCCACCGTGGGTAACGCTACGCACCAAGTGCGAGACCCTTGGCGTGTGTCAGTCCAAGGAAAAAGTGTTCTGCATAAACTGCCCAAGGTTAAAACAACGCAATGCGAAAAAGAAGTAAATACAAACCCAAAGGTGTGCGCCTCGATGCCACCACTTATGTCTTGAACGGTTTTAGACTTGTGTCCGCTACTGGCAGCGCGGTTCTCGATCTAAAGATAAAGAACCACTCTGCCTTAGAAGCGCTCAGGACGGGTCAGGCAAAGAGATACGACCTAGACTCCATCATCTCTGCTCTGAATGTCTCCGAAGCCTTGTCTCGCCTCGGCATTGGGCATGAGTACACCGACGAGATCAGGGAAGGACAGGATGCCTTGCTGGAGTTATCGCGTCGCGGTATCAATCGAGAAGACAGGTTTGTGGCGAAGGCTGCCGAGCTGACAGCGATCAACTATGTGATGGAACTGCACGACTTACAGCTCGACATCACAACCATCGCCCAGCTTGAGAAGGCACTCGATATTGTTACCAATGAGATAAAGTCACGCAAGGCACGAGTAATAGAGGAGAAGACGGCATGACACGACACATAGGCATCTCAATCCCGCACCGCAGGGTTGATGAGGACGACGATATCCAGACCTACAAAAGAGCGTGGGTGTCCCTTACCGACGAGCAGGTACACAAGTGTATTGCGTATGCCAAAGGGGGCTGCGACATCGAGCAGACCGCCAAGAACATTGAATTAAAACTCAAGGGGCTTAATTATGATTGACGCACTACACAGTATCTTGACCTTATTTGTTTTGCTGTTTACTGGCGCTTGCATAGGCGTGGCAGTCATCTTTGCGGTTTTATACATGAGTCTGGACAAGGACAAATGAAGTCCACCAGACTGCCCAAACTGGTCAACATGATCACTCAGAAGGGATACACAGCCGTCGAGTTGGCTGACCTGCTCCATTGCACACTCAGGTCCAGCAGAGACATGATCGCCAAGCTACGCAAAGAAGGCAATGTACACATCCAGTCGTGGCGTAAGACCAGCGTCACTCAATGGTCTGCCGTGTACCGCTACGGCATTGGAGTCGATGCAGAGAAACCTGAGCCTGTGAGCAGCAGCTCGCGGTTGCGTAAGCACCGAGCCAAAGAAGATGCAGACGCAAAAGAGAGAAGACTAGCCAAGCAGAGACAGCTCAAGCGTAAGGTCAAGCGCGACCCGTTGACGGCAGCATTCTTTGGTGAGATATGAACACACACACATTCGCTTGGCAGTCCGAGCACCCGTTCAAGCACTTGGTAATTGATGACTTCTTTCCAACGCAAGTAGCGTTACAAATATCTCAAGAATTTGACACAGTAAAAGACTTCTGGGTGCATTACAACAATGCACTAGAACACAAGTCAACCATGAATCATTGGGGGGCTTTCCCAGCCAGCATCTATAAAGCAATGCAGCACCTTGTGTCTCCTGACTTTGTGCAGCACCTTGTTCACCTGACTGGATGCACGCTATACGCTGACTCTGGTCTGCATGGTGCTGGTATGCACAGACACATCTCTGGGGGAAAGCTAAACCCGCATCTGGACTACTCCATACACCCAAAGCTCTTGCTTGAGAGACGGTTAAATCTAATTGTGTATCTGACACCAGACTGGCACAAAGACTTTGGCGGTCATTTAGGAATGTGGAGCGAGCCATCCAACCTCGTAAAAGAAGTGATGCCTAAATTTAATCGCGCTGTTTTGTTTGACACAACAAACTCATTGCATGGACTCTCACGACCTGTGCAATGCCCAGAAGACTTTGCACGCAAGTCCCTTGCGGTTTACTACTTGTGCGAGCCAAGACCTCAAGCAGAGGAAAGATACCGAGCGCTGTACTCACCAGCAAAGGGTCAGGAAAATGATCCTAATGTGCTTGAGCTTATTGCGCTAAGAAGTCGTGTTTAATTTTTAGGGGGAAACAATGCCATACAAATACATCACACACCCAAACGGTTTTACCGAAATCATTGCGATAAATCTTACCGCGGCAGAAGAAGCTGCTCAAATGAGAAGAATGGCTGGGGTTAAGTCATTCCCCTCAGCCAACCACCGATCTACTGTAATTGCGAAGGATCAAGAACTGCGCGAGCAGGTTCAGCCAGAACAACCCCAG
>Ga0209400_1000460_pt1 | contig 35634 bp, 48 predicted proteins | sample M_130807_EF_Meta_FD_187313 | JGI IMG/M metagenome (GOLD analysis project Ga0209400, IMG submission 187313) | Freshwater microbial communities from Lake Montjoie, Canada to study carbon cycling - M_130807_EF_MetaG (SPAdes) (version 2) | ecosystem: Environmental > Aquatic > Freshwater > Lake... | reverse complement strand
CGTCCTAAACTAATATCGCAAGGCATATTGAATTTATTTAAATGTGAAAAATAAGCACCCCGAATTAACGAGGTGCTTTAAACTAATTAGTTAGCGGAGTTTGTAATTCCGTAAGTAACAATATCAGCTGCAAATCCGTATTGAACTCCAGCAGTCATACGCATTACGATACGCACGTTTTGTGATCCATCCATTGGGGACATATCAATCACTTGAACTTCAGCCAAATCAGATAATAAATCAGTACCAAAATAAAGGTTTGATTTTTGTGTCGCAATTGCCTTAGTAGATGCAAGACCATCAGCAACAAAAATTTTGATTCCGTCAAATGTTAAACTTCCGTTGTTGTACCATTGAGTTCCCATTGCGTTAGTACCGGATGCACCTAAGCCCGAAGAACCGAAACCACCCAAAGCACGAACATAAGAACGAGCAATTGATTGAGAAACGTAGATGTAAAGATCATCCTTAGTGTACAATGAAGCTGGAATAGCATCAACAATTTTACCAAGTTCAGTAATTACGTTTGAAGCTGTTACAGTAGTTCCCGCAACTTCTTGAGCCGATGGCAAAGCAGCATCCGTCGTTAATAATGTAGTTAAACCATTAAATTCTCCAGCGTTAGCCGTTACACCTTCCCAAATGTTTGTTTCATTTTTTGCCGCAACTTTTGCAGCAACGTGAGCTACTAAGAACTCTTGGAATGATTTAGGCAATACCTTAAACGCTGAAAATCCTTGCTCCATGCCAAGCCAATCCGATACAAAATCTTTTTTGCATAACTGGAGGTTCACTTGGAACTCCTCCGTTTGTAAGATTTTTTCAGTCAAAGTAATTGTAGATGTTGCATCAAAATCGCAAGTTGCATCTTTTAAGATTGCATCAGTAGCAACACGCTTGATAACTTGCTTGTAATTTACGTTAGGCTTTACCTCAATACCACCGCGATCGATAGTTGGAGATGAAAGCAATGATGCCGCAATAATCTTATTTGCGTATTGGCCGGCATACGTAGTCGTAATTGATGTGGTGGTCGCCATTTCTTGTAATTAATTTAAATTGTTATGAAAATATTTTTGAAAACACATTATCAAGAATTGTTTCTGGATGATTTTGGCCATACGCAAATCCTTGCACTTTTACTTCAGCTTCAGGATTCTGAACAATTGGCTCGGCTCCTTCTTCTTGGCTATTTAATTTTACTTCTAATGCTAATTTTTCGGCTTTTAACGATTCATTTTCCGCTTTAATTTCGTTAATTTGTGCCGATAATTCCGTGCGTAACTTCTCGATTTCTGCAAAAAATGTTTCTTTGCTTACCGATTCAACCACTCTTTTTGGTTGTGGTGCTTGTGAATCTGCCTCCACCATTACATTTACCGGTGCCTCTGGCATTGGTGCCTCCTCAGGCATTGCATCTTTAACCTCTGCAATAATTCCTTCAACTTTTACGGATAAAATCTTTCCATCCTCCAAAGTGTATTCGCCTACTGGTAACGGTACAATACCGTCAGCCGTTACGATTCCAATTGAATAATCAGGCTCAAATGCTTCCGCTTCAACGATGGTAATTCCATCCTCTAACTTCATTTGTGCTAAATTAACTTGGAAACCTAATGCGGCTTTAATCAAGTTTTTTTTGCTTTTGTATTCCATATGATTTATTATTTAATTACTTACTGAAATAATTGTCCTCGGTGAATTCGTGTTGTTAACACTTGAAACAACTTGATCAACTAAGGCCCCAACACCTTGCGAGATAATCTCTCCATCGCAACAATCAGGTGAATACGTTTCGTCTTTGCATAAGCATCCACGTTTACCGCCTTTTGGGCTTGTGTAACTATTTTTCGCCATCTTCTAAAATATTTAAAATGTGTTCAACTAATTCATTGTCATCAATATCAGGCAAAACTTGTAAACTCAATTTGTCCGCAAAATATCCTTCAATTGAAAAACCTTTGACCTCTCCGCTTTTTGCCTTTTGCCACATTTCCTCATTATCGGCTTTCATTGATACCATCCACGTTCCTTTAGGCAAATCAAATCCGTAGGCTTTCGACTTATCCATTTCGGGATTCGTGATAATCCACGATTCAACTAAGGACATACCATCCACCTTTGTTTTGTGGTGCAATGTCGCGTTTGATTGATTGCCTGCTTTTAAATACATTTGGCTTGCCTGCTCTACCGTAGCTTCTGAAAAATAAACCTGGTATTTCAAATCGCCTTCTTTTCTGAAAATCATTTTATTTGGAATTAATGCTGGGCCCATTAATATGTGCTTTTCGCCATCAACTTCCGCCAAATTCATTTCGTACTCCTTAGCCAATGTGATAAAATTGGATTCAATTGCTGGTTTTTCAACCAACGAAATCGCCTCAATTCCATCCATATCGTTTTCGATAATCAACTCGATTATTTTCATATCCATTAAACCTTTAAATTTTGTTTTGTTATATTTTCGATTATCCTAATGTTGCGGCACTTATCCGATTCCGATCTAATGCTTGTTGACTTGTTACATCATTAGCCACGACATAGGCCCGTACTGGTGGCATTTCCCCACCTAAGGACTGTGCAATTTGATTGACTGGACTAACACCTACCACGTTAAATGTTGGTGCCTTAGAATAGCTTCCCGTCATTTGTTGATTTCCAAAACTCATTTGATTTCCCGTAGCCGTTCCCGAATTAATATCTTGAATACCTTTAACTCCAGCGGCAATAGCAGAAGCAACTCCAAGACCTCCAGCAACTAATTCAGAGATTCCCAAAGGAGTTAAATAACCATATTTGGCCGCATTTTTTTGAGTATTCATAATAATGGAAGCAACTGCCGCCGATTGTTCCAACACAATACCTGCAATAGCTAATTCCTTATTATCCCCAGCAATCTGTCTTAAACCTTGACCGATTCGCATAATATTTGCAATCGATTTTTCTTTAATTTCCTCTTTCGAATCTGCCTCTGTTTGAGTAGTTACAATTCCTTCTTCTTTTTTCTTTCTTTCTAAAGCCGTTTCAGCATCTAACCTTTCTGTTAAATTCTTTAAATTTAATTTAGAATACTTTTGAGAATCTGATTCGACTTTTTGTAAATACCCCGTATTAATTAATTTTAACCATTCTAAACCTTTTGTCCTATCATCGTATTCTTGTTGTTGTTGAGCTTTGTATTTTTTTAATAATTCCTCATTTTTATCGTATTGTTTTTGTAAATCTTCCTCTCTTTGTTTTTTCCGTTTGTCTAATTCCTCTTTTTCGGTTTTGGTCAATTCTTTTGAACCATCTTGAAAACGTTTAATTGATTCATCGTAATTTTTACCGAAATCATTTACCGAAGATTTAGCATCCTTCCAGGCACCCGAAAAATCGCCTTTAATAAATTTTGAAACTGAACTCCCTAAACTTCCTAATGATTGAATAACTGCCGTGACTGATCCGTACACTGTTTGCATTGCTTTAGAAACTAAAGGCAAAGCACTAATCGCAAAATCGACCAAGGTATTAAACAATGGTTCAATCGCAGAAAATACCCCATTGAATATTTTTTCTAATCCAAGAAATAATGGTTGTAGTTTTTTTGTTGCTTTTTCAGAATCATTAAACGCTGCCACTAATCCACCAACTAAAGAAACAAGCAAACCAATTCCCGTGGCTTTTAACGCTCCACTAAATGATTGTGTTGCTACCTTAGCACTATTTAAAGCCGTACCTAATGTCCCAATCGGGCCACCAGCACTTGCCAAAGAATCAACCCAATCCGACGAAACGTTTTTGGCTGATTTAATTTTGTCCTCTAAATCATCAATCTGATTGTATAGATTTTTAAACGCTTCCGTTCCGACTTCGGTATCTTTTAATTGCTTTTTTAATTTCTTTAATTCGGCAATTGATCCCTCAACGTTATTTTTTACGTTTAAATTTACTTCGACATCTTTTGCCATTTGGATATTCTTTTTATTTGTTTAATTCCCTTGTGTAATGTGATCGGAATCTCATTCCTTCCTTTTGCTATTTCAATTAATTCAGATTCATTAAAATGGTCAATCGTCATTAATAAATTAATTACTTGCTTTATCATATTATAAACCGCTTAAACGTAAAATCGTAGTAAAACTTCCATAAGTGTCAATTGTAAACTGGTAATTTGCCTTATCCGGTAATCGTAACGTATGAGTTACTTTTGTATAGCCATTATTAAATCCATTGTAAATAATAACTAATGCCTCTGTGCCATCTGCACTTAATTTATATTTTGAAATGGGCCTTGATTGATTAAATAAACTAACTGGATATTCTTGCGTTCCAGATGTCCAAGTGCTACTTCCTAAATAATAATTAGGTGTCTTCCAATCAGTATTTGCTGCAATAATATCTTTGTTCTGACTTGCGTGAAGATAACCGATATATGCCCAATCATATGAAGATTTACCAACATACCAAGTTTCGCCCCATTTAGTTTCAATGGCTCCATCACTTAATGAATTTGCTTCTCCATCCGTTCTTGCTGCTCCCGTTTCTTCGCCTAATTTTGCTTGATACCAAAAGTATAGACCATCTGCATAAGTCATTGACCATACCGCCATATTGTACATCATTGACGGAGAGGCTTCCAATCGATTGCGATCCGTATTGTATTGTCCACCTCCCGATGTTACTGCTTTACGTTGATATGAATAATCCGAAGTTCCCGAAACGATTTCTTGTTTATACCAAAAATAACCGCAAACTTTTTTGTTATGACCAGCACCTAAAATTTGAAATAATATCTTTCTTGTAATATCGGTATTATGAACGATTGAATAAATTTGGAATTTGGCATCCATATCCAATTGATAATTTGAAACATAGAAATAGCCAAAATTTTCAATTGCTCCTTTAAACCACGCTTTGTAACTTCCTAAACTCGTATAAGGAATTGTACCATTTACAAAATAATCGTGATAATCGGAATATAATTGCGTTCCCGTAATTGTATTCCCTGGTTTCATATCTTTCCATCCATAACCACTTGCCCCTTGATTAATAGATTGATAAATCCCTAAACCATAAATAGAAAATTTTGGATATTGAAAACCACTATAAACTTGTTCAGCAACTGCCTTGGCCGAATTAATACATTTATTCCAATTGATTCCCGCAATTTCAGAAAATAAAGCTGGGCTTATTACCTCAAAATCATATTCAATATGCACTCCATTGGTTGCCCCGTAAGGATAAAAATAAGATGTATATTGACTTGCTGGCCCATCAAATTGATAATTTGTACCTGATGCCCAAGCCGTTGTAAATTCATATTTATTTACTTCGTAATAACTCCAATCATAACCGCCTCGAGTATATCTCCAAGTGGATTTATTTGCTTCGCTTACATCTAATGACTCAAATAATGCCGTCGTTCTATGTTGCCAAATATCGTCTAAAAAATTACCAGTTGCCGGTACTCCACTCGAATCCCAAGCCCTTGCCACCGCAGATTTAAACGTGTCATCATATTCATAAAATAGATGTTTATTTTTATCAATGTTTTGACTTACTCCCCAAGATGTTGTAACATCTCGAGCCTCTGTAATACCTTTATTTAGCCGTGTTGATGTTCTTGCCGTATGAGTAGATGCATTTACAATATCCATCAATGGTTCGGCCATATCCACCCACATTTTTTTCATTCCATTTTTATCAAAAATCTGCTCGATGTCGGGCATCCTTCTGAAATATGAATGAGTATTGTGCAAAGTGCTTGGAATCCAATAATCAGGCCGAAAAAAATACTTTTTATTTCCTATTATATCCAATCTTGATGGATTTGATTCTAAATGAATTATTGCAGATGTAGTATTTGAAGGATAACCAGTTCCGACAAATTTACTTGATGTATATTCCCCAGTAATTAACCTTAAATCATAACCACGCATATCAGATAAATCAATATTAGTTATCGCAGTTGTATTTAAATCTCCGTGTTCAATCATCCAAGCCTTGCTCCCACTATATGGCCTTGAACTCCAAACTGCATCAGTTAATTTAAAATCTCCCGAAATGCTTAAACTTGTACCCCCTACGCTTAATTGATTTGATATTAATGCATCGCCATTTTTTAATCTATCCTCTACCCAGGTTGAATCTGATCCACTCGGCATCACTTCGGATTTAGTTCCGCTAATTTTACCATCGCTTCCAAGAGTAATGAAATACGTTTTATAGTTTGTGACAACCACGTAATTTCCAGCACTTGCTAAAATAGTCTTGGTCGAATTTTTGTAAAATATTGTAGTCGAATCCAATAAATCATTATTGGCATACAAAATTTCTGAACTATTATCCGTATAAGGATTGATTAATTTTGTTCTCGCATCACTTGCGTTTGAAAATGCCATATTATTTTAAAGTATAGAATGTAAATGTTTCAATCGCTGGCGGAATAAATGAACAAGTTCCCCAAGTCGTTATAACTCCACTTGAATTAATTTGCACCCACGTTCCATCGTTGCAATGATACACGTAATTATTACCAACAAAAGGAATTAGTGTTCCGGTATTGTTTCCGTAAACAACGACATTCGTGTACAATGGTGTCGCTTCTCCGTATAAAGTCAATGAATAATCAGTTATTGGGCAAGCCTCCACCGATGAAGCTGAACTTGCATTCGTGACACTAAATGAATTTAAAGTCGGGGTTGGTGCTGATCCACAAGAACCAAAATTAGAAGCAATACCAACAGTATTAATTTGAACATATTTATTTAGACTTGTTTTAAAGTAATAATTACCACCATTGAATAAGGCCCCGGCACTTGTGTAAAATGTCAAATTACTTTCAAATGTTGGATTTGTTCCGTAGATTAATAATGGATAGGTCGATTCAGCACACGCATTCGTGTAGTTTGCAGAATTGTTATTGCTTACCGAAAACGAATAGTAAGTAATTGGGTCAGGAATAGTTGAAGCAACACGGAAATCATTGAGCAATTCCAAATCAACTTCTCCAGTAGCCAAATCCGTTGTAAATTGATTAATCACATACCTTTTATCACGAATAATTAAACGATCATTCAGCTTCAAGGCATTCAATAAACTAATTGGAAATATTGCTTTTAATTTTAATATTCTTGCCTTGTCCGTGAAGATATTGGCTAAATAATTAAGGTAATAATTATTAAATAAAGAACGTGTTTCAATTGCATCCGTGAACGTACTTTGTTGGGCCCCGAAATTAATTGTATTTACTTGACCGCTAACGAGAGTATCTTGTCCAAAAAGATTATAGGTAGTAACATTAGTAGTAGAACTCCCATCATTAAAATGAAAATCGCAACTTTGAATCGTATTGTAATCATAAAGAATTACGGGTTTAGGAATGTATTGATTTAGATCATGCTTCAAAGAATAACCAACTTGCAAATTAGTATTAGTAAACTTTTGAAATGGCATATTTTCAAAAGGCAAACTAATTTCGAACTCCTCGCCATCGTTATTCAATGTGTATTTCAAATCTCCATATGGAACCGCAGATCGTGAAAGATATTCCGTTGCCAAAATATTCTCGCATTTCTCGTATTGAAACGTAATTGCTTTGTATGGCTTTACTCGTTCAATATTTATTTCATCGCTAATAACATATTTTGAAATATCCCTAACCGTTCCGTTTGAATACCAATTTTCAATTTGTTCAACCTGGTAAACTCCATCCGAAACTGAGAAACAAGTTAAATTAAACATTTTTAAGATTCCGCTAAAGAAATCTTCTGCCTTCATATCAGGCATATAATCCGCCACGTTTAAAGTCGTGGTGGTTGTCTGACTTGTTCCGGTACACGTTACATCGCTTACAATGTTTGTTGTTATTGAATCCCTTGTTTCAAATTCATAAACCGATGTGTAAGTAACTGCGGAGGCCGAAGAAACGTAAAACGTGTAAACTCCCGAATCTTCCAAAGGTGCGGACAATGTCATTTGACTTGTCTGCGTTAAATAACTTTGCTCGCTTAGTTTAATTCCATTTTTATAAACATATAAATAAAATTCAGTTCCCGATGTCGTGAAAGTTAGTTTAATATTTGACTTACTTAAATAAGCTGGACTTTCGGGCTTTACATAATCTAAGTGATCAGGATTTGAACCACCTACAACAAAAATTCCTTGAGTTCCAACCGTACTTGTGTTAGTTTGGAAATTGATTCTTTGTGGTGTTTGTTTTAAGGTAAATGTATCTGTATTTTTTAGCCAAAGAAAAGCATTTTTATACCTTGCATCATCTAAAAAATTATTACTTGAATTACCTTGAATTGTAATACCTAAACCCGACGCAATAGAATCCACGATCTTACTTACCCTCATCGCTGGGAATAAATCGTGATGATGAATCGGATGTGAATTTTTTGTAATATCCCAATCCGCTTTTATTCCTCCATTCGTGTTATAAGTCCAATTATTATCCGATGTAATCAAAGGAAATTTTACATCGTTTGTAACTCCTCCAGTAACTCGAGTTTTTACAACGGCACCGGTATAAGTAAAATTGTAAGCCGAATAGTCAAAGTCACGAAGGAACTTACCACCAAATAAATCCTTTAATGAAAGTAAACTACCAAAGAACGTAATTTGATAATTATCGATTTGATTATTTTTGAATTGGGCTTTTTCTAATTGAATTTTACCGCTTCTAAATAATGCCGAATTTATTTCGATGTATGCCGGCTTTCTTGTTCTTGCATCAAAGCCATTATCAATCGAATTTTCGTACCAATGCTTAAATATTTCGTTATTGTGCTTGTTTGCAGGCACCGTAAACGACTGCGAATAGTCCGTAAATACCTTTGATATATCATTAATATTTTGAATTGAACTTGTAACGCTGATTTTTTCGTCGTTAAATAATTCAATCCTCTTATAAAGGCCATCGACAAAGATATAAATCGCTGCAATTATCATTAAATTACCGTGTTTTTTAAGTTAAATGCGTATTCAAATTCAATTTCGTAATTGATATTTTTATCTTTTAACGATGTTTTAATGTCGCTTTGAGTTGATGAAACAAGAACCGGCACATTATCCAATAATACGGTATTAGACATTAATAAATCTTGTATTAAATCGGAATAATTCGGATCGACAAAACCAGTATTTAACACAATTTTTTGCGAACCATTGATATTAAATGACTTAGATTGCCCACGTTTTGCGTTATAATTAACAGAATCAGGTAAAAGATTATGCTTTATTTTTTCAATCATTATTGAACTCGCCTGGGCCTTGAAAAATGTCAAGAACTGCCAACCTCCATAACGATTAATAAACTGACAAAGAACCGGAGTATATTTTGGCTCGCATACCGGTGCCACGTTGAAAGTATAAACCGTGGTGCCATTGCTTTTGATATTTAACACGTTTGAAGATGTAAATCCGACCAACTTTAAAGGAATTTTCATATTATAAACCTTTTTTGTTGCGGAGGATGATAAGATTGTGACACTTGTCGTTCCTACCGATGTAACATAATCAGCAGTGACATTTGTACCGGTATGATTAATAATCAAATTAACATATTTGTTATCCGTATTTTCAAGGTAGGTTATTACTTTGCTTGTATCTGCTAAGGCCACGATGTCGGCCGTACTTCCTTGATTGTAGCCACCCAAATAATTATTATAACCATCTACACCAATACCTAAAAGATAATCGCCCATAAATGAACCAAGACAATTATCAGCTTCATAGGTTCCAGAATCTGCAATTACTCGGGCTTTAAATGCACTTGTCCTATTTGTTCCATTGCTAAATGCAACCGTTTTAAAGTTTACAAACGATGTGCTTGATTCTGTCGCTGGTGTTGGATCATAAGTCGAATTAATATTTTCAATGTATTCACGCAAATATGGACTAATGTCATAATTCGATTCGGTTTGTGTTGCCGATGGGGCCGCCTTCGTAAACGAATAAGTATGCGATACCGGTTCCGTCGATCCGTTCCATAAGAATAATTGCAAAGTCGTATTTGTGCTTCCAGTAATTGAAATAAAATACGGACTTCGTGCGTTTATCGTTTTCATTATCTTTTTAAATTGTAGTCTATTATCGTATCCAAATCAATCCCCAAGGCATTCGCTAAATCCGTTTCAATGTATTTTTTGTACCCCGCCTCAAATGGCTTTGTAAAAAATAAACTTGGCTTCATTCCCGTCATATAAATACTTCGACTAATAATAGATGCCGTTGATTGATATGAAATAAATTTACCCGTTTTCTTATCTCTAAATTGTATTTTCTTTTGTTTAACCCATTTGTTAATCCCTTCCGATAATCCACCAGGTTTACCGGTACCGCTTCCAAATTTAAACGGACTATTTGGGGCCTTGGCTGACTTAAATTTTCCTTTAACCCCTTGGTCTTGGTACTGCCCATATTCGGCCATCCTAAAACCAACTATTGCATAGTTATCCTCCTGGACTATCTCGCCTTTTAATGAGTTGTATAGTTCCTTAGAAACATTTTTACGGCCCTTAGATAAGTTCGAACGTGATTGCTGAATCACATAATCCCTATATTTTTTAATTACCGCATACGTTTCCTTTAACTGATTCATTAGCAGATAGTCATATCGTTTGGCACAATCAAATCAAAAGTAACGGCCCACCCGGCTACCTTATTATCAAATCGATCCGTGAATGGTTCGCATAACGCATCGCCATCTAATTGCACTAAATTAGAAAACAAAACTCCCCTTCGTAAATCTGAAATCATTCTATTAGCTAAGGCCAATTGAGTATTTAAGACATCAAGTAAATTATCATTGTTATCAAATACGTTTATATTATCGGCTTTAGATAAATCAACCAAATCCATAAACAATACAGAAATATTGAACGACAAATTATTTTCCTTTGGTGTCGCATTATTTACAATGATATGGCAATAAGGATAGATCGTTTGTTTAGCCAAATCAACATCATAAATGTCCCCAGTGCTGACCGTATTAATAAAGCCATTTGCTTTTAAATAATCCCTAATTGTACCTACTGCGTAATAAAATCCGTTCATTGTCTATTTTGTTTTATCATCTTCATTTCCAAATCATTCTTTTGTTTCTCAAATGTTAGGAATGTCAAACACTGGTTAATGGAAAGTTTAGTGACTTCATCGAATCGTCTAACATCTCCCTGAGCAAGTCCATAGATTGAAGAATACCAACCCCACCGCTTTCCAAATTGGCTTTGTTCATCGAAACTATTGCCGGGCTCTGTTCCAAATAATGAATCGTACTTGTTAATAATTCTTTCCCTAAATGCCAAAAAAAAACCATCGCCCCTAAAACTACATATAAAGGTGCATCCTTCATTAGTTCGGAATACTTGTCCGTTCCCTCGTAATCTTCAATCAAATATTTATCCCCTAACTTCTGCTTTATTGGTCGATATAAAACCGCCATCGCCTTGTGCATCTCATCCCAATTGATTGCATAATTATCTAAATCCATATACTCCCCTGCGGACATATCATCTAAGTTTGGAATAAATCCAAATGTCGTTCCGTTTAATTCAAACTTTTGAGATAGTGGAGGCAATTGCTTGAATAAACTTCCAATCGTATTTACTGCGTCCTCGACATCCTTCTGCTTCATTGCATCAACTACGTTCAAATCAATATTGCAAAAGATTTGAATCATTTTATGATTTAAGAAATCAGATTCCTCGTTTTCCTTTACAATCTTTAAAAACTTTTGGTACTGACTTAATTTAATCTCACTTAAATCTGTCGGGATTGAAATTTTTACTTTCATATGGTATAAACAAATTTGTTAATATTTCGTCTTAATAAATGTGATAATTGCCTTGGTTTGGATTATCTAAGTGGTAAATGATATTGTACCTTGCCGAATCTATTCCGTGGTTCCAGTCGTCAATATATAGTTTGCTTGCCTTATTTAAATAACAATAGTTATTAAATTCTTTCGCTAAATTGGTCGACTGCGGATCAAGAATAATTTGGTAGTCTTGCATCCTTACAATTCCCGATTCAATCGTACCTTTCTTTACTGGTTGAATATTTATTCCCTGGTACTTTAAATCATCAATCAATCTTGGCTCTGCTGAATCTGCAATAATCAAACCGCCCCCAACTTTGTCTTTCATCAACTTAGCCAAAACGTGAGTTTTTAAACCACGTTCATAAATTACCTCTTTGATATAAATGATTTTCTTGGTCTTGTCAATTGCCACTTCCGTCAACGCATCTGGATCAATGGAGAATCCAAAGTCCATTCCAAATGATGTTTGTAAACCATTCGGATTGAATGGGCCAAACTGCCAATTTGTAAACACAACCCCTTCCGCTTTGTCCAACCATCCCCCTAATATTGCATGCTGGTATTTCTTTGGATTGGTTTCTTTAATCCTTTGTACCTCATCTAAAAATGATTTATCTAAATGCTCAATATTATCTTCATAAGTTGTATGAATGTATGTTATGTTTCCTTTTACACCATTGAATCCACCTTCCACCCCTTCTTGTTCAAAGAATCGTTTATAAATCCAATGTTCTTTTGTTGTTGGATTAAAAATAATAATAATTCTATTCTGAACTCCCTTTTGTCTAACCGATAAGTTAATCTTGTCAAATGTAGCCTCGTCCGTTAATTCCTCTGCCTCCTCGAGCACCCAATCCGTTACTCCTTGTAACGACTTTAAATTTGCAGTTTGATCGCCTGACGATGTCTTTAAACCCCTAAATATTATCTCGCTTCCTGATTGCTTATTTAATATATCGGTCTTTGTTATTTCAAATTTGTCTTCTGATTCTAGTAACTCAATTTTTTGCTGAAACTCGGGAATGATTGACAAGTGAGCCGATGTCATTGTCTGTCTTGTAAATAAAATCTTGTGGCCCTTTTCAAATGAAAGTAAACTTGTAAACGTTCCAACTCCAAACGATTTGGATGAACCACGGCCTCCCGAAATTATAAAATATCGTGTATCATTAAATAACGCTTTCCACTTATCATTTAGAAGAATCATTCTTGAATTTTACCAAATCACTTAGATTAAATTCCTTTACTTCGTGCGTATTATTACTTTCAACGTGAGTCATTGATAACTGCTTCAATTCCTCTGGCGATGCAATCAGTTTCATTAATCCCATTTGTAAAGTTGGATTCTCTGACTTGTACCATTTAGATCGCATTGAAACTTTGATTTCGGTTTTGACTTTTAATAAAGCAGATTTTAATGCGTCAGATTCGTGCAGTTTATGCTGGTAAAATGTTTCCTTTGAGCAAGGTAAATAAGCCACAATATCCTCAATAAAAAATAACTTATGCTTTTCAATTGCTGCCAATGATTGTTTTAATAAATCGTCAGTTTTATATGCCATACGGTTGTCCGTTTTTTTTAATTACTAATGTTGGATCTAATTTTTGCATTCGGTCAACTATCACTTGGCAATACTTCGGTTCTAATTCCATTCCATAGCATTTACGATTCAATTGATGTGATGCTACCATAGTTGTACCTGTCCCCATAAATAAATCTAATATTAATTTTGCGAAATCCATTTTTTCAAATATCCAAGATGGAAATGCAATCAGAAATGTTGCTTTATGAATTTGAGCATAATCATTACCACTAGCATTTTCAGTTTCAATTACATTTGGAAATTTACCTTGCCAACTTGCAGGAAATGAACGGCCTTTAGAATCATAAGAAAATGCAAAAACATATTCCCATTTACATCCAAAAGTCCCCTTATTTATATGTGGTGGATATTGTTTTTTATTCCAAATTAATATATCTTTTATTTGGTCTTTAAGTTGATATTGATAATTAATTAAAGCTTGTTTATTGCTTTCTAAAATTTGCAAATTAACGAATGAATATTTTGAATTATTTAAAGTATTTATAGTAAAATCATATAAAAATTTAACATAATCATCATTTGATTTATTATCATTATCATTTTCATAAAATTTGCCACGCACATTATCTCCAGCATTATATGGCGGACTTGTAAATGCTATATCAGCTTTATTGCCATCCATTAACTTTGCAACCGCATCGCTATCCGTTGAATCCCCACAAAGCAATCTATGTTCTCCAATCTCAAACAAATCCCCTAACACAATATCCGTTTCAATCGTATCAGGTACATCGTAATCATCTTCTTCTGCCGTTCCTAAATCATCAATATCAAACGAAGGCAAATCTAATCCCCACGCTTCAAGTTCATCGGTATCCCATTCGTTGGCCAACATATCCCAATCCCACTCTCCTCCACTTGTATTATCCTTGATTAAAAATTCTCTTTGTTTTTCCTCTGATAAATCAGTAACAATTACCGGTATTTCTTTTATGCCTGCTTCTTTGCAAGCCCTGTACCTCATATTGCCACCCAAGATTATCATATCTTTGTTTACGACAATCGGACGAATGTCCAACATTTCGGGAAAATCCTTAATCGACTGAACTAACTTTTTAAATTTATCATCCTTAATTAATCTTGGATTATTCGGATTCAATTTAATATCACTAATCTTTTTTAATTCAATTGGCATCTTGATTTTTTTTATACTCGATGTAAACTTTACGAATACGACTAATGTAATCCCTCCAGCAACTATCACAACTCGTTTGCTCTAATCGTTCTTCGAAAACATTGTAATAAATTTCACGGAGTTTCGTTTGCTCCAAGATTGAAACCTGATGGCGATCAACGCTAAACCAATAATTAAGGTATTCGTAATCTTCTTCATTTAAACAATTGATTTTTCGGTATGGAAACATTTGATTCAATGCTTCTTTTCTTTTGTCACATCCACAATCCCAACCGATTGCCTCCGCTAATTTTTCAACTCCTGCTTTTATACCGGTAGCCTCCGTGAATTGTTCGATAGTATCGCCTAATCCTTTTGGTTTTCTTTTTGCCATTGTATTAATTTTAATTTGCAGTTTCTTATTGTGTTATAAATGCTTGTAAAACTTATGCCTGATTCCCTTGCCATCTTCCGCATACTAACTCCCTTATTAACATAAACCATAAAAAGCATTCTTTCGTAATCTTCCCAGGTTTTAATGTAGTCTATAAAAGGTTGGGCCAATTCTAAAACTATATCTTCTTCAATGGAATCACTCAATAAATATTCTATGTCTTTTGTGATTTCTATCTTGATAACTTTCTTGTTATGCAGGTTCATTGTCAATGATCGCAAAGTAAAATAGAAATAGGCAAAATTTACATCTTTGTTTGATTGAATGATTTTTATGTAGGCTTCCTGGACTATATCCTCGGCGTAGGTATTTTCGCCGAATCTTTTTACTACGGTTATCCAATGTTTATGCTTATCAATAAGGTGGTCAATGCTTACCACTTGTCATCATCCTTTAAACTTTTCAATTTCCCTTTTCAAATACCATTGTGCCTTTTCCAAATCTTGCTTTTTGTTACCCTTTTTATCGGATCTCAAAATATATTTAATCACATTCCCTAAATTAAAATTCAATTCAAAGGATTCAATTACCTCAATAGATTCAATACCGCCTTTACTTTTATAGTGCGGAGGCTGATTAACAAAATCAATTAATTCTTCTTTTAACATATTGACAAAGTTTACATTTTTATTTTGATAATTGCAAATAATCCTTTATTTTTTTAGTTCTCCCAAATGCTGAATAAGACAACTGCCCCGAATTTTCTAAAATGTGTTTTCGATTTAAGGCCAAAGAATAATTCAAATCAAGAATAGTTTCGCATCCAACTTTTATTTGTCGTGTCGGATTTATTAATTGCTGATCTATCCAGGCGATAGCATCAAGGTAATTAGATCTCATTTTTTTTGAACCGATTAATTAAATTAATACAATCATCAATACTTCTCACAACTCCGTAATAGTACCCGTGCTTTATCGCTACGACCTCAAAATCCTTTTGGCTTGGCGATTGCTTACCCTTCTCGATTTTAACCTCGACAAATAAGCCTTTCCAGGTATTATTCGAAACCATCCAAAACATATCAGCAACTCCTGATTTGGCACCTTCTCTTTTTAATTTGATGGCAACTAACTTATGTCTTAGGCCACCGTTTGGAATGGCAAAATATGGAAAGTCTTGAGTTAAATCTAACCATATACAAATTGCTACCTGGAGGAGATGTTCTTCTTGTTTCATAAATATTTTAAAAATGACCAAAACTTTCTTGTATTGAAATATTCAAGATTGCCTTCATTCTCATAGGCTTCTTTCTCAAAACAAATTCTTCGATAAGCTGCATCGGTATTACCAATTAATACGGTTCTGACACAAAACTCCAATAAATACCACACATAAAAGAATACTACACCCATTTCCGCTTGTTGTTTTAAATGGATTGATTCGTGGTTTACTAGACTATAAAGATTCCAATCAGCCAATCTATCGACATATGATTTACGTAAGAAAATAAAAGGAAATAAAGTAATACCGTTGGTTTCCTTACCAAGAATCCAGTAATTTCCAATTTTAATTTTGTTCATTATTTTAATAAGTTTTTACGTTTATCCGTTTTAATCAATTCAGAATAAAAAAATATGGTAATCGGAATGATCAATGAAATAATATTCATCGCCACAAACTTTTGAGTCATCCCAATTTCTACCCAGTAATAAAGAAGATTTATCAGCCACGAAATAAGCCCAAAAAAGATAGCCGTGTTTCGTTTCCCAAGTAATGTAAAAATCAAGATAGATGATTCCAAAGAAAAGGCAAACACCCAACTAATTAAATAGTCAAGTGTTGTATGCCTGGAAATGTTAAAGAATACATCAGATGCGTGAGTGATCTGCGTGAGCAATGCAAAGCAAATCGTTATTATAATTATTTTTTTCATTTATAATTTTTTAGTGTATGATAATTTTTGGCTTTAATCTAACTTAATTAATTAATTTTTCCGTTTGTATCAATTCGAACCTCAAACATTACCAGGTCTTTTATAAACCTTTTGTAACATTCAGCTTTATAGGCCCAAATAAATTCCGTATGATCAAAAACATCTGCCGGATTTTTAACCAAATGTAAAAAGTTTGGTGCCACGGACATCTTGATTTGATCTATTATTTCCTCATCCAAATGAAGCCATCCGTATTGAACTCCTAAGTCATAAAGAAAATTCAAACCGGCTGGATATTTAAATGTGCGATCTGCATCTTTAGTCCGTGCATAAAGATCAGCATAATCATTGGCACAAAGTATTCCTTGTTGCTTTATTTCTTCATCCTTTAAAGTATGCCGAATGTGATCCGCTGGCTTGGCATTTGTTACCTTCCGCATCACATCGTTCTTTTCAAGCAAATATCGCTTAATCCAAATGACAAAATTGGAAGGATTCCAAAATACATTCGATTCGTGTTCTTTAAGGTAGTTACCATCAAGTCCATTTTCTAAGGCAAGTAATACTTCATTTTCCGTTAAATGATCAAACTTGTTTAAGTCTGAAAAAATCATTTGGCTTTCGACTGCATCTTCGTGTTTGGCTCTATCCTTTAGGCTTAAACGAACTTTAGCCATTGAAATAATTGTATTGGCTATCCGTGCTTTTTCTGCCTCAGACAAGTACATTATTTTTTGTTTTAGCGAAGCATCGTAAATAATGGTTTCGCTTTTTGTCATCTTGCTATCTGCAAGAATCGGTTTAGAGTATTTATCAATACTATTTCCGGATGAAGGGATTGTGATAAGTTCCATTTGCTATTTGTTCTAAAGTTTCTTCATAAATTTCTTGCATTTGATTAAGATTCTTGGTCATCTTACCAGGTGCCGGTTCTGAATTGATTAAAGGTTTATTTTCTTTAGGTGCAAATAACCCTTGATAATTATTAGCTATCGAATGATTAATCGCTTTTTCTAATTCAAAATTACCAACTAATTCCCATTCTTTAAACAATTGATCCATACCAATTTTTGTGTACTTAGATCGTTTTTGTTTTTTATAATCAAACCACTTATTAAAAAGAAGATCACGTTCTGTAGGAATGTAAAAAGGATCTTTTTCTTCTTCTTTTTCTTCTTGGTATTCTTTTTCTTTTTCTTCTTCTTTTTCTTCTTCTTCTTGTGGATGTGTATCCATACTGTATAGATAGTGTATCAATACTCTATTTTTAACCTTTAAAAGTTCTTTATCAACGCAAGCCGTAACTTTTGGCGATGTTGAATCATTGTACTTGACCCAGTTTAATAAAGCAATTTCATTGGTTTCTTTTGAAAACCTGATTTTGTTTTGTTCCTCAAAAAATGAAATTAATTTTAATACCGTTTCTTGATTGTAACCAGTATCAAAAGACATTTTCCGAATCGATGTTTCGTAAATGCCACATTGGGTTGTCTTGTCATTGGTCATCAGATACAAATAGAAATATTTTTGCTCTGGTGTCAACTCCCCCACAAATGAATCCGACCAAAAGGAAACGGATATTTTGCGAAATGCTGCCATAAATTAAAAATAAAAAAGCCAGCTACGTGAGAGAGTAGACTGGCTTAGTTAGGTATGATAAACCTTTAGAACAAATCAATACCTCTCACCGTCTTGACTTATTGTATTGCAATATAGCAAATTAATCTTTAAGTTCAAAATTTACCAATCTTTTTGTAAAGATTCCAACGTGTTGCGGGAAATCATTTTCGAACTTTTTTGCATAATCCTGGGCAAAAAACCTAATGAATTTATGCCCATCATTAAACTCCTTCATCAACTGAAATCGAATGATTTCGCAGATGGTTTCGGCCTTGATTCGCCTTTCGCCTTTGCTAATATAAAGGTTAGCGATTTCCTTGAACTGATCGTAAACTCTTGGATTTACTTCGTTGAATTTTAAAAAACTTTTCATTCATTTGTAATTTAGGTTGATTAAAAATTTTATTGTAATCGGCTTCTAATTGCCGTGCGATGTGGTCTTGCCACTCGTTAAAGGTTAGTTTTTTCATACTTCGAAATTAAAAAATCTACCAAGTTTGGTTTGGTGGTAATGGTAATTTATGCGAAGGTTTCGCCTGGTTTCTCGCAAACTTTTAGTATGCTTTACTCGGCCCTTAATTTTATCTATACCATTGGGAAACCGAACGCAAGATGATAAAAGTATCATCATTAATATTATTAATTTATTCATCTTTGTAGGGGTTTTCAGTTGTGATTTCGGTTACTTCACTATGCCATAAAGATGGATTTGGGTGTGAGTTGATTAAATATTTGTCACCTCTTTTTTCAAAAAAATATCCAATGTGCCATTCACTTGGAAGTTCATTTCTGCCCCAAACAATCTGCCCTATCTTTGGCAATTCCTCTGGTCTTTCTTGACTGAATCCTTCGAGCTTGTATTCGGTAAATGAAAGAAATGGTATACTAGTATTAGTAATTCTTCCATCATAAGTATAAAAATCATAATTATCATCATCAAAATGAACACTAATAGGAAATTCTAAACCTTCATGAATTTCGCTAATAACTCCCCATCCGTAACGGATGTCAAACACTTTATCTCCTACTTTAAAAACAGATTTATTTTTCATTTTATTTTAAGTTTAAAAATTTGATCTGATAATAAAAAAAACCCAGCAAGCAATTAATCCAATTAGGCCGACCATTGTAAGGTACTCGGCCTTTTCAATTGAGGACTTCTTTTTCCCTTGCATCTTCGAGCATTTTAATTGTGACTTCTCTAATTACTTCCATTACATCGGGCCTTTTCATAAACCCGGCTTTTGCGTTTTTACGATTGTAATACGCAATTGAACGTACATTTTCCCAATACCAAGTGCGGGCCGAGAAAGGCTTAATGCCCCTCTCGTTTAATATGTCCGCAGTCATTTGATATTTATCGATTTCCTTAATTATCATTGTTTGGAAATAAGGAGTTAAAAAATTCTTCACTCATCTTACCTTTGATCACTTCGGTCGCAGCCATATCCATTATGATCCGACGGGTGTTATCATTCAAAGCGATATTGCTTTTCATAATGTGCTGGAAGCAACTGAACGCAAAACATTCTTCGTTCTGCTTTTGTGTTAAAACTACTTTAGAAGGGGAGGTCGTTTCCATTGGTTTGTGGGTTAAATTGTGGAACATTCGGCTGATTAGAACTAGGATTTGATTGGTTGGTAGGCTTCCAGGTATCTAATTCGATATAGAAATTACCTTGTTGGCCTCGTGCAATGTTTAAATTTATCCATTCATTGCCTTGATTTTGAATGAAGGCAATTGCCTCATCTTTTTTTAGGGATAGCCGACCGACTACCCATTCCGGTGCATTCTCATTTTTCTTGAAAATGAAACCTTTTGCAAATACTTTTTCTGGTTTGCTCATTTTGTTAATTGATTTTTACGGTTTGAAAATAAATCTTTGACCACTTGGATCTCCTTGTAATAATCTTCAAGGTCAAGCCAAAGTGATGTTAATTGGGCAATAGTACCGGTACCATTGATGATTTCTTGAATCTCTTGAAATTCGCCTAACTCCAATTTTACTTCTGCTTTAGGTGCTGGCTTTGCTGATTCTTTTCCGTGCGTATTGGTAGCATCGGAATCCTTTGTATCATCCAAGGCAAATAATCCATTCAAAGCATACTTTCGAGCATAACTCGAAGAAGCACCGGTAACCTGACTACCATCCATTCCTTTCTTACTTTCTTCCTCTCTTGCATATCCATCCGTAGACCACATTTCTTTGCCGTTTGTTAGCGTTGCCGTGGCCTTAATGTAATATCTATCTCCCAGGTTAATAATCGTGTCTGAAACGGTAATGCTAAATCCCATCGGATTAACAACTTGTTTAACCGCTTCAAGAATGTCCTCAGCTGATCTATACTTGTATTTGCCGAATGAATTAAACTGACCTTTTGGTACCTTCACCAAATTTTGAATTACTGCTAATTGATTTTCCATTTTTATTTGTTTAAATTAATTAATTTTTACGATCAAAATAACCTTCGATGTAAGACCAATCATCAACATCGTAGCCGTCTTTCATTCCATCTTTTAGGAATTGGTCAAATTGTTCTTCAGTCTTGAACATTTGAGTCGTGTTCCACCAATTACCACGTCCATCGTGCAATCGGCAATGTAAAACGCAAGGAAATTCAGTTTTGTAAGCCATAGCGTTCCAAGATTTTAAAGTCTATAAATTCGGATTGCTCTCTTGCTTCCTCTTGTTTAATGTAGCGATTTGCTTCTCTTATGTCCTTAAATTTCATTGTAATGAAATAAGTGCCAGTACCGTGATACCGGAATGCCATCCGCCAAATCATTTTAAAAGGATATAAAAGTAAGGTAATAGGAAAAAGGCCACCGTGCAGAAAATAATGAAGCCAAGGGCCATAAATAAGCACTCAGGATCTTCCTTGTGCCGTTCGATGATGTACTTAAAAGTTTTTTTCATTTTGATAAGGTTTAAAATTGATAAATATTAAAAGAAATGCAATCATCGGAAGTGGTTGCCAAAATTAACTCGGCATACTTTATAGCTTCTTGCAAATCCTCAAATTGTTTTGTAACTGAATACACATCGTTTTCTTGTGCATCCTCGAAAGAAATTTTAAATTTTGACATTGTTTGAAAGGTTTATTAAATAGCTTCGTTGCTATCGTGTAATAAAAGTACAAAAACTTTTTGAATAAAAAAACTTTTCTATCTTTTTTTTTCAATATTTTTTTTGATAGGTTTTTAATAGGTTACCTATTTTTAACCTATTTGTACGTTTTCTTGTACGTTTTCTTGTACGTACAATGTGCATACAAAACAAAAATCCCCACCGATATTATCAGTAGGGATTCAAAATAATAAGTAAACCTATCTAAACAAACTTTATGAAAAACAAATGTAATTAAAATAAATGAGATATTCGTGCAATTTGCCCGTGAATCTTTGAATGAAGGAATCCTTCAATGGCCCTCGGTGCGTGAGCATAGCCATTACGATGATGCCAGGAGTCCGCACCCGATGGACTGCGGAGGCTCTCAACCGTTACCCCAATAAAATCTTTGCTTGTTTTGTGATGAACGTGATGGGTGTAAACATACCGGTGCTTTGTATCGGCCCAATGTTGTTTTGACTCCTCAGCCATTAACAAACCTAAATCTGTAATCTTGGCCCCATCGCCGTGCGTGGTTCCTATTAAATTATTATGGTAACGGTAATACTTTCTATGATTGATCGAACAATCAAAACTAATTGATTCGTCCAACCTAAACCAAGACTGAATAGCGTCGGCCAAAAAGAATCCGTTTGTATAATCGTGATTAGATGGATTATAAGTTATGTGAACCTTTGCAATCAATCTCAGCTTCTCAATCACATCAACATATAACTGCTTCGCCATTAAAAAATTTGTGTACCACATTCCGTCAGTGTCCTGGAAAGTTCCGCTTGTTGTTGTTCTTTTAGGTGTATCAATGTGCAGAATATCATTTCCAATAATCAAAAGGATTTGATCTATCTCAAAACCTTTGACCTTATTTAAAATTCCCTCAACTCCTTCGTGTACTCTTTGAACTGCTATATTACTATTGTAATCTTCGCCAGTTTCGAAGGCCGTGGCTAATTTACCGATATGAATGTCTGCCGGATCAACAACTAATAAATGCCCATCATTACAATCTTTATAAACAATCGGTATGTAATTAGGCGAATGCTCATTCATCGATTCTACAATGGCATCACGAAGATTTTCGTAGGTCTTTTGGACTTTATCCAATTTAACCGCCACCGAATATTCTTTGGTTTTATCCCAATACATTGACACATCGCCTGGATCAATACCCCTTTCCTCGCAATGGTTTGCAAGGCCCTGATGATCTTCTTTAATTTTAGCAAGGTCAACGTAATTATTCCAGGCCTTTCGTAAATTCTCAGAATTGTAATCGTATTTCTTACCGATGATTCTTGTCGCTTCGCCTTTTGATTTAGCTTTGCCATCATTCATTAACTCAATGGCTTCTATAACCATTTGTTTAAAACGTGGCCTCATTTGAATGGGTTTATAAATTTGAAATAAAAGTATAAAATTATGATGAACGACTGAATAAGAATCGTAACTATGGCCCATACCGGAACCACATTTTTAATCACTATTTTCTCGTAAAATTTAATTTCATCTTTATACTTCGCTTTGTACTTGGAATCGTACACATTTGCAACCGAATCTAAATCAATTGTGGCTTTAATACTTCCATTCTGTGACCTTATTGTAAGTCTACCCGATGGAATGGTTAGACTGCTATAAAATCGTGTCAGAATGCCCAAAGAATCGCATACGTTTTCAATTGTTAATGTGTCGTGAATCGGTTTGAATTTTACAACCGTCTTAACTTCTCGAATTGTATCAACTCGGATTTTTTCCGCAGTGCTGGTTACCTTGGTAGATTTGCAACTTGCAAAAAGAATCAAAGCAAAAATAAATAGATTAAACGATTTCATTAAAATATAAATTAGCTTCTTCATTTCTTCTTAATGTTAATCCGGTAAGTATTTTCCCCAGGCCCTTATTCCATTTCATAAATTCATTTTTTATTGATGGATCGCCTGGGTTTGCGTTTACCTTTTTTAGTAATGTTGAAGATTTCAAGTTACCGGTACCGCAATTGTATGCAAAGGAAACAAGTGCATCAAATTGAAATTGATTTATAGAATCAATACAATAAGAATCGACGGCCTTTTCATATAACGATAAAAGGGCCTTGAGTAATTCCGTGGCCCTTTGTTCTGTAATTGCTTGATCCGTTAATTTTACTTTGGTTCCATCTTCGTAGTAGGTCGATCCGTATCCTATTGTCGGTACATTTGCTGGGCATAAATAAGGTTTCGCCCTAAATCCTTCGTATTTCTTTATTAAATTTATTCCCAAATCACTTATTTGGAGTATTTTCATTATTATTGTTTTTAGAAAACTTAGACAAAGTTATGGATGCTGACGAATATCCAAGCACCGACATTACAATATTTTGCACTCCGCCGTTTTTATAATCGTAAATGTAAACTCCGAAAACAATTATAGAACCAAGGATAAACACCAATCGGCCCGACGAAAATTCATCTTTAAATTTAAAAAATTCGTGAATGTTATCTATTAGCGTTTTCATCCTTGTTTAATTTTACTATTTGTTTGTAGTAATATACCATCGCAAACGAGCAAGATGCAATAGCAAATAAGCCCGATATAATACCAACTAAATAGGACAAACTTGTGTAAGAAATAATAGCAGTAATTCCACCCATAAATAAAGAAAGTACCCCTAAAGGATGCTGATTTTGTTCCATTACTTTTCCTTTTGTGCGTTGTAAGCCTCGATATAATCCGCATCGATGGAAGCACCAAAAGAATGGATTCCAACCGGCATACACCAAACTTTAAACGGTGCAAACGATTCTAATTCATCTTTCTTCCAAAGAATATCCACGGCAAATAAATCCGAAAGAACCGGTGGTTTAGTCATTTCCATTTTGTCGTTAAATACTGGGGGCTTAGTCATAATGTGACCAATTTCCACAACCGATTCGATTAATTCGTGATTATATCCGATTGACTTTTCCTCGCCTAATCCAAAACTAATTTGAATTTCGGGTTTTAATTTATCCCATTCCTTAGGATCAAATTCGTATTTTTTGAATTTCATATTATAGTGTAGTTAATTGTGCTAATTCTGAATTTGTTAAACGTGTTTTCCAATGTGCTAATGAATTAACTTTATTGTTAAAGTATGCCGTTCCAAATCCACTTGAAAAACTAATTTGAGATAATGAAGCTGGTACACTTCCACTATTAGATGAACTAATTAATGAGCCATTTACATATAAAGCAAAGTCGTTATTTTTATACGAAACAGCAGCTTTTATACGATCATTTATTGCAAAAGTAGAACTTGTTACGTTAAATTGATCAATATTTCCCGAAACTACACGACCTTGGATATTGCCCGCAATAGTTATAGCTATTAATAATCTATTATTTGACGTAGTATCATCAAGCGTTATTCTTTGATCTGAAAAATTTGATATTACAAAATCCGCAAATAAAGTTCCTTCCGTTTGACCTAATAAAGAAGTAATGCCTGATTTTGAACAAATATCCAAATTCCTTGTTACGCTTGCCGTAGTCGTTGGAATGTATGATGTTGCGAATGAGCCAACTTCTAATTGAGCATTTGTAACGCTTCCAGTAATAGTTAATGTCAATACTGCGGCAGTTGATGTAAATGTTGTACTTACTCGATTAGATGCACCTGTTCCTGTTAATGTTCGAACAAATGCACCACTTAAAACAATTGTTCCAGTTCCATAAAATGAAAGAGTATATGAAACCGCAGTAGTTGTAACTGATTGAGTTGATAATGTAGCACTATTTAATAATACATTTGTTCTTTGTGGTTCAAGTAACAATTTAGGACAAGTACTGTCCAAATAATCAAGCCTTGGAATATTTGCGTTTACCGTTTCAATTACTCCACTTGAATTAACCCTAGTAGCCGTGTTTCCCGTTCTTGAAAAGGTCATATCTCCTGTTCCGTCACTTGGAACAATGGAATACAATTTGGAAGCCTTATAACCGTTTGGCGTTACAATTAAGGACGCAGTATCTAATAATGCCATATTTCTATATTTTAAATGTGTTTAATGTATTAATTAAGCACGTTTGTGCTTCAAATGTACCCGAATCCGTTGAAATTCGAGTTTGAAAATTTGCGGACATCGCATAAACTCCGCCACTAATATCGGTTTCGCCAAAATACGATGAAAGATGTGATTTCCCCCAAGAGATTAAATTGTTCGCAGCACCTTGGCCCCATCCAATTGCGTTATTTCCAGCACCTTGGCCCCATCCTATATTATTTGGCATCTTCTAATTTATTAAGGTAAACCTTTAATTTTTTAATGTTTTCATCCTTCGGCTTGTAAGTTCCCCTACAAAACCCAACCGTTAAAATCTGATTCTTTTGTTGGATAGACATCTGCGTTTGAATTAGTGTTATATTCCGGAAATAAAGACTGATTAAAACTCATATAATCAATAAACCGCCTGGAGTAATTTTCAGCAATCGACCTTTCCTTTTCTACTAAGAAATCAATTTCTTCTTTGTTGACAGTATCACTCGTTTCCGAATTATGTTTATAAACTCCCTTATTTGAAATTGTGTAAGCTGCAAAAGGTAAGTACTCCACCATCGACCAATGAATAAGCATAGGTTTAATGTACACATTCGTCAAAGCCAAGTAATTACCTGATAAGGTTCCGGCAACTAAATCATCGTTTATTTTTTTAAATAACTTAGTACCTAAATAGCTTTGAATGTGGATGTCTTGGGCCACTTTAACCCATTGCAAAAAGTTGTCTGTATCGATATTGCCATTAAGTGCAGTAAACTTTACAATCTCGTCCCGACTTACAAGTAGTGCTGTTGCCATCTTATTGTCCTTTTGGTAAAAATCCTTGATTTGGCATATCTATCGGCTTGGTATAAACCAATTTGTTATTTGTTGGCAAAATCTCGCCTTGCTTCCGTGCTTGTGCTGGTGTTATCTGTACTGAACCTTTGCGTCTTGGATCAGTGAATCTTTTGTATGTTTCCCGCACCCAAAAATGATGACAAGCCCCACCGCCTTTATAAAGGAAAATATCATATGTATCAGCACCTCGTGGCCCCCAACCTGGATTAGTACTTGCCTTTTGACTCATTAGTTCAATATCCTCTTTACGGTATAATTTATTTAATTGCGTCATTTTAACACAAAAAGGTCGGCTCTTATCAGTAGTTTTTCCAGCATATCGATAACGACTCATAAATAGTTTGCCGTCTTGACTTGAACCGATATTTGGTCGAGCAACTCCAGTAGTCACAAATTCGTAAATCTTTGACATTAACGATTTTTTTGGATTGTTTAATGCTTCAAGTTCCGCATCCAATTGGGCCTCCGCTTCCATATCATCAACCACTCTTGAATCAATTAACTCCCATTCATTCAAATCTATATCCTCGCCAAATTCTTCAAGTTCAATTTCATCTAAATGGGCCGACAATTTAACCCCTGTTTCTTCTTCCATTGTGGCCTTATCAACAATAGGATTTAAATCAACAAATTCCAAAGGTTGCAAGGTCTTAAAATATAGATTTAAACTAACTCCATTAAATGATAAAACCTTTTCGATTCCATCAATAAACGTGTCTTGAAAATAACGAATAACCATATTATCAAATAAGGTAATTGCATTTTTCAACTCATCAGCATTCGAACTAAATCCATTTGCTGAAGGTATTCCAAACTGCAAACCACTAACAACCCCGTGACCTAACAAAATCTTGCCTTGGGCCTCTTGACTTAAATACTCATAGTGTTTCGGTGCATCGTTCAAAGGAATAGAATCTACCGTAGTTTTTTTGGTTTCATCATTATTAAATGATACCACAACTTTTTTACCTTTTGATCCGGTTAATGTTGCCGATACCTGGCGACTAATTAATTCCCTTTTTTCTTCATCAGGTATTCCGTTATTGAAATTTACGACGCTTGTCGGACTGAATCCGTTTTGAACATCATTTATTAAATAATCGGCTATTTCTTCCTCTAATTTTGCATAAGGAATGGCACCTATGTAATCAACATTACTATAATACTTCTGGCCAACGGTATAATTTCCAATATAAAGGATTTCCAAAGTTTTATCGCCATAACCAAAAGCCGGAATGCGTTTAGGTTCAAATTTTTTTGTATCCTCCCAATTATCTGAATAATAGTATGCTTCAATTTCTCCTTTTTTATTACACTTCTCGGCCCTTAATAATTGAACTGGGATATGCTCAACCCGAATGATGGCATCCTTTGTTTTATTATAAATTAATTGATAGGCATATTGGCCTAACATTTTAAGGTCTGCTACTCCTTTTTTAACAATATCCTTCCGAAATAGCATCATCATTTGTGCATATTCGTTGGGCTTCTTGCTTGAATCCGTAGCATCTAAACCACGACCATAGATCAATTTAATAACGTTATTAATAACGGCATTATTTGTCGTTGATCCATTATATCTATCAATCAAAAACTGAAAGAAATTGTTATCCTCGCCAAATCCAACCCACGCTTCACGATTGTTTTCCGTCATTTTAGGTGCTGAATAAGCCTCTAATTGAACAAAATGTAAACCGCTATTTTCTTTTCTTTTATTCATAGAAAATTATATTTGACGAATTTGAAACGTATTCGTTTTTATTTACGCTATATGTGTCAATTTCTTGATTTGTGATAAAAACCTTGTCCAGGTGTATTAAAGTCGTTGTATGGGCAAACAATGAGTAAAACGAGTATAAACACGATTCCCCTTCATACGTTCCACCATCTGCCACAACCCTTGACGCAAAATTATCAATATTAGTTTTGTCAGAATTTTCGTTGATTGTCAACGTATAAAAATGGCCTTCCTTTAAATCAAGAACCTTTGAAAATTTACTATAAAACGATTCCGTCGTGCAATCAATATAATACTGAGTTTGCACGCCAGTTGTTTCGTTTTTCAATATTAATTCATTCGGCCTTCCACTCCGTGTCGGAATAAATTTAATTTGTTGGGCCGTTGCAATTTGCTTCAATAGAATCATATTGTATAAACCGAAAAAACTGATTTTGTTTTAAAATGGAAAGACCGGGAACTCTGCCCGGCCTTCCAACTTCTTAAAATTAGACCTAATTAGGTTCCAACCGTAACTGTAACCCCCGCAGATGTCAATGATGTTGTAATGATGTTTGCCGGTACCGGTTCCTCGCCCACTAATGTAATCGTGAAACCCGATAAATCGCCCATCGCAGCACCCGTAACAATTGAACCGCCCGTAACTTCCATACCGTTTTTTAATCCAGCATAAAAGAAATTTCCGTTATTGTCCTCGATGATAACCTGGGGCCGTGTGTAGGCTAACAACTTGATTTGTTTCAAGTCTTTTTTTGTAATTCCCTTTAGGGATAAATTAAGCGTTTGCGTAAAAAAAGTAGTTCCATTCGCACGGCTTGAATTAATTGTTTGCTCAAATGAACTTGAACCCTTCAAATCGTATTTGTAACCAATCGGAGTACCTGCAATTGCAGTTATCGCATCCGTATCAGTCGCATCGTAGGTGACCGTAGTCGCATCACCTTCGTTCATAATGTACACTGCTTTCAATCCACCGACGCTGGTTTTGCAAGGCTCTAACCGTCCTAAACTAATATCGCAAGGCATATTGAATTTATTTAAATGTGAAAAATAAGCACCCCGAATTAACGAGGTGCTTTAAACTAATTAGTTAGCGGAGTTTGTAATTCCGTAAGTAACAATATCAGAAGCAAATCCGTATTGAACTCCTGCCGTCATACGCATTACGATACGCACGTTTTGTGATCCATCCATTGGGGACATATCAATTACTTGAACTTCAGCCAAATCAGATAATAAATCAGTACCAAAATAAAGGTTTGATTTTTGTGTCGCAATTGCCTTAGTTGAAGCAAGACCATCAGCAACAAAAATTTTGATTCCGTCAAATGTTAATGATCCATTATTGTACCATTGTGTACCCATTGCGTTAGTACCATTAGCACCTAAGCCCGAAGAACCAAAACCACCCAAAGCACGAACATAAGAACGAGCAATTGATTGAGAAACGTAGATGTAAAGATCATCTTTAGTGTAAAGAGATGACGGAATAGCATCCGCAATTTTACCAAGTTCAGTAATTACGTTTGAAGCCGTTACAGTAGTTCCCGCAACTTCTTGTGCAGAAGGTAAATTGGCATCCGTCGTTAATAATGTAGTTAAACCATTAAACTCTCCAGCGTTAGCCGTTACACCTTCCCAAATGTTAGTCTCATTTTTTGCAGCAACTTTAGCAGCAACGTGAGCAACTAAGAACTCTTGGAATGATTTAGGCAATACTTTAAATGCTGAAAATCCTTGCTCTGCACCTAACCAATCAGAAACGAAATCTTTTTTACACAATTGTAAATTCACTTGGAACTCCTCCGGTTGTAAGATTTTTTCAGTCAAAGTAATTGTAGATGTTGCATCAAAATCGCAAGTTGCATCTTTTAAGATTGCATCAGTAGCAACACGCTTGATAACTTGCTTGTAATTTACATTAGGCTTTACCTCAATACCACCGCGATCGATAGTAGGAGATGAAAGCAATGATGCCGCAATAATCTTATTTGCGTATTGACCGGCATACGTAGTCGTAATTGATGTGGTGGTCGCCATTTCTTGTAATTAATTTAAATTGTTATGAAAATATTTTTGAAAACACATTATCAAGAATTGTTTCGGGATGATTTTGTCCGTACGCAAATCCTTGTACTTTTACTTCAGCTTCAGGATTCGGTACAATTGGTTCGGCTCCTTCTTCTTGACTATTTAATTTTACTTCTAATGCTAATTTTTCGGCTTTTAAGGATTCATTTTCCGATTTAACTTCGTTGATTTGTGCCGATAATTCCGTGCGTAACTTCTCGATTTCTGCAAAAAATGTTTCTTTGCTAACCGATTCAACCACTCTTTTTGGTTGTGGTGCTTGTGAATCTGCCTCCACCGTTACATTTACCGGTGCCTCTGGCATAGGTGCTTCCTCAGGCATTGCATCTTTAACTTCTGCAATGATTCCTTCAACTGCTACCACTAAGATTTTACCATCTTCTAAAGTGTATTCGCCTACTGGTAACGGTACAATTCCGTCAGTCGTAACGATTCCAATTGAGTAATCAGGCTCAAATGCTTCCGCTTCAACGATGGTAATTCCATCCTCTAACTTCATTTGTGCCAAATTAATCTGAAAGCCTAAAACTGCTTTAACTCGATTTTTTGTGCTTTTGTATTCCATATTTATTTTTGTTAATTACTATTTTATTATGGTTTTGGATATAAATTTTTAGCATTTGGGGCCATTTGCTGAATTTTATTAATTAAATCCGAAGCAGCAGTAAATCCTTCAATTTTTTGTGCTTCTTTAGCGTCTAAACCTAAAGCAGTTAAACCATCCATAACTACTAATAAATCCTTTTCTGAAGAATTAACTGAATTTAATGCTGAATCAATTGCCAATTGAAATTCATTGTAAGCTTTTTTATAACTTAAATAAATTGCTTCTATTTTAGCTTCATTTTTCCTTAATGTATCATCCACTTTTTTTACATCTGATAAAATAGAAATAGGTTTTTTTGCTAATTCAATTCTTTGAGATGTTAATTCAACCTTATTTGTTCCAAATAATTTTTCAAATACTAATTTTTCTGTTTGCATATCTTTTAATTTGATGTTGTTACAATTGTTCTTGGTTGATTTGTATTATTTACATCCGAAATTGATTGGCTAACTAAGGCCCCAACACCTTGTGAGATAATCTCGCCATCGCAACAATCAACCGAATACGTTTCATCTTTGCATAAGCATCCACGTTTACCGCCCTTTGGACTTGTGTAACTATTTTTCGCCATCTTCTAAAATATTTAAAATGTGTTCTACTAATTCATTGTCATCAATATCAGGCAAAACTTGTAAACTCAATTTGTCTGCAAAATATCCTTCAATTGAAAAACCTTTTACCTCTCCGCTTTTTGCCTTTTGCCACATTTCCTCATTATCGGCTTTCATTGATACCATCCAAGTCCCTTTTGGCAAATCAAATCCGTAGGCTTTAGACTTGTCCATTTCAGGATTCGTGATGATCCACGATTCAACCAAGGACATACCATCCACCTTTGTTTTATGGTGCAAAGTTGCGTTTGATTGATTGCCCGCTTTTAAATACATTTGGCTTGCTTGCTCTACCGTAGCCTCAGAAAAATAGACTTGATATTTCAAATCGCCTTCCTTTCTGAAAATCATTTTATTTGGAATTAATGCCGGGCCCATTAATATGTGCTTCTCGCCATCAACTTCCGCCAAATTCATTTCGTACTCCTTAGCCAATGTGATAAAATTGGATTCAATCGCAGGTTTTTCAACCAACGAGATCGCCTCAATTCCATCCAAATCGTTTTCGATAATCAACTCGATTATTTTCATATCCATTAAACCTTTAAATTTTGTTTTGTTATATTTTCGATTATCCTAATGTTGCTGCACTTACTCTATTTCGGTCTAATGCTTGTTGATTTGTTACATCATTAGCCACAACATAGGCCCGTACTGGTGGCATTTCCCCACCTAAGGACTGTGCAATTTGATTGACTGGACTAACACCTACCACGTTAAATGTTGGTGCTTTAGAATAGCTTGCAGTCATTTGTGGATTTCCAAAACTCATTTGATTTCCCGTAGCCGTTCCCGAATTAATATCTTGAATACCTTTAACACCTGCGGAAATTGCAGAAGCAACCCCCAGACCTCCAGCAACTAATTCAGAGATTCCCAAAGGAGTTAAATAACCATATTTGGCCGCATTTTTTTGAGTATTCATAATAATAGAAGCAACTGCCGCAGATTGTTCCAACACAATTCCAGCGATTGCCAATTCTTTATTATCACCAGCAATCTGTCTTAAACCCTGACCGATTCGCATAATATTTGCAATCGATTTTTCTTTAATTTCCTCTTTCGAATCTGCCTCTGTTTGAGTAGTTACAATTCCTTCTTCTTTTTTCTTTCTTTCTAAAGCCGTTTCAGCATCTAACCTTTCTGTTAAATTCTTTAAATTTAATTTAGAATACTTTTGAGAATCTGATTCGACTTTTTGTAAATACCCCGTATTAATTAATTTTAACCATTCTAAACCTTTTGTCCTATCATCGTATTCTTGTTGTTGTTGGGCTTTGTATTTTTTTAATAATTCCTCATTTTTATCGTATTGTTTTTGTAAATCTTCCTCTCTTTGTTTATTTCTTTTATCTAATTCCTCTTTTTCGGTTTTTGTTAACTCTTTTGAACCATCTTGAAAACGTTTAATTGATTCATCGTAATTTTTACCGAAATCATTTACCGAAGATTTAGCATCCTTCCAGGCACCCGAAAAATCACCTTTAATAAATTTTAAAACTGAACTCCCTAAACTTCCCAATGATTGAATAACTGCCGTAACTGATCCGTACACCGTTTGCATTGCTTTAGAAACTAAAGGCAAAGCACTAATTGCAAAATCGACCAAGGTGTTAAACAATGGTTCAATTGCTGCAAAAACGCCATTAAATATTTTTTCCAATCCAAGAAATAATGGTTGTAGTTTTTTAGTCGCTTTTTCAGAATCATTAAACGCTGCCACTAATCCACCAACTAAGGAAACAAGCAAACCAATTCCTGTTGCTTTTAATGCACTTCCAAAAGATTGCGTCGCTACTTTTACATTATTTATGGTCGTTCCTAATTCTCCAATTGGGCCACCAGCACTTGCCAAAGAATCTACCCAATCGGAGGACACATTTTTTGCCGACTTAATTTTATCTTCTAAATCATCAATCTGATTGTAAAGATTTTTAAACGCTTCTGTGCCGACTTCGGTATCCTTTAATTGCTTCTTTAATTTCTTTAATTCGGCAATTGATCCCTCAACGTTATTATTTACGTTTAAATTTACTTCGACATCTTTCGCCATTTGGATATTCTTTTTATTTGTTTAATTCCCTTATGTAATGTGGTCGGAATTTCATTCCTTCCTTTTGCTATTTCAATTAATTCAGATTGATTAAAATGGTCAATCGTCATTAATAAACTAATTACTTGCTTTATCATCTTATAAACCGCTTAAACGTAAAATCGTAGTAAAACTCCCATAAGTGTCAACTGTAAACTGGTAATTTGCCTTATCCGGCAATCGTAACGTATGAGTTACTTTTGTATAGCCATTATTAAATCCATTGTAAATAATAACTAATGCTTCTGTGCCATCTGCACTTAATTTATACTTAGATATGGGCCTTGATTGATTAAATAAACTAACCGGATATTCTTGCGTTCCCGATGTCCAACTGCTACTACCTAAATAATAATTAGGAGTTTTCCAATCAGTATTGGCCCCAATAATATCTTTGTTTTGACTTGCGTGCAAATAACCAATATAGGCCCAATCATATGAAGATTTACCTACGCACCAAGTTTCGCCCCATTTAGTTTCTATAGCCCCATCACTTAATGAATTTGCTTCTCCATCCGTTCTTGCTGCTCCCGTTTCTTCGCCTAATTTTGCTTGGTACCAAAAGTATAGACCATCTGCATAAGTCATTGACCATACCGCCATATTATACATCATTGATGGCGATGCTTCCAATCGGTTGCGATCCGTATTATATTGTCCACCTCCCGATGTTACTACTTTGCGTTGGTATGAATAATCCGAAGTTCCCGAGACGATTTCTTGTTTATACCAAAAATAACCGCAAACCTTTTTATTATGTCCACTTCCTAAAATTTGAAATAATATCTTTCTTGTAATATCGGTATTATGAACGATTGAATAAATTTGGAATTTGGCATCCATATCCAATTGATAGTTTGAAACATAGAAATAGCCAAAATTTTCAATTGCTCCTTTAAACCACGCTTTATAAGTTCCTAAACTCGTATAAGAAATTGTACCATTTACAAAATAATCGTGATAATCGGAATATAATTGCGTTCCCGTAATTGTATTACCCGGCTTCATATCTTTCCATCCATAACCACTTGCCCCTTGATTAATAGATTGATAAATCCCTAAACCATAAATAGAAAATTTTGGATATTGAAAACCGCTATAAACTTGTTCAGCAACTGCCTTGGCCGAATTAATACATTTGTTCCAATTGATTCCCGCAATTTCAGAAAATAAAGCTGGGCTTACTATTTCAAAATCATATTCAATATGCACTCCATTAGTTGCCCCATATGGATAAAAATATGATGTATATTGACTTGCTGGCCCATCAAATTGATAATTTGTACCTGATGCCCAAGCCGTTGTAAATTCATATTTATTTACTTCGTAATAACTCCAATCATAACCGCCTCGAATATACCTCCAAGTAGATTTATTTGCTTGGCTTACATCTAATGATTCAAATAATGCCGTCGTTCTATGTTGCCAAATATCATCTAAAAAATTACCCGTTGCCGGTACTCCACTAGAATCCCAAGCCCTTGCCACTGCAGATTTAAACGTGTCATCATATTCATAAAATAGATGTTTATTTCTATCAATGTTTTGACTTACTCCCCAAGCTGTTGTAACATCTCGAGCCTCTGTAATACCTTTATTTAGCCGTGTTGATGTTCTTGCCGTATGAGTAGATGCGTTTACAATATCCATTAATGGTTCGGCCATATCAACCCACATTTTTTTCATTCCATTTTTATCAAAAATTTGCTCGATGTCGGGCATCCTTCTAAAATATGAATGAGTATTGTGCAAAGTGCTTGGAATCCAATAATCAGGTCGAAAAAAATACTTTTTATTTCCTATTATATCCGATCTTGATGGATTTGATTCTAAATGAATTATTGCAGATGTAGTATTTGAAGGATAACCGGTTCCTATAAATTTACTTGATGTATATTCCCCAGTAATTAGACGCAAATCATAACCACGCATATCAGATAAATCAATATTAGTTATCGCAGTTGTATTTAAATCTCCGTGTTCAATCATCCAAGCCTTGCTCCCACTATATGGCCTTGAACTCCAAACTGCATCAGTTAATT
>Ga0209400_1000459_pt1 | contig 35647 bp, 47 predicted proteins | sample M_130807_EF_Meta_FD_187313 | JGI IMG/M metagenome (GOLD analysis project Ga0209400, IMG submission 187313) | Freshwater microbial communities from Lake Montjoie, Canada to study carbon cycling - M_130807_EF_MetaG (SPAdes) (version 2) | ecosystem: Environmental > Aquatic > Freshwater > Lake... | reverse complement strand
GACCACCGAACCCTGTGAGTTTGTGATCTATTCAGGCGGAGAACTGCGCAGCAACAACCCCGAGTATGTGGCTCGTGCCCGACAGCTCGAGCAAGAAGGCAAGCTGAAAATCTATGACAACATAAGCAAGAATGAATACTATGCTCACCTTAACAATACTCGTGTGCTGTTCAATTGTGCTCTTCAGGACTGGGTGTCAAACACAGTTAGTGAGGCTGACACTCTTGGTTGCAATGTACTATATCCTGCTTATCGCAGTTTCCCCGAGACTTTTGCCAATGATCCAAACCGTCTCTATGTCCCCTGGTCAATAGACGATGCTTATCACAAAATGCAAAATCTCCTGCGTGAACCGCATCACAACATGGGCTTGATTGCAGCCTGGAACAACGGCACAGTGGATCGTGTGGTGGACATCATTACTGGTTCGGGTGAGCAGTGGAACCGAGCTGGCCCAAGATATCGTGATCATGCGAGCCACGAAAAATATCAAGTGACCAAGATAAAAGCATGAGTCGAGTCATTGTTACCGGTGCCGCTGGCTATATCGGCGGTGAAATTGCCCTGCGTTTACATGACGCCGGGCATCAAGTAGTGGGCATTGATCGCAGAAGTTGTCCGCCACATCTGGTGTCGGCATTTCATGAGTATGTGTGCGACGATGTTGTGAGTTCCGAAGCCTTGGAAACCATTGGGTATCACCGACCCGATGCTGTAGTGCATTGTGCTGGTACCAGTCTAGTGGGACCCAGCATGGCTGCACCCGCTGACTACTATGAAAACAATGTGGTCAAGACCAAACGCTTGTTGGATTTCATATTAAAGGTCACGCCACGCACCAGATTCATATTCAGTTCCAGTGCAGCAGTATATGGCATTCCAGTAATGACACCCTGTGACGAAGTGGATCCTAGAGAACCCATATCACCTTATGGTGAAAGCAAGATGATGACGGAACAGATGTTGGCCAGTTATCACCGTGCCTACGGACTGGACTATGTAGCTTTTCGCTACTTCAATGCCTGCGGTGCTGACAGCAGTGGCCGTCATGGCCAAGAACCCGGCGCCACACACATCATTGCTCGTGTGCTGGAAAGCGTCAGAGACCAGCAGCCGTTTGTGCTGAATGGCACCGGCTATGCAACCCCTGATGGTACCTGTGTGAGAGACTATGTGCATGTACAGGACATTGCAGATGCACATGTGAGTGCTTTGAGTGACACCACACCCGCGGGTGTGTACAATCTTGGAACCAAAACCGGCACCAGCAATCGAGAGATTGTGGCCGCTGCCGAACGCATCACTGGTCAAAGGGTGCAACTGATCGAAGGTGCAGCCAGACCCGGCGACCCCGATGTGCTCACAGCCAGCAATGATCGCTTTGGCGCAATTTGCCCTGATTGGCGCAAGCACACCCTGGATGACATGATAGCTCACGCATGGGCATGGTATGTTCGATAAAATTTTGAAATTTGAGCAGGAGTTGGCTGCCTACACCGGCGCACCCTATGCAATCATGACCGACTGCTGTACCCATGCCATTGAACTGTGCATGCGGTATGATCGGGTCAAATCCTGTGAGTTTACTCCTTATACCTATCTCAGCATACCCATGCTCATGCACAAACTCAATATCAGTTACCGGTACCTGGACGAGGCTGAACAAACTTGGTCGGGCGAGTACCCATTTGTGGGCACTAGAATCTGGGACAGTGCCCGCCGCCTGGAACCCAACATGTACCGTGATGGGCAAATGCAATGCATCAGTTTTGGTCATACCAAAATTGTAGAAATAGGTCGAGGTGGTGCCATACTGTTAGACGATGTAGAAGCCTATGACATCATGCTGCAACAACGATATGATGGTAGAGACTTGTCTGTGAAACCCTGGCAAAATCAGCAGGTGTTTAGAGTAGGCTACCACTACCGGCCCACCATTGAAGAAGCCCAACGCGGATCTGAGTTGTTGGCACAAGCAGGTGCAGGTGCATGTCAAACTGTGGCCTACCCAGACTGCAGACAGATTACCATTCTAGGTTGACTCAGCTGTCTAAATAGTGTACAATAGCTCAACAGCAATCCACTGCTTTATCATCGGAGAATAACAATTGGAAAAAAATCTATCACAAGTGTTGCGTGAACGCATGCGAGCCGACGGCAAGAGATTCTGGGCCGGCGACAATGTCAGTGACTACATGCACGAGTCTGACAGACAGCACCTGATCCAAGAAGCCACCACTGCATTCGAAGGGGTACTAGATGCATTATTGATCGACCGAGAAAACGATCCCAACAGCCGAGGCACGGCTCGACGCTTGGCCAAGATGTATTTCAACGAGATAATGTCAGGAAGATATGACGCAGCACCAGATTGCACAGCGTTTCCAAACAATTCGGAGGATAGATATGAAGGTATGTTGGTTGTGCGTAGTGAGCTCCGCAGTATGTGTAGCCATCATCATCAGCCTGTTAGTGGTGTGGCTTACATCGGAATACTTGCCGCTAACAAGCTCATTGGTCTTAGCAAGTACACTAGGATTGCTCAATGGTGTGCTCGTCGTGGTACTTTACAAGAAGAATTGTGCAACGATATCGCACGAGAAATCTGTCGAGCAACCGACTCTGAAAATGTAGGAGTTTATATCCAAGCTGTGCATGGCTGCTGCGAGAATCGTGGTATAATGGCTCATTCAAGTTTGACTCAAACCACTGTGCTTCGCGGAGTATTCAAAACTGATCCAGCAACCAAAAAAGAATTCATGGACAATATCAAACTACAGCAGGAATTTGCACCGCGATGATGTACATAACCAACCGAGCAGGTAGTATAAAATTACCCAACGAACCCGGGTTATTGGAATGGCTGCAACAACGCTATCCAGTATCGGGGTATTATCTAGCCCAAACTCAACAGGAGAACACACATGGCAACTAAAAAATCCGTCAGCAAAATCAGCGACAAGCTGACCAAAGTAAACGAAAATTTCACTGTTCAAATGTATGACAACGGTTATATGTTTGAAATCTCTGGCAGAGACGCGGATAACGATTATAAAACTGCCAAAATAATGGTTACAACCGTTCCACAACTGGTTGCCTTGATTGAAGAAGCTGCGGAAATGGAACGCGATGACTAAAAGTGTTGTTTTTTTACAACAGAATTTTGGTTGACGTCAAAATCCCGTTGTCTTAAAATATAAGTATTGTTTAACAACTGGGTGGAGTTTTTATGAAGTATTCCTTGGTAGCCATGGCAGCAGTAGCAGCCTGTTATGGTCATGCTCAAACAGTGGTGAGTTCTGCTGTGACCTATAAAACCGTGTCCACCGTTATTTCAACGGGCGCAGCCACTGTGGCTAAAAGCAACAACACAGACACCCAAACCGTCACGCAAAGCGACGGGTCTGTGGTGCGCAACGTGTACAACTTGGCGCAAACCACCACCACCACCCCTACGACTTCACGCGATCTCAAATACGAAGTCACGACCGTGATGCTCAGTAACGGAAAAAAGGTGGTGACAGAAAAATTGGTCAGTGACACCGTGGTCACCAAAAACGTGGTGAACCCTTCAACGGTTAAAACGCTGGCATCCACCACAGTGATTACGCCTGCACCAGCGCCTAAAACCTCAACACCTACAGCACTACCCACGGTGTCCACGATATCCACTGGACCATTCAACGCCACCACCTACTATGGCAACTCGCCCTTCATGGGCACGCCTACGCAGGTGTTCAGCTCCAAACCCTCCGATTGGGTCAATGCCCAATACAACAACGGATCCAATCAGTACATCAACAGCGCAGCGGCCTGGGCAAGGGGGTGGACGGGTAAAGGCAGCACCATCATGGTCATGGACACGGGAGTTGACGTCAACAACGTGGCGTTTGCTGGAAAAATCAAGTATCAGTTTGACATTACAGGTACAGGCATCCAAGACAAGGTGGGACATGGTTCCAGCATTGCGGGTATTGCACTGGGCGCCAGAAATGGTGTCACCCCCACGGGCGTGGCCTTTGACGCCAATTTGGCCGTTGCAAAATTGAGCGACAGCAAAAGCCTAGTCGCCTCTGATGCCGTCAAAGCCCTGGCATGGGCGGCAGACAAGTCTGACATTGTGGTTGCCAATTTATCTGCCAACACCTCTTATTCAGCGGCGTATCAAGCTTCGGTCAAAAAATTGTCAGAAGGTGTGTATGCCAGCACCGATGCCACATACGGTGGCGCCAATTATTACAACTTGGAAGATCCCAAGAAATGGGCACAGGCACTGACATCTCGCATTGCTGTCACAGTGAGCGCAGGCAACCAATCCCTGCCCTATGTACAAAACCCGGCTACCTTTGCTGCCGCAACCGATGACAGTGGCAAATTGCTGTTGAATGGTCAAATGCTGGTGGTAGGTAACTGGAATGCACAAGCAGGACGTGTGGAAGGCGCACAAGCAGGTTCAGTTTGTAAAACAGTGTCTGGTACCGCATGCCGGGATCAATACCGTGTGAGTGATTTTTATATCTTGGCTCCAGGCATGTTGGTCAATTCAGCAGCTCCGGTGGCTGGCAGCACTTCGGGCACCAAGTCTGCAACTGGCAGTAGCCAAGCGGCTGCATCAGCAGCAGGTGCAATTGCTGTGATCAATCAACTGTGGCCCTACATGACTGCGGCCAACCAGGTGCAGTTGTTGCTGAAAACAGCCAACAAGAACTTGCCCGGATACACCGCTGAGGTCATGGGACAGGGCTTGCTGGACTTGGACCGAGCCACACAACCTGTGGGCAACTTGGGCATTGCACTCAACGGCAGAACCAGTGCCGCTGTGCCCTTGGCAGGTGGAATCAGTTTGAGCAAGACCACACCTGCAGTGGCAGCCACCTTGAGTTCCGTGTCAGCAGTGGACGGCATGCAGAGAGACTTCCGTGTTGACTTGAGCAGCACCATGAGCACCAACGCTGTGATGAACACCTCCATGATGATGGATGCTGATCCCAGCTACAACTGGAGTGGTCGTTGGACAGGTTTGGTGGCCAATCAAGACCAACAGATGCCCTTGAGCGGTGCTCAAAGCGATGGTAATCAAACTGTCACCCTGGACTCAAGACTGTTTGCTCCAGCGAGTGCATTGCGTCATCAAGTCACATTGACCAACAGTAGCTACAATCCTTACGTGAACTTTTCAGGTGTGTATGGTCAAACTCGATCAGCTGCCACAACTGAATACAGCGTACAATATCAACCCGGTCAGCGTGTTACCCGATTGGGCGATCCACAGGGCTGGTGGGCACAAGGCGGTGTCATGATGACTCGTGTGGATTACACTCCTGGCATGGTTTCTGAAGTGACACCGATCTATGCCTTGCATGGCATGGGTGGCTACCAGGTGGGAAACTGGAACATGTTTGGCGGTATCAAGCCCACAGTGGTGTCAGGTCAGGTCACATTCACAGCGCCAACTGGTGTGGATACCGACGGTGTCATGCAATACAGCACCGTGATCAACAACTTGGCTGGGTCTGACCCAGTGGCATACGCAGGTGTGAAATATCAACAGCGTTTCCTGACCAGCCGTGGATACCAACATCTAGTGGGATTTAGACTACAGGCCGCCCAAGACGGCACCAATCATGCTCGTGCATACTACACAGTAAATTTCTAAGATTGACCACAAACTCCCGACCAACAACTGACTCTCAAGGAACACCAGTGAACACTACCAAAACCCGTCCCGATACCATTTTTGCTCACTTGCCACATGAGATCGATCGCGAGCATGCACCCTGGACCGAACTGGTTCGTGAAGATTTCCATGTGCAGGTGTTTGAAGATATCTATCCTGTCACACCCGGACACTTGCTGTTTGTGCCCAAACACAACACCATGGGAGTGTTGATGGCAGCAATTCAAGATGCTATCCGTCAAGGTCAACAGGGCGTGGAATCAGGTGAGTGGGATGCGTTCAACATTGGCATGAATCTGGGCGCTGAGGCAGGACAGACTGTGGCATGGCCACATGTGCACATGATACCTAGGCGTGCGGGAGATGTTGCTGATCCCATAGGCGGTGTGCGCAACACCATTCCGGGACAGGGCAACTATCGCACCGGCAGCTATAAAAATCCCACCACCCCACAACAGGTCTAAATAATATTCTCAGCGGTCTTTTGAGCATCATCCCGCTATATAAATTCTGCTGCCTATGCTATACTTTAACATAGGAGAAAATGATGGCAAAATATCTTTCAACAAAAACTTACGGCACAGATCGCGGACTCTCGTGCTGCTTTAGACAATGGCGTGCCACACACAGCCATTGCAGCTTGATTCATGGCTACTCAATCGGTATCAAGCTGATCTTTGAAAGCGAAACCTTAGACGAGAAAAACTGGGTCATGGACTTTGGCGGACTCAAGGCCTTTAAAGAGTGGGCCGACTGGCAGTTTGATCACACCATGTGTGTGGCTCTAGATGATCCACACTTGAACAAATTCCAAGATCTAGCCCGCATGGGCAAGCAGGACCAGGGCGGTGTGTTGAGTTTGAGATTGGTAACCGGTGTAGGTTGTGAAAAGTTTGCAGAACTGGTATTTAGAACCATGAACGAAATACTGGCAGCATATCAGGCGGGACAGGGTTGGACACATCCAGATGGTCGTGTGTTCGAGGCACGATATCCTGTGGGTTCTGGGGTACGATTGCGCAGTGCCGAGGTGTTCGAGCATGCTGGTAACAGTGCAGTATACGAAGCATGAGCAATTGTGTTTGCGGCAGAACCACTAGACAACCCATGTGTGACAACAGTTGCAGTCTGAGTGAATCGCAGTATCAAGAACGCTGTGAGAGACTGGCTGAATTATATCGTGGCCTTGGCACAAACGCTGTAAATACCCATCACAATCACAAGGACAATCATGAACAAAACCAGTGAGTACAAAGTAGCGGTATTGTTGCCCACTCGTGGAAGAACTGACGCCCTGAGTCGCAGTGTGATCAGCCTCATGAATCGAGCTGTTGATCTGGATTCGGTTCAGCTGATGCTGGCGTTTGATCAAGACGACGAAGTGGGCCAGCAACATTTTGAAAACCATCTCCGGCCCTGGCTGGATGAAAAAGGCGTCAACTACACAGCCATGGAATTTGAGCGCCTGGGCTATATTCGTCTCAACGAGTATGTGAATGCCCTGGCTCTGGCAGCCGATGCTGACTGGTTGATGTTCTGGAACGACGATGCTGTGATGGAAACCACAGGCTGGGATCGCATCATTGCTGGTTACACTGGCAACTTCAAGTTGCTGGCTGTGCACACACATCATGACCATCCCTACAGCATATTTCCCATTGCACCTCGAGCCTGGCTGGACACCCTGGGCTATCTCAGTCCACATCAAATATCCGACTGCTGGCTGAGTCAACAGGCCTATTTGCTGGACATCTGGGAACGAATTCCTGTGTGGGTCACACATGATCGATTTGACCTCACTGGCAACAACGGTGACGATACCTTTGAAAATCGTCCCATGTTGGAAGGCGACATCAGCGATCCAAGAGACTTTCATCACTTGACCTGGACCGCACGCCGACTGGCCGATACTGGAAAACTGGCCAACTACATGGAAAGTCAAGGATTTGATGCCTCTTGGTGGCGGGACATTTGCTCGGGTCGACGTCAGAATCCTTGGCAACGGCTGCACGAAAATGACGTAAACAATCAAGTCAACAGCTGGAAAGTAACTTACGATCACACAGATGGGAATTTGAAAAAAGCATGAACACAACAGAATCACTAGAACAACGCATACGCCGCTACTGGAACACACAACCCTGCAACATCCGCCACGGTCGCGGTGAACCTGGCACACTTGAATTTTTTCAAGAAGTCAGTGCTCGGCGCTATCGAGTGGAGCCACACATTGCAGAATTTGCTGGATTCCATCTCTGGCAAGGTCAACAGGTGCTGGAGATTGGACCCGGCATTGGGTCGGACGCAGCTGAATTTGCTCGACATGGTGCTGTGTACACTGGCTTGGACTACAGTGATGAAAGCGTAAAACTGGCACAAAAGCGATTTGAAGTGGAGGGACTAGAAGGCACCTTTATCCGCGGTGATGCTAGCAACGCTCAAGACTATCCTGATCATGAATTTGATCTGGTATACAGCTATGGTGTAATACATCACTTTCCGGCCATAGAGCAGATCATCGACAATGTGTATGCAGCACTCAAGCCAGGCGGAGAATTCCGTTTCATGGTGTATGCCAAGAACTCCTGGAAGCAGGCCATGATCTTCAAGGGCCTGGACCAGTATGAAGCACAAAACGGTTGTCCCTATGCCAAGAGCTATACCAAACACGAAATACATGACTTGCTGGGCAACCGATTTCAAATCGACAGGTTGCGTCAAGACCACTGTTTCATGTATAATATAGAAGCGTACAAAGCCGGGCGATATGAACTGGAGCCTTGGTTTGCGGCCATGCCCGAGGCCATGCGTGAAGCAGTGAGAGAATATCTGGGTTGGCATTTGTTGGTCAAAGCGAGAAAAATTTGAAAATCAAAGTTTCTGAAATATTTTACAGTCTACAAGGCGAAGGCCGTTTTGTGGGTGTGCCCAGTGTGTTCTTGAGAACATTTGGTTGCAATTTCACTTGCAGCAGCTTTGGCTGTGCACCTGGCAAACGCAGCGACGAAGCTGATGAAATTGCCACAGTGGCACACATGTTCAATCGATTTGAAGACTTGCCCCTGGTCACAACTGGCTGTGACAGCTATGCTTCTTGGCATCCGGCATTCAAAGAACTCAGCCCTGGTGAGACTACCCAAACCCTGGTGTCACGCATGACAGGCATGATTCCCAATGGCAAGTGGTCACAGCCCAATGGCAACGACATACACTTGGTGATCACCGGCGGAGAACCACTCCTGGGTTGGCAGCGAGCCTATCCCGAACTGCTGGAAAATCCCAGCATGCGTGATCTTGAAAATCTCACATTCGAAACCAACGGTACTCAAACCATTGATGATGCATTTGCTGACTATCTGCATCGTTGGAGCAATGGCTACACTGAACTCACATTCAGTGTGAGTCCCAAGCTCAGTGCCAGTGGCGAAACCTGGAGTGAAGCCATTCGACCCAGTGTGGTTGCCAGCTATCAAGACCTGGGTCGGGTGTATCTCAAGTTTGTGGTAGAGACTGAACAACACTTTGAAGAAGTCAACCAAGCTGTGAGCGAATATCGTGCAGCTGGTTTCATCGGCAAAGTGTATGTGATGCCACAGGGTGGTGTGGTCACACCCTATGAGCAAAATCGAGTGCAAGTGGCCAACTGGGCACTGACCCAATGCTACAACTACAGTCCCAGAATGCACGTGGATCTTTGGGGCAACGGTTGGGGCAAATAATTTCAAAAGGAATTCTCGTGAACGAAACAAGAGAACTAGCAGACAAAATTACAGCGTGGATAAAAAACTATGCCGAACAACATGATATCAAGAACTTGACTGTGGGCGTGAGTGGCGGCATTGATTCTGCTGTGGTCAGCACCTTGTGTGCCAGAACTGGTTTGCCCACTGTGGCCATGACCTTGCCTATTAGACAACGACCCAACCTGCATCAACTCAGCACTGATCATGCAGAGTGGTTGCTCAGCAACTTTGTCAATGTCAAGCACATCAATCTGGACTTGACCGCAGTGTTTGACGCATTTGAGTTTGGCTTGAAACCGGTGTGTGTTGACCAAGCGGGCAACATCAACCTGGCATTTGCCAACAGCCGCAGCCGACTGAGAATGATGGCTCTATACCAAACAGCACAAAGTCATGGTGGCATTGTGGTGGGCACTGGCAACAGAGTGGAAGATTTTGGTGTGGGATTCTTTACCAAGTATGGCGATGGTGGCGTGGATATCAGTCCCATTGGTGATCTAAACAAGACCGAGGTGTGGGCACTGGGTCGTGAACTGGGTGTACTCGAAAGTATTATTGCAGCACCACCCACAGACGGACTCTGGGACGATGGTCGCAACGACCAAGACCAACTGGGTGGACTCACTTATGCTGAACTGGAACTGGCCATGTCACAAGACGAATCTGGCGCTGCAACTGAAGACCTAAAAGAATATGCAGCCTTGACTCAGTATCGTAGAATCCGTCGCCGCAATCTGCACAAGATGTTGCCTATCCCTGTGTTCAAAAAATCAGGATCTTGACATGGGCATGTTTGATCTATTTCGAAAGAAGACCACAACGGAGCCGGCACAGCAAGCGGTGCCTGTGACAGAACCCAAGGCTCCCCCAGCATCGAAAAAACCGCGACCAGTCTTGAGCGAAAAGGAACTGGCCACGCAGCGTGGTGAGCCTTGGGTATCTGTGCTCAGTATGGACATTGATCCCGAAAATTTGCATCAAGGCAGTTTTGAACTGGACTGGAACGACAAGTTTGTGGCCAACCTGGTTCGTGCTGGTTATCAAATGAAACCTACAGACACCGACAGTGACGTTGTGGATCGGTGGTTTCAAAATGTGTGTAGACATGTGGTCATGGAGACCTGGGAGCAAGAACAAGCCGCAAATCCCAATCGTGTGGTCAAAACACGCAATGTAGGTGGTGGTCGCACCGAAGTATCATGATACTGTACGTCAACGGTGACAGTCACACTGCTGCAGCCGAGGCAGTGAATCCCTATGCGTTTGCCATGGACGACGAAACGCTCTATCACATGGGGCGAGCTCCACATCCTGCCAACCTGGCTGTGAGCTGGGGCAAACTGTTGAGTCTCACACTGAAGTCCAGTTTTCATTGTGGTGCTGAAAGTGCTAGTTCCAACACACGCATATTGAGAACTGCCAGAGAATGGATAGCCGCCCAGAGTCGAACTCTCAGCGACACCCTTGTAATCATTCAGTGGAGCACCTGGGAACGAGAAGAATGGTTGATAGACGGAACCTACTATCAGATTGGTGCATCTGGTCTGGACGATGTTCCCCGGGATCATCAGGATCGTTACAAGCAGTTTGTGGTCGATGTAGACTGGCAACAAAAAACTCAACAGGCACATGACGAAATTTGGCAGTTTCATCAAGAGTTAAAAGACCAAAACATTCGACATGTGTTTTTCAATGGCAACAATGACTTTTCCCAAATTGAAGATCGTCGGGATTGGGGCATCAATTACATTGCACCATATGATGCTCAAATGACCTACGATGCAGTGATACGTGCCGGGAAGATCGATACCGTTTCCCCAGAATCCTGGCATTTTGGTGCCGATGGCCATAGCTTTTTTCATCGTTTCGTGTTACAATACATCATTGACATACGATTGTATTGAGGTAATCCATGCGCTATGTGTTAATTGACACAGCCAATATGTTTTTTAGAGCACGCCACGGTGCTTTTAGAGCAGCAGATGCTTGGGAAAAAATTGGGTTTGCCTTGCATATCACGCTGATGGCTGTGAACAAAATGGCTCGACGCTTTGAAGCAGATCATGTGGTTTTTGCCCTGGAAGGACGCAGCTGGCGTAAGGATTTCTATGCTCCTTACAAGCGCAACCGTGCGGTGGCTCGTGCTGCATTGACCGAGACCGAAGCCGAAGAAGACAAGATGTTCTGGGAAACCTATGACGAATTGACTAAATACTTGTCCACCCGAACCAATTGCAGTGTGATCCGGCATGCCACAGCCGAAGCCGATGATGTCATTGCTCGTTGGATTGCGTTACACCCCGAAGATCAACACACCATTGTCAGCAGCGACACCGACTTTGTGCAATTGGTTGCAGCCAATGTGCAACAGTACAACGGTATCTCAGATGAATTAATCACATTGGAAGGTACCTATGACGCCAAAGGCAATGCTGTTGTTGATAAAAAAACTAAACAACCAAAAGCCACCCCGGATCCGGCCTGGTTGCTATTTGAGAAGTGCATGCGTGGAGACAGCTCGGACAATGTGTTCAGTGCATATCCAGGAGTTCGTGAGCGGGGCACAAAGAATAAAGTTGGTCTCCGTGAAGCCTATGCCGACCGAGACCGAAAGGGCTACAACTGGAACAACATGATGCTGCAACGCTGGACTGATCCCGAAGGTGTGGAGCATCGTGTGCTGGACGACTATGAGCGCAATCGTGTGCTGATTGATCTCACAGCACAGCCCGATGAAGTCAAGGCTGTGGTAGATGCTGCCATTCGTGAACAGGTCAGTCACCGCGATGTGGGGCAAGTGGGTGTGAGGTTTATGCAGTTTTGTGGCAAGTATGAGTTGAATCGTTGCAGCGAATCAGCTGAACAGTTTGGAAGGTGGATGAATCAAACTTATTCAGGAGTTCTCAATGGCTAAATGGTTTTGGGCAGGCGTGGGCGGATTGACGATCACATTGCTGATATTTCATCATGTGTTGAGCGTATTCCCTGATACCAGCTGTGACAATACCGGGCTTGATCCCGAAATCAGCAAAGAATATACTAGTTCATCCCAGGCCAAATGTAGAAAGGTAAAACATCCGTGATCATAGCAAAACCCGTGATAGCCAATCAGTATTGGATATTGCACAGAGACAATCAAAAAGTAGGCAACATCGAAGCCTGCGACGGCGGCTATCAAGTCAAGATCAACAACAGCATAAGTCAGTATCGCACCATTGACATGGCTGCACAGCGAGCAGAGATTGAATTTGTGCCAGCAGATGCCACAGCTGATCACAAGCCCAATCTAGTGCACGGTTACCCTGCAGCAGGTCGTGTGTGCAATCCGGTGTGGAATATTCCGCTCAAGCTGCCGCTGTTTACCAGGTCTGCCAAAAGCAAGAGCTGGTTTGCAGCCGGATGGTATGCAGTATATCGCAACCGAACATGGCGTGTGGTGCAGGACCCCAAGTTGATTGCTCTAGAACGCTATCAATATCGCGGGCCATTTCAAACCCAGCAACAAGCGCAGCAAACACAGCCATGATACACATTCAGCGATTCATTGAACGCTTGCAAGGTTCAGATGCTCGGGGCAATCGAGAATTTTCCATGAGCATGAGTGATGCCAAAAATCTGCACGCCGACATCACCCGCTTGCTGTTACAGTGTCAAGAACTGCAACAGGACAAGTCCAAAGATACCGAAGTGATTGAAATACAAGTTCAAGGCGGTGGATTCCGATAGCTGGGCAAATTTAAATCTTGGTGTATAATGATAAATATATGCACAGATTTAGGATTTACCATGAGCAGACCCAAGCCCAGAATACTGATTGATCACACTAACAAAAGCACTTACAAGACCGAACAGGTGCTGGCATCCGAGGGCGTATGGGCAGTATTTTACAACAATCAGCCCATCAATCTCAAAACTGCCAATCTCTTGGTGCAATATCCTGGTCCCAAGTACAAAAAAGTTTCATTCAGCAATCCCGGTCATGCCATCAATCTTGCCAAGAAACTCAACGCACAATTCAAAACTGATTTATTTACAGTGGTGTTGTTGACACAAGGCAAACAAATTTACCCCGACGCCGGTGCGTGACAAACGACAGTTAACACAACTTTTGATTGATCAACTGCCTGAACACAATCGGGCACCGGTTGATGAAATATATCCCATATGGTGGCAAAATCTGCGTTCCGGTGGCGGCATGCGACTGACAGATCGTGGATATGATGCATTTTGCAATCTGTTGCAACTGGAACACTACTATTTTCCCTTGGCGGGCCTGGACCTGCACACCGTCATTGCCATGGATCGCAAATTGCAGTTGCCTTACTATGTGGAATTTCGCAAACGAGTATCGCACCAGTTGATCTTGTTTGGCAGTCAAGAAGCAGTGTTGATCAACCTCTACGGTGACTTGAAAAAGTTCCTGGCAAAACACAGTTGACCTTGAATAAAAAATCCAGTATAATGCAATATGCGCAAGTTAAGTACCAGTTGTCAAGCCCACAGCCAACGTCGGCAACGGTATCTCACACGCAAAATAGCCCAAGGAAAAGCCATGACCGATCCCGATATCCTGGCCATGACAGGCCTGTTTGACAGCATGGACCAGCAAAAAGTCAAGCGCGAAGCGGATCCCGAATGGCAGGCCAACAACCTGGAGTGGGACTTGCGCAGCACTGACTGGATTTTGGCCAAGGCTCGATCAAGTTCGACCTATGCACAAAACATGTATGCGGCCTTGTGCAACAATCAGTTTCAGAAACAAGAAGTTTGGACTTTGTTGCAAGGACAGACTTGGAGTTGCAGCTGGCGTTATGCCGGTGACATAGTGGCTGACATGCTGGAACGCGGTGACTACATGGACTGGTACTGTAGCGGCATTCGAGACGCCGACATAGTGGAGGCCAATGGATACGTAGGCGAAGGTGAGGTAACCGAACAAATACGCGAAGACCTAAAACGCCTGGGTTGGCATGTGGTGCAGGGATAATTCTCAAAATCTTTGCAGAATTCTGCATTATTGACTCTGGCTTGCTAAATAAAAACAAGCAACGCCGGAACCGGTCCGACGTCGGACCAATTTGACGCCTAGGGTAGAAAAACCCTTTTACTGGTGTGATACACCCAGAACGCCAACCGTAGCAGAGTTCTTCTGCCAGCAACAAACACAATCGTATATTTTAAACACAGGAGTTTGTTATGACCAAGACAACCAAAATTCGTTGGGTAATTGCACACGAGCCATTGAGCCTTTTTGTCCGTGCTGCCAAAGATTTTCAAGACTTTGTGAATGCTGCACAATCTGCAGAAAAAATCGAAGTTGAAGTAATGACACTGAGCGAGTACAGCCAAAAGTACAACAATGGTGTTATTGTGACCAAGCACGATTTGCTGGACCTCATGGAACAAGGCAAGATCGAAATGAGCCAGATGTACACCACATGGTTGGCCGAAAAGTATGACCAAGACATGTTGGCCTTGGAAATGCCTTTTATCTTTGAAGATCATGCACACGCCACACGAGTGTTGGAAGGCGAAGTGGGCGAGTTCTTGTTGAACAAGATCACTGAAAAATCCAATGTACGCGGCATGGCCTTCACATACAGCGGTGGTTTCCGTAACATTCTTTCCAGCAAGAAAGTCAACACGTTGCAAGGTTTGGTTGATGAAGATAAGAACTAATCGCAATCCAGTGGCCCAGGAAACATTCCGGGTGCTGGGCGTGGAAGAGCCTTATGTGTGTGAGATTGAAGATCTCACACAACACATCCGAGCAGGTGACTGCGATGCAGGCGAAGGCGTATACAGTCGTGTGTACCCACTGGGTCAAAACGAAGTAACAGAATCAGTAATTGATTCCAAGCACAGCCTGTTCTTGACCACCATGATCATGCGTGACGATTTCTGGCAACAACTCAGTCCCGAAGTTCGTGCTGTGATCAAAGATGCTGCCATCCGTGCCGGACGCAAAGAGCGTCAAGCCACAATCGATGACGGCGAAGAAGCAAGAGCACGACTCATAGCCGAAGGTGTCAACATACACGAGTTAACACCAGCAGAACGAGCCGACTGGCAACAAAAAACTCAAGTGGTCTACGAAAAATTCGAGCCGACATTCACACCCGGTTTGATAGATCAAATCAAACGCAGTTAATGCACCCAAAAGAAAAAAGCAGGTATTTACAATCTGCTTTTTTTTCTATATAATTACAACTTCTAAAGGAGAATACTCATGAAAAAGTTTTTGGCCACTCTGTTGGCTTGTGTTTCCGTTTTTGCCGTTGCCAAAGAAAATGTTACCATTGTTTACTCATGGAGCCCCAGCGACAGCATAACCAATATTGATCGTACCCTGATTGCGGAAGCCAATCGACTGCAGGATCGATACAACTTTTTGTTTGATGCCCGACCCGGAGCAGGTGGATCAATTGCTGCAAACTACGTGGCCAACACACCAAACACCATCCTGGCCAACAGTTCGGCATTTTTTATTCGCCCCACAGTTTTCCCCAACGAAAGTCATCGTGTGGAAGACTTCAGAGAACTCATGCCACAGTGCAGTGCGCCCATGGCCATCACGTCCACACGTTATTCATCTTGGCAAGAAGTTCCACAGGATCAACTGCTCAACATCGGAACCAGTGGGCTTGGTGTTACCACACACCTGGCTGCTATTCAGATCATGAATAGATATCCTGGTATGCAAGTGGTGCCGTTCAAAAGCACCAGTGAATCCTTGCTAAGTGCTGTAAGTGGACAAACTGAATTTCACGTGGCATTTTTGGCCGAGCCCGAAGCATGGAAACAAGACTCTGCAAACAAAAAGAGACTGAATGTGTTGGGCATAACCGGATCACAAAAAGTAAACGGATACACACCCTTGGTGTCACAAGGTTTTCCTGCTGTGTTGGCCAACATGAACGTGCCATTTCACTTGACTGTGTCGGCAAAGACTCCTGAAGACCGATTCCGTGACTGGAGAGATATCCTGACTCGTGCTGCTCGTGCACCTTCGGTACAACAGGCCTATGCCAACGAGTACTGTATTCCCATGGATGTTGCCGATCGAGACATCAACACTTGGTTTGAAGCACAACATGCTCAGTGGAAAAAACTCAGCACCGGTGTCAAGCCCAATTAAACAAATAAATTTGGTACTGTTTCTCAATGATCAAACTTGAAAAAAACAACAAGCTGGGGTTTTATACCGTTGGTCAAGAACGGCACTACGTCAAACCCAAGGCCTTGATTGCAGCCACACAGACCAATCAGTTTCCGGAGTGGAATTTCAATCGGTCTGTGTTTGATCACTACACATGGCACGTGGAGCCCACAATCTCTCTGAGAGAATTGTATCGCATGCGAGCACAGCAATTGAGAGATCAGTATGATTATATCAGACTGGAAGTCAGTGGCGGAGGTGACTCTAGTACTGCTGCTTACAGCTTTATCAACAACGGTATCCATCTCGACGAAGTGGTTTTTCGCTATCCCAAGACCGGCGAAAAAAATGTCACCGATGATCCATTCAACACCAAGCCCGAAAACACTCTCAGTGAATGGCGCTATGCAGCACAACCATTGTTACAATGGATTTCTACTCATGCTCCGCGTACTCGCATAACCATTCATGACTATAGTGAGGACATGCTGACATCCGGGCATGACGAAGACTGGGTGTTTAGAACCAAGGACTATTTTCAACCGGGTCATGCATTCAAACACACGGTGGATGCAGTAGATTCTCACAAACACACCCTGGACCAGGGACTGCGGGTGTGCATGCTGTGGGGGGTAGACAAGCCCAAGGTCTGTATCCGTGACCAAACCTGGTATCTCTACTTCATGGACGTGCAGGCCAACAATGCCAATCCCGAAGTAGGCGCGTGGGACAACATCACCAACGAGTATTTTTATTGGACTCCAGACCTGCCCGAACTGTTGTGCAAACAAGCGCACGTGATCAAAAACTGGTTTGATTTGCCCCACAACAAATACCTGCAGCACCTGGCTCGCTGGCCCAACTACAGTTTTGCACAGCGAACCACGTTTGAACACATCATCAAACCCTTGCTGTATCCCGACTATGATCCGGCCACATTTCAAACCTCCAAGCCCACCAACAGTTTCTACAACGAAATGGATCAGTGGTTTTATCAGAACTTTTCCCAAACTCGTGCATATCAAGTATGGAAGGCCGGCCTGGATCACTTGGTCAAAAACATAGACCCCAAGTATTTCAACAACGAGATGGGAAGACCAGTGGGCTTTGTGGGGTTCATCAGTCCGTTTTACAAACTGGGACCTGCTGCGTATCAAAGCACTGGTATAAATGATCACTTTAAATTTTAGATGTACGAAAGCAAATATTATGTTTAAATCATGGTTGATTGCAATGTTGTCTGTGTGTGCACTATCTGCTGCGGCAACCGAAACAATCAAGATTTATTCACCATACAATGCTGCACATAGCGCAACACCGGCCTTGTTCCGAGTGGTTGAGCAGGCCAACGCCAGTCAGTCAATCTATAGATTTCAAGTGGAATTTCGCCCAGGAGGCAATCAAACGATTGCTTTGCGGTCCATGGAACCCGAAACCAGCTTGGCCATCATTGCACCGGCATTTGTGGAAAATGTCAGATCTGGCAAGTTGACTGAACAAGACTATGTGCCTGTTCATGCATTTGGCGCTGCCTGCTGGGCGGTGATCACAAACAAACCCATGACCGGCGCCAAGGAATTTGTAGTAGGAGGGGTGGGTACAGGAAATGCCACACATCTGACTGCCTTGGCCCTGAGCGAAAAACACGGGTTCGATGTGAGATATATCTTGTTCAAATCCAACAACGACGCCTTGGTAAACATGACCGGCAACAATGGTGTTGAATTTGTGATTGACAAATACGAAAGCTATCAAGCTCTCAAAACCAAAAATCCTCGCATGCGCATGATTGCTGCCAGTTGCCCCTCTCGTTTGCCACAAGAGCCCGGGATTAAAACACTGGCAGAACAGGGTGTCTCGGCACCCTATGTTTTCAATATAACTGTGGCGCATAGACTCATGCCACGGGCCAGAAGAGTTGCCATTGCTGACATACTAAACACAGCTACAAAAAATATTGGTGCTCAGGAAATTTTTGAGCTGTCAGCAACTCGCCCACCTGTGTTTGACGGAGTTGGTGCGGAGGAGTTTTATCGTGACTCCTTTCAGTTGGTTGAAAAGTTACAGAACAAGTATCAATCAAAAATCAACAATGCCAATTGACATTGCAAACAATGTAATGTATAATAAATACTTGCTATGACTGTATGAAGTAGATTGAAAAGGATTCTGGACGGCGGGGCAGTACCGCCCAGGTCCACCATAAGAGGTTTAATGAGTATAAGATGTCCTTACTTAAACGCTGACGAACTTTGTAGCATTTATGAAACTCGTCCTAGTTGTTGTAGAAACTTTCCTAATAGAAATACAGGAATGTTTTGTTCAGAAACTAAATGTGTTTATGATGCACTTGGTAATTTAGATTGTGCTAACTGTAAAGATAAGTGTTGTAATCATTTAGAAATGTCGGTATTTGATATTAAACTATTAGACATTTCTTGTTCGACATGTAAGGAAACTTACTGTTCGAAATAGACTTTTTATGATGGGCCTGACAAAGTTTCGACAGGGTCAAGAGTAATGAAATGGACAGTTCGGCAATGCAGAAGCCGTAGGACTGGGGAAACTCGGTTGTAGAAGCAAAAAAAGTAATCGCAAACGACGATACATTCCTCTTGGCAGCAAACGCCTGAGAGCGAGGTAGTTATACCTTGTGACCCAAAATAGCAGATGGGCCCTTCGGGGCCCATTCTTTTGAATATGCTGTGTTATTGATTTTTTCAATTGCCGAGTTAGACGCAATCATAGCAAAATACTATGAAAACGCGTTGACAATAGGTTTCTTTTTGATATATAATATGTACTCAGTACAAACACTGAGACTTATTTTTTATCAAGGAGAAACCCAAATGAAAACCGTAGGTGATCAACTCACACCCTTTGCCGTAACAGGCGTGCGTCCCGGACAGCCCGATGACGCTTTCTACACCATCACGGACACCAGCTTTGAAGGCAAGTGGAAAGTGATTGTGTACTATCCCAAAGACTTCACATTTGTTTGTCCCACAGAGATTGTGGCCTATGACAAATTGAGCCAGGACTTTGAAGATCGTGATGCTGTGTTGCTCACAGGTTCAACAGACAACGAGTTCTGCAAAGTGGCATGGCAACAAGCACACCCAGATCTCAAAAAAATCCGCCATCATCAATTTGCTGACACCCAGCGAGGCGAACTCAGCTTGATCGAACAACTGGGCGTGTTCTATGCTCCAGCCGGTGCTGCACTCCGTGCCACGTTCATCATTGACCACGACAATGTGATTCAACACGTTACTGTGAACAATTTGAACGTTGGCCGTAATCCCCAAGAAACCTTGCGTGTGTTGGATGCATTGCAAACAGGCGAACTGTGTGCATGTAACCGTACTGTTGGTGGAGACACACTGAAATGACTGCATGGGTAGACGCACTCAAAGAATCCAGTATCCCGGACTATGCGCGGGACACTAGATTGAATCTTGACGCTGTGATCAAGCGCAGTTCGTTGCCACCAGAACAGGCCGAAGCTGTGGCCTTGGCAGCGGCCTTTGCCACTGGCAATAGCAAATTGTGTACCTGGATTCATAGTCAGATCTCGGACAAGACACAGGCCGATGCTGCCCTCACTGCTGCCAGTTTGATGGCCATGAACAACGTGTGGTATCCCTATGTTGAAATGGCCAAAGACGAAAATCTCACAGGCCTGCCGGCACAGCTGAGAATGAATGCCATCAGCACACATGGTGGTACCACTCTTGCCTTGTTTGAAGCCTACAGCTTGGCAGCTTCAATTGTGGGCAAATGCCATTTCTGTGTGAAAGCTCACTACGAGACGTTGAAGAATGAAGGCTACACAATGGAACAACTACGTGACATTGGTCGTATTGCTGCTGTGATCACAGCCGTGGCCCGAGTGGTTGCCAGTTGACAAACTATTGAAATTAAGCTATAGTTGTTGATAGTGTGTAAATAGCACTATCAACAACTGAAAGAAATACCATGCTAAATGATCCCCAAATATTTGGACTATTTCCAAAGCCTGTGATTCTCACCAATATCAATAGAGAATTTACAAAACAAGAACGAGATTTTTTTGATCATCACAGTAAATTTACCACGAAAAATGTTGGAAATCTCACCAGCGCCGACAATTACTTGACAAGACATCCCCAAATGGCTACCATCAAGCAAGAAATAACTGATTCATTACAGATGTTTTTTGACAACATCATCAAACCTTCAGTAGAAGTACGCTCATATATAACACAGGCCTGGTTGAATTACACATACAACAATCAATATCACCACAAGCATAATCATGCCAACACCTTTTTATCTGGAGTGTTGTACATAGATACCGACCCGGAAACAGATAAAATTACATTTTTTGATGACGCGTATTATCCATTTAAATTTGCCCCAAAAGAGTGGAATTGGTACAATGCCGAATCGTGGTTTTTTAAAGTAAAGCCCGGAGATATCATTGTGTTTCCATCATGGTTAACCCATGCAGTCGAAGCCACAGTCAATCCTAACATTAGAACCAGTCTGGCATTCAATTCCTTTTTGAAAGGACAAATTGGAACTGATGAAAATTTAACCGAGTTAATGTTAACAGAATGAGCACTGAACAAGATCGTTTCCATCACAGTCAACGACTACACCGCGACGACGCCGCTGTGGCTCGTCAAGTGAAAATTGCACAAGAACACGGCATTGAAGTTGGGGAACCACATCGACTAGTCAAGCACCATGCCCTGGACTGTGGAAATCCTGCCTGTCCCACATGTGGCAATCCTCGCAGAACACACAAGCACACACTCACAGCACAGGAACAACGCCTGTTTCAAGACGCAGATCAACCGCGAGATCGTCACAGCAATGGTTTTCCCATGCGGGATCAGGAACAGGATAAGTAAAAGCATGCCCCTTTAGCTCATCTGGTAGAGCAACGGTTTTGTAATCCGTAGGTGGTCTGTTCGAGTCGGACAAGGGGCACCAAAATTTTTTATAGTAGAGATAAAAAATGGAAGAATCCGCACCCAAACCAAAAATGAGTTTTGCTGCAGCCATCCGGGCTGCACTGACTCAAAAGACGGCCACAGAGCATGCCGACACTGTGGGTAGCAAAAAAGCAGCCCGCAAAATTTCCGGTCATGGACCTGCTGCTATCACGGCCCGACCACAGCGACGCAACACCAGTCGAGGTGGATAAATTATTTCTTGACCTTGATAGATAAATAGCATATAATAAACACTGTTATGAACACCGTAAACATCGCTCGTGAACTGTGCCAGCTGGACCTCGGCTTGTGGTCACGCGATGATGCGGCCAGTGAGGAAGTGTCCGGGGAGCATAGTTAGAACAATATCACAACATCTAACTCCTGACCCTGGAATTGAACACTCCGGGGTTTTTTATTGACAACAAAAGTGTTGACAGGAAACGAGGTCCTGTGCTACACTTTAAACAAGCACAAACGGTCGGACTGAAGGATGGAGTCTCTCTTGTGAGACAAAAGATTTCAGTTTGGTATATTTGGGGGTGTAGCTCAGTTGGGAGAGCGCCAGCTTTGCAAGCTGGATGTCGCAGGTTCGATCCCTGTCACCTCCACCAAATTTATCGCAGGATGGAGAAGTGGTAACTCGTCAGGTTCATACCCTGAAGATCGGCGGTTCGAATCCGTCTCCTGCAACCAATCTATCTCCCTAGTGTCAATGGCAGCACAACGGTCTCCAACACCGCTAGTCAGGGTTCGAATCCTTGGGGGGATGCCATATATCAAGTTTGCTGGAGATTCGCCAAGTTGGTCAAGGCATCGGATTTTGATTCCGACATGCGTAGGTTCGAATCCTACATCTCCTGCCAGTCACAAAAAAAGGCTACCTGGGTAGCCTTTTTGCATTGCTGATTCAAGATCAGAAGCTGCGTGAGTAGAACACATTGTAGGCGTCTTGTGTGGAGTCGCCAGTGATTCTATCAAATCTAAAACCCACGGAATCAGCTTTGGTCAAGCTGTAGGCCACACCAAGTCGTGCTGTTTCAGTGGTATCTTTGTTGGTGGCAGCATCAAATGCTGCTGTGCGAAAACGATAGCCTGCTTTGGCTGTCCACTTGTCGTTCAATGGCATGCTCACACCTGGCTCAACGGAGTAATAGGTAAAATTACCAGTGCCCGAGGTGCTGTACTTTTGACCAATTGCAAATTTCACGTAACCGTTGACAGAACCCACCAAAGCTGTGGTACCGGTCAAGCCAGTTTCCAGTCGTGTGTTTACAGCATTCGTGGTTTCGGTCTGTGTGGATGAAAGATTCACGTGAGCTGCAACAGATTGGGAAATGTTTTCACTCAGGGTGAAGTTTACATTGTTTTGATCTGCGCCGCTCACTGTGTCAAGTTTTGCACCTTCGATGCTGACAGAGCCAGCAAATGCTGCAGTGGAGATGGCCAAGGCCAAAATGGTTGAAAGTTTTTTCATGAAATGTTTCCTTAAAGTTAATGATGACAAGTTGTCACAACAATATATATCCGCGTTTTCACTGAGTGCAAAAAATCTCAAATTGTGTGGCAAAAAAGCAACATCAGAGTGGTTGACCCAAAATACAGGTTTTGCTACAATAGTGGCATAGAGAGAAAAAAGGAGTTGCCGAACATGGATAGCATGAAGTATTGGACCCGAAAATACACCCGCCTGGGCTACACCCTGCGTGATGGTGTTTGGTACTATGATTCAGAATGTCGATATCGGGTGTATTACACAGGTCCATAAAGACCCAGCAACATCCTGGGTCATTTGACAGGTGATTGACCCCGAAATGAATTTTTGCTACAATAGAAACATGTTAAGAAATTGACAACAGTATGTGAAAAGTGTTGTGATCGTGCAACACTCAGCAATTGACAATAAATGAGTCTTTTGCTACAATATATACATGTTGAGAAATCGACAATTGTTCTTTAAAAATATTGATCGCATATATGTCACTGAGAAGTGACCTCTATATGAAAACACATTGGGGCATAGGTCCAGAGATAACTTCATGCTCGGCCCTGACAGGATACAGAAGCAGACCTAAACCTGTTGTACAATGTGTTTTCATATAGAGTTTTTTGGTTGTTCTAAAGGCCAGACCGCGCTGAAATATGCTTAAGGGCGAGGCGGAGAACATTAAATGGGGACGACCGCCCCAGCCAATCTATTTTATAGTTAAGTGTTATCAGGGTAACGTGCGAGGACGCTCGCACTATACGGGTCAAAGCTGCCGGCGACTGATCCTGAAATAACTGCATCGGCATTGAGTATGTTTAGCGACTATCTCAGAATTTGCACGATAACACTTAACTATAAAATTTGGTTGCTCCAGAACGTGAACCAGGACGCATTAAATAGACCCAGGTGGTCAACTCGAAAGAGATGCATGTCAAACAGGCAAGCCAGGAGCATTAAATGAGGCAGTGCCTCAGCCACCCCTCTAACATGGAGAAGCCGCCGTAATGGTATGGCAGGAGACTGTAAATCTTCCGACGAATGTCACAATTGGTTCGATCCCAATCTTCTCCACCAAGTTTTGGTCTCATAGTTAAATGGTTATAATTTCGGCTTGTCACGCCGATGTTAGGAGTTCGATTCTCCTTGAGACCGCCAAAACATGTCAACAGCCAGTGTAACAAAAGCGTTATATATACATGCACCACAGGAGATCAGCATGTCACAATGGGATAGACTTCAGCAAATACGCGAGTTGAGAGATCGAAATCTGTCGGTAACTGAACTGGCACAACGACTGCACATGACACACCAAGATGTGCATCAGGCTCTAGCTGAGTTGAAGCGCCGATATCCATAACAGTTTTTTGTGAGGGGCCCGGGTTGCGTTGGTCACACGCCCATGAACCCGGAGCCTTCGTCACTGTCAATCAAGCACCGTTCATCTAGGACAATCAATGAATTGACACGAGTTCGAATAAATAATATTATGAAAACTTGTCCCAAATGTTCTATAGATCATTCCAAATCTGGAAAATTCTGTTCTAGAAAATGTGCCAACAGCAGGAGTTGGTCTGATAACGATAAATTAAAAAAATCAAAATCAGCTGATAAAAGTACAAAAGTAAAAAAAGCCACATACATTAATAACATTTGCCAGTGTGGTAAAGAATTTAATTTTTTACCTTACCGGCCAAAAAAATACTGTTCAGTTGAGTGTAGTAACAATTTTGTTAAGAGACCTTCTGGTGGTTACCGACCTGGATCAGGAAGAAGCAAATCCGGATACTACAAAGGAATTTATTGCGGATCCACATATGAGCTAGCTTGGTTAATTTATAGTTTAGATCACCAAGTTGGGTTTACTCGATTCGAAGGGTGCCTGGAGAAAGATGGCATTAAATATTATCCAGATTTTTTACTCAATGATCTTAAAACCATTATCGAAATCAAAGGATTTGAAAATCAAGAATCTGTTGACAAAAAAACACAGGTTGCCCAGAGTCTCGGATACACAGTAATAATATTAAGAAAACACGATTTACAATTTGCATTTGATTATGTAAAACAACAATACGGAGACAAAAAACTTTATACAATGTATGACAGTTACAAACCAAAATACAAGTATTCCTGTTCTTTGTGTAATCAAATATTTGATAGAGATAAAAAATCAAAAACCGATGTTGTTTTTTGTTCCAGGCAGTGTGCAGGGAAAGGACACAAAGGTAGAGTTAAGTCCCTATAGATTAGTGGCTAGATCATCGCCCTTTCAAGGCGAAGAACGGGGGTCGGAACCCCGTAGGGACGCCATTACGCAGCGGTTCGAATCCGCTACGGTGTACCATTTACCACAGCCCGGTTAGCTCAGTTGGTTAGAGCAGTGTGTTGATAACGCAAAGGTCCCTGGTTCGAGTCCAGGACTGGGCACCATGATCTTGATCCCTGCAGCATAAATACTGCATGGGCACCGCAAACTGGTTTGACTATGTCAAGAGCTGTTACGATCTTGTGATCGAGAGTGAAGGCATTGCTCAAACTGTGTTGAACGAGGACACCGAAAGTTATGTGGTTCATCTCATGGCCCGTAACTTTGAACGCACTGACATTGGCAACCAGCCTGTGGCCTTGACCATGATGTCTGCTGTGAATAGCCGACGCCGAGCAGATTTGTTGGCCGTGGCCGACGAGTGTTTGTTGATCCACAGTTTTCCCATGCGCCGACATCGCTGGCCCAGCAACACCTACTATCATGACATGGGTACCACGGCATATGGCCTGGCTGCACATGCCATGGAACAGCAGTTTGATGCTGCGGCCCGAATCATACATGCCATTTTCAATCGCAGGTAAATTTTCCAAACAATTGGGATAATACTAAGTATAATAAATGTATTATCAAGAATATGACTCAGCAAGAAATTTTTTATAAACTTCTAATTGCAAATGTAGTTGGATGGTATTTAGACGACGCGAGAATTCAACTGCACCGAGAGCTGTATTCCATGGGTGACGATCCAATATTGTTAAAGCGCAGGTTCAGGATGTTGAGTCAACTTGCCAACTATGAGTCACAAATATACAAAAAAATATACAATTTTTCCAGCAACAATCCCAGCGACTATACCGACACATTGATTCAGATCAAAGACGAATTACTCCATATTATCAATAAAAATGGATAAGCCGCTGGTCAAAAGCCTCAATCACACGTATTCTAAAAAATTACTAGAATACAACGGTTTTACCGTGACACAACAAGTAGGCACACTTTACAAAGTTGCCGGATTTGACAATTACAATTACCTGTTGGACATCAATGCAGTTTTTAGTAACAGCCCAAGGCTCGATCCTGTGGACCGTACTGGTTTTTGTTTGAGTGCAATTCGATGGGCATCTGTGCGTCCTTGGCAAATACCAACTCAACAAATTGATCTTGAACAAGCAATGCATCAAAGGGTGTTGGATCTTTGTAATACTAGACAAAGATTAAATTTGTTCTGGAGCGGCGGGATCGACAGTACCGCTATTGTGACAGCGTTTTTAAAAAATGCCCCGGATATTGGCCAATGTAGAATAATTTATTCGCCCTGGAGCACCTACGAACACCCAGAGTTTTTTAAAATTTTGCAAAATATACCCAAATTAGATTTGATTGACATCAGCGGAGATCGTTACTTTAACCTTGATCTTGATGGAATCATGATCAGCGGCAACCCAGGCGACGAATTGCATGCCAGCCTGGACCAGAGTTTCTTTGATCAGCACGGCTATGATTTTTTATTCACGCCCTGGCAGGATTTTTTTTACAAGCAAAACCCAGATGATGCATTTATCGAGTTTTGTCAAAATCACTTTGCACTAAGTGGGCGAGAAATTACCACAGTGTTAGAAGCAAGATGGTGGTTTTATATCAGTTCAAAACTTACCAGCATACTCAATAGCAATAATCTGTCATTGTTTGTATCTGAGTCAGCGGGATTTGACCCCAGCAGATTGATTGGTTTTTTTGATTGTGACGTTTACGAACAATTTATTTACTTCAATACGGATAAAATAATTTTGAGTCAAAACTATGCTGGTTGGAAACAAATACTCAAAGACTACTGCCACAGCTACGATAAATTTGATGAGTGGCGCATAACAAAATCCAAATTTGGCAGTATTCAAATTGGGGTTTATACCTGGAAAAAAGAAATATTAAACAACCGTAGAAACTTGATGATACTGGAGGATGGCAAATGTGTTTCTACCAAAAATCTACCATTGCTCAGCAAAAAAGAATGGGGTCGGATACAACATCAATACCAACATGTTTTCAGATATCCCAATACGTTATAATGCACCCTGGCACAATTTAAAACATGTTTGTGTGGGTGCTACCTACAGACCTGAGTTTTATGAACCCATAAAAAATCTCAAAGTCCGAGATAAGCTGCAACAGATTGCGGGAGAAACTGTTGAAGACTACAACTACCTGATTCAGGTACTGTCTGACCTTGATGTACAAGTTGAACAAATTCAGCTTGATTCAAACAAAAACATCATGGACTACGTGGACGGCCATGGAAGAATTGGATATAACGAAACTCAGAGTTTTACCTTGATACCCAGACCTCCCATGCAACCTAGAGACAGTGTGTTGATTGTGAATGATTGTGCGGTATTGACCAATCCTGAATCACAGTGGTTTACTGATCTCAACATCACTGCAACTCGAGTAGTCAAAAGCAAACGACCATTTGATGCGCCGCTGGCAACAGTGATAGGCAATACCATTATAGTGGACTGCCGAGACCATGAGTGGTTGGCTGACTTTCTTCAAGAAACATTTCCAACGCATCGTGTGGTATCAGTACACATAGGAGGCCATAATGATGCTGTGTTTAGTGTTGTTGCGCCCGGTGTTATTGTGAGCACCTATCATCATACTAACTACGCGGAAACTTTTCCAGGCTGGAAGGTAAAATTTATCGAAAATCAAAGCTGGAATGCCATACCCGACTGGAGAAAATTCAAACACAGCAATCGCGACAAATGGTGGATACCCGATAGAGACAGCAATCCGGAATTTTGCAATTTTATTGATTCATGGCTGACCAACTGGGTAGGGTTTGTTGCAGAATCTGTGTTTGATGTCAACATGTTACAGATCAATCAAAATTGTGTGTTGGTCAATAACTACAACCGAGATCTGTTTGATTTTTTAAAAAATCACAAGATTGAACCCATTGTGGTGCCATTCCGTCATAGATTTTTCTGGGACGGCGGACTACATTGTATAACCAATGACCTTTACAGAGAGGGCAAGTGTGAGCAATACCTATAAGCTGCCGCCTGGGTTTCCTAAAGATCTAAGCGGAAAAATTCCAACTGTGAGAATGGCAAGATTCAATATGCGTTTGAGATTTGGTCTCTGGAAAAATTATTCAGAGTGGGTTGACGACGATCAACAAAAAACATATTGGTACGACAATAGTGAGTTGGAAAAAGTCTCTGTTACCCTGGAACTTTTTCAACAGGACGAATGCATATTTAAACGGGTGTTGACAAAATTTGAAATATTGGACATTGACTTCGAAATCCCAGACATGGACCTCGGCACCAAGATTGGTATACGTATCAAAATTTCCGGTATTGCTGCACTACCCATTAGAGACAATGTGGAAAATTCTGTTGTTTGTGGCATGGTCAAGATAGAATCACTAGCCTTGCACGGTATTGACATATCCAGTTCGTTAAACCAAACATACTTTGGCACAGATACAGACTTTGATGTGTTTTCGTTTTCAACCCCAAGTTTTCATTGGTTATTGCACAAATATATATACAACGACGAATATTTGCTAAATGCGTGTTTGTCAGAGATAGGACGTCTCAGAGAGTACAACGAAAAATTGCTTAGAACACAATAAACTTTTGTGCCAAAACCAGTTGTGTAAAAAATTTACTTGCTGTATAATATATTTTTTAATCACTGAAAGATCATATGACCAAACTAACTCTCAGCCGTGGCACACAGATAAATCTTGAAAAGTGTGTGGAAGCCATTGACAACAGTCGCTACAATCTGGTGTTGGTGGCTGCTGCTCGTGCTCGAGAACTGGTACATGCTCAGAAACAAAATGACTGGGCCACTCATGTCAATGCACCAGTGTCAGCATTGCTGGATGTGCAACAGGGCCTGGTGGGGCTGGAGTACCTGCGCAAGGTTCGTTGATATCACAAACATGGATCAGTTTGGATTTTACCAAGTTGGTGAGCTGAAGTTTTACAGCAAGCTGGAAGCTATACTGGAACACGAACGTTCGGGCATGCCGTTGAAATGGAATTTCAACCAAGAGGTGTACAGCAATCTCAACTGGCAAGTGGAACCTACAGAAACTCTTGAAGAGCTGTACCGACAACGGGCCCAGCAAATCAGAGATCAATACGATTATGTTGTGCTGTGGCTCAGTGGCGGTGCAGACTCCAGTAATGTACTGAATTCTTTCATCAACAACAATATCAAACTGGATGAAGTTGCAAGCTACGTCAATTACGAAGCCTGCACTGATCGTCTAGGATTTATGAATGCTGAAGTTTTTAATGTAGCAGCACCTAAAGTAGCACAGGCTCAACTAACACAGCCCGGGCTAAAACACACAATTGTAGACTTAACCCGACTTGAAATAGATTACTTTTCAGATAAAGAATCCAAGTTTGATTGGATATATTACATGAGTTTTCATTTTGGTCCATGTAATGTCAGCAGACTCAATATCAAGTTAAGCCAAGCGCACTGGCGTGACATGATCACCGCAGGCAAACGAGTTGGTTTTGTGCATGGCTTTGACAAACCACATGTGCATCAGCACAAACAAAATTACTATTTCAATTTTATAGATCTAATTGACGGAGCCGTTAATGCACAATCACAGATACTAAATCGGGCCTGGGACTTTAACGAATTGTTTTACTGGAGCCCAGACGCAGTCAACATACCAATTAAGCAAGGGCACGTTGTCAAGCGATACATGAAGTCAGTCACACCAGGCAGTGCCGATATTACTACAGATCCACGTAATGTGGTGTGTAACACAATCAATGGTAAAAAATATTATTTGACGTCAAATGGGCTTCACCGTTTGATTTATCCCGGGTGGTATCCGGTACCTTATCAATTCAAAACACCTAGCATGATTTTTAGCCTAAGGGACACATGGATTTTTGACTTGCCCAATAACGATCCTGTCAAATATTCTTGGCGCACAGGACTGGATCACATGTGGCAAGTTGTGCCCAACAAGTGGAAAGCCAACCCAAACAACATTAGTCAAGGATTTAAGACTATGCGCAGCCGAGTTTATAATCTAGGTTCCTGACAGATTATACGCAACAAACAGAATCAATGATAAAAATAATCAACTGTTGTCTTGAAGACCGGTCAAGGGTACACAGCTTGGTATTAAGCTGCAATTGTTACTACAACAAATCCTGAAAATGTCGATTCGGTCCAGATTTTATACGCTTGTGCATGCTCTATCGTGTCCCATGTTCTTTGTGCAACATTACGACCTTGTGAATCCTGACTAATGCTAGCTTGTCCATCAGTCCACCCGTCAGATACGTAAATTGCCATCTGTTGATTTATTAGACCAACTTGTTCTGGGGTAGCATACCCTATTTCCCATGTTGCGTTTGTGTTTACTGACATTACTGCCTCCTGTTTTTATAAATATATTTATCAATCAAGTGCAACAACGCAAATAGATACAAAAAAAATACAGAGAAAAATAATTATTTGAGAGAACACAAGAGCCTGGGTGCGTAGAGAGGTTATACGTCTCCTTTACACGGAGAGCGATACTGGTTCGAGTCCAGTCCCAGGTACCATATTTTTTCAATTAAATTGAAAAAATATGGCATATTTTTTCAATTGGCAATAGAAAATAGTAAATATTCCGAGTTTAGCGATAGATTTATTTTGGTAGAGTGATAAATAAATGTATGAAACGCTCTACCAAAACTTATCTTTGCAAAACTTGTGGGAACGAATCAATTTGGTCTCTACAAAAAATGAATGTGTACTGTAGCAATCCTTGCAGTGCCAAAGGAATATTTACTGAAACGATTAATAGATTTAATCGAGGAGAACTAAGAGATCGTAAAACTATTAGGAAAGTGTTGACAGAAGTCAGAGGATATAAATGTAGTTGTTGTGGGATTAGCGAACATAATAGCAAACCATTAACATTGCAAGTTGATCACACAGATGGAAACGCCGGAAACAATAGTCCAGATAATTTAAGATTAATATGCCCTAACTGTCACAGTCAAACTGATACATTTAGTGCTAGAAATAAAGGTAATGGAAGAGCTGCGAGAGGTCTTCCATTAAATTAGATATGCGGGATTGGTGAAGTGGTATCTCGAAACCTTGCCAAGGTTTAGTGACGAGTTCGATTCTCGTATCCCGCTCCAAGTTAAATTGTAAATTTTATTTTTTTAAAACTTAACCACCACTATGTTGCACCTGATCAGAAGCGTCACTGACAGCTTGATTTCGCTATTGAGCGATGATCCGGTGCGACCCACCATACCACAAACGGTGCGTGTGGGCGACAATCGTGACATCTTTGTGCTGCGCAACCCTGACAACTCAGCGCAGGCCATCACCTGTGTGAGCTATCAAAATCGCATACCCACAACAGAAAGTGAACTGTTTGAACTGACCGACACCCCAGATGTGGCTGTGTTCTACACCATCTGGAGCTACCAACCCGGTGCTGGCCGCACTCTTATATTCGATGCTGTGCGCCACATTCGTGAGCACAAAAGCAGTATCCAGAGATTTGTTACCTTGAGTCCGCCCACAGAAATGGCTCGTCGCTTTCATTTGAAAAACGGCGCCCTGGTATTGAGAACCAACAGTGAAACTGTGAACTATGAATATGTGGTGGGGGAGCAGACTGTGGGTAAGTAAAGAAGTAATGGAAACGTGGCCGAGTGGCCGAAGGCAGCTCCTTGCTAAGGAGTCGAACATCAAAAGTGTTCCGTGAGTTCGAATCTCACCGTTTCCGCCAAAGTTTTTGTTGGTGTTCTTGGCTCCTCGATAGCTCAGTCGGTAGAGCATTTGACTGTTAATCAAAGGGTCCCTGGTTCGAGCCCAGGTCGAGGAGCCAAGAATATTGCACAAATAATAAGTTAATGCTTAAAAAATTACAACAATCATAAATATTTTGAGCGTTACACTGATACCATCAGTACATTTAAAGGACATATTCCATGAAACCAATCACTCTTACCTGGGTACTTGCCCACGAACCTTACGAAGTATTTCACAAAGCTGCACGCCATTTTGCTAGCGAAGTTTCGGCAGAAACAAACGGCCGTATCACAATCGACGTATTGGATTTGCCTGACTACAACAAAAAAGTTGGAACAAATCTCACTACATTGCCACGCGATCGTAGAACTGTGGTAGACATGGTAGACAGCGCAATCGTTGACATGGCCAGCGTGTATGTCAACACCTTGGCCGAAATTAACCATGATTTGTACGCCTGGGGTCTGCCATTCTTGTATCAGGACGCTGAGCAAGCTCAATTGGCACTGGATGGCACAATCGGTCGTGCCTTGCTCGACGGTGTTGCAAGTCGTAGCCAGGTGCAACCATTGGTATACACATTTTCCGGTGGATTCCGCACAATGCCATCAAATGTGGCTATCGAAAGTGTGGAGTCTTTTGAACAACTGCGTGTTCGTTGCACCAACAATCCAGTGAGCTTGGACATGTTCTCTGGCTTGAACGCTACCCCAGTTAAAATTTCCACAGAAAATTTTGCCAGTTCATTGATCAGCGGTGAAGTTGATACCGGTGAAGCCACATACCCAAGATTTTTCTTGCTGGGCTATGACAAAGCCAGTAAATATATCAACCATACCGAACACAATTTGTTTTTGACCAGCATTGTGATGAATCAAGGCATCTGGAACAGTTTTGATCAAGAAACAAAAGAAATTTTTGCTCGTGCTGCTCGCTCAGCTGCATTGATGGAACGTGCCGAAAGTCTTGCCAGTGTTGCCGAAGTACAAAAAGCAGCAGCAGGTTTAGGTATTCCAACCGTGACCATGACTGCCAAAGAGCGTGCTCGATTTGTTGACGCAGTTCAACCAATCTACAGCAAGTACGAAACATATTTTAGTCCGGGTGTGGTCCAAGCACTACGGAGTATTCATTGAACGTTGAAAAAAGTTACCTAGATCAACTAAAGCCACAAAGTCAATATCATTTTGACAACACTCGCCGGGATCAACCCGGCGAGTGGTTTACTGTACATGGACAATTTTCAGGCAATTGGAACAACGAACTTGACACTGTCAAGCAGTCAACTATGCCGTTGTCATGGCATAACATTAGTTCTTTGTCTAATACTTCTCTGGCACTGCCCGGACCAGAAAGAACTGCAAGGGTACATAGCCAAGAACTTGACATAATTCGCGGCGGTGGCAATCCAAAATTAGAACTCACCGATATCGAACCCAATGCAGTAAAGTTTCCTGTATTTTCACACATGGTGGAGTTTTTTGCATTAGATCGTGTCAACTCTAGAATACATGTACAAAAAACCGGTCAAGTGTTTAATCTTCACCTGGACACATATCAAGTTGGATGGCCAGGTGTGCCAGCTGAAAATTTAATTAGATTCATTGTGATGCTGGAAGACTGGTGTCCGGGACATTTTTATGCCTATGGCACACACACTTACACACACTGGCGTGCCGGAGAATTTCACAGCTTTCGTTGGCAGGACATTCCGCACTGCACAGCCAATGCCAGCAACACTCTGAGAACCAGTTTATTGGTAACCGGAATCAAAACATCACGCACAGAAGAAATTGTGCGTTCAACAAATATTTTACACGGGGTTTGACAATGAAAAAATTTTTAATAGCACTTTTACTTGCTTCAGCTGTTACCACAACACTGGCCAATGAAGTCATCAGACTGGTTGTTCCGTTTGGAGTGGGTGGACCCACTGACAAGTTGGCCAGATTGTTGGCTCGGGACGTTCGAGAGCTGTCCGGTCGAACAATAATTGTGGAAAATCGTCCGGGTGCAGGTGGGGAGATAGCTGCAAACATAGTATCAGCAGCGCCCAGGTCTGACACTGTGTTGTTGATGTTTGGTACTCCGCTGACATTTGCACTCAAACCAGAAAAGTTTTCACTGAGTGTTTTTCCGCCAGTGGCTTCTCTGGGTCGATTGAACATGATGGTAGGGGTCCATCCTGACTCAACTATTCGCACGTTTAGAGACTTACAGAACTACGACAGCAAGAAAAGTTTAACATATTCAACCTCTGGAAAAGGCAGTCTGAGCTTTTTGGTTGGCGAGATGTTAAAAACCAATTTGAACAAAAACATGATTGATGTCCCGTATCCCAGCGATGCCCAACGAATGATTGATATCCTGGCAGGTCGAACCGACATAGCAATTTTGCACACTGACCAGGCCATGAAGTACATCCAAGCACAACAACTATTGCCCATAGTAAGTTTAACCGATCAAAGGGATCCAGACCTACCAGCAGTGCCCAGTATCAAAGAATTTGGCATCAATGACTTGACTGTTAACTCACATTTTTTTATTGTAAGCAACAATCCCACCAACAAAGAAAACATTGCGTTGATACAAAAAACACTGACACAGGTATTAGATGATCCAATTCTCAACAAGCCCTACAAGGCCGAAGGATTAACTATTGCTCCGGGCAGCAAGACATTGTCAATTGAACAATTACAAAAAGAAATTTCTCATCTCCAAACCCTGATTAAAAAAGCAAATATGGCTAGTGAATAACCATTAATGAAACCTTTTGACATCAACGCAGTAAAAAGCTTCATCCAGGCACAGAGTGCGCAGACTAGAATTTACATTGGTGTAGATTCCGAGCGTGTGAGAGAAAACGATACGTGGTATGCAGTTTACACCGCTGCTGTTGTGGTTCACATAGACGGCAAACACGGTTGCCGTTTGTTCGGTGAAGTCACTCGAGAGCGTGACTGGGACCAGCGAGCAGATCGACCCAACACCCGACTCATGACCGAAGTGTACAAGGTATCCGAGCTGTATCTGCGTCTAGCCGATGTGTTGGAGGACCGCCAGGTGGAAGTGCACCTGGATATCAATTCAGCTGACGAGCATGCCAGTTCAAATGTGGTTGCACAGGCCATTGGTTACATTCGTGGCACTTGCAACATCACACCCAAAATCAAGCCCTGGGCTTTTGCAGCCACAAACGCAGCAGATCGCTTGAGAAACCTAAAGATAGCCAACGGTTGACTGCATATTGACTTTTTGTTACAGTAATAAGTACAAAAAGTCAACGTCATGTCAACACCGCATTTTCTCATTGTAGATCGCAACACCACCATGCGTGGTATTATTCGGCACCAGTTGCATGAGCTGGACTACGATCGCATCGCCGAAGCCAGCAATGCCGAAACTGCCCTGTTGCAGTTGAGTCGTCGCGACTTTTACATTGTGCTGACCGAACTGGATCTACCGGGCATGAGTGGCCTGGAATTTGTCTCCTACATCCGTGAAACGCTCAT
>Ga0209400_1000458_pt1 | contig 35647 bp, 57 predicted proteins | sample M_130807_EF_Meta_FD_187313 | JGI IMG/M metagenome (GOLD analysis project Ga0209400, IMG submission 187313) | Freshwater microbial communities from Lake Montjoie, Canada to study carbon cycling - M_130807_EF_MetaG (SPAdes) (version 2) | ecosystem: Environmental > Aquatic > Freshwater > Lake... | reverse complement strand
AGTACGTCGGGTTTAAGGAAGCACTCGGCTTGCCTCCGGCTTGGTTTGCACACAACAAGATCGTTGGAGACTTCGGCCAGTTGCCGATCGACGTTAAGCGGCGATCAGGCGAAGGTGCAGTCAACGATCTAAAACACGACGGCTACCGACTGCTTCGCGAACAGCCGAACGCGATGCAGGCACCGAGCGTGTTTAAGGAACAGATTTGCTCGCATGCTATCATGTACGGCAATGGCCGAGCTGCGATCATTCGCGATGGAGATCGGATTGTTGAGCTGATTCCGATGATGCCTGACCGGACTCGCACGGTCATCTTCTTAGGCCAAAAGTACCATTTGACCAAGCCAAACAAAGACGACAGCAAAAACCTTTTCGATGAGTTTGAAACCAATCAGGACGGTTATTTGCTATTCGCCGACTCTGATGTGATCCATGTATCCGGATTTGCCTACAACGGAATTGAAGGGATCGGACTGCTGCAAATTGCACAATGCACATTCTCGACTGGAGTTCAATCTCAGCGATTCCTAGAAAACCAACTCCGTAAAGGATTCCGCGGCAAGCTATTTCTCGAAGCACCTCCAGGATCATTCCGGAACGAGTCCGCAGCAAGAGAGTTTATCGAGTCATTTAATAAGCAGGAATCCGGAGCTGAGAACGCTGGCAAGGCCGGTCTACTGCGTGAAGGCGTAAAGGCAAACGCTGTAAATATGTCCAACAACGACGCTCAGTTTGTCGAATTGCAAAAGTTCAGCCGAGCGGACATTGGCATGCTGTTTGGACTTGAAGGTATGCCAGGCGATGGAGAGAGTGTCAGCTACAATTCGCTAGAGCAAAAGAATCTGGCGTATTTGCAAGCCTTGAATAAATGGCTCGTAAAGATGGAGGAGCAGTGCGACATCAAGCTGAGAAACGCAACGGAAAAGAAGTCGGGCGGCAAAGTGTATTTCAAGTTTAACCGCGGTGCATTGTTGCAGACCGACTTACAGGCGACAGCATCCGCCATGTCTACATTTATCACCGCTCGTATCATGAACCCAAACGAGTGCCGAGCCAAGCTGGATCTCAATCCATACGAAGGCGGAGACGAGTTTATCAATCCTGCCATCTCCCAGCCAACCGGCGAGCAGTCGCCAGGCAAGATGGAAGACAACCCAGCAGATATCCAGGAGGATACACAGGAAAACTCTGGCGAGTCCCAGGACGGCTCCGCAATGAACCGATTGGCCGTCGAAGAAACCATCCGCTCTCTTATCCAACGAGAGGCTAACAACGCTGCAAACGCCGCCAAAAAGCCAAACTTTGTGGCTTGGATCAACAAAAACTATGCGAAGTGGGAATCAAAGCTGGCTGAAAAGATCGAGGCGATTGGCCTAGATCGCGACTTGGCACGCACTCATTGCGAACAATCGGTTGCGATTTTGGTGCAGATTGCCAGCGAAACAGAGCCAGAAAAGCTGGAGGAAACCGTCAAAAACGCTGTTAAAACGTGGCAAAACAGAACCTTTTCCTTTCAAGGAGTTGAATAAATGATCGAAATCAAAAACGAATCGAACGAGATTCTTTTGTCTGGTGTTGTCGGCGATGGTTGGGGCGAAGACCCGATTACTCATCTGGCCGTTGAGAAAGCACTAAAGGCATTTAACGGATCACACGTTACGGTTCGCATCAACTCGCCTGGCGGAGCTGCCGACGAGGGGATCGGCATCTATAACGCCATGAGATCTTACTCTGGCGAGATTACTACGATCAATGACAGCCTGGCAGCGTCTGCCGCTAGCGTCATTTTTCTCGGAGGATCGAAACGATTGATGAGCCAGGGCAGTCGCGTCATGATCCATCGAGCGTTGGCATTCGCACTCGGAAATCAAGAGGAGTTGCGAAAGACGATCGCCGCTCTTGAAGCATACGACAAAAGCCTCGTTGCGATTTACGCGGAGTACATGGACAAGACCGAATCGGAAATCGAATCCATGATGAGCAACGAAACATGGATCAACGCCGACGAAGCAATTAATCTTGGAATTGCTACTGGCAATGTTGAATCCAACTACAAAAAGAAGAAGCCAGCCAGTCGTTTCGACGAGGCGAAAGCAGCAATGTTGCGAGCACAATTAAACGCTCGTTTGACACACTAGGCGTCTTCGCGTAAAGTTTAAGCGTCGGCCAAAGAACCGACACTCTGCAATATCTTTGCAACTGATTAGCGGCAAAGGCAGCGAACGTAACTTTCTCAGTTCCGTTGGCAGTCTCGCCGCTATCTGCGTTTATTGACTGCCACAATCTTTCTCTTGAATGGTGGTCATAATGAAAAGTTCCCAAGAACTAGCTAAAGAAATCAAGGCATTGCAAGCACGCGTTGAAGCGATTGTTGCTATTGCCAAGGAAGAAAGCCGCGATCTCAACGCTGACGAACAGTCCGAGGTCGATGGTATTGTCGGTTCCGGCGAAAACGCTGGCAGGATCTCTGCCCTCGTCGAGCAAAAGAACCGCATGGACAAGATCGATGCACATTGCACCGCAATCGTAAAGGCCGAAGAAGCCAAGGAAACGTCGATCACTCGCCGCGTCCCAGCACGGGCCAAGGCACACGGTAAACTTGAAGCCTTCAAAAGCGAGCAAGACGCTTACGACTGCGGTCAGTACGTTCTTGCCAATCTCTTTGGAAACCGACGTGCAAAGGCTTACTGCAAGGATAACGGCATTAAGGCCGTCATGACCGGCGGCGACAATACCAAGGGTGGTTTCCTTGTTCCAGAACCGATGGAAGCGGCAATCATCGAACTGCGAGAGCAGTATGGTGTTTTCCGCCAAAACTCCACTGTTTGGCCGATGAGCGACAGCGTCACGATCGTGCCAAAGTTGGCTGGCGAGGTTACTACCTACTACGTTGGCGAGAACTCGACGATCACCGCTAGCGATGCGACCGTTCAGCAGGTCAAGTTGGAGGCGAAAAAGCTTGCCAGCATGACGCTTGTAAGCTCGGAGTTGAACGAAGACGCAGTCGTTTCCGTTGCCGAGATGATTTCCCGCAGTGTTGCGTACCAGTTTGCAGTTTCCGAGGATCAGGCTGGATTCCTCGGTGACGGAACGAGCACCTACGGCGGCATCGTTGGGCTCGCAGGAGCACTCGCTGCCGGATCGCTGGTGACTGCAACTAGCAACCTGACGTTCAGTGCGTTGACCTTCGCTAACTTTGAATCTGTGGTCGGTGCTTGCAAGATGTACGCTGGCATCAAGCCAAAGTGGTACATCCACCAAGCTGGTTGGGCCGCTTCGATGCAACGGCTGGCTAACGCAGCGGGCGGGGTCACGATGGCAGAACTTGCTGGCGGAATGCAACCGCAGTTTCTCGGTTACCCAGTCGTGGTAACTCAGGTTCTAACCAGTGCCCTAACCGGAACCACTGGATTGCGTGCTTGCTACTTCGGTGATCTGCGATTGGGATCGTATCTCGGCACTCGCCGCGGAATTTCGATCGCTGTCGATTCAAGCCGCTACTTCGAGCAAGACTCGATCGCTATCAAGGCTACACAGCGATACGACATCAACGTCCACGATCGCGGCACCGCTTCTGCTTCTGGCGGCATCATCGGTCTCGTCTTCGGCTGATCCTAACCGCCTCTCCTCCAGGTGGTTCGCCGCTGTCTCTTCACCGGGACAGCGGCTTTTCTCAATAAGTTAAATTTTCCGACACAAGGATACACAGAATATGAAAAATCTTCAGTCCGTAAAACGAAACGTAATGCTCGCACCAATCACGGCTGCGACCACCTCCAGAACCGCAAACCTCGATTGTGCTGGTGCTGATTATGCAACCATCACCATCGTCCTCGGAGCCGAGGCCAACACGAACAGCACGAACGTTGCTGTCCGTTTGCTCGAATCCGATGTTACAACGGCGACTACGTTCGCAACCTTTGATGCCAACTTCAACCGAACGCTCGACAACACCGCAGCCATCGTTGCCGCGTACAACGTCGATCTAAAGGGACGGAAGCGGTATCTTCGGATTGAGTTGACGCCAGACACCACCACCAACGGTGCTGTTCTTTCGAGCGTCATCGGAAACCTTGATCTCGAACTTGATAACATTGCCAACAGCAGCAACGCAGACGTTTCTGTTGTTGGTTAAGCAAAAAAACCTGGAGGAGACAGGCAGTTATGGCAAACGTAAAAGTCCAAGCGATCATGACAGCACCGCGTGCTGAAATCACATGGTGCCGGAATCAGATCGAGAAAGCAATGAATGAGCTACGCATTCCACTCAGCGTCAGTGGTGGCGTCTACTACGGACAGTGCATGCAGATGATGCTGGAGGACGCGATTGATCAAGGAGTCGAGTACGCCATCACCGTAGACGGTGACAGCGTCTTTACTGGCGACCAAGTCCACCACCTGATTAGCCTTGCTGTTCAGGAAGACATGGACGCACTGTGTGCCATGCAGCTCCGGCGAGGCAAACCACACATGCTCGGCCATCGCTTTGGCGAGGTTTCAGGCGTTTGGGACGGATACCCAATGCAGGTAGACACCGCTCACTTCGGTTTGACGGTGCTTGACCTGAAGAAACTTGCTGCTGTCGAAAAGCCTTGGTTTTTTTGCCAGCCAGACGAAAACGGCGGTTGGCGAGGCAACAAGATCGATTCCGATATTTGGTTTTGGTGCCAGTGGAAGAAGGCAGGATTAAAGTGTTTTATCGACTGTGCGACCAGGATCGGACACGTGGAAGAAATGGTTGCCATTTACGACGACGAGTTCAAGCCGACGCACATGTACCCGCAGGATTGGAGGAAATATGCAGACGAGAGTAAAGCTTGCACGCATGTGGATGCGTCATGAGCCGGGATGTGTTGTCGATGTCACCAGCGGAGTTGCTGATTACCTAGTTCGAGCGAGGATTGGAGACTATGAGATTTGCAGCCGAACTGGTGACGGGGCCGACAGTGGAACCGCTAACGCTCAGCGAAGCGAAAAAGCAGCTCGAAATCTCGACCAGCGACACGACACACGACGTCCAGCTCGCACAAGCAATCCAAGAAGCTCGTGAACAGTGGGAGCATGACACCGACTCGGTGCTCTGTTACCAAAGCTGGCGAATCCGCATCGAGTCGCTGGTTGATCGCTTTCCATTGCCAAAAAAGCCAGTCCAGAGCATCACATCCATCACCTACTTCGACGGCAACAACGCTTCGCAAACATTGTCGTCAGCGTTGTACCAACTCCACATCAACGAGTTCCGGCTCGCCTACCAAGTGACCTTGCCAGCCACCTCAGCACGTTGGGACGCCTGGACGATCAACTACCGATGTGGCTACTCCCAGGACGCAACGCTCGTTCCTGCGATCGCCAAGCGAGCAATGCTGCTGCTTGTCGGCCATTACTTTGAGAATCGCGACATGCTGATGAGTGACGCGATCCAGACCATGAAGCCATACGAGGCACTCGTAACGCGGTTCATGCGGAGCAACTACCCATGAGCGGCAGACCACGCGATCTCAAGGTTGGAGCGATGCGGCAGCGGTGCACTGTGCAGCAAGTCACCGAGACGCAGGACAATGCAGGCCAGCCAGTCGTCAGTTGGTCAAATTATGTCGTCGATGAGCCTTGCCAGTTCATTCCGACAGGCGGAAACGAAACCATGCGAGGTCGCCAGCTCGAAGCAGGCACCAAAGCAATCTTTCGCGTCCGCTTTCGATCCGGCTACCAACCAGAGATGCGGATCGTTTACGGATCAACAAACTACGGTATTACCTACGTCAACCAGATCGATGGATTGCGTCGGTACATCGAATTGGTGTGCGTCACATGAGCATTGAAATTCAAATCAACATGGACTTGGTTCGAGCACTGGAGGCGATCGATATTCGCCTGCGATCCGGTCCGCTGGATCGTTGCTTAAAAGCCTACGGCCAACCCATCGCCGACTACGCAAAGACCATTGCACCGCGAAGCGGTTCTACTGGAACGCGAAAAAAGTGGTCTGCAAAGTACAAGAAAAACGCGGCGTACCAAAACGATTCTGGAGACAACTTCGGCGTCAAGGTGCTGAAGAGTGCTGTCGGTGTTGTGATTGGAGCGAAGTATCCAAGAGGAAACAAGCAGCAATTCGTTCATCCGTCTAAACGCGGAGACACCTATAGAAAACACATTCTCTGGGGCAAAAAGGAAGCGGACAAACCGTTGCGTTTTCCACGCGACGAGCAACCCATCGTAAAAGCTGTTCGCACCATGCAATCCGCCGCCGAAGCAGCATTTCGAACCCAACTAGAAAAAGAAATGAAGGAGCTGAAACTTGGCTAAAAACCTCCGCGTATCCACACTCACGATTGCCAACGGTGCAACCGTCAGCAGCACGCTCACACTCGAAAACAACCGCGTTCCTTTGGCGGTCATCACTCCAGCGGCAATGACCGGATCGGCATTGACGTTCAACGCCAGCGATGACGGTTCAACGTTCTATCCGCTCTACAACGAGAGCAGCTCCTACAGCGTCACAATCGGAACATCAACCGCTCGGCACTACGCACTCGCACGGCAACCGATGGAAGGTGTGAAGTTCTTCCAGGTCGTCAGCGGATCGGCTGAGGGTGCATCACGAACCATCAAAATCATCAGCGGGGAATAGATGTCAGCGATTGGCGAGGCATTCCGAACAAAGCTGCTTTCGTACTCGACGGTCTCAACCATCGTCGGTCAGCGAATGTACCCAGACGCGTTGAAAGTAAACGCTTCGATGCCTGCCATCGTCTATTACGTCATCAGCACCGAGCGAGATCATTTTGTCGGAGGATTAACGAAAGCCGCTCACGCACGAATCCAGATCGAATGCTACGCATCGACACGCACGGCAGCGTCAGCACTCTCAAAAGCGATTCGAGAGACCGGAATCGACAGCTACCGCGGCACAACGAGCAACTACTACTTCGCTGGCGTCGAATTCGACTCCGGCGACGAGTACCTCCAAGAACCACCCACCGATGGAAACCAAGAACATCGGTACATCGTTTCTTTTGATCTCTTGGTGCATTACAAGGAGCCTTAGGCATGGCAGCACTCACCGTACCAGATACCGGACTCGGAGCCACCATTACCGGAAGCGGATTGATTACAACGCTAATCAAGAAGATCGGCGATTACAGCATCGGAACCGAGCAACTTGAAACCACCAGTCTATCGACGACTGGCATGAAGACGCTCCGTCCAAGCGATCTTCGCAACAACCCAGAACTAACAATTACCTTTTACTGGACTGGTGCAGCTCCAGGCATAACCACACAAATGATTCCGACAGCGGAACCATACGCTGGCATCAGTGCCACCATCACCTACCCAGGAGCCGGGTCGCTCCAGGGGACCGTTTTCGTCAAGTCCGTCAAGTTTCCATCCTGCGAGCAAGGAAAAATCATGGAAGGCGAATACACAATCGTCTTCGATGGTGCGACTGCTCCGTCTTTTACCGTGGCGTAATAACCAATGATCACTTTGCAAAAGCATTTGGCAATCAATCTCCAAGGCGAGGAGATTGAAATCACTCAATGGCAGATTCTTGACGATGGCGTTCTTATCGGCTATTTGCCGCACGCTATCGATTCCGAGATTCTTCCATTGTCAAACTTCCCCTGGCACAAGACCGACGAAGTCGTCGCTGAATGCGTTGCACAGCGTCCAATCTTCTGTCCGGAGGACTCCAAGGTAAATCCGCCACAGACGCACTTAAAGCAAGTCGTTGAGGCGATCAAGGCAGCACTCGAAGAGGACGATGACGATGAATAAGGACGATTTTCTTGCTTCGCTCGCCGAGCCATTACGTGAAAAGGTGGTAGAGATCGCTGGTCGATCCTATCGCCTCCGCGAAATGACCGAGGAGCAAGGCACGCAGTACGAATTGATGATTCAGGACAAAGCTGGACGCTTTGACTTTTCCAGAGCACGCCGAGCCATGATCGCAATCATGTTACTCGACGATTCTGGCAATCGGATCGTTGACGACGAATCGCAACTCAAGGCGATGCCGCGATCCGTGGCCGGAGTCCTGTTCGACGAGTGCCAGCAGCTCAACCGCTACGATGCCGGCGAGGTCAAGGCGTTGGTAAAAAACTCCGACGAAGTCCCCGGCTGATGCTCGCTGGAAGACTTGCGATGGAATGGGGCATCGTGGACGTCCAGGCGTGGCTTGCTTCGCTTCCGAGAGGTGCTTTGGATTTCTGGGCAGCGTTTGACCAGGTCGAGCCTATTGGCGAGCGTTGGGCACAATCAGCGATGATCGCTCACCAGGCGGCATTCGGTACGTACTGCCAGGCCGGAAAAGAGCCACCGGACTTTGAGGATTACATGCCTCCGCGGTGGAAGAGGCCAAAGAAGCGAGTTGAGATCACGTTGCCGTCGAGCAGCAGCGAGAACCAAAAAGCGTTTGGCGGAATGTTGAAATCTCTAGGACTGGAGAAGGCGAAGAATGGCCGGAACGATCAACGCAGCTAGCCTCAAGATCGGCATGGACATTACGGAGCTAAAGGCTTCCGGCCAGTTTGCATCCAACGAACTGCGATCCATTGGTCGGATTATGACGGACTTAGAAGGTCCGACTGGCAAGTTCGAAAAGCAAATGCAACTGCTTGAACGAGCCATGAAGCAAGCTGGCCTCAGCGAAGAACAGATGGCACAGGCTCAGGAACATCTTGCCGCGAAGTTTGGCGTTGTCACGCCAGCGATGCAGCGAGCTGCCGACGAAGCAAAGCAGTTGGCTGACGCAGAAGCCTTGGCAAAAGAGCAAGCGAAGGAACTAGCAGATCAGATGGCGTATGAGGCCCAGATCCTCAAGCAGCGTGAAGCAATTATGCAGCGTGGTGCTCAATTGACACGCCAAGTCGAAACCGCTGAAGACCGGATGAACCGGGAGATCGCGGAATACAACACACTAAGAAAAGCCGGTGCGATTGACGAACAAGCTCACTTTCGACTCATTCAGCAGACCACGCACCAATACCTTACAGCCGAAAAAGCTGTAAAGGGATTTAAGGATCAAGTTAAAGAACTTGAAAAGGCGAAACCGCAGTCGTTGACGGATTCACTAAAGAATTTAGCAATGACTTACATCGGACTGTCTGCGGCTGTAAGTGGACTCAAAATGTCTTTGAAGCTTGCCGCTGAAGCTGAATCGAGCAAGATTGCATTCGAGGTAATGACTGGTTCGGCTAGCACTGCCGAGAAACTGCTTAAAGATTTCAGGAAGCTAGACGTTCAGAGTCCAATAAACTACGCCGATTTTACTAGAGCCGGTAAAACGTTGCTTCAGTTTGGCGTTGCAACGGAAATGATCGCTCCGACATTGCAACGACTGTCGGCGGTATCGCTTGGCAACTCAGAGCAGTTCCAATCATTGGCGTTAGCGTTTTCCCAGGTTAGTGCAGCCGGTCGTCTTACCGGCCAGGATCTATTACAGTTTATCAACGCTGGTTTCAATCCGTTGCAGGAAATCAGTCGCACCACCGGCGAATCAATGATCGCGTTGAAAAAGCGGATGGAGGACGGAGGCGTTTCGGCAGCAGAGGTTGCCAAAGCATTTGAGTTAGCTACCAGTGCCGGTGGACGTTTTGCAGGCATGAACGAGCGTTTGGAAAACTCGCTTGCGGGTCAGTTTTCGAAGATGGAAGGCGACATCCGAGCGGCAGCTACAGAACTCGGAACCTCGTTAATACCAACGGTCAAGGAATTGACGGCGTTGATCCGCGATCTTATGGCAAGTGAAAACAGCGGCGGAGGAGAGGGCCCATTTGCTTTCAACATTCGTAAATTTGGCGAGGGATGGGGAGCTGTTTTTGCTTCGTTGCGTGGTCAAGCAGATGAGTACATCGATAAGCTGAACGAGCAAGAAGCTGAAGCGGAGTTTATGAGACTTCACGGTGCAGAATGGGCAGCCGCCGAGGCTGAAGTCAACAAAAAGAAAGCTGAGGATCTCAAGAGAATCCAAGAGGAGCAGGCAAAAGTTACACAGCAAGAAAGAGAGAAAGCGGCGGAATTTGCAAAGCAAAGCGAACTTAATAAAACTCAAACCAGCGAACTTCAGAAGTTACGCGAAGAATACGACTTGCTGACATTAGGCCAGGAGGGAGCGATTGAAGCACAGCAGCGAGCTGCTGGATACACCGATGCTGACATTAAACGCTACACAAATCTTCGTGATTCTGTTCAAGCACTTCGAGAAGAAAAAGAAAAAGCAGCTGAAAGCGAAAAGGCTTTCAAACAATCACAGAGTGACGCTGACAGCTTGTTCAAGAAGTTTAACCCGCAGTCTGGAATGCGTAGCGAGATGGAAAAGCTGTTCAACCTTCGCCAAGGCGGATTCATCGACGATACGCTTATGAACCAAGCAGGCGTCAGCCTCGCCGCTGGATTCGTCCAGAACGCATCTGGCGGCCTAGCATCCACTATAGCACCTGCTCTACGAGCTGGCTCCGTAGAAGCCTACAAGTTCATCGCACAGCAAAACGAGAAATCAAAGCAAGCTGCCGAGGCCAAGAAGCTTGCCGAGGACCAGTTAAAAGAACTCCGCAAGATCGCGGAGCAAAACACCAACGCACCACGCCTAGCGATGGCAGGAAGAAACTAACATGCCCAGCGAAATTGTCGGCGAGAAACGAGGCGGATCAGGAAGTGTAAAGCGTGGCGAGTCAAACTCGTTGACGTTCACATCCAGCGTCACGTTCCTGGTAGTCACTGACTCCAAATCCGTCACCCGCGAAGAGGTTCTGCTACAAACCCCAGGCCTGCCGATTGTCGGCTTGCTGTACGGCCCGTACCAACTCGTCTGCACGTCGAAGTCCTGCACCCGATCCGAGGTCAATCCGCTCTACTGGGACGTAGTTTGCGAGTTTGAGAGCAACAAAGAAGATCAGAAACAAGATCCCAATAACCCCAGCGACAATCCGACAAGCTGGGTGCCTGTGTTCAAGGTAGATTCGTTTACGACCAAAGAGCGTGTCGTTACCAAGGACCGAACGACACCGACTGCAAAAACCATTTCCAACAGTGCTGAAACACCGTTTGAAACACCGCTGACCGAAACCAAAACGCTTGCTCAGTTTTCATTTGTGCAGTTCGAGAACCCAGCACAAGACCTCAAGACATTAATGGATCGCAACGATACGGTGAACAAAACCACGTTTGCTGGACGATCAGCTCGGACTCTGCTGCTTGAGTTGTCCGGTGCCGAACTTGGCTACTTTGGCGGTTATCAAGCTTGGCGAGTGTCTTACAAATGCACCTATGATCCTGACACGCATGACGTGACCATGCTTGACGTTGGACCAGTAACGCTTGCCGGTCAGAGATGCGTTGACGTAAACGGCATTCCGATCATCGGAAATCTGGACGGCAGCGGGAACCAAAAGGCTGCTGGTTTACCACCGTATGAGATCACGTTTCGAATCAAAAAAGAGATCGAGTTCGGAGACTTCATTCGAAGTTAAATCATTATGGCCGACGAATCCCAAACGCTTTACGCATTCAACAAAGGCGATTCCGCAGCACTGCTAAAAACAATCGGCAAAGAATCGACCGACGGCGGCAACGGTCAATCCTGGGACATGATTCCATTCGATACGCGTCTTGGAGTTGCCAGTGGCACCATTACGGCTCGCAGCGGAACTACGCTCGGCACAGGCACCGTGACACTCAAAAAAATAGGTTCTGCTGGAGCGACATCCACCATGACACTTTCCAATATGGGAGGAACGACCAGTTCGCTAACCGTGTTTAATCCAGGCTCTGCGATCGCATCAAATGCTTACGTGCTGTGTTTCAGAGTCGGTGACAAATGGCTCGTTGTGGAGGTTTGCTAGATGCCATTCAAGTGCTGCTGTGGATGCACTCCGTGCGGAGGACTTGAAACGTCTGAATATACGACGGTAAATTTGACATCGCCGTCGCAAACATGCTACACGCCAGGCGACACGTCCATCTCGTTGACGAAATCCGGTTGCTGTTTGGTAGGAACGTTCAACATCGGTTGTCAAAGCCCATCCTATCAATGCAAACTCTGGGCAAAAGGCGTTTGGTCTATTTCTTACGACCTTACTAAGTACTATGCAAAAGCGTCCTACAACGGATCAAGCTGCGATTGCGTTCCAGCACAGCAAATCGAATGCGACGTCACGCAGACGATCCGGTACTATTATTACGCACGCTACACCCTGACAGGAATAGGCGTCAAAATATCCAAGGAGAGCATTAAGTGCGGAGAATCAGATCCTGTTTGTAAATGGGTCGTGACAGTGCTTTACTATTACGATGTTCTTGATGGAATAATCCTTTCAGATGTCGCAACTCCAGAGCTTGCGGTAAACACCACATGCACTGGACTCTACCGTTCCGGTTCTTGTTCTGTGACCACTACGTACAGCGACACCATCAATCCTGGTTCTGACACTTGCACGGCAGCTGTCGACACCGAGCCTGCCGTCAGTAGAAGCTACTCAGTGGTTTTGCAAAGGTTCAAGACTTTTGACGCAAAACCGACTGGAAGCGTTTCAATCACCAATGCAGACACTGGGCCAGATGGATGCACCGTTGAATCTGCGAAGTGTGCAGCAGCGACATCGTTTTGCTTGGATTGGGGACAGAATTTCGCAGACAATGTCAGCACGTGCTACCAAATTGTTGACTACGAAAGTCTTGATTACGCTGTCCGTACATTTTCTAATTGTAGAGAAGTTACGGATTCTACTCTTTTGTGCCAGGGAAACGCCAACGCAACTGGGCAAACCATACAACCTCCAGATGCTCCTGCATCGACAGGATACTACACAAACCTTTTAGACAATTGTGATTGCAACGCCATCGTCACGCAAAATGATTGCTCTATAAACTGCGGCAACGATCCTGACGTTGTGACTTTGTGTGATATCGTTCCAATCGGCGGAGGTCCAACAACACAATTTCCATGCCCAGACCTCGATTTGGATGCACTGTGCCTGCAAACAGTTGACAGCTTGATTTGCGACAAAACCATTACAAACTATGACGAATCGATTTGCATTACCGTGCCAACAGTAACTCTTACGTTGAATACATAAATGGACTGGCGACAGCAAACACTAGACGATATCGCACGAGGATTTGGCAGAATTGATATTTTGTCGAGAACTAGGACAGTCACGCACACAATAACCGAAATCAAGAACGCATGGAATGAGCTACATAAAATCACCGATCCTTCCGAAAGAGCGTTGCGTCGGTGGGAGGTGAGCATTCCAGATTTTTCGTGCAAATGTCGCGAAGGATACTCACAACTCAAAGCGATCGACCCGCCAGATTTCGCCAGTCCAATGGCGTTCTTCCTTTGGACAGTACGCATTCACAACGCAGTCAATCGAAAGCTTGGCAAGCCAGAACTAGCACTCGGCCAGGCACTAATGCTATGGCGAAACGTTCGGCCCTGGTCAGGTAAAACCAAAGCAGTCGTCACGGTTGCAACTGGCCGCGAGTTTCTCGATCTTCTTGAGATCACCGGACCAACGATCAAGGCCTACGCTGACCGCTGCCGAGCGGATTACATCGCATTGACAAACTCGACCAAATCCTGGTGGGGACTTGAAAAGTTCCGCACGCGGCATTTTGTCGAGCAATACGAGGAAGTGCTTTTTGTCGATGCCGACTGCATGATCAAGGAATCCTGTCCATCGCTGTTCGGCCAAGATTGCGATCTCATGATCCATGACGATGCACCGTACCTCCAGAGCCTCGATTGGCTGCGATCCGAAAGACGCGACGTCTGCACAGCAATCGGCATGGAGTACGACAACAGCGACATCTGCCTAAACTCTGGCGTGGTTTATACACGCAAATCAGCTAATTCAGTTTGGACTGAACCGCCAGAAAACATTCCGAATAGCCACTGTGCCGAGCAGATCGTCGTCGAGCAACAAGCGATCAAGCACGGCTACGAGCTGCTCGACTCGCGATTTAACTGGCAATTTTATTTCAAAGAGTTCTGGGATGGACTCGACAACGCACACATCATCCACCTAGCGACTTGCAAAGACAAGCTAGAAACGGCGAAACGAATCCTCATCACCTAAACACGGACGGATTGAGATGACAGAAAAACGACCTGGACCGCCTCACACATCTGCACGTCTCTACTTGGAGGAACTGTGCAAAAAGTTTCCAGAAGCAAGCAATCTCGGCCTAGCCAAACGAGCCAAGGCCGAACGACCAAACAGCTTCGCGACCATAGAAACCGCTCGCAGCACCATTCGATCAATTCGAGGTGCCCACGGATCTGCCAAGAAGAAACACGCAACACAACCAAGACCAAAGGGAGTCGCTGGCACTGTCCCCAAAATGCCACCTAGTCTATCAACGTCCTGGGATCCGTTCCAGATCGATGCCAAACGTGTTGGGATCATCAGCGACGTTCACATCCCATACCACGACGAAACAGCGTTTGCGGCTGCGGTGAAAGAGCTAAAAAAGCAATCACCGGACTGCCTGCTCATCAATGGCGACTTTGCCGACTTCTACCAAGTATCCAGGCATCAACGCGATCCACATCATCGACGGTTCAGCGAGGAGTTGAAGCTGGTGATCTCTGGCCTCGAATGGATTCGCCACGAGTTCCAAAAGGCACGCATCGTCTTCAAATTGGGCAACCACGAAGAACGCTGGGACCACTTCATTTGGAACCGAGCACCTGAGATTTACGACCTCGCCAATGTCAGAATCGATGAACTGGTCAAGGCCAAGCAGTTCGGCATCGAGGTAATCGGTGACCAGCGGCCGATCATGCTGGGCAAGCTACCCGTGCTCCACGGCCACGAGCTGGGCCGCTCGATCTTCTCGCCAGTCAACCCAGCACGCGGAGCATTCCTCCGAACCCATCACACAGTCCTGGTTGGTCATTCTCACCAGACAAGCGGCCACGCCGACACCGATATGTTTCACTCGGAACAATTTGTATGGTCCACTGGTTGCCTTTGTGATTTAGTGCCAGAGTATGCGAAAATAAATCGTTGGAACCACGGATTCGCCTGGGTGGACATCGCCACCGATGGCAGTTTCAGCGTCCGCAACATGCGAATCAACAAGCGTGGCGAAGTGCGAGGTGCATAATGCGAATGCGACTCAGAGGCCGCTACTGGACGCTCCGCCGCGGCAATCCTGGACTAGGCAACGATGGCCTCTGCGAGCCGGCCACGAAGACCATCACCGTCCGCAGCACGCTCCGCGGCGAGCTCGAGTTAGACACGCTCATCCACGAGATGCTCCACGCCTGCCACTGGGACTTGGACGAAAGTGCCATCGAGGAAACCGCCACAGACATTGCTAGGGCGTTGCACCGAATCGGCTACAGGCTCGATCGTTAAGACTTTTCGTCCAGACGCTTCAGGTATTCGCAGATTTTGAAGATAACCGCAATGGTTTCCAGAGCGACACGGATAACCACAGTTCCGACGAGAATGATCATGAATCCAGCACCGATGGCAATGTTCCGGTCAGCTGCAGAACCGGAAACACCAGCTGTCGAAGCGTAAGCAACGATTTGCAAGATAGACGCCAATACTCCAACAATTAACCAAGTTACCCAAGTCGTGCTGAGCAGCATTGGCGTCCACATCGAATTAAAATTGATGTCGAACAGAGTACTAAATCCAGAAGGAGCCACATTCACGTATTCCACCTTCTTTGTCCATGCAGGCTCCTGGAAAGCTGTTTGCTCCTCTGGCGGGTTCCATGTCGGCGGAGTCTGCGGCACCTCGGGAATCGGAAGATAAAGCAGATTTACCTCTTCTTCCTTAAACACCAGTCCAGCGATCCCAGAAGCTTGAGTCCTGACCTTGTTCGTCGTCGACTCAACAATCGTCGACTTCTCAATCTCGCCGCTGGCCGCCATACGTTTGAGATCCGCGGAACCGACTTCGACCGTACCAGACGGCAAATACACTTTCCAAGCCATAACAAATTCCCCGAGCGAAAGAAACCGAAATGATGCGATATCCGCATCGTAATCATCAGCGGCCACGCTAGCCACAAGATGCCAAAAAGATCATGATCAAAGCAAAGCTTATGTAATTCTTGATGCGTTGTATTTTACGTTGCCTGTCTAAAAACCATCAAAAACGCTGCAAAAACAATGGGTATTCAAGTCCCCTATCCTCCACTTTTTAACATTTTGAACCCTGGAGATTGCGAGTTTTCCAGGGTTTTTTTATTTTTGCGTTCGACTCTGACGACCTTTGATGACGTTCGATACGTTGTTTTTTACGTTGCTTTTTACGTTGCCTACACCTGCCGCTGAATGCCACAAATCGCTTGTCACCAGCAAGTAGCTTTGCTTTGCAACGCCTTCTGTATTGCCAAGCCAAGCACATGCGGCCGTGATCCCGAAATCACGCTCTAGTTCTGTCTGGCGACTCGCTCTAAGCGAATGGAATAACCTTGGCCAAGGAGTGATTCCAGCGTGCTTGAGGTACCGCTTAAGGGCCGTTGATAAATTGCAGTTTGCCCATCCTTTTTCGGTATCGGCGACCGCTCTCATTTCGGCGTCGATGACATAGCGATCGTCTTGGGGTAACGCTTCCAAGTACGGCCGTAATTCTGGAAACAGCGGGCAAAGACGCTTGCCTCGTCCATGCTGCCGCTCGTTCTTTGGCTCATGAATCTGCATGGTGCCGGCGTCGAAATCAATTCCTGACCACTCAAGCGAAAGCACCTCGGAGGGACACCGAAGGCCGCCGTATCGGCACAAAGCTACGATCGCTTGCCATTTTGGAGGAAGGAACGACATTAGATTGTTAATGGTCTCGCGTGTCACTTCGACATTGCTCTTGCCAGTAGGCTTTGAGAGCTTGACGGAATCAAATGGATTTTTGACGAGCTTTTCGTCAGCGACAGCGTAATCAAGAAACTGCTTGACGAATGTCAAGCGTTTGTGCATTGTCGCCGGCGACAGATTAGCAGCTCGCATTGCATCGATCCATGTTGTTGCGTGGCTGGCTCGCAGTTTGTCGAGTCGAATGTCAGTTCCAATGGCTTGTACAAGCGATTTGCTTGCCACCCTCCAGACAATGATTGTCGCTGGTTTGACAGCTTGCTTGCGTTGCTTGAAATAGCTTTCAAAGAAATCACAAAGCAACCTTGGTGTGTTTCTTTCTGGGACTTGCACTCCGGTAATCAAATGACACCTAGCAAGCTTGATTTTGAACGCTTCGGATATTCTCGACAGCCAGGCCGACGTTGACGCGTCAACGCCTACGCCGAGACACTGAGCGGAAACCAAATTGGCAACGTGGCCGCGAACCGTTTCGGCGTCTCGCTTCGACACTTTGCCAAGATAGAGCGTCTGACGAGCACCGCTGATTGGCGATGTCCACTGCACTCGCCGCGTTCCGTTTGCTAATTGCGTGAGCTGTGCCATGTTTTTTTACTATTTGGAATTTAATTGGGATTTAATGTAACCTTCCCCCCCTCCCCCCCCCCTAATTGCGGTAGGATTTCTCCTGCAAATTCTGGCTTATCAATTCAGGAGATTAGAATGCCCAGCTTTTTCCAAGTTTTTGCTGTTAAAGAAGACAGATTCGAGCGTGTTGATTGCGATCCCGTAACACCGAAGGAGGCGTCCATCATGCTCTCTATTTCCGATCGGATTTTAGCTTTTGTGCCTTTTGAGATACAAAAGGAGGAAGGGTCGCAGGACTTACCAGAGCAAGAGGCGACTTGCCTTTAGCTCCGGGCTTGTTCGCTGGTGCGAGCAATCCAGCGGCGATCAACTCTGCCTCAGAAATCTTGTGCGTTCGTAGCTTGTCGTAGGCTCGGCTATAGCACGTCGACTTGCACAGTCCGCGAGTCAATGTGCTGGCCGTTGCATGCTGTGTCCCACAGTCAAGGCAGATCAACGCATCAATCTTTTGCCTTGCGTTTTCAGGCGGACCACCAGGCTCAAGGATCAAATCCTTTAGGATTTGTTGAGCGGCTGCCAAGTGATCCATCGCATCTTGCAGATTCTGTTTTGTTTTCATGGGGCTTTATTATTCCGTATTTGTTCGACTATGCAATATCTTACGCTAATATAATTCGCAAGATTCCTTGCGAAAAAAAAACCTAAAATAAATCCCAATTCTTTCGGGATTTGTCTTGCCAATTAAATTGGGTGTCGATACTCTTCTTGCAGTCATCAACGATTCTTGACGAGGGAGAGATGCGAATGAAGGAAGAGACGAAGAGGGAGGTGGCAAAGAGTGTTGCCGCCGGTTTGTGCTTGATCTGTGGCAAGAAGATCAAGACAGGAGCGATTCGAGGTAATCACGCGAAGTGCGTGAAGGGGAACTACTACCTCATCGAAACATGCCAATCGACAGACGAAGAGCTGATCGAGCTTGGTATGTGGCTCCCACGCGGCAAGCGTGGTCGAAAGCCTAGCAGTCCAGCGTTTATCAAATTGCAGCGAGCAAAGCGATGCTCTACCGCAAAGAAGTAGAACCGGCTCTCGCTGTGAGCGCGAGGGAGGCAGCTCGAATGCTCAGCATTGGTCAAACCAAGCTGCGCGAGCTGTGCAAGACAGGCCAGTTAAATCCCATTTATCTGTTTTCAGATCGTGGGCCAAGGAAGTTTTTGGTGAGTGAGTTAGAGAAGTTTTTAGCGACTAAGGAGAGAAGCAATGTTAGTTCTAGGCAGGAAGAAGGATGAACGCATTCACATTGGCAACGACATCGTGATCGTCGTCAATCGATGCGGTGTGAATCAGGTGAGTCTCGCGATCGAGGCTCCAAAAGATGTGAAGGTGGTTCGAGGTGAGTTGTTCAATCGAAAGGATCCGAATGATGACAACTGAAGCTGCAATTGATAAGTGCATCGAACGCTTCATCGATGACGTAATTGAGTCAATCGATTGCGAGTGGTGCGAGCGTCGTGGGCAACTGGCCGACGATTGTTGCTACTGCGGGGGCAAGGGAACGATCGCTCTCGATCACATTGATTTTTACTGGCTGGAGGCTGAGTTCTTGAGGCTGAACCTTCTCAACGTCCGTCCCGCGTGGATGCGTTGCGGACTGTATTGGGTTTGGAATCACGAAACATGCGACCAGGTCTACTGGCTGGTGACTGAGACGCAGGCGTTTCGGTTGCATCCTGAGCGAGTTTATGCGGTCGCTGCGGAAATGAATCGCAAAGAGCGTGAGAACAACTGGCGGGTGCTGTGTGAGTTTGTGCGGTTTTTGTTTGGGATTGGAGGGAGAGATGGGAGTCGAAAACGATAGTTATCACGCCGACACATCGAGGATTAGCAACTCGATGCTGTCAGTGTTGAAGCGAAGTCCGCAAGAGTTTTTGCAGACGTTCGTCACAGAGACGATTGTCAAAGAGCAATCGTCGGCGATGGCGTTGGGTGAGCTAGTGCACTCGCTGGCGTTGGAACCGAACACATTTAGCAGTCGTTACGCGGTGGTTCCAAAGTGCGATCGTCGCACAACGGACGGAAAGATTGCGTGGGCTGAGTTCCAGGCCGAGGCAGCGGGCAAGCAACTCGTCGATGGCGATCTGTACCAACAGGCGTGCGAGTGCGTCGAGTCGCTGAGCAATCATGACGTTGGAAGGTACTACATCAATGAACTGCCTCGGGATGCGGTGATCGAGGTGCCGATCATGTTCGACTGGCTCGATGTGGCGTGCAAATGCAAGCCTGACATGGTGCTGCCAGAGTCGCAGATCATTATTGACATCAAGACCACTAGGGACGCGTCGCCAAGTGCCTTCTGTAAGAGCGTGGGTGCGTTTGGATATGCACGCCAGGCCGCTTTCTACAGGCTGGCTTGCCGGGAGAAGTACGGAGACGACTTCCGGTTTTTCTTTTTCGTCGTCAACACGTCGGCTCCATACGAGTCGGCAGTGTACGAACTCGACGATCAGTCACTTGCAATTGGGTTCCATGAGATCGAGCAATTGCTCACGGAATACAAGTCGCGTCTAGCAACGGATGACTGGATTGCAAATTGGTCAAGTGGTGTTGTGAATCTGAGCTTGCCGCGTTGGTACGACAAGCATGTTTTTGCCTTGGAGGAATAGTTTGATGAGTGTTGTAATCGAAAAAGAGTTGGTAAGTGCTGATGATGTTTCCATCGGTTTTGGAAGCGAAAAGAGTTTCATGCTGACGCAGCGAGCGGCAAAGCTGCTGTCGTCGTCAACGCTGGTGCCGAAGGAGTTTCAAAACAACATCGCCAACTGCGTTGTTGCTTTGAACATGTCGAACCGGATGGGTGCCGATCCGCTGATGGTTATGCAGAATCTGTACATCGTGCACGGGAGGCCGAGTTGGTCGAGTCAGTTCTTGATTGCGACGTTCAACAGTTGCGGGAAGTTCTCTGCGATCCGCTACCGATGGACCGGACAACCTGGCACCGATACGCATGGTTGCATCGCTTGTGCCGTTGAGCTGTGCACTGGCGAGATGCTCGAAGGAAGCGAGATCACCGTCGGACTGGCGAAGAAGGAAGGCTGGTTTGGAAAGCAGGGTTCCAAGTGGCAGACGATGCCGGAACAGATGCTTCGCTACCGAGCTGCGGGTTGGTTCATTCGAGCCTACGCACCTGAGTTGGCAATGGGTCTCCATACCTCGGAGGAAGTTTCGGACACAGTCGAAGGCGAGGTGATCAACACCGCTGCACCGCGTCGCGTTGGAAGCCTCATCAAGAACGCTGCACCGCCAACTCCAGTGGCACTGGAAGAAACGGTTGAGGTGTAACGATGATGCCATTGCTTGACTGGGCAGAGGCTCGGGCTAGCGATCCGGTTACATCGCAGATCGCTGCCGAAGAGATCGCACCGAAAATCGGGATGCTGGAGCAAACGTTCATTGCGTGCTTGCTGGAGCTGGGCGAGGCGACGGCAAACGAGGTTGCAGCCAGAGCGGTACGCAATGGTGCACTCAATCACGAATCGATCCGAAAGCGTGCGAGTGCGTTGGTGTCGAAACTGGTGATTTACCAGCACGATCAACGCATCTGCAATCACACAGGCAAGCTGGCTCAAACGTACAAGGTGTACCAATGATCTACCCAACATCAAAACGATACGGACTCATCGCACCGATCACACCGCATGACGCTAGGCGGATCGCGGAGTCGTTGGCAGCGAGTCGGTTGGAAACGCTGACCAGAGAACAGATGGCACTCGTCGCATTGTGGCGAGAGTTAAAAAAAGTGGACGAAGTTTGCGAGCAGCAGACGCGAAGGATTGAAGAGGTGTACGCACAGTTCCCGGTAGTGCAGAGCCGGTGATTGTGATGGCCGACGTGGTGTAATCCAGGAAACACACTGGGCTGAGGTTACTGACCAGACGCTCCAGAATTGCAGGTTCAACTCCTGCCGTCGGTATTGAGGAGGGCTAGGACGATGGAGAAAGAAGTTGATTGGGACCGCTGGCCGGTCACGGAAGTGGTGTTGTTGGTTTCGGTGTTCTTGGCGGTGATGGTGATGCTATGGCTAGTCGGTTGAACTTTACGGACAAGGCGATTGATGAACTTATGGACGCGATGCTGTACTCGGCGAAAGATCCGATCGAAACCGCTGGCGAGATGTTCTCTCGCTGGTGGTCGAACAATCGAAACGATTACATGCACATCGGACGGGACAAGTGCCGTGATTACTACCTGACGCTTGCACGTCAGATCCGGCGTGAGTTCGTTGAGAAAAACCAACATCGATGCGGAAGATGCGGGGCGAAGATTTTGACCATGCGTTGCCTCGGTTGCGATCGAGCAGAAGAGGTTGAGAGTGAGCGAAGACGACTGCATCGAGTGGTTTGAGGAACGGGTCTCGATCATGACGATCGATGGCGAAGCGAAGGAACGAGAAGCAGTGCGGCACGCTTGGGCCGAGCTGCGAAAGATGGTCGGGCCGGATCGGATGCCGGAACATGTGAAACGCAGGATGCGAGAGGTGATGGGGTAAGTTTTAAAACTGGAGAGATGTTATGCAAACAACTGATAAACCAAAACTAAAGTCGGAGATGGTTTTTGTTACGCCAGAGATGGCAACGCAATGGTTGGAGAAAAACAGCAACAACCGATCGGTAAGACGACACCGGGTTAAGAAATTGCGTGACGACTTGAAAAACAACAGGTTTTACGCGACACATCAAGGGATAGCGTTTAACTGCAACGGTGATCTCAAAGACGGTCAGCATCGACTTACGGCGATTGCCGAGGAAGGCATTGGAGCATGGATGATGGTGACGACTGGATTGCCTTCGTCAGCCTTAGCGTATGTTGACAGAGGCAGCGGTCGCCAGATCCAAGACAATGCAAAACTCGCTGGGTTGGATGTTAGTAAAAACGATGTTTCGATTGCATACGTAGCAATGGAGGCACCTGTTTCAATTGCTCACTCGTCGTCAACGTCAGAGCAGTCTGTGCTTGATTTTGTTGAATCGCGAAAGGATGCGTTTTTAGCGGTTCGAGGTATTGCCATCAAAAAAAGCCTGTCAAAAGCCGCTGTGCTAGCCGCATTTGTGCGGGCGTTTCCTCATTGTCCAACGTCTGCATGGCATCGATGTTTATCGCTGTTCATGAACGGTGTAGATGACAATTTCGATCCAATCAAGGAGCGAGCAATTATCGTCTTTCGTGATCTTTGCCTTTCCTCGGGATTAAAAAACAGTTACGCGGATCGTATCGACCTATATCGCCGTTGCCAGCGGGCGATCAAAGCGTTCATGAACGCTGAAGAGTTGAAGATGGTTAAGCCTAGTGAGCAAGATTTTTTCCCTCTCTAAAACGGACGGCATTTAAATGGAAGTTATTGCGTCAAGTAGTTGGTTCACTCTCACGGACACTGGGATTGTTTTCAATGGTGATTTTACAAAAGAGCAATGGGATGAGCTGGGGAGTGAACTTGCGAAAAGCTCAAAGAGTTTGATGTGGATGATCGGCGACTGGTTGATTGCTGGATCTGATCCGAGTCGCCAATACCTTCCAAATGGCAAGCTTGAAGAAGCGTGCAAGCTTTTTGGGATCGAGTACCAAACGGCAGCACACGCAAAACTCGTTGCAGAGAAAGTTCATAGTTGCCTACGTAGGAAACTTCTTTCTTGGCATCACCACAAGGAAGTCGCAGGCCGCGACGACAAAGAGGATCTATTGGAATGGGCTATTGAAAATGACGCTACAGTCCGTCAGCTTCGAGCGGAGAAAAAGCGACGGCAACTTAACGATCAGGTTGGCGTTGATTTTGCAGAGGGGAAAAAGGGCGATTTGCGATGGCAGTTTCTTCAGGGTGACTGCCTTTGCCTTGATTACGAGGACGACGAGTTTGATTTGGTGTTTTGTTCTCCACCGTATGAATCGCAAAGATCCTATGCCGAGGTTGAGTTTAGCCTTGAAGGTGAAGATTGGGTTGAGTGGGCTGCTGATTGCTTCATGGAATGCCTGAGGGTTTCGAAAGGTTTGGTCGCTTGGGTGTGCGAAGGTCGCCAGGAGGATTACTCGTATTCGTATACTCCATTCCTTCTAGGAGCTGAGTTGCAAAGGCGCGGTGCTAAGCTCCGAAAGCCGATTGTCTATCAGCGTCAAGGCATACCTGGAAGCGGTGGGCCGGATTGGCTCAGAAACGATTGGGAGCCAATTATATGTGCCACCAAAAACGGAAAGCTACCTTGGTTTGATATTTCGGAGACTGGATCAAAGCCTGTCAATGACAAGCCAAGGGCGGCGACTAATCGGAACAAGAATGGAAGCCGAAAAGAACTGATTTACATTGATCCTGAGTTTGTTAATCCAGGTAATGTTATTTCTGGAAAAGTGGGTGCCGGTCAAATGGGTTGGAAGGATGCCACTCAAAACGAGGCACCATTTCCTGAATGGCTAGCAGAGTTCTTTATAAAGACGTTTTGTCCAGCTGGTGGATGCGTGCTTGACCCGTTCAGCGGATCTGGAACTACGGTGGCTATGGCGATCAAGAACGGAAGAAGCGGAGTTGGTATTGATCGCAGGGAAAGCCAAGTTTGGCTTGGAGAGACTCGGCTAATGGGGCTTACAGTGAATGAAAGAAAGTCCGGTCAGGGTTTGCTTGTTTAGTGATATAGGAGGCTTGTTGGCATTATGAACGTTGACGAATTGCGTTTAAGCATGGCGATAAAAAAAGCGTGTCTTGGTGCCGGAGATCGTCCGACGTCAGACCAGCGAAAAGAGGCGGCGAGGCGCGTCATGATTGAGTTCCTGGACATTTTCGATGAATCGTACTTCCCATATACGGTGGACGAAATCGAAACAGCTGCGTTACGGTTACGCAAAAGCAAGGACATGCAAATCAAAGTCGATATTGCGTTTGCTCATGGGTGGCGATGTTTTTGGAACGGAAGAGGAGTTGGGCCGTGCTCGGATGAAATTGAAGCTGGTCACATCATTCCCAAATGTGAAGGCGGTCAGCTAAGCGTTGAGAACTGTTGGATTGAATGCAGGGCACATAATAACGAACGACGTGAACGTCACATCGAGCGATATATGCGTAACAAGTTTGAGCAATTCAGTTTTGCCAAGGAGTCTACGGATGGCCGGCGATTGGATTAAAATGCGAACGGACCTCTACCGAGATCCAAAGGTGTGTGTGATGGCTGATGCCTTGATGGAAGCTGATAGCGATTTGTCGCGTTACGTCGACCAGAACGAACAGCGTAACATGACCGTAACGCGTAACGTAACGCGTAACGCTTGCGTTGGTGCACTGTTATCGGTGTGGGGTGTTATGCGACATCGAGGAGTGCGTGTCGGTGACGACCTGGCGTGCGACCGAGTCAGTCTCACGGTGCTTGACGACATCTCAGACTTGCCTGGATTTGGCGAAGCAATGGCCGAAGTTCGATGGGTAGTAGAAACCGACGATGGCCTGGTTTTTCCAAGGTTTTTTGATGAATACAACGTCGAGCCAGACTGCAAAAACAAGACAAAAAACGCAGAGCGGCAGCAGCGTTATCGAGAGCGAAAACGTCTTGAATCAGGCTTAGAAAGTAACGTTATTCGTAACGTAACGCGTAACGTAACTGTTACGCCTAGAGAAGAGAAGAGAAGAGAAGAGATTACACACACACACACAGAGCAAAACGTGGTTCAAAACCTGGACCTCCCCGAATGGGTGGTCGCTCCGTGGTCGAGGTTCCTCGACACCGTGTTCGCGGTCACTGGACGACGCATGCCAGCGACGACCCAGGAGGCGACGCTCATGGAAGTTTTGAGGCGTGGCGAGTCCAAAGGAAAGGCGGATCTGGAATTCTCGATCCTGAAGCAAGCCAAATCGCTTCTGGACAGCTCCAACGACTTCCAGGCACGTTCGGTCGGGTCAACCGCTCGGAGTGCGTCTAAATCGAAATCTGAGGCCATTAAGGAGTTCTGTAAATGAGCATGACGATCGACGAAGCGAAGCGGTGTATCAAGGACGACGTGTTTCCAGCGTTGCCAGATGTGGCGGACTGGATGCTGACCAAATCGCCACAACCGGAGCGGACGCTCGACCTGTGGGCCAAGGCTCTGACCAGAGTCGACCGGGACGAGGTGCAACGGGTGATCGATCTTTGGTTCCTTGGAACGGTGCAGGCACCGAAGGCTTACGAGCGTGAGCTAATTCCGCAGTGCTTGGTTTCAAACGCAATGCATCTGCGAGCCTCGGACGCATCGAAGCAAGCGACGGCAGCGAACAAGGAGGCTGCTGTGGCGAGGCTGGAGACTCCGCGAGTGATGGATGCAGTGCGTAGTCATGAGCTGTGGCCGCGGTGGTTGAAGCTTCGAGAGTCGGTGGAGCTGGCTGAGATGACGGAACTCGATGCGATCCGGGAGTGGAATCAGATCCTGGATGCGGCGTTCGCATCTGGCCGAGTGCGTTTCACGCTGTGAATCCCGCTCGGTGTGAAAGACAGTTTGAGCAAATGATTGATGGTTGATGTTCCTGATCGGGATTGAAACAAAAACACGTTCCTTTTTGTTACAGGAAAAGCATGATGCTCGCCGTCCTTTTTGCAATTGTAGGATCACCGTTGATGCCAACGCTCCAAGAGTACCAAGTTGATTGCATCGAGATCAATCACGTTTTCGACCAGAAGGGAGGATTGGTTTTGACGCAAGCGATACTGTGGCGGATCGAGGCGTCCGATGGCAAGTTGCACAACTACGGTTGGAAGTTGCTGCGTGCAGACGAAGACTGGCCGTGGTGTTCAGGTGGCTTGATACGAGTGCGTCACTTCACATCGAAGGGTGTGGTGGTGATCTCAGCTCCGTGCTGTCGAGTGCGTTCAACGCGAGACGACATGGAGCGTTTGGACACGCAAGAATTTTGGGGTGGACAGCCACCGAATCTATTTTCGTGCGATGTGGTTGAGTAACGCTTTGATTCAGAAAGTTGCGGCAAGTAGCCGCAACATTGCAGAAACGGTTTGACCGCAACTTTTCTGCAATCAATTGTTATGCGGTTTGGAGGTTTGATAATGGCACAATTTACGAACAGAGACAAGTTGATAATCATGCAGGAGCAAGCCATGTGGATCGTGGCAAACATCTTGCGAGAAGAAGCATCATCGGTGAACCACACTTGGCAGGCTCGAATTCGGAAGCTGTCGGAAGAATCGCGACAAATCGCACAGGAGCTACGCGATTACAACGAACAGTTCGAAGAAGAGGACGACGAGTAATCCGCATAACGTCCCCCATCACCCAGCGGCGGGGTGATTCAATTATTTCGGCACCCAAAGCCGCTTGGGTGCATGGGATTGTTATCCATAATGCCAACAAGACAGCCAGTTCCGCCACCGGAAAACAAAAGGCAATACGTCAGGATTTTGCTAGGGCATTCATTTGCGGACAGGATAGGACTTCTTGGTCAGCCCGTGAAGATTTTGACGAACGAAGTTTATTATTTCGTGCAGTTTTCGGACGGGGAGTTTTGCTACGCCAAATCTTCCGAGTTTGAGAAGTTGCAACCAACATCGCCTCCGACACCGCGAAAGCAGTAGCAAGGATAACGACATGGATCATCGAGCGGCAAAGGAAAGACTATGACCAAAAAAGAAAGCGTGGATGCCGCGTCGATGCATCCAATTATTCTACTGCCTTGCCCATTTTGTGGTGACAGGGCAAAGCTAGTAGACGCGGACGAATTGGACGTGTGGCGAGTCTACTGCGAGTGTTGCGGAGTGCGACACGAAGCGACAACCAAGCAGCGAGTTATCGTCGCATGGAACAATCGACGGGCCAATGGTCTTGTCAATTGGCTGGACGCGGAAGCAGCAAAATACCAAGCGTCAATTAGCAGTGGAATCATCGGTGGATTAGACGCGAAGTGCCAAGAGTTGCGACGATGCCGCAAGATGGTGAAGCGTCTTTTAGGTCAGTAGAACGCTACCGATAATCGAGCCCGAAAGGAAAGACAATGACCAAACCAGAAACTATTGATGAGGGCTTCGATTCATCGGTTTGTTATCCAGATTGCTGGATTTTCGATGAGAACCGCAGGAGATACAAGACCGACGAAAAAGGTCGATCAGTTGGCGGACCGATCTGGCGAGAGCATTGGGTTAAGGTCGAAATTGTCGGTGAAACCTCGCGGAGTTGGATCACGAATTACTACAACCGAAAAGTCCCAAAGAAAGGCGGTCGCGGTTATGCGTTTTCGGAGGACGACATTAACCGCATGGCATTTGTCGAGCAGCGATGGCAGATAGGGGAAGCGGTCAAGCGCTGCACCGATTACGAGACATTAAAGCGGATAGCTGACGATGTTGGCTATTCTGGATAACAAATAGTATGCGGACATCAACATATCACGGTGATATGTTGAAGTCACCATATTCCGAGTTGCAAAGGAAAGCCAATGAGCGTGTTTGAGCTTCGCTACCTAGTGGAATCCGCCATACCGTGGTGGGTTCCATTTGCGGTGGCTGGTGGGTTGTTAGTTAGCTACATAATGTTTGGAGGAAAGAAATGAGCGAGCAAGATCATGGTGGACCCGCGTTTCCATTTGTTGAGACTGATTTAGTTTGCGGCCATCGGTTTTATCCCGGCATGAGTCTCCGTGATTACTTTGCGGCAAAGGCGATGGCAGCAATGCTATCGATTGAGCAAGTGCATCTGGATCACGGAGAAACAGAGATTGCTGTGTGGTCGTATCAACAAGCTGACGCAATGTTGAAAATTAGAAAGGAAATAGGAAATGAGTAACGAAGGTTTCAGAGGCGTTCCAGGTGTTCCTGAGGGGTGGGAGTTGGTGCGGATTGTTGACAGGCCACAGATCGGAGAATACGCACTTGATTGCGTCAATCATCCGGTAATTGTTATGGAGCCAGACGCATGGGATCTTGGAGTAATCGTGCGCAAGATCGAGAAGCCGAAGCAATATCGACAATTTGCAAGTGCTGAAGAGTTCAAGCCTCATCGGGATCGATGGTGGAAAAGTAAAAAAGACGACAGTGCATGTTTTCTTTCTGTAACCTATGACGACAACTTGCATTGCGGTTTGAACTGGGAAGAGTCGTTCGAGAAAAAGCTTTTTGACGACGGTTCGCCGTTTGGCGTGGAGGTGACGGAATGATACAAGTCTATGTGCCAGTGGTTCCAGTGGCTCAGCCGCGGCAACGGACGCGAGTGATGCAGCTCGGCGGTCGAGCGATCGCTCGGAACTACACGCCGACCAATTCGCCAGCAAACGCAACTAAGGCAACGATCAAGCTGGCAGTGGCTCAGGTGTTCGTTGGTCCGGTGCTGACTGGTCCGGTTAGCCTGCGAGTCGTTGCGGTGTTTCCTCGGCCAGCAAGCCGAGTCTGGAAGAAACGAGCGATGCCGCGTGAGTGGAAGCCGAGCAAGCCTGACGGTGACAACGTCGCCAAGCTTGTGCTCGATGCTATGAACGAATTGGTCTGGCGAGATGATTCGCAAGTCGTCTTGCTGGAGGTGTTGAAAATGATTGCGGCTGGCGATGAGCAACCGCACTTGGAGATCACAATCACGGAGGTGAACGATGAAACAATTCCGGCACAAGAACGTGTTTGAGGAAATCAAAAACAAGTCTCACGATGAGGACTGGATCGGGTTGCCTCCGAAGATGGCGACCGCGGCCAAGCCCGGGACCGCCGAGAAAATCGAGGTGATGACTGCGAGGCTTGAGGCGGGCGAGGAGTTGCATCATCCGAACGATGAGCGACGGCCAGGCACGATTGAAGAATCAAACGAGATGCAGCTGATCATTCTCGCTGCACGACTGGCGAGGCAGGAACAGGAACGAGAACAGGAGTCCGAGCGTGAACAACGAGCAATCAAACAGGCAAGCAAAGCTGCTAGGTGCAAAGGAACTTGCAGCGGAATTGGGTGTAAGCACAAGAACCATTCACGCGTGGACTCGAAATGAATCTCTACCAGCACCGTTTCTGATTCATGCTCGACGATCGTACTGGACACGAATCCAGATCGAGACATGGCTTGAGGCATCGAAAATAGTGAACGTCAAATCGAGTCGAATTGGATAGTTTTGGTCTGTTTGTCGGAAGCAGCACAAATCCGCATCTCTGAACCTGCTGGCTAGCTCGGTAGCATCACCAAAGGTGAATGACCGAACTCCAGCCAAAGAGAGGGGGTGATCCGTGCTATCTGACCTCGTCAAATCCAAGCGATTCTGGGCCGCAGTTGCAGGCGTTGCAGCGGTTGTGCTTAAGGACAAGCTGCCGATCCCAGAAGACCAATTGACCAATCTGATCATGATCATTGGTGCTTGGATCGTCGGAGATTCTCTTCGTGGTACATCGCCAAAGGATGTGCCAAGTGCTTAACATCCGACAGCGTCTTCTCGCTCGTCACATTGCCAGAGATGCATGGATCGCGTCTCACGGCAATGGCGACGAAGCAAAACTCATCTTTGATGCGGATTGCCGAGTCCGTGGCCTTGATCCAGCAACGATCCTGCTGCTGCTCCAGATCGCCATGCAGCTCTGGAAGTGGTGGAAGGAAAACAACGTCGAGGAACCATCGGTCGTTGCATCGGCACTTGAACCAGTCGATTGGGGAGACGATCGCGATGACTGAGAAAACGTCGGGGAATCTCAACAAGTACCTACCTTGGCTCATTGTGGCCGGACTCGGTTACATGCTCTGGATGAAGAAACCAGACGATTCGCCGACGCCAGCGAGTGTGGAAAAAACAACGTCTCAGGTCTTTGCTGAGATGCGAAAGAGCTACGGAGCGACCTTCAGCGAAGCGGCAAACGAAGTCCAAAATAAACGGCTTCAGACTGATCGCCAGCTCCTAGATTTTGTTAGGCCAAAGATCGAAGCCGCACGGAAAGAAGCACAGGTGCCATTCGACGCCATGTGCGAAAAAGAACTGCCGGAATCCTTCGTCGGCAAGGAAGCTGACGTCGCGGAATTGCTGCGGAGGATCGCCAAGTCATGGTAGATCCTGTCGCCTATCACGTTGGTGGTTATGCCATCGAGTTCGAAGATCGCGATCGTCTGCGTTCTACCTCGACGCCAGCCGAGCTGCTGTTCCAAGGCGATCTGCCAGACCGAGTTGATCCTCGCAAGTCGGCACTGTGGTCGCAGGATTGGTTGAAGATCGAGAACCAAGGGTCGACTGGAAGTTGCCAAGGGAACGCACTCACTGAGTGCTTGGAGTATTGTTACCCAGTCGCGACCAACGGACTGATCAAGCAATTCTCCCGGATGTACGCTTACATCCGCAGCCAGCAGATGAGCAACATCCGGGGCGATAGCGGAAGCACGCTGGAAGGCGGAACCAAGGCTGCACTCGAAGGCATCTGCACCGAGGCGTTGGCACCGTATCCGCAAGGTTATCCAGGCTGGAACTACATCACGCAATTGATGCGAGACGAGGCACAATTCTACCGCCTGGAATCGCACACGGAAATCACGTCGGCGGATCATCTCAAGCAGTTCATTGGCTCCGGTATCGGCATTGTGCAGATTGGCATCATGTGGGGTAACGAGATGACTCCAGACTCCAGCGGGTGCATTCGCTCGTTCACTGGCCGCAGCGGTGGCGGTCACTCAGTCGTCTTTGCTGGCTACGTCCACGAAGACGACATCAAGCAAAAGAGCAACGCGGGATGGTGGGGACTGCTCAAGAACAGTTGGGGAGCACGCTGGGGCGTGGGCGGTTTTGCCTACGTTGAGCCGCGAGCAATTGAATCCATGATTCGGCATCAGTGGTCATCGTTCTACGGCAGGTCGGACATGAAGACGCCGTCTCCACGTCCGCTGCCGGTGGATTTTATCAAGGAATCACTCCTAGGATGAAAGAGAGCCAAATCGTGCTAGTCGCTGCCATCATCTTCGCCGCTTGCGTGCTGCTGCCCAGTGCCACGAACAAGCCAAACAAATCACAAACGCACAACGCTCCACCGACTACCGAGTTGATTACCGAAATGGAGAGCGTTACTTTTCAACCCATTCACAAGCCAACCATCACCATGTACAGCCGAGACAATTGCCCTCCATGCGACTCATGGTGGGCGGTAGAACGTCCCCGCTGGGAAGCGGTTGGTTGGTCGATAGATCGAGTGACCGACGAGAACACAAGCAAGCTGACTCCGTGGTACGAGATTCACGATGGCGACGGTCAGCAGTTCGAGGTGCTTGGCTTTATGACAACAGAAAAGTTCCGCAAGGCGAAAGAAGGTGTGCGATGAGTCAAGAAAGCTTGTTAGTCATCTTCGGCGGTGCAGTCATCACCTCGCTTGCTGGTTGCGTTGCCTTTCTATTCGCGATCTTCCAACGTGGCTATGACGACTTGAAAAAACGTTCCGAAGCCTGCGAGTCAGATCGCGAGCAACTCTGGCGTGAATTGGCGAGCATCAAACTGCGACTCGGAGAAATGGACTAAATGGACGCACTCGCGATCGAGCTACAAAAGCCAGAATATGCAGGGCTAAGCGATCAGTCAGCCGCTGACATGATTAACGCCAAGATGGTCAGCAAGCGTGAGCTAGTCCCAACGTGGCTCGTTAAACAGCATGCGATTGAAAACGGCTACTATGCCGCGATCAAGATCGCTTCATACGATACGACGATCCCAGTCCAAGTGCGTGGACTGTGCATCAGCGTCCTCGCATGGATCGATGACCAAGCTGGAAAGATCCAGTCGCTCGATATGGATCTCGCCTCGACTCATGCAATGGTCGCTGGCTTGATCGCAAGTGGCATCCTCACCCAGGCACAAGCGACATCGCTCGACCAGCTCGCCGATCATGATGTGCGATGGGTTGATCAGGTCGGGCTTGGAACTTTGGATGGCAACGCGATTGCCAAGCAACGAGAACGCATTAATTTAGGAATCGCCTAATGGCTACCATCTACCAAGAATACGCAGCGTCTTCCAATTTGACCGTAACGAATCTGCATTCCCTTGCAGCGTCTGCCGGTTTGCTTGCAGGATGGACGTCTGGGACGATTGATAATACCAGCGATAAGCACCTCGATAAAATAGTCACCGCAAAATTTGTAACGTCGAGTGCGAACCGACAGGCCGGGCAAATTCAGGTATGGGCATACGCGATGCTCGACGACTCCAATTGGCCTGATCTCTTTTCGTCAGGCACAGAGGGAACCGAAGGTGCCGCAACGATTCACGATGACGAGCAAAAAACGGAGATGTTGCGATACCTGTGGACAACTCAAACCGACACGACGAACGCCGATGTCCACAACATGCCTCCGGTGTCTGTTGCAGGAGCGTTCGGCGGATTCCTTCCTGCGAAATTTGCAATTTTTGCGACAGCCGCTTGCGCGACTAGTACCAACGCATGTTTTGCGGCTTCTGGCAATCAATTCACGGTTAAGGGCTTGTACGAAAGCATAACCTAATGAAGCGTTATACGTTCTCAAGTCTGAAGCAAGGGCTAGTCGGTGCGTGGTGTCCATCGGTTTCGGGCAGAGGCTTAGTGCTGCCAGATCTGAGTGGCTACAACAACCATGGAACGCTCACCAACATGGACCCAGGCACGGACTGGGTGGCTAGCGGAAACGGTTTGGCTCTCGATTTCGACGGGGTGGATGATTATGTAAACGCAAAAATACCAACGATAGAATTGTCGACAGATGTTTGCACGCTATCTCTCTGGTATAAAAACTCCGCCGGAACCACGGGTGTTTATGCAGCACTTTGTTCAAGCACAAGCGGAACGCAATTTTTGATTTTTCAAGCATCAGGTTCAGCTATAAATTTAGGGCAACGAAACAATGCTTCAGGCGATACAAGCACAAGTGGCGGAACTTGGCAATCAGCAAGTTGGAAAAACATCATTGCTGTTTCAACTCCATCATCATTGACGCTTTATTCTAATGGCTTACAAACGTCTACATTATCAAGAACATCTGGAGCAACAACATTTAACCAGATTTCAATCGGTGCGTTAAATCGTGCTGGGTCGCTAAGTAATTACAGCATATCGCAACAAGATGACGTTCGCATCTACAACCGTGCCCTCACAGCATCCGAAATCCAACTACTCTACATTGGCGGGCGTGGCGTTGGATTGATGCCAGAACGAATCAAGCATCGACGCAAAACAACCGCAGCAGCATTCAAGGCCGCGTGGGCTCGACGACAGCAACACATTGGAAGCGGAGTCTACTAGCACATGTATAGAAAAAACACCGCTACACAGTACATTTACTTCGGTCTGATTAACTCCACAAGCGGAGATGCGTTGACGGGTGCGACCGTCACGGCATACCGTGCGTTAGACGGTGCCGCACAGGCATCAGCGACCGGAACAACCACCGAGCTAGGCAACGGCCAGTACCGCTTCAACCTGAGCCAAGCAGACACAAATGCCAACAACGGTTCGTACTTGTTTACTGCGACAAACGCGATCCCAGTCGAGAAGACGGTTGTATTTACGGCAGCAGACCCAACCGATGCAACCGCTTTTGGTATCTCACGCATCGATGCAGCGATCACATCAAGAATGGCTACCTACACGCAGCCTACCGGATTCCTCGCAGCGACGTTCCCAACCACGGTGGCAAGCCCGACGAACATCACCGCAGCCACCGGCGTTGTACTGTCAGGCGTGACGCATACCGGAGCGGTGATCCCAACGGTGTCGGCGGTGACGGGACTTACGGCGAGCAACCTCGATGCTGCTGTTTCATCGCGACTCGCACCAACTGTTTCGGGCAGAACGCTTGACGTCACTGCAACAGGTGCAGCGGGGATTGATTGGGCAAATGTGGAGAATGTGAGCGCGAATAATGTTTTTAGCAGCACATACATCGGTGTTGTTGGAAATGCTGATTATATATCACCGGCAGCTCTTGTGAAGTTAGGGTTAATGCTTGCACAGGGATACGTTGAGACGTCGACATCGACAACTGTTACGGTCACATTCTCTACTCAACAACCATCGCTAGATCTTGTTGGTGCCTTGGTAATTTTGACTTTCGACGACGATGGCGAAAGGAAGGGACAAGTTAGAATAATTACCGGCGTTGCCAATGTGCTTGGATTTATACGATTGACCGTGCATAAACCGTGGAATATTAATCCTAGCTCTGGTGATGAAATCACCATCGTCCCCGGCATCACCACTGCGGAAAAAGTTGCCTTAGGAGCGATTGACGCAGATGCACTGGCACAAGACGCAGCTGATAAGATTGCGGAAACGGTTCAAGACTTGCAGGTGCTTACTCGGTTGGATTCGATGATTGAAAGTGACGGTGCAGGTCAATTCCGTTACGATACGATTGCTCTTTCGATGGCGGCTGGAGGCGGTGGTGGCGGCACGGACTGGACAGCAAACGAGCGAACGGCAATCAGGTCGATACTGGGATTCGATTCAAGCGGAACCGTATCACTTCCAACAGTTGGAGTGATGGATGCCATCAAGGACAAAACGGATCTGATCACATCTTCCGGCATCAGTGTATTGGAGGATCGCGTCAATGAATCGACGATCACGATGCAGTACAACGAATCAACCACAGCAACCGTCAACCTCGACGAGAATACTACTTCGGCTACCTTGCAGTTTGTCGTCTCGCGTCCTGACGGAACTGACATCTTGACAATCGCCAACGGATCAATCACCAGGACATCTACAAGCTTTACGGTAACGATCACCACTGCTGTGACGGCAACGCTCGGCCAGTACCTATGGTCACTTCGAGACATCACAGGTGGCACCAATCGAGTCGTCATCAAGGGTGTACTGACCGTGCAGAACGCAGCGAGTGCATAGCATGAAGCTATGCAGATGCGGTTCCATAGTAAAAGATCGATGCGACAGATGTAGCAAGCCATCTCAACAGCGTCGATCGTCTACATCAGAGGGACATGGATGGGATCATCGATGTGCAAGCGAACGATACCGCAAGGAGCATCCACTGTGTGAGCGGTGCGTGATGCTATACGGCATCCTTGAAGCTCAGCCATCACAGGACATGCATCACATCATCGCAATCAATGCTGATCCAACGCAAAGAATGAAGCGATGGAACTGGTTGGCGTTGTGCCGTACATGCCACGAACACCTTGAAGGCAACGAGCAAGAAGGCAAAGCAACAAAGCGATGGAGCGAGCAGAACTATTGGAGGCTAGCATGGCAACACTAGATGGGGGATTGGCTAGTCCCGGGGTGCCTAAATTGTGGTCTACCAAAGTGGCACGAC
>Ga0209400_1000457_pt1 | contig 35651 bp, 32 predicted proteins | sample M_130807_EF_Meta_FD_187313 | JGI IMG/M metagenome (GOLD analysis project Ga0209400, IMG submission 187313) | Freshwater microbial communities from Lake Montjoie, Canada to study carbon cycling - M_130807_EF_MetaG (SPAdes) (version 2) | ecosystem: Environmental > Aquatic > Freshwater > Lake... | reverse complement strand
TGTAGGAAATTCATCAAAACCATATATATCTTGTAAAAGCATCCATTCGAATAACCCACCGACATAAACATATACATTCAAAAAACCTAGATTCATCAATTGTTTCGCCTTTTTTTCAACCGAATCATCGTTCGAATGTTTTCCATAAATGATAAATTTGTACTTTTTGAATTCATATTTGGTCATCAATTCATTGATAATTTTTTCTTCAGAATCATAAGAAATAGTATTCTTAATCAGGCAATCTTGCTCTGTAATAGGTAAAGTATTTATAATAAAAGATTCGCTTTTGTATGATGATTTCAATATAAATTGTACATCTTCAAATGATATTTTATTGTATGTTTTTTGAAATAATCCATTAAACATGATTTTTATTGATTTCTATTCTACTAATATATTGGTTCTCAACATTTATGTATTTTTAACGAATCTAAATAAAATATATATTACGCAAATCATTTAGATAAATATTTATTAGTTATATAACTAGTCTTTGAATGACAGTAATCAATAATATCGAAATAGATGATATACAATACAAACGAAACATAATAAAAGAAGCAATATTGAACAACGACCCTATTGAGGAAAAATTACACGTGGTTCTCACTATTTCGAATCCATGTTTATATGCTAGACGATACATTTTGATAAAAGAAATGTTGAATCGATTAGAACTCGAAGAAACAGATATTGTTGTCTATGTAGTTGAATTGGTATACAAGAAACAGCGATTTATAATTACAGATTCCAAAAATCCTAGACATTTACAAATACGCACAGAAATTCCAATATGGCATAAAGAAAATATGATAAATCTAGGAATAAAAAAATTATTACCCAATAATTGGAAGGCAGTAGCATGGATAGATTCTGATTTAGAATTCGAGAATCCAACATGGGCAAAAGATACATTGAAAGTTCTCAATGGTACAAAAGATATAGTACAAATTTTCAGTCATAGTGTGGATATGAATATGAATGGAGAAGCCATGAGCGTATTTGTTAGTTTTGGATATCAATATGTAAAAGGGTTACCATATAGACGCGAAATAAAGAATTTTTGGCATCCAGGATATGCATGGGCTTGTACACGAAAGGCATATGAAAAGATGGGAGGATTATATGAGGACGCCATATTAGGTTCCGCCGATAACGTCATGGCATTATCGTTAATACAGCAGGGATTGCGAGGTATAAATGAAAAATCGACAGACGATTATAAAGAAAGTGTGTTGATATATCAAAATCGTGTCAAATCATTGCGTTTGGGTTATGTGCCAGGAGTTATAAGACATTATTTTCATGGTTCTAAGGAAAATCGTAAATATGGAGATAGATGGAAAATCTTATTGAACCATAATTTTTCGCCAAGAGAACATTTGACACATGATGAAAAAGGTATTTTAATTCCAACGTCCGAATGTCCGCGTGAAATGTTATGCGAAATATTGAATTATTTCAAGGAACGTAATGAAGATAGTTGTTATCAAAAAGAAAAACCTACTCAAATACAACTGAAAGCCGAAGAGTTTTTATTGAAACCAGATATAATGCCAGAAACAAAAACAGAAAAAAATGATGAAATCGAAAGTGATGTAGATTCAGAAACAGAAACAGAATCCATTAGTGAAATTGATTCTGAGAGAGATATAGAATCAGTAAGTGAACGAATGATGGTAATGTTCAATATAAATTCGATATATGAAGCGATAGATGAATTTTTAGGAAATAAATAATCAACAAAAAAGTTTCGTTATATTTATAATTATTATAACAAAAATCATCTCTAAAAATGTTTCATAAAATTGATCAAAAATATATTATTATTTATTGATAATAATATAGTAAATACAATACAATAACAATACAATGGATCTAAAACAAAGAAAACTAACACGTTCTGAATGGGAAACCATTGAACAACCGGTATCAACAGAAGAAAAACAGATTTTACAATTGATAAAAAATGGTTATACTGACGTAAATATCCGTTCCAATGAAACACAATCGATGTATTCTTTTGTAAAAATAGAACAAACCGCAGAAACTGAATACTTTTTATATAAAAATTATTTCGAAGAAACTATTCAATTAATTATATCAAAATACGGAAAAAAATCGCCAATAGAAACCTACAATAACACATTAATCAAAGGAGGTGGAGAATTAAAAACATTGAAAAGTGCGGATTCAATTAGAATACAGAATTTGGATGCGAATATTCAATCGAATAAAACCATCATATTCGAGTTCCTTTTATTGGACTTGACAAAAGAATTATTGAAAAATATTTACAAAAGATACAATAAATATGCGTTTTATTTATATACCATTTTACAATTGAAAAAAGCATCGATTCGTAACATAAACCAATATGTAATGAAATTCATTGATTTCGTAATAGAATATGCGAATAGTCTTACAAAAACCAGCGAAATCATATCAAACGCATACGAATTCATTGAAAAAAACCCCTATTTGCTCAAATATGAAGATCGAACGTTATTCAAACATCAAAAAGAACTGTTTTCAACATGTCAGCCAACACAAACAGAAAACCAGGGTTTCACTCCCAAATTAATATTATACACGGCTCCAACTGGTACAGGTAAAACATTATCCCCAATTGGATTATCAGAAGGTTATCGTATAATATTTGTATGTGTAGCTAGACATATTGGTCTGGCACTCGCAAAATCCGCGATTTCAATGGAGAAAAAAGTGGCATTTGCGTTTGGATGTGAAACCGCATCGGATATCCGTCTCCATTATTTCTCAGCAATCAATTATACAAAAAACAAGCGTTCAGGTGGTATCGGTAAAGTAGATAATAGTGTAGGTGACAATGTCGAAATCATGATATGTGATGTACAATCCTATATAACTGCTATGCATTATATGTTAGCTTTCAATCCAGCAGAAAGAATCATTACGTATTGGGATGAGCCCACAATAACTATGGATTATGAAGAACACGAATTACATGAAATCATACATAAGAATTGGACAAACAACAAGATACCAACGATGGTATTATCTTGTGCGACTTTGCCGTCATCGGACGAAATATTACCAGTTTTCGACGATTTCCGTAATAAATTCGACGATGCCAATATTCATATCATAACAAGTTATGATTGTAGAAAATCAATACCGATATTAAACAAGGAAGGTTATTGCGTTTTACCGCATTATTTGTATTCGGAATATCGCGATTTGATGCGATGTACCGACTTTTGTAAAGAAAACAAAACATTATTACGTTATTTTGATTTACGTGAAATAATCCGCTTTGTAGAGTATATTAATGATAATAATTTCGTCGATGAAAATTATTTGATAGATTCTTATTTCTGTGGAAAGATAACAGATATAACAATGAACAGTTTGAAAGAATATTATTTGGATTTATTACTACATATTGATAACGAAAATTGGAATAATATTTATAAATTTATGATTTCTACAAGAAAACGTAAATTTCTACAATCCAAATCGACATCGATTGAGAAATCGAAAAGCGTAGATACAAATAATAGTATGGCAAAAACCGGAAATTCTATAACAAGAACTACTAGTGTCAGTAATGTTCCCGAAAAAAAATCAACCCAAACCAATGCTGCAGCAGGAATATTATTGACAACCGCGGATGCGTACACATTGACTGATGGGCCGACTATATTTTTAGCCAGTGATATAAGCAAGATAGGAACGTTTTATATACAACAGTCGAATATAGCTCCATCTGTATTCAAAAATATATTATCAAAAATAGTAAAAAACAGTGAAATCATCAACAAAATAGAAGAATTAGAACGACAAATAGAAGCAAAGGAAACTAAAAAAACCGATGATTCGGATTCAAAAAAAGGAAAAACAGAATTATCGCGCGAAAGTGGTAGATTATGTGAAGAATCTGAGAAAATGTCAGATGAAATCAATAAGTTACGTAAAGAAATACGTTTAATTTCATTGGACCCAATGTATTCACCAAATACACGTCCACATCAACAAATATGGACGCCTGATGGAGTTGTGCGCGATAATGTATTCATATCAAATATTGACGAAACAATGGTCAAGACGATTATGACATTGAACATCGAGAACAATTTGAAAGTACTGTTGTTATTGGGTATAGGTATGTTTGTAGAAAATCAAGCACAGAATACGCAATATATGGAAATTATGAAACAATTAGCAGATGAACAAAGATTGTTTATTATTATAGCTTCGACAGATTATATTTATGGAACAAATTATCAATTCTGTCATGGGTTTATTGGTAAGGACTTGACAAATATGACACAACAGAAAATTCTCCAATCGATGGGACGTATTGGGCGTAATAATATTCAACAAGATTATACCATTCGTTTTCGAGATGATGATATGATTTTGAGATTATTTAACAAACCAGAAATAAATTTAGAAGCGATGAATATGTCCAAGTTATTATGTAGTAATTAGCCAGGTATGAAAATAAAAAGCAAAGATGTAAAAATATAAAAATATAATAATAATATATACTTTTTTAATGTCATCAAAATCATATGTAGTCGCAATTCCATCGTATAAAAGACAAGAAACATTACTTACAAAATCATTGAAAACCTTGATTGATGGCGGAGTGCCTGCGTCGAAAATATATATTTTTGTAGCAAACAAAGAAGAACATGAAGAATACAAAAAACATATACCAAAAGAAATGTATCACGAATTGGTTATTGGTGTAAAAGGTATTACCAACCAAAGAAAATTTATGTTGAAATATTTCCCAGAGGGACAAGAAATAGTATCGATTGATGATGATGTAGAAGGTTTATATAAGTCAAAAGGTACTACAAAACTAGTACAAGTCAAGAATATTGATAAATTCTACAAAGAGGCATTTGAAAGATTACATAAAGAACATTTATATATATGGGGTATTTATCCAGTAAGAAACCCTTTTTTTATGAAAGATACAGTTACTACAAATTTGAAATTCATAATTGGAACTATGTATGGTTTTATTAATCGTCATAATCCCAAACTACAACCATCAAAAAAAATAAAAGAAAAGGAAGATTATGAACAAAGTATTTTGTATTATATGATGGATGGAGGTGTTTTGCGTTATAATAATATAACCATAAAAACCAAATTCCATGCGGAAGGCGGACTGGGTAAAATAGAACAGCGTTTTGAAGCAAATAAAGAAGCAGCCGAATATTTAGAAAAGAAATATCCGCAATACGTAAGTGTTTTTCATAGGGATAATGGTATGACCGAAGTAAGATTACGAGATTCTACAAATAAAACCGAAAAAGCACAAAATTCGAAAAATGAAACGCGTAAAAATAAAAAATCCACAAATTCAAAAATTACAACAGAAAAAATCAAAAACAATAAAACAGAAAAAAATGTATAAAAACAAACAATACAATTGATATAATGTGTGGAATTATATCAATTATAACAAAAGATGATAATTTTATGAACATCATGTTGGATGGTCTGAGACAATTACAAAACCGCGGGTATGATTCAGCAGGTATATGTAGTATACAAAACAACAAATTTATTTTGAATAAATATGCCTCAGATGATAATACAAGCGCATTGGACAAACTAGAATATCATGTTGTTGAACATATCAATTCCAATATAGGAATAGGTCATACAAGATGGGCAACACATGGTCCCAAAACTGATGAAAATTCACATCCACACAAAAGTTGTGATAACAAATTCGTCATTGTACACAATGGTATTATTGAAAATTACAAATATTTGAAAGATTATTTATTAAAACAAGGATATACATTCAAATCCCAAACAGATACCGAAGTTATTGCGAATTTATTAGCATTTACCTATAAAAAACACCTCGATGTCATCGAATCCATAAACGAAACAATTCAATTATTACAAGGTACATGGGGATTATCAATATTATGTATTGATACTCCAAATAAAATATATTGTACAAGACACGGAAGTCCGCTGTTGATTAGTAATAATGACGACTATGTAATCGTTTCATCCGAACAATCCGGATTTTCCAAATTCACCAATCGATTTTTTGTATTAAAGAATTACGATATATGTATAATAGATAAAACCGACGATAAACTAACTATAAAAACAAACGAACATTATGAATTGAAAAATACAACCATAGTCGTAGAAAATAGCATCGGTCATTATTCTCATTGGACGATAAAAGAAATATATGAACAAATCGATAGTATCAACAATGTAATCAGTTATGGTGGTAGATTACGTTCAACAACAGAAGTCAAATTGGGTGGTTTAGAAACACATAAAACCGAATTATTAAAAATCGATAATTTGATATTATTGGGTTGTGGCACATCTTATTATGCTAGTATGTTAGGAGTACATTATTTCAAAGATTTGTGTAATTTTAATTGTGTCTTATCATTTGACGGTGCCGAATTTACTGAAAAAGATATACCATTATATGGTACAACCGCATTGATATTATTATCACAATCTGGTGAAACAAAAGATTTGTATCGGTGTATTCAGATAGCAAAAGAAAAGGGATTATTTACAATAGGTGTAGTGAATGTGGTAGACTCATTAATAGCAAGAGAGGTAAATTGTGGTTGTTATCTCAATGCTGGTAGAGAGGTAGCGGTAGCATCTACAAAATCATTTACATCACAGTGTATATTATTATCCATGATTGCTATTTGGTTTTCACAAAACAAAAATATCCATAATGGAAAACGATTATTATATATAAAAGATTTGTATAATTTACAAAAAGACATAATCGACGTGTTTGATGGTATAGAAGAAAAGATTACAAAACATATAGATATGTTTAATAATAGTAGTTGTTTTTTACTAGGAAAAGGTAAATCAGAAGCGATAGCCAAAGAGGGGGCATTAAAAATAAAAGAAATAACTTACATTCATAGCGAGGGTTATTCGACATCTAGTTTGAAACATGGACCTTTTGCGTTATTAACCGACGATTTTCCAGTCATTATAATAGCATTGAATGACGAATTTTACGCAAAAAATGAAAACGCATACAACGAAATAAAATCAAGAAATGCGAAAGTATTATTTATTACGGATAACGCTTACGCGATACAAGAAAAGGAAAATGTGATATTAATACCCGAAAATCGAAATTATGGAGAAATATTCGCAGTGATAATTTTACAATTATTGGCATATAAGTTATCGATAGCACGAGGTATAAATCCGGATTTCCCTAAGAATTTGGCAAAGGTGGTAACGGTTGAGTAGTGGCTCCGGATTTATTCGTCACTTTGGAATAATTTGTTGAGTTTGTTATAACTACTTGGATTATATAATTTACATACTCGAAGAGAACTACCATCATTTACATCACATCCATTCATTCTTGAACATACATTCATACATTCATCTATTTTTTTTATCCATCTAATATATTTTTCATTCACTACTACATTATTATCCGCTTTTATGTAAGTCGTCGTATTATTATCGATTGAATTATCCATTGTATTATAATAATATAAAAGCATATATTTTTATATCATTTTGTAAACCTTATTGTTCGATTGAGCAAAACACCCCACCCTTTTTTATTTCGGCATTGTGCGCATATTTTTTACAGTTTTGTTATGTCTTTCATAAAATCTACGAGTTTTATTTTTGGTACGTAACCATACATTTTTTCTTAAATAACATACTATAGAAAGACGAATAGCATCATCTGTTTCTTTCACGATTGGTAAATTTGCGTGTGGCTGATGTACATCCATAAACAAAATATCACCGGTTCTTACGTCAACACCTAGACCATATTGAGGAAAACAGGTCTCACCACCAGTATATTTACCATGTTCTATAACTGCTAAATTACCGAAACCCTCTTCATCATCACCTTTGTCTGTATGAACAGTTGTCTGAAAATTCACATTAGTAGTTATCGTAGTAAATGAGGTGCCTGGAATTTTAAAATAGGTTTGGTTAGCTTTTTTTCGTTGTAATTTGTATTGTTCTGGTGTTAATTTGGAATATTGTTCGTCAATTTCTTTTATCAAAGGAATAGTTTTTTTATAATTTTCGGGATAATCTTGATTGAATCTACATTCACGTACAGTTACATCGGGTGTTTTGCCCAATCTTTTGAAAATTACTTTATGACTTGGAGACCAACGGTCGAAAAAACCAAAAATATTCGACATAACTTTAGGATTCTCGAGTATATTTTTCTTTTTACTACCGGTTGTACTACCTCTATTGCTGCTAACATTCTTAGCAAACGCGATTATATTATCATAAAAATCATCTACGTTTTTATTACTCAATGCTTTTTTTCTAAATCTCAATAATAATTTACCGTCATTTGTAAAAACATCAGCGTCGTGGTCGATAATTGTTTTTATATCTTCGCGTTTTAAAAATTTATTCATTTTTTTTTCCAATTTATTTTCATCATATTCAGGACTAACAGTATAAACAGTAATTCCGTTTTTGACTTCTTTTTTATCAATCATATCGTTATTTTATATAATAATGATATATTATTTCATGAATATTATGAATTCGAAGAAATGTCAGGATACGTTTTTTTAGTATATTTATCAATATTTTTAGATATATTGCTTAGAATAGAATTGGTAGTTTTCAATATTTTATTTTGTTCTTCTGTTTCTAATGCGCTAGTTCTATCTTTCTGTAATAATCTAGATATCAAATATACATCTTGTTTATCATATATGTTTGGAATAATTGTAGTATTACTGTTATAAGCGGAAACAGTAGGTAATCCAGTCGAACGACTCAAATAAATACTATCTTCATAACTAGGTACATAACTAGATGCGCCATATGTAAATGTTCCCGGAACATCATAAGTAGAAAATTTAGTCAAACTACTATATGGTATATTTACTTTATTGCCACTAGCGTCAATCACCCATACATTCCCGAAACTTAAATCCATATTATCAGATTTGCCTTTCAAAACATCGGCAGATTCATGATATTCTACATCGTTATAATTATCAGTTCTGTAATTATATAATGGATTTTGGTCAGGAGTTACTGGTTCTTGTCCCGAACCCGCATATCCAGTTGTAAACCCTTTTGCTATTGTATCTACTTTAGACTGTTCTACATATTTACTTTTTGTATCTTGATAACCTTCTACAAAAATATTCAATTCATTTAAAAATAATCCTACTGCTAAACTAATTATTATCAATAAAAGTAATAGTATTCCAAAATATAAATTTCTCATTTTATATATATAATTGACAAAAAATAATAATGAGCAATACAAAATCAGTAAAAATGTACAATAAAAAAACTAGTAAGAAAAATGGTAAAAGAAAAACAATTTCAAAAAGAAGGATGAACCGAAAAATGAAAGGTGGAGCTCTTTTCGAACAAGCACCTGGTGTTTACGCAATCAACAAGATGGGATATGTTTTAGATCATACGAATATATCAACACGTAATATGCCAAATATAGTATATAATTAGACCCTTTGTTGATTTTTACAGTAAAAAAAATATTTCATATATATATCTGTATATATACGATAATGAAAACAAAAGAAAAAATACTAATTTGGATGAGTATTATTTTGGTCATATTGATATTTTTAGCATATTTTTTTATGAGATATACTGTTCAAATCGAAACTCTATCATCATTATCAGTTTTAACCACAAAACAAAAAGAATTAGAAAACAAACTCGTAATTTTGAATCAACAAAAATCGCAATTAAATACCGAACTTACTAATTTGAATAAACAAAAAACACAATCCGAAAACGAACTTAATAGTGTGAATCAACAGCGTTCTAATTTCGCAAGATATAGTTTTAATAGATTGAATAATCAATCGATTCAACAAATACAAAATTTGAATGTAGCATCTGTACAAATACCAAAAAGAATAAATGAAATAAAAACCAATATCGACAAAAAAAATATTGAAATTAAGAATAAAAATATTGAAATTGACAAAACAACAAAAGAAATCGATTATTTGAAAAAAATAACAACTCAACCATTTGATGTCATCATAAATGATATTACAAATTATCCGAATGGTTTCATAAAACCAAAACAAGATAGTTTTGTAATGAATTACATAATGACTGGTATGCCCGATATTATACCAGAACCATCTAAATTAGATATTGGTAATGGTCAAACTATATCAATAAGTAATGATACAAAAGCAAATACGATATTGGTTATATCTCCAGATAATGATAGTAGTTTTCCAAGACTATTTACTATAAATATCAAATATAGTGGCGACAAAGCAGTTTGGGGATTGTATACTGCCGATACAAACCGCGATTTCATGCCAAATTATGAATACAGTAATCAAATAATAGAATCAACCGAATTTCCGTCAAAATTTCTACACGATAAAACTACATATAAAATTAGTGATAAAAACATCAAGATTGCTAATGTAAATTTAGGTAATAAAATTATGTCTGTTCTGACAACTGGTGACGCAGTAGACAAAGATTACAAAACCTACGCGAAAGTGGAAATGGATATGAAAGGTATGAAAATAGAATTCCTGAATGAAAATGATACGGTAAGTGGAATAATTATAATTTTGAGTCCAAAAACGAAAACTAACCCGAACGAGTGATAATTATTGGAACAAGACAAAATAATATTATAAAAATAAAAAATATAAAAAATAAGATATATTTATTATATTGTAAATGTTATCGCGTACAATTTTACGAAGTTATTCAAGTGTTTCGAAATTAAATGCTCCAACAAGTGTTTCCGCATTGAAAGTATTTGAAAATAGTTGTTATCATAAAATCGATTTCAAAATCAATGAGGAGAGTAGTGTAAAAGAAGCAGTTATGCGTTTCAGTGCTTTTAATATTGGTTGTTTAGCAGTGACAGACAAATCAGATAAAGTTGTCGGTGTATGTAGTGAGCGTGATTATATAAAGAAAGTAGCAGTAATGGACAAATCTATGAAGGACATGAAGGTAAAGGATATTTGTACATATGGTCCAAATATCATTATCGCAAAAAAAGAGGATTCTTTAGAAATATGTATGAATAAAATGATGTATAAAGATATTCGTCATTTATTAGTGATAGATGATAATAATGTCGATTTCGTAGGTATGATTTCAATCAAAGATTTGATAAAAGAAATTATGAAGAAAAATGAGGATACTATAAGCCGATTAGCTGATTTTAAGATTGGAAAAGGAGCCTTTTTTGGTAGTGAATAGATATTTTTCTATATACAATAATTATAATTATATAATTACTGTAAATGCCTATTTTTTGATTAACTTTTTTGACTTTTTTGTTTTATTATTATTTCTTTTTATATTCAGTGTCATTTTTTTCTTACGCATCTTACAAGTTTCCATAAACCCTTTTTTGAATCCTTTTTTGAAATCACGCCAACAAAATAATGGCAACCCTCTTTTTTCTTTTATTAACCCACACGCATTTTCTTTGAACGATTTTTCTAAATATGCTTGAACTTTCTTTGATTTGTAAAGAGTACTACAATTAGTCATTATATAATTATAAATAGATTTAAAAATGGCATTATAGAGCGTTTTTATAATTGACTACATAAGGGTTACTTTTCAACATATCAACAATATCAGGTGTATTTCTATCTAATTGAATACTTGAATAAAGACTATTTACACTACTTGAAGTAGAACCCATCGTAGAAGCGTCAGGTGATAAATATGGCATAGTACCACTGACTGGACGATTATTTTTCAAATATTCATCACGAGAAGTTTGACGCATATTGATATCACCATTCATAAGCGACATATTACCATTTACCATATAACCTTTGATAGTACTAGATTTGATATCATTATTACGTTGATTATATTCAGCCTCATATGATGACAATTGGCGAGTTCCCGCTCCAGCACTAGCAACACCAGAATAATAGAAATCGCCGGTTTCTTGACGATAAGTATGTGATGGCTGATGTTCGGTTGTTTGATATGCCCCTCCTAACTGATTTGAATTGACGTTCAAATGAAATTTCGAATTTTCAGTGGTTTCGCGAATAGTAGTTCCTGGACGGTCAGCTGGATTGAAAATATAAGATTGTGGTACTGTTGTGCCTGGGTTCTGATAAGGACGTAAATTACCAACTACGTTTTCCTTACGTGATGGTCTCAAAATATCTAAAAGAGGCGCAACAGCGGCTCCTAAACCACCACTTACCATTCCAAAGTATGCGTCTTGTTTATTGACAGAACGATTATTAGGATACGCCATTTTCGATTTCATACCATAATCTGATTCGGTAGCATTACTACGACCTTGTGCGCTTGCTACACCGAATGGTACTTCACCTAATTGTTGATTATGAGATGGCATATATTCGCCTGGAATATAATTTGACGAATTTTGGTAACCGGCAACACCAGAATAACTGACCGATGTTTCTGGACGAGATACGTATTTTTCGATAGGGACAGAACGAAGTGTTTCGCCTCTTCTAACACCACTTTGTAATAAACTACCATTCATATCACCATTCAAATTCAAATATTGTTCTTTTCCCATTTCAGTGGTTTTTTCTGGTAAATGTCTTTCCATTACGCCCATTTGTTCTCGAGTGGCATTGGTTTTAATATGACTATTTGCTGGACCTTCGTATCCAAACAAAGAAAATCCACCTGGTTTTGGTTTATTATCAACACGTAATTGATCGACATTCTTCTCCGTCCATGCTTCACGCATCATCATACCAGAATTGAATCCACCAGAACCTTGTGTAGTATAACCTAAACCCAATCCAGGAGCAACTGATTCTTCTGCGAAAGGTTTTACATTAGCCATTCTCATACTAGGATTAATACGTGATTGGATAAAGTCACTTTGATTAGGACTGCCAAGTGCCCATTGTAGATTAGTTGCAGGGGCAAACAGAGGAGCGACCTCTTTTTTTATCATAGTTTGAGAACCAGCACCGGAATAATTATCTAAAATACTTTCATTTGTGCGTGAGGCCAAATTTTGCGAACGTATATTACTTCCAAAGAATGGTACCATGTTACTATGTTGAAAGTAATCACTACCAACGCGGTCACCCGTCAATGAAAAATATGGTACTTCATAATCCGTCTTGGTAGTAGTCATGTTTGGATTGAAATATTTATCGGTATAAACGCTACCGCCGTTATCAAAACGATTATTAGTTGAGAGTTCAGAAGTTTGGTCTATTTCACTTGAAGTAATTGGATATTCACTTGGATAATTTCTGTTAGGAACATCTACATTGGGTAATTGACTATGATTACTAAAAGATTCTTTCGATTCTTTATTTTTAGATTGATTGTTTATAATATACATAGCACCTAGGGCAAATGCTGGGATAGCTAATTCCATTATTAATATTATATTAGACTTATATAATATTTATACATCTTTTATTGAATAGTTTTGTTTTTAAAATATATATCTATAATGATTATTTAGTATATAAACTACCAGGACATCCAATTTCCCTACCACCAATACAAACTGATTTTCCTGTCAAATAAAAATCCATATTTTGAGAACCCTCGATAATTGGAATAGTTGGTTTGAAATTATCTTTCTCTAAAATACGTGATTGAATATTTTCATGAAATGGTTTTTCCAATCCATTCAACGGATTTAATAACGGATTTTCCCATCGAGTTTGTTCTAAATCTTTGTACATCCATGCTGGATGACTGGCTCGGCTTTCCTCTACAAAAGGTTGTTTATTTTTGTATGTTAAAGGTGAAGCAAATACGGCATGTTTTTTGTAATCATTTTTGTCTACATAATCACGGTTGATTGGTCTTGTCAGTCCAAATAAATCGCTTTCCAAATTGATAGAGTTTTGTGTTAAATTTGCTCCCCATTTTTGTAAGCGTAATTGTGGCTCTTCCATAAAAGGTAAATCAACACCTTGTCCTGGTGTATTCAACATATATCTACCTAGAAAACTACTTTCTTCTGCTTGTTTTTTAATACGATAAGGGTCATCATGAAATCTAGTAAAAGCCATGGTCTATTTTGTGTATTGGTTAATATATATATCGAAAAAATACTTCTAAAAAAATATATATAAATATTGGTATCGATTATTAATAATCAAGGTTCTCGATTATGCCTAAAATTTGTCTAAACATGATTGTAAAAAACGAAAGTAGAGTTATCCGTCGTCTTATGGAATCCGTATACAAAATCATAGATAGTTATTGTATTTGTGATACTGGTAGTACCGATGATACTGTAAATATAATAACGGACTTTTTCAAGGAAAAAAAAATACCGGGCAAAGTAGTTTTTGAACCATTCAAAGATTTTGGTTATAACAGAACATATGCTATGAAACAATGTCTTGGATTATCAAATGCTGATTATTTGTTATTATTAGATGCGGATATGATATTGGAGTTTGGAAAAAGTCTAGATATAGAAACATTCAAAAATTCATTGGAATTAGAGGCTTATCATATATTCCAAGGTTCTCCATCCTTCTTTTATAAAAACGTAAGAATATTGAAAAACCATCCAGATTTTTCATATTGGGGTGTAACCCACGAATACGTTCAAACACCACCCTACGCTAGATATCATGATACAGACCGAAATTTGTTATTTATAAATGACGTAGGTGATGGTGGTGCGAAAGCGGAGAAATTCGAACGTGATATAAGGCTACTGGAAAAAGGTTTGGAAGAATTGCCTGGAAATGATAGATATACATTTTATCTAGCGAATAGTTACCGTGATTATGGTAACAAAGAAAAAGCAATTGAAAATTATAAAAAACGAATAGAAATTGGTGGATGGCAAGAGGAAGTATGGTTCTCATATTATTCAATTGGTAAATGTTATAAAGACATGGGTGATATGGCGAATGCCATATTTTATTGGATGGAAGCATATGAATATTTTCCAGAAAGAATCGAGAACTTGTATGAAATTGTAAATTATTACAGATTATTAGGAAAAAATAGACTAGCGTATGATTTTTATGAAATGGCGGACCATATCAGAAAAAACCATACATCATCCGACCATTTGTTTTTACAAAAAGATATTTATGATTACAAATTAGATTATGAATTTTCAATATTAGGATATTATTGTAATCGTCATGCTAATAATATTTATAAATCTTGTATGAAAGTTCTCGAAAATCCCAACGTAGACGAATCCACTTTGAAAAATGTTCTCAGTAATTACAAATTTTATACAGAAGATATTTCAAAATTTGCCATTGTAAAAGGAGAAAATATCCGATTATTAGAGAACATTGGTGAATCATTAAATATCGATAAAAACGAGTTTTTTAGTAGTACTCCATCAATTTGTTTCAACCAACAAAACAGCCAAAACCCACAAAAACCAACAGAATTGATAGTCAATGTTAGATATGTAAATTATAAAATCGGTGATGCCGGTGAATATATAAACAAAGAGAACATCAAAACTATCAATATTATTGCGGTTCTCGATATAACCAAAGATAAATGGATAAAAAAATCCGAATTTGAATTGAAATACAATGAATCCTATGATGGATTATATGTAGGTTTAGAAGATATACGACTATTTATGAATAATGGAGAACTTGTTTTCAACGCGAATCGTGGTTTAGAATATCATAATATGGTAATTGAACATGGAAAAATCAATCTAGGTTCTCAATCGACTGAATCAAATTTGATAAAAAAGATAGACCAGAGAACTATCGAGAAAAATTGGACGTTGTTTTCAAATCAAGAAAATCAAATCAACATGGTATATGAATGGTATCCATTGACAATTGGAAATATAAAACAAGATAATATGAATTTACTTGACGATAAGAACAATACTTTGATGGAACTAAATATTACACATAAATTGAGAACACCGCAATTTTTTAAATGGGTACGAGGTTCAACAAATGGAATCAATATTGGAAACGAAATATGGTTCATGTGTCATATAGTAAGTTACGAAGATAGACGATATTATTATCATATATTTGTAGTTTTAGATGTAGATACGTGCGAATTAAAAAAATATTCTAGAATATTCACATTCGAAAAAGAAAAGGTAGAATATACTTTAGGATTTGAATATATGGAAGATACAAAACGTTTTTTGATAGGATATAGTATTATGGACCGCGAAACCAAATATGTTATGATACCAAAACACAAAATAGATGAATTGTTTATCAATTAGCTGGATTCGAACCAAAATGAATATAAAAAATTAGCTATAAATATATTCAAAATATGTATTTGAATATATCGAATTATGCTGGATTATTCCATTTATTTGGAATGATAATAGAAAATATTTATGGATTCATTTTTACAAAACATATTTTATTAGATAAATGTTACGTTATTAGTTTTGTATTTATTCCATTTTCTTGGATAATATGTAAAGATGAATGTATCATTTCATATTATATAAAAAAACATGAAAACCCAAATTATATATTAGGTAATGAACCTGAAAATGTAAAAGACATTAGTGATTTTTTTATAAACAATCGTGTATATAATATTTTTTATAATATCAATCATGTATTACGTATATATTCGATAATTATAGTAAATAATAGAACAACTAGAATATCATATTTTATTATGAATCCCACATTTATATTATATTCGTGTTACATTTATGATATTACATATAAACTAGATTTCAGAAAAAAATTGTATCCATATTTTCAAATCATATTATCTAGCTATTTTTTTACTATTTTTTACAAAATTATCAGTGGTTGAATCTTTGTATATTATCTTATATTGGATTCAAAACCGCATTTTTACAAGCATTTCCAAACGTGCGACGATGCCATTGTGTAATACCGAATTCAGCTATGCCATCCAAATGGGCTTTTGTGCCATAACCAACATTCGATTCCAAATTATATCGCTCATTCAAAATAGGATATTGAGAACATAATTGATAAATATATTCATCACGAGCGGTTTTTGCCAAGATACTTGCTGCGGCAATAGACATATATTTAGCATCACCTTGTTCTACCGTAATAAACGGTAGTTCATATATGCTTTGTGTTTCATCGTCGAAAAATCGATACGGATTGAAATAATTACCATCAATTACAGCCATAAAATCCGTAATTTTAGCGTTATTATTTATTTGTTTTGTTTTTGCCATAATTTCACGAATACATTCATGCATTCCACGCATAGTTGATTGTAAAATATTTATTTCATCAATAGTTTTTTCATCAATCCATGTTACATGCCAAGCATAAGCATGGGATTTTATATATTCAGCAACTTCAAATAGTTTCTTTTTAGAAGAGAATTTTTTACTATCTTTTATATCTTGACCACAAAACAATTCCGGGTCTTTAGGTAAAATTACACAAGCAACATAAACACGACCAAATAAACACCCACGACCAACTTCATCGATTGCTATTTCGTATACATTTTCATTATTATAGAAACGGTCTAATAATTGCTGTGGTTTTTTTGTTCGTTTTTGTTTCACGCTGGTTTCGACAACAATAGTAGCCATTTGATTCCGTTGTATCAACAATAATACAATAGTAATATAATCAATTTTTTTATTTTATTCAATATATTTTTCGACATATACTGTATAAATAAATGGCAACAATTAAATTAACACCATTTTTATTATTTTTATTATTATTAATTGTTTTAGTAATATCAGTAATAATTGGTAATAAATATTCACGAGAAGGTTTTATTAATTTCAATAATGATAAAAATCCAATCAATGAAGTATGGATTCCACAATATTCAAAGACGAAAAATGTAACGAAAATATACGATAATATATTCTTCGATACAACAAATGGGAATTTGATTGAATTAGACGCATCTGGTTTGACTGGTGGTGCTAGAAGAGAAAACAATACAGATACTAGTGGCTCAACTATAAACAATATTTTAGTAACACCTCGTGACGCTAAATATACATTTTTATATAGAACCGACCTTTCGAATGGTAAAGTTATTTCACAAAATCTTGACGTAGGTTTGAAATCAACTTTAGACAAATCATTTACAAGTTGGGCTTATCCTAGTCAATGTTTGAATACAGACAAATCAAATACATTTTATATTCCATGGAGTGATAGTACCTATATCACAACATTACAAAAAGCTGCTAATAAAGTAAATGGAGTTACCACTTTGTTTGGACCAGGTAATACTATCAATAATATAAACATCGTGGATATCAGTTTTATCAATAATTATTACCAAGATGATGATAGTAATAATGGCAAATCACTGGTTGATACTATGTATGATACTAGTCGCAACGTATTTCAATTGAGTAAATATGTCAAATATGACACATTCAATTCAAATTTGATTCTACAAACAGGCGATGGTACATCTAAGAAACTGAATGTTTACGACAGATACAAAAGCAAAACTATAATTGACACTGTTCCTACTGCCAATAACAATACTACAAAAACCTCTACAATTCCAAACGTAGGATTTAATTCATGGAATGTTCTCGATGCCTGTGGTCAAAATTTAGTATTTTATTCATGTGTTGGTGTAAAAACTGTCGTAGCATTAGCAGCTTACAAAGATAATACAAATACAAATGTTATTTTGAGAAATGTAGTGAGATTCAATGACAAAAATATTGAGGTTGGAGACCAACCTGTAGATACGACACCAAGTACAACACCATCTTCTACAACATCAAATGTTCCACTAACTCAATCCACTACTACATCGTCAAATTCTTTGTTGACAAACTTAATTGAAGATAAAATTCTTGATGCTTTGATAGATTCATTGACAGGAAATGGTTCAAATTGCCCAATTTCGAATTATTACAATATGAAAGCTAAATATAATTGTAACAATAGTGAAACGGAATTTGATGATAGATATATTTTGAAATCACAAATTGTCCCTCCTGTATGCCCATCTTGTCCTGCTTGTGCTTCATGTTCGGCGGATTCATCATCATCACAAACATGTACAAATTGTGGCGGAAGTGGTGGAAGTGGAACATTAACTTCAGATGGTAAATCCGTTGTAGATAACAAAAAAACAACTAATGGAAACAATGATTTCGCAGGAGCTATATCAAATGTCGGAACAGGCGCAACTGATGTAGCAGGTAATGTAGTAGATAAAGCCGGAAATTTAATAGACAAAGCCGGAAATATAATTTCTGGTGCTGGAACAGGAGCTGCTAGTTTATTGAGAGATACAGGTGCTGGAGCAACTGGATTATTGAGAGATACTGCGTCAGGCGCAACTGATTTATTAAAAACTACGGCATCAGAAGCAAATAAACTACTCCATGAAGCAGGTAGAGGTGTAAAAGATGTATTAAAAGATGATGGAGGAGCAAATTCACAATATTATGGGGATAGTCGTTACAGAAACAATGGAACAGTACCAATGATTCTAGGTACACAGAATCAATATACTGATCAATATTCATATTATGGTACATTACCATACAAAGAAGGTACTAATTATATGCCTATTACAGCGGATTTCAGTTCATTCCGTAAATAAATAACAAGATATTTTTGTATAACAAACAATTTTTATACAAAACAAATATTCGTAAAAAATCCGATATAAATAAATAATGACATACTAATATAAAATGTCAAATATAAATTTCAATAATATATTTGAAAGAGAGCAAATAGCGAATGATATAAAAAACATATTATTATCATTCGATGACAATTGTAAAAATCTGAATTTCAAAAAAGGTATCTATATTTACGGTTCTCCTGGCACTGGCAAAACACAATTTGTAATGAACTTGTTGAAAGAAATGAATTATGATATCATAAAATATGATGCGGGTGATGTTCGTAACAAATCTTTGATTGATACAATAACAACGAACAATGTATCAAATCGTAATGTTCTCGATATGATGAAAAGACAAGTCAAAAAAATAGCCATTGTAATGGACGAGATAGATGGAATGAACAATGGAGATAAAGGGGGTATCACAGCACTAATCAAAATTATTCGCCAAAAAAAGACAAAAAAACAACGATTAGAGAATATGACAATGAATCCGATTATATGTATAGGAAATTACTATATCGATAAGAAAATAAAAGAGCTTATGAAAGTTTGTAATACATTTGAATTGAAAACACCTACTTATCAACAAATGAACAAATTATTGATACAAACCATTCCTATTATCAAAAAAAAAATCGATTACAAAGATATTTTGTTGAAATATATACAGGGAGATTTACGTAAATTCATATTCATAAACGATATATTTCAAAAGAAACCCGAATTGATAACAGATGAAAACTTGAAAAACATATTCAATATCAAATCATACAATGAAGATTCAAAAAAAATAACACAAACTCTCATAAATTATCCAGTAAAAATGGAACAACATAATCGATTTATGAATGAAACCGACAGAACAATAGTCGCATTATTATGGCATGAAAATATTGTGGATGTTATATCAAACAAATCCATCGAGACTAGTTTTCCGTTTTATTTGAAAATCCTCAAAAATATATGTTTTGCGGACTATATCGATAGAATCACATTCCAAAGTCAGATATGGCAATTCAATGAGATGAGTTCATTGATGAAAACGTTTTATAACAACAAATTATATCATGACCATTTTCCAGAAAACAAAGGAATGTTCGAAAAATCGGAAATAAGGTTTACAAAGGTTTTGACAAAATACTCAACTGAGTACAACAATATGTTGTTTATTTATAATTTATGTCAAGAATTGGATATGGATAAAAAAGATTTGGTAAACATGTTTCAAGAATTGAAATTTTTCAAAGGAGGAGATTTCTGTAATAATATAGAACAACTCAACGAGGTCGAAAAAATATTTGAAGATTATAATATATCGAAATTAGACATAAAAAGAATTTATAGATATCTAGACAAAAATATCAAAAAAGAAATTATTGTTTATGGTGATGATGATATTGGGGATGACGAATAATATATGCTTGATTGTATTATGTAAAAACATAAGACAATTATTATATGAAAAAATATATGAAAAAAATATATGAAAAATTACATGGAAATATCGATAATAAATTCAGGTTCGCTTTTCGTTTTTGGTTTTGATTTTTCGCCTGAATCAACTACTTCTATCGGAATCCTAGTATAAGATGGTTCTGATTGCTCATTCTTATCAGTATCCATTTTGTCTATTTTCAGATTCAAAATCTTGACATTCAATTCATCAATTTCTTTGTTTTTGTCATCCAATAATTTTCGCATATTAGAAACAGATTTCTCTAATTCGGCATTTCTCTCAATAACAACTTTGACAATTTTATCATTATTGTTGTTTTGAACATTCTCATTATGACTTGATTTCATATTTTCTAATGCTTTGTCTTTTTCAGTCAAATCATTTCTTAGTTTTGAAAGCATTGTTTCTAATTCTCTATTTCTTTCTGTCATGATTTTCAAAATAATCTCGCTGTTATTATTAGTTGTACTCATGTTATCACTATTTGATTGTGGTTTAGATGATTGTAGAGTTTGAATAGTCTTTAATTTATCAGTCAATTGGTTTTGTAAATTAGCTATTATATTGTCTGATTCTGATATACGTTGAGTACACTGTTGAATATGTTGTTGTTGTTGTGTCATTATATTGACAACATCTTGTTGAGTTAATTCAACTGGTGCTTCTCCTGGCCGTTGTAATACTATAGGTCCGGTTTGTTGTCCTTGTTGTCTTTGTTTTTCCATTTCTTCTTTGATAATTTGGTCTCTCTTTGCTTCAATCTCTTTGATTTGTTTTAATACCTCAGGTTTCATATTAGGATGACCTGGTTCATATTTTTCCAGTAATTTATCAATATCTTTCATAAAAAATTTCTTTATATTAGATTCACTTGTAAATTTAATAAAATCATCGACGGTTTTCGTCGATTCCTTGAAAAAGTCTGGATGAGAATTATTGAACATTTTACGTTTATCAAATGTATTATGTTCGTGTGAAAATACCAAAATAGATTTCATTGGGTCTAATTGAACAAAAGGAATTGTATAATCTTTCAAAAATGCTCGCTCTTCCGCTAATGCTGCGTGGTCTTCATATCTAGTAATATTCAATAATTCGGCACGAAATGCGAATGTGCCCGCGGTAGCATGATTTGGACCATATGGACCACATTGAATCATCTTTTGTACATGTTTGAAATAAATATATATTTCACTTGAACCAGCACATAAAGCATTTGGATTTGCTTGTAATGTTTCTACCGCATGCGAAATACGGTCTGGTGGATAATAATCATCGTCATCCATATAAACTACAAAATTACCTCTTACAAAACTATGCATATAATTACGTTTAGCACCCAAATTCATTCTTTCGTTCACTTCAAAATAACGGATTTGTGGTATATCTGCTTTTTCTATTAAATCTCGAATTTTATCGGTTCCATCATCGACAATAATCCATTCGATCCTGTTTTTTGGATATGTTTGGTTACGAAAACATTCGAACATGGTTTGAATAAATGGGCGACGATTGAATGTTGGAGTACATACCGATACCATTGGTATGAAATTTTTATTTGCTGGTTTCTTTTTTCCCATATTTATATTTTATGAATCTATGTTTTTATATATATTTTCATAGATTTATATAATTTCAGTTTTTTCCTTCGACATCCGTTGTTTTTTCGACAGTGGTTGATTCCTCGTCTACTTGTTTTTCGACAGTCGTTGATTTATCGTCCAAATCATCTGTAATTGGTGGTGCGCTCGGTGATGCGGTCGGTTCTACAATCTCACTTTTTATATTTTCATATTCATCAAGAAATGGTGCGCTAGGTGGTACATTATGAGTTGTTATATTTTTGTATTCATCCACCGTTTTCTTAGCTTCCTGTATAATTTTACTAATTTTACTTTTATAAATTTCTTTGTCTACTACTTCTTTTGCTTCTGTCGGAGGAGGTTCTTCATTTTTGGTCTTGTTTTTGAAACTAGTATAACATAAAACAGCAAATAACAAAATCAACATGGAATTGATACATAACAATGATGTTTTCAACAAAGGTGCTTTTATATTATTCATATAATCAATTGAAGCAAATATCAACATATACAAAAAGGCAATCCAAAAACAATATTTATAAAAGAAATCAGAAACATAATTGATAATGCGTATAAATCTATCAAAAATGGATGGTTCTCCACATTCAGTTTTATCCTTTTCAGATTTGAAACTGGTAAATTTATTTATTTCGATTATTTTGTTGATAATTTCTTTTGGATTGAAACCTGAATATGCGAATATTCCAAACAAAGAGGTAAATAACACATACAACATCAACAAAATACCACCCACTGGAACAGATATGAACAAAATAATTACAAAATGAATTATTCTGAAAAATATCATAAATAGTAATCCGACTGTACTCATAATAGCCATTTTTTGTGCTTCTTGAACCATATATGGAACATCGAAATAAAATTCAAAAGTCACCATATGTATTCCAAAAAGAAATACAACTATCGTATTCAATGCGGCTACGATAAAATTCTGCAAGTCCAACATTATAGAATCTATAATAAACATTCTAGCCATACTCATACAATTATTTACGAAGTAAATCAAACCGAAAAACAATGTCATAAAGCAAAAACTAGGATTCATTATTTTAGAAAACATATCCGGAATATTTTTCACAAAATAAAGCTCAAATTTTTCAGGTATAAACATGGCGAATTGGAAAAACATATAAATCAATTTCAACAAATAATTATCTTTTTTAGCTTGATACAATCCTCGTCTTGTTATATCGAATAATTTAACTCTGGAATTATCTTCTTTGTTTCTGTAATACATTACAAAAAACCAATTGTAAACAGCAAAACAGCTGAAAACAATGGATAAAAACCAACTAATATATTTTTTCAAAATCATAGTATCCGAACCCTCACTTTGTATTGTAAATCTCAATTCATTCAATTTCTCTGGTGTAGCTTCTTTAGGATCTATTCCCATTGAATACGCTTTCAGTTGTAAGTCAGCTTCTTTCATTTTTTTTCGTTCATTTTCGGATATTCCCTTTCCTATTTTACCAGCTTGATAACTTAGATCTTTTCTTTTAGTCTCAAAATCACGTAACCATTTTGGCGGAATTTTTTTCTTTGAAAATTGGTCAAATGATAATGTTTTGCGAACAGTATCGGCTAATAAATACGTCTTTTCGTCAACAAATTGAAATGCTTTATTTATAATACCAATTATTTTCAATCTCGGGTCATCATCACGATTTTTATTTTCACTCACCGAATCACAACCATCATACAAATTTGGGTCGCAATTTTTTTTGTAAATATCATTTTGTTTGTATTTTTGATAAGCATATTCTTGATAACCTTCGACAACAGGTGATTCCTCCTTTTTGCTTTCATGAATATTCTGTAATTCTTCAATATTTTTGAAATTATTCAATTGTCTATTTTTCTTTTTTTTTATCGTTTTCAATTTATACGCCATACTTTCCGTTTGGAAATTATTTATTTGTTTTTTTTCTGATGATTTAGCTGGCATAAACAGCTCACTAAATATATCTATTTTTTTTGTATTTGTCTTTTCGTATAATCCCATTTGATATATTAAAATACTTACAATTATAATATATCTAGTTATAAAAAACTGTTTTTTTACTAATAACTATAATAATTATCTAGCATACATCATTCCGCAATTTCCACCGATAAATGATAATACATTATAACGTTCTTCATATAGCGTCAAATTGAAATTATATTGATACAATCTCCAATTGGACTTTCTTACACCGATTGGATTTCCAGTCAAATCACAAATTACGTCAAAACTAGAACCAACCGTATCAATGGGTGGAACATAGGTTGTCAATTCTAATTCAATATTTTTGAATTTACTTAAATTAATCGCACCGGATGGCTGATATTCATGTGGATTTGTACTCAACCCAAAATTATAACAATATAATCCTTCTTCCGCAAAACCGTTTGTACGTGTATATTTCTCAATATAATCATAAATACCTCGAGATAATATATTTTCTCTGTATTCTCCGTTCAACAAAATCCCCATTGTTTCTAAAATTTCTTTTCTATTTTCAGTATGAAAATCCCCCGTAATAGTAATACCATTATTACGACCATCTTTGGGATCGATTCCAGGGTCATAAAGAATAGTATTATCATATGTATTGGGTTCATTGATAGCAGCATATTCCATATCTACAGGTATCGTTCTATACGGCCAATTAGTATAATTACTCCATTCATTACGCAAATTCACATCATTACGTTGTAAAAACCACATCCAGTTTGATATCATTCCATTTGAATTCAATTTTAATTTTTTGGTTCCAGTAACATTTTCAAATTTGTATTCAAATACATCTTTCACTAAATATACTTGGTCTTCGCTTGCGAATAATTTTGCCTCGTCTTTCGATAAAAAACAATAGGTAGATATAATATGTACGTCTGAATTCCACGTTGAAATTTTGTTTTGGTATTTATCCGATGATATGTTTACAGCAGGCGGGCTTTGTAAAAATCGATACATTTGAAACCGGTCTTCATTGAAATCTGGTTGTACATAGGGTCTGTTATATTGATTATCAAATACATCACGAACTTGAAATAATTCTTGTATAGGACGCATTGTCACTCGTATCATCAATTCATTATATTGTAAAGATATCAACGGAAAAGCACAACCATTATTCAATGTAAACCATGTATTTATTGGAATGTATAAATTTCTTCCACGAATAGATGGTTCCGAACCAGTCGAATTTCGTGTATAATAAGCAGATGGATACGCATTGGTACGACCTAATACATTCGCTGGATCATATAATTCAGGTGTATTTCCACTCATAGAATTAAATAAATCTTTTTTTTCAGCCGAAAAATCACGATCAACCATAGCGGCCAGATATTCCCCCGTGTATTTTTGAATTACCAATGACCCACACGTAATCTCAATCTCTTTAATCATATGTGTACCTAAATTATTAATCCATTTGAAATCATAAGGAGCCCATCGATTATCCGTACCATTTATTTTACTATCAATAGGATGATATATCGGACTCCAAATATCGGGTATTGTTACTACAATATATGTATCCATCAATAACTCAGCATATCGAGGTATTTTGAACGTAAAGATAGATGGTTCAGTTGAACGTAAATCTCTTAAACCATCATAATCTATTCGAAATTTCTGTAATCCAAAATTACTATATTTTGAATATGTTACCTTGAAAAATGTTTTACTAGGATTTCCTGTCAGAATAACATTATTGTTCCCTACAGATATTATATTTAGTAATCCTCCTGCCATTTTTATGAATAAATCCTTTATAATATATTTTTATATATATTTTTATATTTTTGTTTATCCATAGAATATATATCTATATATCAAAATGGAATTTAATAAAAAAATATTGATAATCGTAATAATATTATTGATAATCTATTTGATATGGCGTTTGATAAAAAAAAATAGTGAAAACAAACACTATATAGAATTGACAAATCACGCATCTATAAAAGAAGGATTATTAGGTTTGGGTTCTATTACAACTACACCAGAATCCGAATTAGCATCGTTGAAATCAAAGGAACCGGTTAATATTGTTACTCTCAAACCCGAATTGACTAATTTACCACTAAAAGAATATTGTATAATGGGGTCGTATAATACTGCTATTACTGGTAAATATGTGAATTTGGATATGGTGAAGTATGTATTATCTAGAGGTTGTCGTTTTTTGGATTTTGAAGTTTTTTATATTAATAGTAAAAAAAGTAATGATATTGATGATATATATACACCGGTTGTATCCTATGTAATTGATAAAAAATTCAAAAATTTAGAAACTGAAAACAGTATTCTGTTAGACAAAGTTTTAGCAACCGCACTGGCAAATGGATTTTCGTCGAATTCACCAAATAATGGAGATCCCTTATTCATACAATTAAGAATCAAACCTACAAAAGTAGACAAATCAGAATATTCTAGTTTTTCCGACGACAACGCTTATCTAGATAATTATAAGAAAAACGAAGTATTAAAGAGGGCTTTTTATAAAGCTGTTGGTAAATCCGTGGATTATGCTTTGAAATCGAAATTATATAATGGTCAAGTAACTAAAGATAGTAAATTCGCTGACTTGATGGGAAAAGTCATTTTGATTGTAGACAAAACGATTGAACCCAAATACAAAGATTATTGTTTGTGTGATATAAGTGAAACAAATTGCTATGATTTAACAAAATATGTAAATATGGAAACTGGTAGTATCAATTTGTTTTCATTACAATATAATGAAATTCTCAAACAGTATACTTCACCACCGACTATTGTATAGTTTTCTGTGTAAATATAATATTTTTATAATATAAGGAATATATAAAAATATAAAATGGGCAATCCTTTTGGAGATATATTTAAAAAAGCACAAAAAGATGCTGAAAAAAGAGCAAAAGATGCTGCTGCTAAAAAAGCACAAGAAGAAGCTAAAAAAGCACAAGAAGTTGCTGCTAAAAAAGCACAAGAAGCTGCTAAAAAAGCACAACAAGTTGTTCCTGCTGCTGCTGCTGCTGCTGCTGCTGCTGGTAATCAAAATATTACAACAGGTTCTATAAATAATATTATAAATAATCCTCAAATATCACAAAATGCGCAATTATTGAAAAGCTCCGGAAATATTGGTGATGAAATAAAAAAACAAAAAGAACAATTGGATGACAAAATAAAATTATTGACAACAGCTGCTGTTGCTGGAACTGGATTGGTTGCCGGTGGATTGGGATATTTAGGAGAACTATCAAAAAATATGAAAAACATGGATACATTCAGTACAGAAAATCGAACAAATGTTAAAAATATGTATGTTATTATGCCAGATATGAATACAAATAAAAAATATATAAAAAATCCTGATTATAAACCATTTGTAAATGATTATGGTTGCCAAATAGTACCTTTCAAATTTTATAACAAAGACTCGCAATTAACTGAATATGAGAAATTCTTCAATGATAACAAAAGCGCATGTATTCCCATGGCATTAGCTGTAAATTATATAAGACAAAAGAAAAATGATGGTGAATAAAATGTTATCATATTAGTATATATTATTTATTATAATGGAATATAATATAATTACACTCGGCATAAACTGTGCACCAGCACTTGTAGCTAAAGATTTAGAATTACGTAAATATTCATTACCATTTGATTGGATAGTTACCAATAATATCCAAATAATCAATTGTATAGAAGATGATTTCAGCAAATTTCATAAAAAATTACATTTTACGTTAGATAATCATTGGCAAATGGATGAATATGGTATACAATATCCACACGAATACCCAGTAAATGATGATGGAACTATTGTTGATAATTGGCAAGACTATCACGAAGAAGTTCTTGTAAAATATCAAAGGCGTATAGATAGGTTCAAATCTATTATGAGTGATACAAAACCATTAATTGCTTTATATTTTGGGAAATTGAAATATGCGAATACATTGAAACAGTATTTAGAAAAAAAATATAATAGAATAATTGTTTTTGTTGTAGCTACGAATGAAAAACCGGTTCGTAACATTGTTAATATCATAATATGTAATGTTTATAGCAATGAAGAGTCAAGGGATAAATCGTATTGGATAAATGGCATAAATGATGCCATTTCTATTACAAAAAATATATCGAACATGATTCCTATCAAAAGAACAAATAAGATATTCATGAAATTATTTTAGAAAAATACAAAACAACGATGAATAATATGTTATGATATTTTATATGCATAAATATCATAAAAAAAACATCAAAACAAAGAAATTCCGACCAGAAATATGCGATAACAAAATGACGTTTCAAGAATGCGAATTAGCAATTTTGAGACAAGCAGTCGATGAAACTGAGAAAATACAAGGTGAAAAAATCGCAAAAAATGATGAAATCAAAAAAATATTATCCATTGTTGAAAGTTTCATAAGAAGAAAAAAATTAGTATGTTATGGTGGTACTGCTATCAATAATATATTACCAAAACAAGCACAATTTTACGACAGAGATGTAGAAATACCAGATTATGATTTTTTCTCTCCAAATGCTTTAGAGGATGCGAAAGAATTAGCCGATATTTATTACAAAGAAGGATATATCGATGTAGAGGCGAAATCCGGCGTTCATATGGGTACTTTCAAAGTATTTGTCAATTATATTCCAATAGCAGATATTACATTACTTGATAAAGTCATTTACAAATCCATTAGTAAAGAATCGATTATTGTATCCGGAATACGTTACGCACCTCCAAATTATCTACGAATGGCGATGTATTTAGAATTATCTCGTCCACAAGGCGATGTTTCTAGATGGGAAAAAGTCATGAAACGGTTGACATTATTAAATGAACATTATCCTATGAAACCGAATGGTGATTGTAATAATATTGATTTTCAACGAAAAATGGATAGTGATTTAGACGATTCTGAACGTTTATATATAACCATTCGTGACGCATTCATAAATGAAAGTGTTATTTTTTTCGGTGGTTATGCTACTAGTTTATATTCTAAATATATGACTGAAAAACAAAAGCATATTGTTCGTAAAATACCGGATTTCGATGTTATTTCAGAAGACCCAGAGAACTGTGCTATAATTATTAAAGAGCATCTTGTAAGAGAAGGTTTCAAACAAGTGAAATTCATTCATAACAAACCAATCGGTGAAATTATTCCAGAAAATATCGAATTACGTGTAGGAAATGAAACTATGGCTTTTATTTATAAACCTATCGCATGTCATAGTTATAATACTATTGTTTTGAATGATATGAAAATTAACATAGCGACAATCGATACTATTTTAGCTTTTTATTTGAGTTTTATTTATGCTGACAAACCGTATTATCAAAAAGATAGATTATTATGTATGGCACAATTTTTATTCGAAATAGAGCAAAAAAACCGATTGGAACAAAAGGGATTATTGAAACGTTTCAGTATTGAATGTTATGGCAAACAGCCTACATTAGAAGAAATGCGAGCCGAAAAATCAGAAAAATTCAAAGAATTGAAAAACAAAAGAAATACAAAAGAATATGAAATGTGGTTTTTGAAATATGTACCTGCTGATAGAAACAAACAAAAAGAAAAATCGGTAGCTCCTCCCAAAGATTCAAGTATTGTAGTAGAAGATAAACCAAGTATTGACACACATGAAGACGACGATGGATTTTTGAATCTTTTTATTGGCAATAATCGAAAAACTCGAAAAAATAAATTATCGAATATGATATTATAATTTTATACAAACGATAATGTTCGAAAAATTGATTTTATTCTATTTATAATAACAAATAGAATAAAACAGACAAATGGGTAATATTATATCAAATCACAATAAAACAGCAATTGAAAATGTATGTATAATTTGTAAAAAAAATATAGAAACTATTAATTTTATAACATGTGTCCGTTGTAATCACTCCTTACATAATGAATGTGAAGAAATAGATAGAAATAACAAAGGGTATTGTGAGTGTCCGAATTGCCAACACATTGGTTCATTAGGTTCCATAAATGAAGATAATATTTCAACATTTCATATGTTAAAATTCACTGATAAATTTTGTTGTTTTTGTAATACTATAAAAAAATCCAGCAAAAAGTAAACTTTTGAATAACAAACCATATATATTGAAATTTCCATCCATGGTGTAAATCGATAAAAATGAAAATTTCTTGAAAATCATAGTATTTATAATAGGCATTTGAAACACAAAAAACAAGATGGCAATCAAAATCGGTGTTTGTAATTCCGTAAAAATCATATCTAATCTATTTTCCTTTCTTTTTTTTTGTTCATATTCTCGCATATTTTTCTCGGTAGTATCCTCGTATTCTCTAACATAATCATTCTGTACGGTTGATTTCGGTATATAATTTGGTTGGATTTGTTCATCTTGAATATATCCAGTGGTATCACGTGGAATATCGCGTGAAGGTAATCTTTGTTGTTGTATTTGTTGAATTTGAGATTGATGTTCGTGTGACATGAATTGTTGAGATTGTGATGGTTGTCCTATATAATTCATTTGTTGATATTGCCCTTGTCCTTGTTGCTGTCCAGTAGTTTGTTGTGGATTCGGCATAATTGGATTTTGGGCAGAAATTCCATATGGGTTTGGATGAACATTGATAGGAATATAATTTGTAGGTAATCCATTATCATCAGTTTGTCGAATATTACTCATTTGCGGATTATTGTTTGTATTTTGTGGAATATTCACTGAATACGTAACATTTGATTGACCACTCATTGTATCTGGTAAATCGGCAATTCTTGTAATACTGTTTTCCATTTTAGAACTATACAATAAAAGATATCTAAAGATTGTATAGTTTGACGCATTTTTGTATTTATCTATAAAAAGTTGCTAAAACAATTTCTCACTTTCATTTTTTTGTGGGTCAGACATGTCTATTACTCGTTTTGTAGAATCACATTTATCAGATACTACAGAATATTTATAGCATTTATCGCCATGTTTGTATATTTTTCCTTCGATATCACTTATAACAGGTCCATTGAATACGATACAATTCTTATCGTTGCATACTTTTCTAAATAATGTTGCTAATCCTAGACCCAAAATAATCGAAATAAATGTTATTCCTAATGGAGTATTCAATAGTCTTTTGAAATTCATTATAACAGTATAATATATTATTATATATTATGCTATGAAAGATATTATGATTGAGCAGGTACTTTTGAAATATCATTTTCATTTTTTGGACACGATACTTCCGTTTGTTTGAAAGAAAAGCAAGTATCAGTCTTATCTTTGTATTGTAATAGTGCCACATTTTCTGGTGTTGGATAAACATATATTTTACGCGTATCTGGCATTGTAATATAGACCGCAAATAATCCAAATGCTAAACTAATCAAAAATACAGGTATATTAATATATTTAAATAAATTCATCTATATTATTATCGCATATTTTGTTTTGTTTTTGTTTTTGTTTTTGTTTTCGTTTTCCATTTGTACTTATTTCTTTGTCTTCTTCTTTTTCTTTTTTGTTTGTGCGCTTTCGGTAACAGCTTTTGATTTTTCAGCTTCCTCCTCGGCAATTAACATATCAGCCATCATATCAGCCCTTGATTTGTAAGATTTTTGTTGTGCTTCTTCCCCATCTAATCTAAAAACAAAACTATTCTCAGAATTAGATTCTAATGAAAATTTCTGAGCATTTTCCATTTGTTGTCTAGTACGTTCCTTCATTTTTTCTAATTCTGTTGCTTGTTTTTGCTTCTTCATTTCTAGTTTACTACGCATACGTTCTTTCATAGCTTGTTGCTTAGTCATTCGATCTAATGCGTTTGTATCTAATTTCATGTTTTTTCCCATTCCCATATTTTTGGCTAAATTCTTGAACATCTCTGTAAATTGGTCTTGACCTCCCATGTCTTTCATTCTGCCTATTAAATCTCCCGCTTCTTTCATGATTTCTTCTCTGGATATTTCACCACTTTTCATCTTATTATCCAATTTACTACTTACTGTTTTCATAAGATCCATAATTTTCTTAGGATTTTTCATTAGTTTTTGAATGACATCTTTTGTACTAGTAATATTATTAGTATCTTCACCTAATAAATCACTAAATTCACCAGAAATCTCTTCGGCCATTTCTTTTGCCAATGTTCCAATTTTACCTTCAAATAAGGTTTTCAAATGTTCTTGAATGTTCTCCATGTTTGGCATTCCACCCATTTTATCAAAAGGAAATGATTTTTTGAATTCTTCTGCGTCAGGCATGTTTTCAAACATATTTTTGAATCCTTCTTGAAATTTCATATCGTTTTCGTTTTCCTCGCCATTTTCTTCGGTTTTTTCGCCGACATTTTCAGTATCCATTCCCATTGAACTGAAAAAATCAGTAAGACCCGTCATTGTTTCTTTCAATTTATCTTGTAAATCACTTTCATCAATTCCATCGAACAAATTCATACTATCACCAAAACTCGATTTATCTTTAATACCACCAACAATGGTAAATAAAATCAATTGTAAATATTTCCAAATACTCTTTTGAGTATTTTCACTAATACCTTCACAAGCAAAAAGCATTTTAAAATCTACATTTGGTAAGAAAAAGGTATTAGTTTCACAATCCGTTTTGTATATATCTTGATTTTGATACAAAATATCAAAAAAACGTTCTGGATATACTTTGATACAATAATCAAACAATTCCTTAATTTCGGATTCGGAGGCATTTCTCCATTTTGACCATAAATATGAAAACTCTGGAAATGTTATAGATAAGTCATTTGTAAAATCCATTATGACATTACGAAAATTATTAGGAATTGTATTCTCTTGTTCTGATTCTTTTTGAACGTTTTCTTTTTCCATTTGTCAAATATATTATTGAACTATATTTTTTTATTATGTTTTTGACTAGTTATATATATTTTTCACAGAATCAATAAAAAAAGTTTATAGATTACATAAATTCATAAAAACATCTATCTAACATTGGCTCATGCTTCTAAATGTGCTCAAAGCGCTTGGTGTAGTGTAACAACTGATAGTCTCTTCTATTGGAACGAATGATTCTAAATCGTCTTCTGTATTTTCTGTTTCATCTGTTTCTTCTACTTCTTCTAAAATACTGGTGTCTCCTTGGCAAATTATTTTCAAAATATTCAAATTAGAACATAAGTCTCTAATATCTGATATATTCGGGAAAGGAATACTCCTGTTGTTTTCAGGCGTACTAACAATTGGTGGTGGTGGTGGTAAATTATTCAAATTATCAAAATCATCAAATGGTATAACTCGCATTATTTCATCAATATTATGAGGTCTATCAAGAGAACTATTGAAATTATTCATTCTACGCATTCCATTTCGTAAACCGAAAAATGCCTGATTCGAATCAAACAAATTATTTTCATCATCGTCTTCATTATCAGACTCTGGTATATTTGGTATATAATAAGAACGTTTCAATAAAGGCGGATTATTCAATATAGGTGTATTGAAATCCATGATATCATTCCTTTCATTCATATTGATAGTATTAGTATTATAAGAATATTGTCTACCTTGAGAACAACTCCTCGACATGGCAAACATCATACCATTCGATTTTCCCATTGTCAAATAAATAATACTAATATCGTTACATAGTTGCATCATAAATGGGTCGTCTAATAATTCTTTGTTACGCATATAATTACGCATTATTTTGAATACACGTTTCAATAATTTTTTGAAATAATAAATTTTATTGTTATCATATTCATTCGATTTTGCTTTGAATAATAATTCTTGGGTCAATTGTTTCAACATATATTTTGATAAATCATTTGGTTCGATTATTTTGCTTGTATCAAAATCAATCAAATCTGGCACGACATCTACTATATCTAGTAATTTATTCGATAAAACGGTAGCTACTTCTTTTGTCGACTCAATATCAACTCCTATTTCAATACCATAAATACTTATTTCTAATTTGGATGGGTTGTCTGTAACTAAATGATAAAATTTATCTACTTCACTGACTAAATCTGGTTCTTCTAACACATTCACCCATTTATTCGCTTTCCAATCATAAATTGTACCATTTGTCACTTCTATGCGAATATCTTTCAATCCCGGATTGAGAAATCTGTGTACTGGTTCTGAATAAACCAAAGTAGCATTTTCCATATTATCAATAAACAAATATTCTCCGTTTTTCTTTTCGCTCATTTTACGTAATATATGAGCATTGTGTCCAAAACCCGCACCTATAAATATATTTGTAAAATTTTCATCTACCATTTCAGCTAATGGGTCAACTCTACGTTCACCGCTAGTTGGTTCACCATCAGTCATAAATATATGACAAATTTGATGACCTGGATTATCTGTTGTATATTTGGCGATTGCTTCATTTGCTTTCGTGATAGCATTTCCAATATTGGTAATACCATCTGGTTGTAAATTTTTGATTTTTTCTATAATAGAATCTACATTATCAGGTGTGATTGTGATATTATCTACTAATACATCTACAATATCATTAAACACGTGAGCACGTACAATAATAGGAGTTTCTTGGTGTGAAAAGTAGTTCATCATACTTTGGAATGTTTGTTTAATATAGTCCATACGTGTTGTTCTGGAATTTCCACAAAAATCTCCCATAGAACCAGTTCTATCAATTGTAAAAACGAAACAAGTAGGAATGGATGTTTTTTTAGTTTTTTTCATTTTTATATTCAATACTCCAAAAGATGATGTTTCATAATTTGGATATTTGATTACTGGTTTGAATGTTTCATTGTTATGAATTGAAATGAAAGAACGTTCAATGATTGACATGATTGAATTTCTGTATTATAACCTTTGTATGCTATTATATCAATTTTTGTTATATTATAATTTTTATCAATTTTTTTGGATTTTTTCATGGTTTGGTATTTTTTTTCGTATTTTTCGTATTTTTCGTATTTTTCGTATTTTTCGTATTTTTCGTATTTTTCGTATT
>Ga0209400_1000455_pt1 | contig 35722 bp, 45 predicted proteins | sample M_130807_EF_Meta_FD_187313 | JGI IMG/M metagenome (GOLD analysis project Ga0209400, IMG submission 187313) | Freshwater microbial communities from Lake Montjoie, Canada to study carbon cycling - M_130807_EF_MetaG (SPAdes) (version 2) | ecosystem: Environmental > Aquatic > Freshwater > Lake... | reverse complement strand
CGATCGTGGAAGCCCTTCAGCTCTGCCTTGGTCTTGCACTCCTCCGTAATGAGGCGGTAGACAAACGGATACAAATGCACGTGGTTCACGAACATCTCCCGGAGGGTTGCGTGGCGCTCCTCAAACGGCTTGTCGTTCACAATGTCGTAGACCCAATACTTGACCTGCTTAAGAAGCTCAATCTCTGCTGCATTGTGCTTCTTCTTGCGCACCAGCCCCACGAACTGCTGGAAGTTCAGCGTGTCCGAATAGAGCTCTCCATCCAGAACAAGCTCAACATCCTTGAGGTCGTTCACGATGTGCTCCATGTTCGGAAACACCTTTCCCTGACGGCTCGTCAGGACCCCATTGCGGAAGATGCAACGGACCCCGTCCAGTTTCGGCTGCACGTAGCAGGGAAACTTGATGTCCTTTCCACGCTTGTGGAAGTCGTGCGCCAGCATCGGCAGGATCGCCTCATGTGCAGCCATGGCTCCATCGGATGCAACTGCTGGAACCTGCGCATCATCCAGGGACTCCGCATATCCCCCAGTCTTCTTCTTGTCCCACGTGGACTTTGCCTCTAAAGCTGCCTGCTCAGCAGCCGTCGTGGCATTCTTCTTTCCGAGATTCTTCCCGGCTGTGATCGTCTTCTCATTGACAGTCACTGCTCCACCCTCGTATCCATAGGATACTCGGATCTTCGCTCCAATCACTTCAATGTTCCACACTTGTGTCTTTCCAGTCTTTGACTTACAGTAGAGAGTAGGGAGTGCCATTTTATTCGATATCCGCCCACTATCCATATTCTTAAACTCATCAAATCCGTTTTAGACGATCTATTTTGACCGATCTAAAAAGGGAGTTACCGCATGCGGGGCTTGAACCCGCGACTACGGGCTTAAAAGGCCCGTGCTCTACCAACTGAGCTAATGCGATTTGGTGCGACACGTGGGAATTGAACCCACGACCACGGCCTCATAAGGACCATGCTCTACCACTGAGCTAGTATCGCATTTAAAAATTAGTTTACCGATACCGGGAATCGAACCCGAGCCAAGGCTGTGAAAGAGCCCTATCCTAACCACTAGACCATATCGGTTGGTGGTGCTACTCGGGATCGAACCGAGGTTCAGGGGTTCAAAGCCCCTTGTCCTGACCACTAGACTATAGCACCATGTGGTTTATGTTTTTTATGTGTAAGTTTTAGAAGCGGGAGCCGATATCGAACAGAGCTCCATTGTGCTCATACGTAGGACCATTATTGGCATAGGTTGCACGTCCGTAGTGCTCAACATAGTCCCAGTTGTTAAGGTCGGCCTCCTCATCAAGCTCCTCATTGGTCCAGACCTTCTTGACATGGACCTTGCGCTTGACTGTAGTCCAGCCCTTGGTATCCCACTCCATGAGTGGATAGCAATCACATGGGTAGTCTCCCATTGGGGTTGAAATCTGATAAGCCGGCTGGATTCGGCACTGAAGAAGGGCCTCGGCGTACTCACGCCGATCCTTAGGGCTGCGGTGGGGGATAACACGGTTTGCGAACTCAATGCAAGAAGACATAGTAGCGTTAGAAGAAGACATTTTACTCTCAGGGGTGATGTCTATTGTTCTGAAAAGTTCGAATCCATTTTGGACGACCTACTCAGTTTCCTTTGTGAGAAGTTTGACATCGATGTGCATGCATTCTAACTCCTTCACAAATACGCTCATCGCATACGGCATTTCAAGAATATCAGCACTTGTATCCAGACGACCCTCTTCCCGATTGAACTGAATCTCAGCCTTGTCTGAACGATCCATAAAACTCTCGTGTAAGAACTTGGACATTCCGTGAGCAATCATTCCATCACGCTCCATCTCACCAATTGCAAGACCGCCACCCCGAGAACGCCCGTGAACTGGTTGGTGGGTCATGAGTGTCTTGGGACCTGTAGCGCGGTAGTTGATCTTGTCCTCTACCATGTGCTTGAGGCGCTGGTAGTAGATGACACCCATGAAAATATCAGCCTCCATCATTTCACCCGTCATTCCATTGTAGAGTATTTCATGACCCTGCGGTTCAAATCCTCTGTCAATCATTGCCTGCTTCAGATCCGACACTCTGCGAGACATGGTAAATGGCGTGGCATCCACAAACGCACCAAGGTTAAGACCCATCTTACCGTTTGTGCTCTCCAAGAACTGTCCGATGGTCATGCGAGTAGGAATACCGTGGGGATTAAAGATGATGTCCGGTCGCACACCCTTTCGTGTGAAGGGCATATCGTATTCGGGGATGAGCTGTCCAACTGTGCCCTTCTGCGAATGACGAGATGCCATCTTATCGCCTGGAACGGGAGACCTGGATTCAACAATTCGAATCTTCACACCATTAATGAAGATCTGCTTACGAGTTTCACCTTGTCCCTCCCAACCACCTGGCATTGAGTAGCGATAAATGCCATCTACACGCCCATGTTGTCCACGCTTGGGAAGTTCAGATGCATCACGCCAGCCCTTTTCCCCACCATCCTTATCTGTGATCGGAGTCACAATACCGACCAAGACGGTCTTGTCATCTACAATGGATCCGAGCTTGATGATTCCATCATCATCTAGCATTTCATAGGAGACATCCTCCTTGCGCTTGACAGATTCTGCATACTTGGGATTCTTCACGGGATTTGCAAAGAGTGTGCTTGTTGGAATGCTTGGATCAATGATAGACTCCTTGACGTCGTAGGAATGGAAGTAATGTGTCCTGAACATTCCACGTTCTAGAGCGGTCTTGTTGACAATCATGGAATCCTCCTGGTTGTGTCCACCATAGGTTGTGAACGCCACGATCACATTCTCACCGTAGGGCATGCATCCACCTGAGCCCATGATTTCGCGATACATCCAGTTGTGAGACAGAGGCTTTTGGGGATTGACAGTTGTGCTTGCAATGGTGTCAAATCGCTTGGTGTAGTTGGTGTGATACCACGAACATGCCTGCTTTTGCTGAGCAATCGCAAAGGCATTACGCGTGCCCGGGTTATGGTCTGAAAAGGGAACAAGATTTGCAATTGGCGACATGCAAAAGGACATGTGAATCTCAGATCGAAGCCGTTCATGAAATGGAGTCAAAGAGAATCGAGAGACACCTGACTCGCGCGCATCCACAAAGTCCATCAATCCCGTGAGGCTTTTCCAGTTCTTTGCAGCCAGAACCATGCCTGCATCAACACCCTCACGATAGACGGGACGAACCGGTCGACCGGCATCGCATGTAATCCAATACTCATTTGCAAGGCGGTTCCAAGCAAGAGACACATCATATCGGAACACACCCGTGCGCCGTGCGGTCATCATCTTCACATGGAGATCCTCTGTATCTCCGATGCAAAGTCCCACTAGATCTGAGTTCACATAGACACGAGTCCAGAATGGCATCCAACCAGACGGGTGAACGTCTTCAATCGGGCGGACAAGCTTAGTGTCAAACAATGCCTTGCGCACAATTGATGTTGGGAATGCAGTCGACACTTTTGCAAGAATCGCCAGCGACTTGATGTGACCGATACTGGATCCGTCTGGCGAATCAGTGGGGCACGTAAGACCAAACTGAGACGCATACAAGCGACGAGGAGGGGCGGTGTTCATGGATGGCTCAATCTGCAGGGCTGTGCGACGGAGCTGAGACAGGTAGCCAACATAGGAAAGACGAGAGAGCTCTTGAGCAATTCCATCACGACCTCCCCACTGTCCCTTGAATGACTTGACAAACTCGTTCATCATCCGATACTGCTTCCAATAAGCACCTACTGTCTCACGCTCAATAAGGTCCTTGAGTTTCCGACCTTCATAAGCCTGCTTCTCATACTGAATTCGCGAGTCCATCTTCAAGAGCATCTCCTTGGCAACCTCGCGATAGATGCGACGGAACTCTTGAAACATCAGATCACCTGATGTGTTGAAACGCTTGAATTCAATATTATCGCGATCCGATGGAGGTGTGCGTTCAAGCGATACATCAATCGCCATCTTCACCATCTGACCCAGAAGGTAGGCCTTGCGACGAAATAGAGTGCCTGGATTCTCCGATGTAGCCACGTGAGGAAACAACAGTGAGTAAATGTTCTCAATGACCTCTGACTTGTATTTGCGCTTCGTGCTCTGCTCCAGAATCTCAAGGTTGGTGCGTTCACCCAGATGGCGCTTATGACTGAAGACAAGTTGAGAGAAGGTATCATCATACGCGAGACGGTCTTTATCAGGAACACCTGCAAGGATGGTCTCATATACGTCTCGATCCGATGTAAGACCCAATGCGGCAAACACACTAAAGATTGGAACAGGCTGTTGGAATCCTGGAAGCTGAATCACGCAGAGCCGACGGTTACGACCCCAATAAGGAGCACCACCACCCTTTTTAGGATCTTCTTCAAACTTGTTCTGTGAAGGCAAAATCAGGTAGTGGGATGACGGACCCTTGCTTCCGTCCTCTGACATGGACTTAATACCCACATAGTATTCATTAGGTTCTTCAAATCCAAATCCTGTGGAAAGACCTGTTTCCTCTGTGTCTTGCACGGTTGACTTCTTGCGAGTCCCTGCATACATCATATTATTTCCAAGAAGCTCCTGAGTCAGAAGAACTCGTTCCTTACCATCAATGATAAAGTATCCTCCGAGCTCATATTTACACTCTCCCACTTCATATCCATCCATCGCCGTTAGGTAGCAGTTTTTGCTTCGAAGCATCAGTGGGATCTCACCAATCATGATGTTTTCAAAAAGCTTGGTTTCAGGGTTGCCTTCAGGAAAGACAAACTCAAGTTCAATATCAGCCTTGAATGTCAAAGCATAGCTTGTATTATCTAGACGGCACGCGTGAGGAACAATCGGTCCACCATGTTCATCGACAGGCGCCTCAAACGAAATCTTGGATCCGTCCTTTCCACCAATATAGACACGAATGTATCGCTTATCGGAAAGCTCTAGTTGATACGGATTTGAAACCTTAACAAGAGTTGGGATGCTTGTTTCCAACAATGCGTTGAACGAAGCAAGATGATGATCAACCAACGGAAAACTCGTGTCTCGGAATAAACTCCTCAGCACGTGACGGGGTGCCTCCATTGTGTTTCAGGACAGTAAGCATTTTCTCTGGAAAGACGAAGAAGGAGTATGTGGAGCGAAACTCGGCGTCCTGAGTTTCTCAATCAGGTAGTCGGACACAATGAAGTCAAAGATCGATTGTCTAGGTATTTAACCACGAAACCGTACACGTCGGTTCTCCTTCTTCATGGACCGCCTGGTATTGGAAAAACGACGATGGCATTGGCATCGGTTCGTTCTGCTGGAATGGAGCCATTGGAGATTAACGCAAGTCAGTCTATGCGAAGCCATGAAGACGTTGCCAACTTGATTAACTCGTGTCGATATACACGGACGATTTCATCCCTCATTCGAGGAGATCAAAAATCCATGTGCTTGATTTTAGATGAAGTAGATGGGTCCGATCCTCATGCACAGCGAAAGCTGACAGAGTGGATGACCGGTGATGAACGCCGGATCCCTGTCATCATGACCTGTAATGAGGTCCCAAGAATTGTTAAGAATAAGCCTCAAGTCGAGTTAGTTAGGTGTTTTCCACCAAAGCCCTCAGATCTACAGGTTCTATTTCCAAAGGAAGATGTGACAGAACTTGCCAAACGATTCAAGCACGATGTTCGTCGGATTCTTCAGTATCTTCAGTATGGTGAGTCGGATACCCTGCCGGCATCCACTCGGCCAATGGATTGCTCACCCGAAGTGGCGTACTTATTGGGACAGAAGATGTGGGTGCAGGATGATCCACTGATCGGATATCATGGCGACACATCGGGCAAAACACACTCCGCGTGAACCACTCTGAAATACATGTATTGTGAAAGACGTGTCCACAATGAGAGATACGGGTTCCCGATTCCATCAAGGAATCCTGACAGATAGAACAGTTCGTGTCCGTCGGCGGAACCGATGTAAACGTGGTTGCTCTCTCAATTTGCGCTGCGGTAGGACGCACAACAACTGGATCGTTCCAACCCGTAGGAACTGTAATCGGAATTGTGAAGGTTGTAGTGTTATTATTTGAAGCCATATACATTCGCAGGAGCATCAGCGTTGTCGCTGTATTCCTCTGTTGGAACGCAAGTAGGTTTTCCCGATTAGACGATAAAAAACGTAACGCTTGTAGGAACGAACGCTCTGTCTCAAGCATTGAATTCAGGACATCTAGGACGTCTATTTCACTCATTGAGTTCTTTACGTCGTGAATACGTAAGTCTTTTACTTTTTGACGAACATGTCCATAGGTCCTCGCACCGCAGCCTTGACCATCTTGCTGAGAACCGGGGATCCGAGGAACATCATTCCATCTAGCTGATCCTCCTTCTTTTTGAGTGTCGCAATGGTTGCTTCCTCCTCATCCTTAAGCTTATCCATGAATCGCTCATACATTGCCTTGTAGGATTCCTTGATCGGAGCCTTGTATCCCTCCAACTGCTCAATGCAGAGGGCGAATAGCTGGGCCACTGGATTCTGGATCTGATTTGTGATATAGAAGTTCACATCGGGCTTGAGCTTATTTGCCCTCACAAAGTCCACGTGCTCAATCCGATCACCCTGCTTTGACTTGTGCTTGTTCTCATTCACATACACGAACTGCACTCTGTCGCCAACCTTTGGAGCTGTTCCTGGGTCTCGTGCTTCCATACGATTAGCTAGAACACGATGTGCGGGAAGAGTAGCCTTGCCCTTGTAATCCTCTTCCATCGCCGCGTAGTCATCACGCAAGGACTTGCTCAAGATGAACTTCTCAAGAGGCAGCTTGTTTTCCAAGACCTTCACGAGCATATCCTTGACAAATGACTGGGCCTTCTTGATGTCTCGCTCCAACAAGAGCACATCCAGGGCGCCGCCAAACACATCCTTTACGATGGGTGCATTATCTCGTCGCTTCAAGACAACACCCATGGACATCCGCTTTGCTTTGGCTGGATTTGGATCCTCTTCAAACTTCATTCCGACGTATCGTTTGCGACAGAAGAGAATGAATGGATAGAACGTCTTTTCGTAGGCGATCTTGTAGGGCTTTCGCATCTGCTTGGATATGGAGTTTCCGCATTCCATTCCCATTCGTATTGACTCTGCAACGTCCTTCGTGGGGAACTTGACGAAGATGGAGTCTGTGTCGCCGTAGACGACGTCTCCACCAAACTCGCTTTCCGCAACTCGTCTGGCAAACTGGAGAGCTCGACGTCCAGCAGCGGTTGTGCACGCGGCGACGAACATATTTCGGATGGGAGAGGTCCGAGCCCCTGCCTGTCCATAGATGGAGTTTGCGACCACCTTGTAAGCAAGCTGAGCACCATTAAACACAGATCGCTGAGCTTCGTCATATTGTAAATCCTCCATCTTCTGTTTGAACTCCTTTCGCTTCTTCAACATGATTTCAAGGGTCTTGGGTAGAACACCCACCGTCATTGGGTTGTCATTCGGCTGAACGAACACACAGACCGTCTTGCCACCAGTCTCCTTGTTGTCATAGTCAATCTCCTCAAAGACGTAGCCCTTCTCCTCCAACCCTGCAATCCAAGCCTTGATCTCCACCATCTTCTCCTTAGGCGGATATACTAGAAAGCCTTCGCTCGTGTATTCCTTGGTATAGACGATCGTGTCTGGAGATAGATTGTAGGCAATCATATTCGTAGGATAGAGTGAGTTAAAATCTAGAACCGATACTGGCTGGTCCAGGTACATCCCAATCTTGGGTGGAAGCACGATGGCACCCTCATACGCAATCCCATCACCTGGAATGGATTCCTGTGTCCGGATGATCTGGTCTCGCTGAGACGCGTAATACACGACTGCTGAGAAGATCTTGATGCCCTGTCCACGGGTCAAGACATACTGCATAGGCACCTTGCAGACATCCGCCATTCCGCGAGCATTCACCAGTGTGTCCAGCTTGCCCATTAACGTAGCCACTAGATCACAATCCTGAATACAGTAGCGAGCCACACGGGCTCGTCCCTCTGGACCACCATTTCGGTGGAGCTCAAACATCTCTTGCGGAGACACGTCATCCTTGGAGAAGGACCACTCCATGTGCTTCATCTCTTCTGGAGTAAAGTCTGTGAACAGGATCTCATCACACTTGATCTTGAAACCGTTCTTCTCTACATCGTAGACCTCAAACTTCTCACCATCGTAGACGGGATCGTTCGTGTTGCCAACCATCTCAAATCGCACATAGTTTCCATTGCGGAGACCACGTGTGCTCCTGGTTGTGATGTGGTTGTCGGAGTACTTAACGACCTTATCGCGCAGGAACGTGAAGGCAACATTGTCAAGCTTGAAGTTGTCCAAGTTCTGCTCTCGGCGCATGTTTAGAAGGAGATCCACACCTAGACGGCCACGAATTGTCAAGTATCGGAGATCGAACTTACCAGCTGCCAGCTCAGTCTTCTTCGTCTCAAACTTCTTATCACCCCACTGATCCGTCTTCTTACGAGCAAGCTCAAAGTCATCCAAAATTCCCAGCTTGGTAATACGCCCTTCAATGTAGGCGTCATCAAAACCAAAGATGTTGTAGCCACAAAGAATGTCAGGATTCCGAGAGCGAATCTCCTCGGCAAATTGCAGGAGCATATCTGTCTCAGTCTCGCAAGATACAAACTCGACCGTGTCATCTCCAGAGTCAGCTACTTCACCTAAGACAAACACTGTTCTAGCAGTTGGAGTGATCATATCTGTGGAGCGGCGATATGACACACCAATCTGAATGATTGGATCTTTGGATGCAACAGGAAACTGCATACTATCCCCTGCAGGGCACATCTCCAAATCATACGAAGCTACGAGCAACGGGATGTTTGCATCACACGCTTCAACATCCTTGTAGTTGCATTCGTGAAACGAATCTACATAATACGTCGGATCACCGTTCTCATCACAGGGAATATCAATCTCATGGATCTTTGTGAACTTCAATGGAGACGCCGGACCCAAGTGCTTCTCGTGGAAGAACCGTAGAAATGGAGGCAGATTGCTCTCATACTGGGTTCCATTGAGAACGGTCTTGGCGGCCTTGAATGTAGCCAGAGTTTCACAGTCAACGCGCCAAACAGATGTCTGCTTCAAGTCTACGAAACCAGCCATCGTGTCATACTTGTTTACCTGTTTGATCAATGGAGCCACATTCTCACTGAAGTTCTTGCTTAGTTTGAAGGCATACTCCTCCTGTCCCTTCTTAGGTCCAAACTTCTGGATCCACTTCTTATTCGATGCTTCATAAACTAGACCTACATCAGGCTTCTCAGAGACATAGAAATATGGATGAAACCCAGTCAGGCGAACACATGCAACCGTCTTATCTTCACACCGGCCAAATACGTCAATTACATAGCTTCCATTAATATCGTGTTCATACCAATCTACAGGTTGAAGAATCATTTCAGGCTACTTGTCTTCTTGTTAGTAGGTTCCAAGTCCATTTTTTCTGTATCTCAAGGTAAGAGATGTTCTCCACAAATTCAGTTGAATGGTATAACGCCCCTACACGCATTCGCTCAGACCAGTATGATATTGCTGCCAAGGAGGTTGGAAACACTGATACGCTGACTCGCCAGACAACCGGAATGGAGTCCGCGTGCTCTGACAGTTTCAACCCTGCATCTGCAATGGCCGATCAGCCTGGATTTATTGCTCGCGGCGGTTTTGGTCAACCGGGCGGTGGTTGTGCTGTTGACACAAATACGGATCTGAAGTGGGGAATTCCAGGGGCTTGGCGTCAGAAGGGTAAGCATGAACTGTGGGCGCGCCCATTCTCTACGACTCCTGATCTTGGCGGTGGTGACCCTTCTGCTGTTGATGATGAATCTAAATTGATTCACTCTGCATCCATCCGGAATCGTCAGGAGGCAAACAGCATCATGGATCAGGCAATTCCTAACTATTACCAACCTCTAATTGAGATCAAGCAGTCCGAGTACTCCAACCCGAACAACTGGATCTACGATTGGACGCGTGGTGGTGATGCCACACGGTTGGTTCAGACAAAACGTGTTGATCCGTCATAATAATGAAGATCCTCTTTTTCGCGGGCCGGATGCCTGACTTATGCGGAGCCTTTCTCCACGACATCGACCTTGGAATTGAACTTCAAAAGAGAGGCCATGATGTAGCGTTTATGTCACTTGAAGTTCCCAAGGAAGGTGTGAATGGAGGAGTGTATCGTGGATTTCGATTTATGCATTACACTGCAAATAGCACATATTTAGACTCAAGTCAAGTATGGATCTGCCCTCACTCCCCTGCATTACCCGAGGTTCGTAGAATCAATTCACGTGGTTACAATCGTCCAATTATTGCGACGTGTCATTTTGATGGTAATTATCAGGCAATCATTCGGAACAATCCCGGTCGGATTATTAGGTGGTCTGAAATGCTCATGTTTGTCAACACAATCATGGAAGCCAACTATCGGCGAAATATCGTTCCATGGCCGCCTAATATTTCTAGAACCGCTACGGTCAGACCTATTCTCCATGAAAGCAAAATTGCAATTACTGAACCGTTTCAAGGTGAGTATATCACTCTTGTGAATGCAAACAATAACAAGGGTGTTGTTCAATTTGTGGCGATTGCAGATGCAATGCCGGAGCGGAAGTTTTTAGCTGTATCTGCCTACTACGGTGGGTATGCAGATCAACATACCCCTCCTCCTATACCCGCTCATAACAATGTTAAATGGGTACCTTTCGATGAGGATATTCGAGTAATTCTCAAAGAAACTCGTATTCTGTTGATGCCGAGTTACTACGAGAGTTTTGGACGTATTGGAGTTGAAGCAATGTATAATGGTATTCCAGTTATCTATTCCAAACCAGATCCGAAACCTAAGACACCAGGTGGTAGTTCAGAAGGATTGAACACATGGATTTCTCCAGTTGGTATTCCCTGTGCACGAGATGACATTGCTGGGTGGGTTGATGCAATCAAGTCTTTGGATGACGAGTTGGCATATACATCAAAATCAGATGCATCAAAAGCTCATATTCGCGAAATGGATCTATTCACCGAACCCAAACGAATTGCTGATGTAGTTGAGTCTTTTATACGTGAGAACCCCGTTCAGATTCGGGTGGTGCAGTCTCAGTCTCAGTTACAACAGGTAGATCAACCTTTGCGGGAGATGTCTGCTGCACAGATTCCGGAGGGGGCTGGTCTAGGGTTTTCGAATGGGCGACTGAGAATACGGCGTTAACCTTATCTTGTAACCATCGTCCTCGGGCACATAGGGCCGCCTGTTCTTCGTCCATTCCATTATTGACCTTTGGCTTAGGAGGAATGTACTTAGCTCCAGAAGTGCTAGGATTAGGCGGCAACAGTGCCTCAATTGCATCAAGAACTGTTTCATGAACATTAAGCAGCTTCTCGGCTTCCTCTCGTGTGCAGCCAGTCATTTGTTGAACCATCGTGATGTCATCCATCTTTTTCTTGTTTAGTTGTAATACCTGAAGATGCGTTTTATTGAAGATTTATGCCCACCTGCCTTGTTGTATGCCATTTTTCTTGCCATTCAACTAGGTTTTGATGCCTCTCTTGGACTTTGGGCTACATTCGTAATCAAGTTCATCATTGGAATTGCAGTTGTTGTCGTTCTTGATATGTTTTGCGGAATTGGTCTTGGAGTCGTATCGTGGTTCCTAGTTGCAGCTCCATTTATTATTACATCTCTTGCGACGGCGATTGCAATCGGAACTGATTTTGATACAATTGTGATCGGACAGGTAAAGAAGGAAGGATTTGTCTCCAAGAAGGACAAAATGGAATTGGTTCCTGCAATGTCAAACGAGATACAGTAAAAAATGAGTATCCTTTGTGCTATCCGCGTCTACAACAGCATTTGCAAGTTCATTGATTGGGTCTTTCCTACCCCCAAACGAAACAATGTTTCATACTACATTCTCTCAGACGATTATGATCAAGATGAGATTGATGATTTAAAGCGCGTTCCAGAGGATTCAATCTTAATTGAGGAATGGGAGATGGAAGGTGTAAAGAGGTGTAATCTCTTCTATGAGGGCGAGGTCATCAATCGCAATAGATTTGATCCATTCGTAAAGGAGCCATATGTTCCGTGGATCTGGATTGGAGATAAGAAGACCGAAGTCGATCTTACGGCTGCAATGCAGAAGTATATGGCTGTCGGCAATCTAATCGCAATTGATCTTATCCTCCATCTCATCCAGGTCCACCACGATACAGAGATTGTCTACATCGACGCTCGGACACTTGAGGAGGTAAAGTTTCCGATGCAGGGAGTAAGTATCAGGGCTCTAGATGCAAATACCAAGTGAGCCATTCAAAGTAGCAGAACGTTACATCCAACTTCGTAAAACATGCGCCCCCGAGTCTTGGGCGGACACAGTAACCCTTATATGTGATATGATTCTAATGCCAATCATAACATTATTTTTAGTTTTTCTCCATGTAGCTGACCCAATGATGATTGCAACAACATTGCTGAAAACATACCAAGTTTGGAAGGACTATACTGAATATATTGATCTTCGGTTTCAGGTTCAGAATATGCTGCTATATTGTCAATCTGTAGGCGGACCCTTTATTACGACTAATAACCCACTGTATATGCCTTATGTGTTTGCGGATGCAGTTCAGCGCACAAATGTATCCACCAAGTAATGCATGCATGGAATGAACTATTTGACGGCGTATACTGTATTAATCTACCCACTCGGCCCGAGCGTCGCAAAACGATGCAGCGCCGATTTGATGAAGCTGGAATTAATGTAGAATTTGTGAATGGACTCCCAGCTGTTTTTACGAAACGGTATTGGGAACTTAAAAACAATCATGATGGTGCCGACATTCAAAATCATTACCACATTGCTTGTGCCCTTGCACACTGTTCTGTATATGCCCTCGCTTTAGCACGAGGTCAGAAGAAGATCCTTGTGCTTGAAGACGATGCTAGGATTCACATCAAGAGTGATGAAAATACTCGCACTTTTATGAAGAATATTCCTTCAAACTGGGATCTTTTGTATTTTGGATATATCCCTCTATCTGAATGTATGTCGTATTGGGATTATAGTTTAGTTGATCGACATGTGATCTCACCGGGGATTGCAAAGGCAAATAACTTGTGGTTATGTTTATCCTATGCAGTCAACGAGACAATGATGAAACACATGGTCAATGTATATGGAGCTGAAATGCCAATGGCGATTGATAATTACTATGTGTATGTCATCCAAAAGTCAAATAAGTTCAACAGTTATGCCGTAATGCCTCAGATTGTGGCAACTGAAGATGGAACTTCGGATACAGAGGGTGGGACTCAGAATGGTCTCAAATCAGTTGATTCCAGATATGCGTCCTACGGAGACTATCGGGCTTAGCGAGTTCCCGACGGGATGGCAAAGTCACCACCCGGGGGGAGATTGGATGGGTAAGCGGTTTGGTTAGCAAGTCCACGTGCTCCATCACCCGTGAATCCATATCCAACGCCAGCAACTGAGCCGCCTCCGCGCATAGAACGACGGCGTGTGCGACGACCAGCCTTCTTTCCCTTTCGGGACTTGCGACGACGACCACCTGTAGGCTTGTATGCAGCACCATCTGGTACTGAAGTCATATTAGGCACATATTCAAGAGCACCAACTGCGATCGGTTTTCCAACACCATATCCATTGCCACCACGCATCTTACGCGAACGACGACGACCACCAAAAGGAGAAGATCCACAAGTAGACATTTACTCTGTATCAGGAAGATGTTCTACGAACACCCCAATACTTCCTGGAATACCATCATACTGTTCATAACCACGAATGTGGCATCCAATCGGTGCATCTTCGACTGTAGTCAGTGCAACCAAATCAGGTTGATGAAATAGTTCAAGTAGAGTAGCAATCTTTTCCTGACGCTGTGAAAAACTCAATGTGTCATGAACACGAGTTCCATTCAAGACCAGGAGATCATATACGACATAAATCTTGGGCGCCAGTCGAACGACTCTAAAAATGGTGTCACAACAGAGTCTCTCATCCATGACCAGAGCCAGTCGCTCAGTCCGGTCTCCTTTCGCATCAGTGAAACATGCGTGGGCATTTCCTTCTTTATCGTGAGTCAAAAAAATCCAGCCAGGAGTTCCGCTAATTTGAGGCACCTGACATGGGTCCGAGATTGGGTTGCCCTTCTTTACCAGCGGAGACAGCCGATAAGAGACTTTCATACGTTGGAACATTAGCGGATTGCGTCTTAATCTCTTGGGGCGGCTCGCTGAAAGTCGGTGCCGAAGGACGCGCCGGGCCCGGGTCACGTGTATCGACTGGAGGTGGGAGCTTCGTGGTCACCAGAGGGATTTCGGGTGGCTGAGGAGGTGCCTCAATAGGTTGAGGAACAGGCATCATAACTGGAGCGGGAGATGGAGGAGGTGCAGGTGGGGGTGGATACAGTGTTTTCACAACATGGAAAACTGCGACGTGAATGAGTGCAAGAATGACTACGGTAGAAGCTCCGACGGAGAGGATGTTCCAGACGTCCATTTACATATTCTAGACCTTTTCTAGACATAGAACAAACCGCAATGTCTGATACTACTATCTCTGAAGTTAAGACCGAGGAGGTCAAGATTGAGGAGCCCAAGGTTGTTGAGACCGTTGAGACAAAGGTTGTGGAGGTTGTCCCCGAGGCAATGAAGTCCGAGGTTGAGAAGATCGTCAAGGACGTTCTTAAGGCCGCTATCAAGGAGCTCTTGGATGAGCTCAAGAAGTCACCCCTGGGCAAGCTGGATAAGGATGGAGATGGTGTCATCTCTGCCGCCGAGGTCAAGGAGGCAGTCACAGAGCAGGCTCAAAAGCTTGGCTGTGGACCGACTTGCACGATCTCCTGAAAGAACCACGTGTCTTCTCCAACTGTCTCCTTCCATATCCGAGGAGATGCGGAATATAAAGTAAGCGTGACAGGCTCAGTGTGATACACGCGTGAAAGAACCTCAACCGTATGAGGACGACTAAAAAAAGTGAAGGATTCATCAGGTTCAACCTGAATCACCTCGAGTGTTTTCTCAAACTCATTATACCTTCCAAACCCAGTATAAAGATATCTGGTTTCGTATGTAGTTCCTTTTTTAGTTGTGTATTGCTCGGGGACCTTATCAGAGATGAAGAGCTTCATTACTTAAGAACAACTGTGTTTGCGAAAATGATTGGGAGTAGGGCATCGTCGCTGACCGTGGCAGACTGCATACACTTAACCACCTCCACCAGCTGATTGTGAATCGTATTCCACTTCGCGGGATCGTTCAGATACTTGGTCGTACGAGTCCGGTGGTCTGGAAAGGCCTCGAACAGCTCAGCCTCCTTTGCCCCAGACAACTCCATGTAGACACGCATCTGGATCTCGTCGTATAGTGGTACCTGGGGCCACCAGCGAGTGCGTGCCTTGGAATCAACAATTCGCTCATGCTCTGCTACATATCCATCTGTACGACCAATCAGTCGCCATCCGTCATACGTCTTCTTAAACGTCACTGTATTCCTGTCCTTGACCTCAACCTTGTTCTCATCCTCATAAGTGTTCAGAATGCTGTTCTCATTGTTGAGCCCTCGCTTCTTCTGAACTGCGCCCCGGACCTCCTTTGCAACAAGATCACGAACCTCAATCGGCAACTCAGAGTGCCGAAGATCAATGATCATGTTCGCCTTCTTTTCCACTTCTCCAAGGACGTCTGTAATATCTGTCTTGCCTACACATGCCTGGATCCCATTCGCAACAAGATCCTTGACCGCCTGTGTATAGAGAATATCATTCTTGACCTTAGAGAGTGCTTTGCGATTCTCATCAGATTCAATCTTTGCAATGCGAATCTTAGTTGGAAGATGCTTTGAAAGGAGATCATACATCACCTCATTTGGCTGTTGGTAGGGATTAAGTCCGATGAGCGCAGCGACCTTGGAAGCAGAGATTTCGGGATTAAAGTTTGCCATTGTAACGATGTTATTATCTATTTACAGAAGATTGGATCCATTTTAGACATGGAAAATAGAGTGTTTAGATTTCATAATCTACATCAAAATAAATGGTTTCATATCATGAACTGGTCACTTGAAATCATAAAAATAGGAGACAAACGTCAACAATACATGTTAATGAAATATGGCTCTGGTTTTTTCTACTAAGCGAAGCTCTTCTGCATTCTAACAATCGCATCAATCCATCCAGGCATTCCTTGAAGAACGTTTGAAACAGCAATTGTGTTTCCAGACACAGGTGTAGCATCAAACGTAGTGCCTTCACATACTATGACAATCGCTGCAATCAGTAGGTGTTGCTTTGGCTTGGCTTCCACAGGACTCCACCGCAAACAGTACATCTTGTAAAGGACATCAATGACCGGCCGTGCGTGTGCCTGCGTCTGCTTCCTGACCGCGTCCCAAAAGATCCAGACTGGATGAGCTCCGTGGGGTTCTGAAACGAATTCATCAAATCGGTTTGCAAATATGAGGGCTTGTTTGGTTTGCTTCTTATGCTCTCGGCAGTAGGCAAACACCCATGACATCCAATACAAAGCTCGTGTGACGTCACGAACATCTGATCGTAGGGAGTAAGCAAATTCATTGATCGGGACTGCAACGGGTAAAGGGTCGGCAGGACGGAGCGCGATTTGACCAAACAACCTAGAAGGGGCCTTGAGATGTTCCTGAATGGTCTGAGGGTCAAAATCATGCACGGGCTTGATTGTTGGAAGAGATGGCAATTTATTTTTGCGACAAGTAGCTAGAGTGGCAGCTACCTCGCAAATGATTTGACGAACATCTGTATTGTTACGAATAGATGTCATTGTGTGAACAGTAAAGACCTGTTCAATCGGAGCATATCGTTCGTATGCCGATGCTAGATAGATAAAGACGTTAGGGTTCGCACGATTGATGTGAAGTGCGGCTGCATCAAACAGCGTAGCCCATAAACTATGGACGAGACCCGAACATAAAAGTTCAAGTGCCCAGTAACATGCATAATCTGCATGACCGAGTTGCACGTTCTGAAGGAGAACCTTCACGACGTGTGACCTTGGATGACCACAGAATGTTGTTTTTTGGAAATCAGCGACGGTACGAGGGTCGGAAACCTCCATTACCTTTGTAGCGGGGGAGAAGCGGGTGTGCTAAACGCAGATCGCCTGCGAATGATGTATCTAGCAATAAAGAAGATTGCAATAATTGTTGTCAATGCAATGAGCCAGTTCAGAAATGAATCAACCCATGATCCAGCCTGTTCTGCTGTTTCAATCTGCTTCTTCTTATCCATCCTCATTTGATTTCGCACATTTTCAATTTGTCGTTGGAATGCAGATACAGAGTATTGGAGATCACCTTCAACAGATAGAACCTTGTCTCTGACACCATTGACAACATCAATTGTAGATTTTTGCTGTCCAATCTTTTCATCGAGATCTGAGCGTCTAGCAAGAATGTTATTAATGACTGGTTGAGCTTCAAGATTTGCAATACGCTGCCTTTCCTCTTCAATCCATTTGTCCCCCTTGACTAATGTGTAGTATGCAACCCGGGCCTGTTGATATGCATCTGGTGATTGATCACGTGCATTTTCGGCCAGTTGAAGATTATCATAGGCTGTTTTGATTTTTACAGTTTTATCTACGTTTGCATCTGCAACTGCAAATGCTGCACTAAATCGATTAATTTCAGCTTCATATACGCTTGAATTCGGCAACTCTTTATAACTAAAAGGTGGGCCTTGTCTTTGAACAGAAGGAACTGGACGAACGGGAACACTAATACTTGTATCCCCTGTGTAGACACATGATAAACCTCCTTTTTCTCCGACTCGTAACTCATAGCTTTTATGTGCGGGGCACGGAATCACACATCCCCCTAAACCGACCGGGGACATCACGAATTCAGAAGGACAGTTTCCCATTATCTAGTGGTTAGATAGATTCCAGCTGACGTTCCTACACATAGAATCATAAATACAACTCCTGAAGCATATTGACCTGGGACAAGAAGGAATGCGATTAACGCAAGAAGGATTGTAAACAAGGCTGTTTGGATTACAGCCATACTGGGTTGTTTCAGTATCTTCTCACGCTCTAGTTTGATCGGATTAGGCTGGACTGGCGGACGAGGCATTCTCAAACGATCTGAGGTTTCTTTGATCTTCTTACCTGCATCAGACACAGCACTGAATCCAGCATATTCTGATTTAATTCGCTCATGTTCTCGGGCTGCAGCAGTGGCGTTTTCTTGAAAAGGCGCAGTTGATGAAATATTCTTTAACGCTTCGGTTACACGTTTTCGCTCTTCTGCATAGAACGGTTGTTCTATTCTATCTGGACCCGGCATTGGAAGGCTTCGTAGTGGAAAACTCTTTGAGTTATCGGTAAAAAGAACACATTTGTCAATAAGAGGCGGACCCTGCTCTTGTGCATATTTGAAGCCTGCTGGACATTTCATCCTACATGTCATAAATCCTTGGTCAAAATCTGCCGGGCACGATGACGGACCTGCTCCCATTATTTAACGGTTGGGAATATAAGACTTGAATGCACCAAGGATTGGCATGATTGTCCTTACATCGCGATTTGCCTGCATATCACGCCATCCAAGAAGGTTAGGACGTGCGCTCTGGTTCTGAGTTTGATAGGGAGCAAGTGTAGCAGCCATACGGATAAAACGTGTGTGTTCCGATGCATCGCCAACCATCATACGACGCACGGGGGGATTTACCTGACCATAGGGAGAAGTAGGCATTTTGTTTTAGGAACAAGAAGATAATGGACGAGTTCTCAAACCTATTGCGAATTTACAAGGATAACTATTCTGCCTATCGAGTTTCAGGCAATGTAGCCCATAAAACGGCATATGAAAGAGCACTTGCTGCAATCAATGCACAACTTGATAGTTCACAGAAGGTTGTGTCTGATGATGAATCCTATATTCAGAACTTCCTGAACAAGTATTCTGAAGAGAATCCTAAGATTGAGAATCTTCATAAACAGTCTCAGGCTATTCAGAAAATTGGACCTGCACTTCAGAATGAGTTTGAAGTTTCAAAGCGCCTTAATGCTGCACCTCAGGTTCAACCGATCAATGATACTTACCTATATGTGAAGGGAGCCATTGTCATTGGGTTGCTTGTCATTGTTGGAATTGTAGGCGCTTTGTAGCCACCTTTCCACATAAGAACAAAAAAGAAGATTACAGATACGACTGCAAGTGCGATTGCATACCAGAAAAATACAGCATTAAACTTAACTTCTTGATGTCCACGAAGTGCTTTTAGTGTGGCAAGGTCATCTCGTTCATCAAGTAGTTTATTATAATCCTTCTGTACCGCCACGAGTTTCTTAACAAGTTCGTTGCGATATTGTTCAATGTGTCCGGCGTCCTCTTTAACCTTTGCGAGTTCTGTTAGCATTGAGTTAAGAATTCCTGAAAGCTCTGTGTTTAGCTTTTTGATTTCAAGGATATTTGGTGTGCTAGATGCAATCATTGCATCATATTCTTTTCGCTTTAGGGCGTAGCTCCGTTCCAGGACCTCCATTTATACTACTCTGCAGCATTTACATCTTCAACACAATGCCGATAATACAAACTACGCCCAGCCGTATCTGAATGCCGGGTGACTTCAATCACGTCACCAGGGATTGCTCCGATCCACTTCACCATCGTATCTTGTGAGTCAATTGCAGGGAGCGGCTCAGGAGATGAGATTTTATACATCTCAAATACCTTGGTCTTCTCCTCTTCAGATAGAATGCGATGAGGCATTGCCATTCGGTGGGTTGTAATATCAAACTGAAGCTGCCAGATATGGAAGAATATCAATCGCTTCTTAGCATGAGACTTTGCAAGTCGCAGGACATTCTCTGAAGGAGGCGACATGGCTACAATAATGACACCCGTTGTGTGTCCATTCTCCTCTGCAAAGGCAAGGATATTTGTAATATCACCTGCAAGCACCTTATCCTTCTGACTGAAGCAAACGAGAATCGTTCCGATTGTGTATAGCGTCACTTTCTCCATCTTTTTAGCATCCGTTGTAACTCGCTCAGTAGCTGTATCAAGCTTGCGACGACCTAGCATAATACGAAGTGTAGAAAGTGCTGTTTCCTCCATTGTGTCTCGTCTTCCTTACTGGTTATGTCATTCGTTTTTTTCGGGCAGATGAACAATGAAGCAGTGGCTTTGGTTTTTAGTCGCTCTCGTAGTACTTGCATTTGTTATGAAGGTACTTCCGGGAATGGAAAAGTTCTATGGTGGACCTCCTGAAGGTAAGATGATTGACACCAGCCAGCAGAAGCGCGCGATGGCTTTTGAAGATTCGTCTTACTCGCAAAGGACCAATCACTTTATTCAGAACAATGATGTGGGTCAAGCAACGGGTATGTCTACGCCGTGGCAGGTGAATCAGTGGAACTCTAAGATTTAAGTAGAGAGTGGTTGAAGAACTAATGAAAACAAAGATCCCAAGGGCGCTTCGTGAACAAGTGTGGCTTGTTCATATAGGCCCTAAGTTTCAATATAAGTGCAAGGTCTCGTGGTGTACGAATACCATGAACGTATTTGATTTTCAGTGTGGTCATAACATTCCTGAATCTAAAGGTGGAACAACAGATGTGAAAAATCTAGTTCCTATTTGCTCTCGTTGTAATCTGAGCATGGGAAGCCAGTTCACAATTGATGAATGGAATAAGAAGTTTGCATCAACACAACGATCTTGGTATACGAGACTATGTGATTGGTTTAGAGGTCAAGAGTCGGAACCTTCGGCGGTAGTGGTTCCGGTCGTGTCCCGGCCGCGCGATGTCGTTCAACGTCATTCCAAAATTCGCGCAATTCTGAAAGGTGATCCGAAAGCCAATTTGGATCTTTAGGAACAAAGTCCTCCTTGATGTCTGACAGAACCCAATAGATATACTGTTGATCACCACCCAGTGAACATTGCCAATCATGAAGGTCAATATTATCAGGCTTGTACTCAACCTTCTCCTTCTCATCCACTGCAAAGGCACCCTTCTTGAGTGGGCTCTCATCCCAAGCCGTAAAGTTCACCTGCTTGAAACGGAACTCCACATACTCACATTCATCAATCCCTGTGCACTCCATCTGCATCTGCATTTGGTCCACGTAATAGATCGGAATTTCCTCCTTGCGAACCCGGCTCATCGGACACTTAAATTCGACCAGGCGACCATACCGCAAAGGATCGGAATCTGCATATCGGGGAACAATAAGCCCGTCAGGAGAAGCACCCAGAAAGCTGTGGACTGGATGTCGGCAGCACCCTACATCAATAATGTCGCAACCGGTCTTATCCTCGTAGATCTTCTTTGCTACAGGCTCAAAGCGAGTTCCCCAAATCAAAGCAGCAATAGGATTTGAACCCTCTGCCCTCACAGGTGGTTCAAGTTTCTTTGTCAGTAGTTCAAGGCGAGACGCGGGCGACGTCCATACCTTGGATACCTCAGAGGCAGTGATCATTGTTCCGCGCTGGTTCAACCAAGCATCAGTTCGCTGATCATTCTTGCCATATAACCGAATCACCCGCTCAAAACAGCGATCACGCATCCACAGGCGACCCACTTCGCTCGTCATCAGCTTTTGTACCAAGTTCATAACTTCCTTCTTGAGAAGGCGATACGATAGACCGGGTGCTAGACTTCTGCAAAATGTTATGAACCGACGAATTCGGACATTCAGTTGTGTGTAGGGTCGATCGTCCAGAAGATATGAAGCCAATGCTTCCTCCATTAGGGTTCTCTATCTTGCTCTCCGAAAGTTCGTTTTGAAGCCGGCTCAAACGCATCTCAAATTCACCGGGACCCATAGTTCCAAGTTCATTTGCGCGGCTAAACATGTCCTCATACATCTTCTTAAATGCGATATCATATGCATCCATCTGATCAAGAGGAAATCCCGCTTCCTCAACAGTCCATGATACCTCTCCCTCCTTGAACACAGGATCGGGGAGTGGAGGCTGATCACGAAGCATCTCTAGGAATGTGTTGTATTCCTTATCGCCCTCGATCATCATAAAAAGACCCGGAGTTGTTGCTTCCATAACTCCTCCCGACTCACGAAGACGGCTAATCACCTCTCCAGTGCAGACTGCAATCGGAACACCAAGACCTTCGTCTGGAGGAGGACGTTCAACAAACTCTATATTCGGATCCATAATTGTCGTAGGAGCATTGATCTCAGCCATTTGTCTTTACTCTACCGACCCACTTTAAGCGAGAATACCGCAGTAAGAATACAAAAATGGAGGTTATCCAGAATCGCGATCATTGGGTTCTTCACCGTCTTCAAGGATTCTACTCAGTTCCCGAAAACTTCACAAAGGTCCAAACCATCCTCTCAGGGGACTCTCGTATCAGCTTACGTCTTTTGGATTGGCTGGTCACCAACTACGCAAAGAAGCATAACGTGTCATACCTTGCAACGGGCAATCGTCACGTGGTTGTCTATCTTGCTTACAAGTCTCACCTGAAGGCGTATAGCAAGAAGATGTTTGATCCCTTCTGTCGTTGGAAGCGAATCCAGTTTATGGGACTCGACACGACGGTTGGGCAGCTCAACTTCTTTGAATGGGCAATCCAGGATGAGGTTCTCAAATATCTGGAAGAGAACTACGATGCAATCCACGCAGATATGGAGGCGTGCTCAACGACAATTCAACCCAAGACGGCAGAGGATGGCACTCGCAGAAAGAGGCACGAACTGAGTCGATCGGCAACGAAGGCTGTGCGTCATCATGATGTCAATGTTGTCGTATCGTTTAATTAATGCAATCAATCCTTGATCCAACTGTTATATATCAAAACGTATCCAGGGATATTTGCGAACACGATGTAGATGTCGTGTCTGATCTCTGGAACATGGATGATCGTGATGTCTATCGGGGTTCCCGCGATACACAGTACTCTCACGCGAATGTTTATTGGTTGTATTCTGAAGAATTAACACGAGTTGGTCTCATTGAGCATTCTCTGAGCAATCACGCTGACTTTCGGATTTTGTGGTTCTATGAGAACCCATTTGCTACCTTCCTCCAAGAGGATGGATGGACACAAGATGACAGCTTATGGACAGTAGTATCACAAACTGCTGTTGAACGTTTTCATTCGGATGAGTGGATGACCCCTCATCAAATCCTAGAAGCATGTCTTTACGGAGACTCGCGAATTGTGACTCTTGAGATGCTTTTGGATCCACCGACTGTTCATGGGTGCTCAGAGTGTGGGACCCGTTGTCTTAAACGATTAGCTTGTGAGAATATGACCACAAAGCTAACCTTCCCTTCTAAGGAAAAAATTATTTTTATTGACGATGATCTTTTCGTCTGTGTTCCACCTAGTGGATCACGTGTTTGGGAGTTGATTGGACTCGCACCTAAATCGCTGCACCCACGGGCCGGCGGCGAGCCACCTTTGCCGGTGCAGGAGGCGCTGCAACCGGAGCGGGAGCCGGTGCTGGAGGAGTCTCAGTTGTCTCCTCCTCCTGCTGCTCCTCCTGATCCTCAGTCTCCTGAGGAACCTGTGCAGTCTGAGGTGTATCATCAGTCTCCTCCGGCTCAAACAGCTGTGCTGCCGACACTCGTGCCTGAGCAGACACCTGCGCATACGAGATTCGCCACGTCACTCCGAACCCCTGGCCGGACACGTAGATACTCGGGTTGACGATGAACCGAGCCTCCATACGCTTTGGGAACACTGACTCCAGATTGTCAGGCGTCAGCGGGATCGGGCGGTTCGCCATATCAACCGCGTCCATATTGACCGTAGGAACACCCTTGTCGTTAGGGTAGACCGGAACCTTCATTCGGAAGCTTGGCGGATACTTGCCGTTGGGCACCCACTCGGCACCCTGCTTCTCCACGCTAGGGCTGACCAGCGACTTCATGCTGTCGCGAAGGACGTCCTCCTTGCGCTCGCGACCAAACCACGACTTGGACTGTGCCACAGCCGTCTTGATCACCTTCTCCTCAAGGTCCTTGAGGAAGTTGTACATCTGACCGACCTCACCTGCCTCGGCTGGTGCACGCTCCTTCGCGTAGGAGTCGCACCCGCGCAAGCTGGCGAGCATCGTGTAGTTAGTGCCATTCTCTGTCTCCTTCACTGAAACCCCCATCGGATACTGAAGCTTCGGAATGCGCATCTGGAAGTTCTGTCCATTGTACTTGATCGGGACACTCTTGGACCCATTGTTCTTGCTGATACGGATGTCACCGAAAGTCACCTTGTTGATGTCGAGGTTGGAAGCGTTGATGATTGCGTTGACGGACATTTTGCTCTTGTTGTGTGATACTATGACGTAGCCTGGACGTAAATCCATTTTTTCCGCACGTTTCCTGACTCGGTTGCAGCTTTCAAGAACTATCCGAGAAACACATAATGGGCCGTTGTGCAGCGGTCAAGAAGAAGGGATCTACGAATCAATGTAGTGCCACTGCAATTAAAGGACATAGTTTATGTGGCACGCATATGAGAGCAAAGACAGTTCAGATCTGGAAAGATGTCGCAGCAGCCGATGTCCGAGTAGTTAAATGTCAGGCACTTGCAAGGCGATGGCTTGTATTGTATCGTTGTAGGTTAGCGGGTCCGGGTGTTCTTAAGCGTAAAGGCCTTGCAAATGACGAGGATCTCGTTACATGCGAAGAAAGCAACCGGCAACATCCATTTGAGTATTTTGCTTTTATTGAAAATGGTAAGATCTGGTGGTTTGACTTTAATACAATATGGGTGTGGTCCTTGAAGTCATTCGAGCCCTCCAATCCATACACAAAAGTTCCATTGACAACTGATACCCGTAAACGTCTCAGGGAAATGTGGGCATACCGAAATAGAAATCTTATTAAAGTCCCAGTTGATTCAGAAAATGTAGAAGAACGAGTCCGTGTTAGATTGAACTTTTTATGTCAGACCTTTGTTGATCATGGGTTCGTAGATGTATCCCCTGGACAACTTACGCGATTATCCAAGCCATCTCACATTGCAATGTGGAGATTCATCTATGAGGATTTGGGTAAAACTCAAGGATCGCTTCGGTCATTATGTGACTATATGCTTTCAGCACCGCTAATACGGGCTAATTCTATATCGTATATCGTCAATTCATTAAGGGTGTTGATGAGATTTATAACCTATCAAAAGGAACCGTATGTAACCATTTTTTCGGTCATGTCCGCCATCTATCGTTGTTGAAAACAGATTTAATATCGTAAAGCTTACCTGAATCCACCATGAATATCTTTGTTCTATCATTAGACCCTCGCACCACTGCCGAGTATCATTGTGACAAACATGTCGTCAAGATGATACTTGAAACTGCTCAACTTCTCTATTGCGCTCACTGGATTTTAGATCCAGACAATCTACCCGAGACTGCATATCGCAAGACACATCCTAATCATCCCTGTGCAATTTGGGTTCGTGAATCAGTTGAGAACTATCGTTGGCTCTCAAATCTTGGACTTTGGCTTTGTCACGAATACACGTATCGTTATGGCAAAGTGCACAAGACTGAAGCACATATCCTTTGGCTCTCTGATAACTTTCCACCCTTGCCGATGATTGGACAAACTCCATTTCGTATGGCCATGCCCGATGAATACAAAAATCCAGATCCTGTTGTCGCTTATCAGGCATACTACCTCGGAGCCAAGGAACGAATGTTGAAATTTTCAAAAAGACCCCCTCCCCCATTTGTAGAAAAGAAAAGGGTTTAGATGACCGCCGATGGTAAGAGTATACCAGTGCGTTAAAGATGTCGTCCTCTTCTTCTGTTTCTAAGTCAAACAAGATGCCTGCCGCCAAGAAGGATTCCGCCCCCAAGACCGTTGCCGCCCCTGCCCCCGTTGTTGCTGCCACCCCCGCCCCCAAGGCGGCTGCCACCAAGGCTGCTGAGCCTAAGGTGAAGGCCGAGCCCAAGGCCAAGACCGCCAAGACCGCCACGCCCGCGAAGGCTGAGGTTACTGTCCCAACTGTTGCCTCCCCGACTGTTGAGGCCTCTTCCACCCCGGCTGTCTCCTCGGAGGTTCAGCTCGCTGCACTCGCCGAGACGCTCAAGTCGCTCAGCTCTGACCTCTCTACCCGTGTCCGTGATGCGGTCCGTGCGGTCCAGGAGGCAGCCAAGACGGCCAAGCGCGAGGCCCGTGATTCCAAGAAGAAGAAGCGCAAGGACCCGGCCACGATGACGGCTGAGGAGAAGGCGACTTGGGAGGCCCGTCGTGCCAACAACGCCTTCCTCGTCCAGCGCCCCCTCACTGATGAGCTCTGCGCCTTCATGGGACTCAAGTCGGGTGAGACTCGCTCCCAGACCCAGGTGACGAAGTTCATCAGCGAGTATGTCAAGACCCACTCGTGCTTTGACCCCTCGTTCAAGCGCCGCATCCTCCCCAACGCCGCGCTCGCCAAGCTCCTCCGTGTCGGCGACAAGGATGAGGTTACCTACCTCAACCTCCAGAGCTTCCTGAAGGTGCACTTCATCAAGCAGCAGAAGGCGTAAAGAGGAGTCTTTACGATGACGTAAAATGGATTTCAACTATCCAACAAACCGGATAAGCACCGGTAAAAATGACTTCACGATTTCATAAGGCTCTTAAGAATGCGGATGCAGAGTTCAATCGACTTGTAGTTGAAGAAAAGAGGTATTCAACTGAAATAGTTTCACCACTTGCGCTTCAATCGGGAGATGCATACAAAGCATGGCAAGCTTCGGGTTTTAAAGACAAGGAGTTAGAACGTATCCATACACCACTTTACAGAAAGTGGGCCGAAGAAAGTAAGAAGTTGAGTGAGATCTCTCTTAAGAGATATGCTGCAGATCAACTTTGTGCTCTGCGATTGAGGCAACTAGCCGACTTCCTAGAAAGGAAGAAAAAGTATGATGCGGCAAAGGCACGCAAGGCTGAGCGTGAAGCCAAAGCTGCAGTCATTCCATCAAAATGTGTTGAGATTGGAATTATGAAGATCTACATACCTGTGTTAAACTCAGCGTAAGTAACTATATAAATTTATAAATGATCTCAGCTGGCGTCCTAACATACAATGCCCCAAGTACTCTAGAAAATACTTTAACTACCTACAAGCGATCTGGTCTTTTTGATCTAGTAGATGACCTTTTTGTTGTTATAAATTATTCTCCGAAGCAGCAGGATGAGGAGGATATTTGTAAAAAGTTCAACTTGCGATATGTGAGCCTTGAAACGAATGGTCTTATGGCAAGTGGGTTTAGAGCAATTTTTGAGAATGCAAAATATGATATTGTTTTGTTTTTGGAGAATGACTTTATGATCGGACCTACGATCACGAAGGAAATCACTAATTCATTCATACATCAGGGCATTGCATTTTTAAATTCTGGATACGACGTTGTTCGTGGTAGACGAAGGGATAATGCTGGATATCCTAATTTCTCATACATATATCTGCATGAACTCCCCAATGAGTATGTTGCAGAGCATGAACATTTAGCGGATTCAATATACTGGATAGAAAATCCGGAAGAGGTCTTTCCTGATAAGATTACTCGTATTCAAGGTATTGATCCAACTGAGAAGTGGTATACATCTGCTTCCTATAGTTGCGGATATACGAATAATCCGTATATGTGCACTAAAACGTTCTTCAGAAATGCTATTTTACCACATCTTCCAGATGCAGGTAATATAGAAGATACGATTGTATCTTGTTGGCGGAAAGGGAATTATAAATGTGTGTTTGGGCCGGGACTATTCACTCATAATGATATTATCAAGTATGCCTCTTTAGCTCAGGGGTAGAGCACCTGCTTTGTAAGCAGTAGGTCGGTGGTTCAATTCCACCAAGTGGCAAAAGCAGTGTAGCGCAGAGGAAGCGCGATTGGCTCATAACCAGTAGGACCATCGATCGAAACGATGCACTGCTATAACTGCGTTTATCGTCTAGTGGTAGGATCAAAGATTTCCATTCTTTTAGCTGGGGTTCGATTCCCCATGAACGCACCATAAATCAGGTCGGAAACCCGAATTGATTTACAGTTGTCAGTCGGTATAGAAATATGCCGCATTTGTGGAATAGTATGTTTGATGGGATTTATTGCCTCAACTTGGCATCTCGTCCGGATCGATGGGATGGTATGACTCGAAAGTTCAAGTTTTTTGATTTGAATGTTCAGCGTTTTGAGGCTACACCTGGAAAGATCATCACAGGATATTGGGAGATGCTTAGCAAGCACCACGATTACCATACAAATCAAAATAATCTAGCTTGTTCAATTAGTCACGTTTCGATCTGGAATAGCGCGCTTGCTTCGGGTAAGAAGAATATCCTTGTCCTTGAGGATGATGTTCGTATTCATCGTAACTCTGAACAAATGACAAAGAATTTCATGTCGCTTGTTCCAAATGACTGGGATTTGTTATACTTTGGATATGTTCCGCTTGTTTCAAATAATCATCGCAAGTATGACACTACACACGATCTGAATCATTGGGATTATAATATCCTTGAAGACACCCGAATGGGACCAAATACGATTAAGGCCGATAGGTTATGGAACTGTTCAGGATATGCTATGAGTGAGAAACTTATGCGTCATATGGTTGATGTCTATGCAAAGTCCTACCCAAAAGAACATGATCGGTATCTCGTTGAGAACATTCAGACGTCCACCGAGTGGAAGTCATATGGATCCAATCCTCAGATTGTTGCAGGTGAGGACAGCTTCTCGGATCTAATTGGAGGTATTTCAGATGGTCATTGCGATCGGTCTATCGATAGGCGATTTGCCCGGTATCACGATTATGTTTAAATTGTGGTTGTGATCAGTTCATGAGGCATTTCCAAATACAGAACAGTACTAAAAAATGGAGACAACCGTCCATCTAAGACCAATGCACGTTGTTTTGTATTATCCTTCAATGTCTTGGTCAGACGAATGAGAATCTTGTTTTTCTCTACAATCGGCTTGACTTTGATCTTACACGTATCCTTGTGCCATCCACACAAGGTTGATTTCTTACATGTATCCTTAAGCATTTGCCCACACGGTGTGCGAACCTTGTTCACAAACTGAACCGGTTCATCCACTGAATCCCAATACGCTTGATCATCGAGCCATTTTGTAAGATCCTTATACAGGGTCTCAGATGGGTTTGCAATTGACTTGCGAAGGGACTCATAGTCATCCATTTGAATATCCTTGGATAATGAGAATAGTAAGAACTCAAATACCTCCGATGAATACGAAATCTCACGGGCGAGTTTCAGGTCGGACTGATTGGGAGGATCATTCGCGAGCTCTTCCTCTGAATGCGGGGGTCGGATTGTCTTCATGACTTCTGTAGCAATATCGTCATCCTCTGATTCTTCTGGGCGAAATACTGCATGAAATCCACACTCGAGGAGAAACTCGCTATAGTATCCATCTGCTGAGAGTAAGATACTCTTCTTTTTAAATCCAGGGTGACGTGTATCTTGTAGAAAGTCGCCGAGTGTTTTGCTAGTCGGTAGTTCTTCATTACTGATGTCGGCATACCCCGATCGAACCGTAACGCCCATTGGAATGTCCATATTCACGGGCTGAACAGGTAATACAACTGCCTGTGGGACAAACACCGCTTGAACGCGCTTGAATGGATCAAGAATAACTTGATATTGTGAGATGTTCTTTGCCATCAGTTCAGATACGGCATTCTCAAAGGTTGGCATATCGCTTGAACATGCCTGGATGTGAAGAGCTTGAAGTGCCTTCTTTGTAGCATCGGGAAACTTGTTGACATCAACCGTGTAATCAAACTTAGATCCGACCTTTCCAGTTCGGCGCTTTACAAGTCCAAGGACATCTGTATCTAGCAAGACGATCGTTCGCGAGCTCGGAGCTGTTTTTTCCGACCAGAATCCACACATCATCGATTGTGTCTCCACATTGACACGCATAACGCGACAGTCAAGAATACGAGTGACGTACTCAATCTCATGAATGGATGTTAGAGTCTTATTTATGTAGGCTCGATTGATGCCATCTGTAATCCGCTCAATGGCCGTATCACCTTCGCCAAGATCTTTCCAGCTGCGAAAAAATGAACACTGTAAGACCCGATCCTTTGCATTCTCAGGTGTTGGAATTGTCCGCTTATCGTTCAGCAAGATGGGTAGTGTATCACGGGGCTGACCCATTCCAACCCGAAACATGTCAGATGCAGATGCTTCAATTCGGTTTCCAGGAACATTCTTTGCATAGTTGGTCTTCACACTCAGCTTAGTTGCAAGATCATCTGCTAAATATGCAATTCGAAGCCCGGGGATTGTGCCACTTGTTAAGACATAGTACTCATCCAATTGAGTCTTGAGAACAATGACCTCGGTCTGCGATTCCGCCTTCTTGTAGCAACAGGGGACGCGCTTCTTACTCATTGACTTAGCTGACGGTTCCTTCCATCCGGGGAATTTGAATGGTTGATCTCGTTTAATCACCGTAAACTCTCGAACATCTTCTTTTTCAGTGACTCGAACCTTTCCATCACACACGGGGCAGTGTTGTCCGTCCTCTTTCATTACAAGCTGTGCCTCGCTGAGAGGGATTTCATCGCGAATACACCAATATTGCGGACATACTGCGATGCCCTTTTCAAGTTTGAGTTTCTCCTCTGCGGGTGCATCGGCGTAGTTGTATGCTCCTGGGATCCGAACCTGATCTTCGTCTGTAAGAACTACAACTTGATGAAGCTTTTCGCATTTCTTAGGATACTCTGAATCAAACATCTCGGGATCAAACTCATGCACGCGGTTGTTGAAATAACTATGAGTACCTGCCGGTCCAGACTTTTTAACCTTGACCTTTGTATCCTTAACTGGAGCAACCACCTCTGTTACAACAGGTTGAACGGCTTGGACTTCCTCAATTTCATTCAGCAAGAAATCATCAAGAACAAACTCATCTTCTACCGTTACGGTTGTTTGCGCCACGCCTGCAGTCGCTTCAACGGTTTCCATTGACTTTGGACAAACCTCATCAACCTCTGCCTTGTCGGACGTGAGAATATACCGAAGAAGACTTGCATACTCGACAACGCGATCAAGATTAGAGACGAACTTCACAATGACCTCTTTTGCGGCAAAGCTGATTGTTGGATATCCACTGATCGCCTTTTCAAAGTTAAAATGTTCATCTGCCTCCAGTTCTTGAACACGAGTCGTCAGAGCAGCCGCTTCTTCAGCCGATACGCCCATTGCAGACTCCAGATTAGCTTCACCACCTTGCAAGAGTGAATAGGCTCGTAATACCTGAGAAGACACATCAAACTCACGATCTGCGCGAATCAACCGGAATGTATCATCCTGAAAACTGAAGATGTCTCGCAAGCACGCAAATCTGCGAAGATCAAATTCAGAGATCTCTTTAGAATATGAAGCGATCACAGATAGATCATTGAGCTCCCAACGGCTGCTCTCAATATCTGACTCAACCAGAAATGGCATAACTGCATCCAACGACCGAATCCAATCAAGCGCTGATTTTATGAGTTCTTCGGATGTCTCCTTTGATTCTTTGCCGCGCCACGTTGATACGGTTATATCCTTATTTGTGATGGCAATGCGATCAAAGGACCCCCGTGACTTTCCGCGATATAGTAAAAGTGTAGGCAAACGACGCTGTGGTTGGGTATTTGCCATCCATGCCTTCCACATTGCAATATCAATCATGGGCTTCTTCGTTTTAGGGTCCTCAACATAGAACTTATGACGTATCGTTTCGGTCTTTGCTGTGAAGTAGCTAACTACAGGTGTCTCTGAAGATACGGTAAGTCCATAGAAGATCTGTTCGAATCGAGTTCGTGGAGCTGAAAACTTGGTAGATATGAATGGGATATACCACTTGGCTCGCAGGATCGCTACGTTTGATGGCTTCGGTGCCTTGAGTTTGAGAACCTTCGCAATCTGATCATGAGATGCCTTTAAAGGTGCTCGAAGTGTTTCAATATTGTTAGGAGTTGTGATTTGGAAGAAAGGGAAATACACTTGCTTCATCATATCTGTTGAAGTTTCTTGATCAATCTCAACAGCCATCACTTCAAGAGCTTCTTCCTTATGCATCGTCTCAAACAGAGCCTGACGAACAGGAATTGGACGATATGCTGCAGGTAGGATTACATCCTTAATCGGGATTGGAAGGACCACAGACTTGTCCTCGGGAACACCCAGAATCCTCCATTCCTTAAATGAACTGGATGGATCAAAGATAGGGATCAAATACGGATCCACTGTTTCCCATTCTTCACGCTTGACCTCGCGAGCAGACACACCGGTATTCTTCCGTGTATGCGTTAAGTAGATATCCAGTGCTTCCTTTGTGATCGTGTTCTTTCCATAGGACAAACGGAAAAAGAGATCCATCCAATGTTTCGGATTGGCTGAATAATAGGTTGATGGAAGCTCTACCTGGACCTGAATAAACAGACGGTCTGGATGAGTTCCTTTTGCAAGTGCTACATGTTGGCGAACGGTTTCAATTGTGTCGTCAGGGAAAAACGACAGAATTGTTGATGTCCCTTCAAGGGGTAACTCCATTATAGTGTGGAGCGGTTCTTTTTAGATAGGTGAGTCCGTAATGGTCATTCCACAATAGGGTGTGGGCTTTTGTGCATAGTTGACTGAAGTGTAGATTCCAATCTTCACTGCATCATGAAGCATCCTCTTGAAGTTTGTCCAAAACTCTTGAGTGTGTCCAATTGTCTCTGTCATCAAGTGTGCCATCTCGTGCAACATGACAAACATCACTGTATTCTGATCAATCAAGGGATATGATGGAGGCTTTGTTTTGTCGCGAAGGCAAACTACGATCTTCTGACCCTTGTTTTCAGAATAGGATGTATCTGATGAGGACATATCATTCTCAACAAAGCAGTCGGGTTGATATCGTGCGAGAAACCGTGCTACGGGAGGATCTGAGGCTAGACCCTTGTCGTTTGCATAGTGATCACGTAGTTTAGTCAAGTTTGCACAAATCCCTGCCATCCGCTTAACCGCTTCTTCCTTGTTAGGCAAGTTCTGGACCTCATATGTCTTTCCATCCGGTCCGGTCATCGGAGTTGTATTACGAGGACCTGCAAAGTATGTTAATGCGAGAATGGTTGTGAGCCCGACGGCGGTTGCAGGCAACATTGTCTAAAGGGGAGAGTTTAAGCCGAAAGTCCCTCCAGCGAGCGGGTGCTCTTGAAAGGGTCCGGGTCAATGGTCGTCTGCAAGAAGGGACCAACCTTGCTCTGAGGATTTGGCACCTCTGAGCGGATATCATAGGTTGGGTTCCTGTTAGTCTGGGCAATACCGATCACATTGATGTTAGAGTGGTATCCAGACTGAAGGAAGTTCTGGCCCTTGAGGTCCTCGCCGCTGGCCGGGTTCACGGCAGCCCAAGAGGCACCCATGGATCCCTTAGGAAGGAGCTCAGCAGAATCCAGGGTTGTCTCCTGGTATGTCTGTTGAGAGGACGGTGTGCGGCCCTGGAGACCCTCGGCCGAGGCGGCATTACCACCCAGGCTGTGCGGGAGTCCCATTGACGGACCGGAGTTGGACATCGGTGCACTAGGGCCCGATCCACCAAGCTCCTCAGCACGGTCGAGGAGGGTTCCCTTGGCACCGCCATACGAAGTGAAAAGAGTGTAGAGGACGACAATACCAGCAAGGACCATGCCCAGGCGAACAAGTTTAGGTTGCGTGAGCTTCATTCGTATTTATACTGACGAAGAGACAAATTTCGCGATGACGAAGTTTTTGGACCCACTCATTCAGGACATACTAGAAAAAATCAAGTCGCCTGACATTCAGGCATCGATTGAATTACACGTTCTCCGTCCGATGATTTCGAGAATATTGAGTATTCTATACCCCTATCTCTTTGGCATTATGCTCCTCTGGCTCATGATGTTTGTTTGTCTCGCTCTCATTCTCCTCATTCTTGTTCGAGGAAGCCTCGTCGACGTACTCAGTCTTCGGAAATAGTAGCTCTACTAGTGCATCTCGGCGAAGTTCCCAGAATCCGGTAATGCGCCTTTTCTTCGCTTCTTCTCGAAGTTGATGGATCGTCATCTTCTCCACTCTCATTGCAAGAGGTAGTTCGGGAAGTGTCAAGAGGTGGATAAGTTCCTCCTTCGTCTTGACATAATACAGCTTGATACGACGGGTCTTTGCAATAAGTTTCAAGTCAGCGAGATACATCTTTTGATAGTTGGGTTCCATGATAAAGGTGAGTTCGTCTGCCTTGCTCAGAACGAATCCATTTTGGACGCTCCTGCTTTTTTCCCACTCCAAACACAAGTATGAAGAGAACCACTGCCGTCCTTGCGTTTTTCGTTGCCGCTATTCTTGCGGGTGTTTTTGTTAACTCAACCCTACTTGCTTCCTCTCCTGCAGTGAAGGAGAAGTTTATGCAGCAGGAGAGGTCTATGCCTCTCGCCACACAGGCAGTCCAGGGATATTCTGGAAACTCCCCTCTCCTCGGAACGGAGCCTCAGCCTACTCCCCTACGCCCCTATGATCAGACTGATGACACGGCGCTGTATCAGTTCGCAAATAATAAGCAGAGCTCTGAGTGTTGCCCATCTTCATTCTCCGGTGACATCGGATGCGTCTGCCTGACCGCCGAGCAGAAGTCATTGTTCGCATCTCGTGGTGGAAATCGCGCTTAAACATATTTAACCTATAAAAGCAATGATCTTTGATATTGACCGAGAACTCGAAGAAGATGACACAAGTTCTATTGAACCGTGTATGACTATGTTGTTGATTGGAGCATTTCTTGCAATCTTCTACCAGCTAGTTGGCAATACAATGGGCTCTGAGTTATAATCCGCTTACAAGACTACTCTACTAGACTAATAAATGGAACACTTGAGGAACTTGATTCAATACTTCAAAGAACGGATGCCAGACACCAAGTTCCCAAGGGCGTCTGATGAGCTGTTTGTTCACATTGAGAAGGAACTCCTTCCCCATTTGATGAAGATTGTGAAGAAGGATAATACCCTGTTCACGGACGAGGAGACTGCTCCTGAGCTATTTCCGGGAATCACGGTGAAGTGGGATGGAAAGGATGAGGCGTGGCAGAAGCTCCGCATGGCATTGATGTATGCAGTTCTTAACGGTGATCCGAAGGAAAAGTTTGGAGCGATCTTTGAACAGATCAAGGGCGCCATCCCTGGAGGTCGTCAGGATGAGGTGATGAAGATTCTAGAGGATGAGGAGACTCAAAATTCGCTCAAGGAGATTTTGGATTTAGTTATGAACACCCGCCTCGCATCGGTTGTTGGAGATCTGGTTCAGTCTATCCGATTTGAGGATCTTGACATCAACCTTGATGATCCTGATGAGTTGATCCGACTTATGCAGAATCCTAAGGATAGCGATGCTCTTAAGGAGATTATGAGCCGAGCACAGGAGATCTTGAAGGATCGTATTGAGTCAGGTAAGATCAATCAACAGGAGCTCATCCGCGAGATTGAGATGCTCCGTGCAAAGATGACATCTGCATTTGGTAAGTATATGAATGAGATGGTGGTCGGACAACGTGAACAACCTGCTACTGGAAATACCTCGAGGCAGATTCTCTCAAACTCACCCGAGGCTCGTCGGGCTCGTATGTTGGCACGGCTACAGAGGAAGGTCGGTGAAAAGTCTCGCAAGTGAAGATAAGAG